>ENA-ORXT01002349-ORXT01002349.1-marine-metagenome-genome-assembly--contig:-NODE-2349-length-22869-cov-12.562434_pt1 | contig 22869 bp, 20 predicted proteins | sample MGYA00237868_ERZ511482 | MGnify/ENA metagenome assembly ERZ511482
AGGAATCGGGACGCTTTCATCCAATTCGTGTAATGCAACCGGAACTTTCATATCCAAAAGAGCCACCTTGAATAGGCGTGGTCCACAGGGATGAGACATGGCCGACTTTGTCAATGGGAGTGTTTCAGTGTGATCTGCTGCTCCATTCCAGGCATACCTCTCCAGCGCCGACGGACTGATTTATGATCCCCCGTCCGTTGCTGACAAAGCTTTTTCCTGCGATCTGTGCAGGTCTCTGATGCGGTCTTCTCTTTCACTAGGCACTCAGTTGCGCGCCGTGCGTGCCATCCGACCGGCCGCTGACCGTGGTGTTTTTCTTGCATGATCTGCCCCCCGCCCCCCCCCAGTTCCCCGTTATTATCCCCAGCTCGCGTGGTTGCGTCTACTGCTTTTTGACCGCGGCGTACCGCAGGCGCTCCGCGGTGCCAGGGTGCCGCGCTGTCCCCGCACGCCGCCAATGCGACTTGCCGCGTCTGCCGCGCCTGGCGACGGGTGGTGCGGATGCCCTCGCCGCCGCCCTCGCCACTGGCGGCACCCCCGCTGGGACCCAGTCTGGCGCGGACGCTGCCTCCGCCTGCGCTGGTCCGCGATGATGTCATGGCGGAGGGGCTTCCCGCCATGTAGTCACCCGCAGAGGTGGGGCTCGCCCACTGCGAGCCACTCGTCCCACCCCCGCTGCAGCAAGCACCCCGCAGACGCAGGGGCCGGTTCGGCGGCGGCGGCGGCGACGGTGACAGCCGCGGCAACGGCCGTTGCCGCCGGCGGTCCGAGTGCGACGGACAACAGGGGCGTGCCCGCCATGCTGCGCACAGCGACCGTTCATCACGGTAGTGGGTGCCACTCTGCCACCGGGTCGGCGGCGCTCTAACCACCACAGGTGACGGTAGCGGCCGCGGTGCCGCCGCCGTCGCTCCCCTCTCCCCTCTGTTCGCCCTCGCCGTACCGCACCGGCGGGTGACACACATATTTTCGGCCGTCCCCGGTCCTCCTCCCATTCCGCCGCCGCCGCCGCCGCCCGACGATAGTGGTGGCGGCATCGGGTTTCCCTCCTCTCGAATGTCACGGCCGTCACGTGGCCGACGCTCGGCATAATCAGTGGACTCGGCGGCTACGCGTTACCCGCCAACATGCCCGCCGGCACCCCCGCGCGCCACCCACGCCCCACTACCCCTGGATCCGCATCCATGCTCGCGCCCCTCGCAGTGGAACATATCGATTTCCTCCCCCACGTGCCCCAGAGCGCACCTCGTAAGCACAGTGTGGGGCACCAACTAGATGTTTAGGTCGGCACTGCACTGCTACTACGGGTCGCGAGACCACACGGCGCCTGGGCGGCTCAGGGCACTCCGCGGGCACCTCCAACACGCCCTTCCAAAGGCGAGGGGCGCGGAAGTGCGGGCCACGAACAGCTCCGTGTGACGGCCCCAAGTCTGTGACCGCAACGGGGACCGGCCACCAGGGCCACCATCCACGTGCACGACCATCCATGGATGCTCGGCACGAGGAGGGGGGGGGGGGTCCGTTAGGCTCCCATATGGAGTGACCGACGCCGCCGCACCGGCGGGGATTCGTAATATTGCGGAAATCACGAGAACTGGTCTTGAATGCTATGACCTGTCATCAAAATCGTGGCACTCATATCTGCCCCCTCCCCCCGCTCATGTCGCTACGTATTCACCAGGACCTGCATCTCTGTCCACGATACGCTCCACTTCCCCCGCACACCGAGCACCTTACCCCCTGCAGGCATCACGATGCACACCTGCACCAGCGGCGCTGCTTTGGCCCGTAAGTCGATTCGCTGCAGCACCGGACATCCGGTAACAGTCACTGACGAAAGGCGCTGACAGCCCGCCGCGTTGACGTCGGCCAGCAAGCGCAGACCGTCAAGTTGTAGCTTCGTCAACGAGAGTACGCCTTGCAGCACAAGCTTGGACAGGTTCGGCGCGACAGCTCCGGTCAAATACAGACAGCCGACCTGGACCGAGGAGCACGACGAGAGTGAGAGCTCTTGCAGCCCGACCAAGGCCACGGGGCACGCGGCGGGAAGCCTGTCCAGCATAAGTAGTCGCACCATCTTTGCGCTCCCAGGAAATCCAGCGGATAGCAGCGGCGTCGAGGTCAGATCGGCCTCCTTGAGCACCTTGCAGTGAGCGGCATTGACGGTCAGGTTGTCGGCCACGCGCGGGGCGCCTATGACCACGAGATGCGTCAAGCGCGTACCACAAAGAGCAAGAGAAGCGACGCGTGGTGGACAGGGAAGGGGGCGGTGACTGACAGCCCATCCACCCGCTGCATCCACGTCACATCCCCGGCCTGCCCCCCCTCCCACACCTGGTCCACTCGCCACGGTCACCCCGCCACGCAAAGCCACTCCGGCAATTTGTGCCGCCGCATTCCCTCCGGCCGCCACGCCGTCTGCCGCACAACCGCCGTGTGCAGACAGCCGCGGCACCGGCCAAGTTGGACGCAGCGTCAGCGAGCCTCGTACCTTCGTGCACCCGCGGACGTCGATGTCCGCGACCCCAGCGGCCCAACAGGTCTTGATTGACGCACCTATCACCGAGGTGCCGCTCATACGCAATGCATCGAGCCGCGGCACGAACTGCTCCAGGAGAATCTCCTCCTCAGCGCCCGCCAGCGCTCCATTGACAAACGTGTCATTCCACCAGCGGCAGCGGGCCACACGGAGGTCCCGCAAATCAGAGCCGGGGGAGACCAAAACCGCGAATAGGCCGGGGCCCAAAACCGAGGCGGTGTGGCGACCCCTCCCCTTGCCAGGTTCGGTTCCAACATCCGACAAGTCCAACATTTCGAGGCGGGCGCCCACGCCATCCCGAGCCCAGGAACGCAGCAGTGATGCGACGACGGTGGCTGAGGGACCCGCGTAGGGGCTACCGATGTACGCGCTGGCGCCGGAATCTAATCCTGACTTCGGACGTCCCGGGCTCAGAGTCAGCCGCCGCAGAGCCGGGTACATCTTGACAGCGGCAACGACCCGAGCCGGTCCGAGAAGACGCTCAGCTGGGATGGCTACTCGCCCCCGCGTTGCATCTCTTGCCCGGATGACAGCCTGCGTCGCCTGCCCCGCTTTCACAGCGTCGCTCCAGTGGTGACAGACTAAACGGAGAGGGGGGATGGCCAACCAGCCGACGCAGGAGAAAATGCGAATGAGCACGTCGACCGGTAGGTAAGGAAGCGCGGATGGAAGGGTGCCAGGGTGGGAGCGAGGGTGAGAAACGACGAAGAGAGCAGGGAGCGGTGAAGTAGCGGGCAGCATTGTAGCAAGGGCAGTGTAGCCAGGAGAGATTGGAGAGATCAGACAGAGGCGTGGCAATGCACACAACGTCTGAATGGGAATAAAGGACGAGTGGAGCAGTCGCGGACCGCTCTTGGTAGCAGCAACGAGCGAGAAAGGCATCGCTCAGAGTCGGGGGGAACGTCTGGAGGGGTCACGGCTGGGGCTGCCTGGGGCCTTTAAGCCATTCAACGTTGATGCACTGACGTTCCAGCTAACGGAACGTGGCGCGTCGTCCGAGTCCAACGGTCGTGACGAGACGTGAGCGGCTGCTCACATGACGCGTTACGCACTCTCCCCTGCAGACCGCCTCTCCCAAGGCATTACACGATTGACACGAGAAGGGGGCACGCTGTGGTGCTTACAGGTCGAGCGCTCGTAACAGCAGGATGGCAGGGGGGTGAGCAGCTGACAGAGACGCGTCAGGGATGACGCAGTGGGGATGGAGGTGCCTCAGTGACGAGAAATTATTCGAGCGCGCCACGCGGCTGCGCCACGTTGACGCAGATGAAGGATTGACCGGTTTCGCCCTGCGTGCCCACTTCTCACTGCGAAACGACGGCACCCCCCGACTCAAGAGAGAAACTGGCCGCCCCACCGTGCCCCCACGCGCCGCGTGCGCGTCGGGCTGGGAGCCTATATGACGGCTGCCGCTTGCTGTCCAGTTGCTTTCCGTGTCGTCCGCCTTTCTCGTCACCGTTCCCGTATGCCCCCTTCCCCCCCGTTGTTTGTCACTGCACATGGCGTCCCGCGCGGCGGGCCCTCTGTGTTGGTGGCGGCTTCGGTTTGTTGCTGGGGGGATGTGGTGCGGCTCACGCCGTGCATAAGAGCGTCTACGCTTGGGCGATAATCGGGAGTCTGTGGCGCCCCGCACCGCGGGTCCCACGGATACACGAGCTTTCGAGCTCGTGTTTGGTGACGTGCTGTCTGCATTGTATGTTGCCTGCTCCATTCGGTGTTTCGATGACCCTCTGGCGTGGCTCAACACCCCCTTTTGCTCTCGTCGTCATGCCATCGACCGATGGCCTTCCCTCATCAGAATTCCTCCTTCTGCGCTCTCACGCGGACGGGCGCTCTTCTGCGTCTCCCTTTCGTCGGGACGTCTCACGCTTGAAGGCCCCCCCTGTTCGCACTCGGAGGGTCCTGTAATGCGCGGCGACTAGCCGATCATTGCCATGGTGTTGGACGTGGATACCAACCTGGTTCTCTTGCTCGCTCTTCCCGGCTTCTTGCGACCCTTGTGGGGCGCTCTTTGCTCGAGTCCGATTTGAAGCAAGGCGGAGCCACGTGGCGCCACGACTATGCCGGCACCATCAGCTGCGCTTGTATCGGTGGCGCTGTGGCATGAGCTGCGCGGCAAGTGCAACATGGACAGCATTGCCTCTTTGGGCCGATGCCGATGCGCGCGGCCAATCTGCAGCAATAGCCGTGCCTCTTCACCTGCGCACGTGTCGGCGGCGTTCTTGGGCTGGTACCGCCCGGGTGAGGGCTCATGCATCATCCACGCGGGACACCACACCTGTACCGACGCCCAAGTCATGGCGAGGGACATTGCGGTATGTGCAGAGCGCATCCGCGGCGCTGCGTGTTGCCTGACCTGTAAGACTGGCAGCCTCGCACATGCAGTTGATTTGACGGCGACGCTCCCAGCGGTGATTGCAGCGGCTGCGACGGAAGCGGGCGGCCCCACCGCGACATGCACGAGCAGCATGCCGTGAGTGGCGTGTCCCCCGATTTTTCCATCATGGATTGTTGCGTCGACCCTGTTTTTTGGAGCAGGTGCTTGTCGTGAACTGATCGGGACCTTGCGTGAAGCACGTGCGAGTGACGTGAGAGTGAGGGTGACGAACGACAGGGGTGGGGCACCTCATTAGCTGCGGTAGGATTGTCCGAGTAGTCCTTTTTCTCTTGCGACAGTGGAAGGCAGCGGTCAAGCTGGGGTCCCTGCGGACTTGCAGGTGCTGTTGCCTTTGTCATGAGCGGGCTGTCGCGGGTGACGCGAGGAGAACAGCACTGCATAGATGATGCGCTGTCTGCCACTGCCAGCAGGACAACATCGCACAACGAGTCACCGGGTGCAGAACGTATCCTTTGAGAGGCCTGGCGCTCACCCGCGTGTTGTATCTTTCTCATCGCCGACCTAGGTCTTCCACTTTAGTACCTGACCGTCACACCCAATGTTGTTCACATTTGGGAATGGAGTGCAGTTTCTTGCATCATCTGCAGTGCACAATTTAACTGAAAAAGCAGCTTTCGCACCATTTTCGGTTCACTTTGACGAATATATGGGGCCCGCCAAGGTGCTGTCTGCTCCAGCGGCGCATCAAAAGTGCAAGAGGGGTGCAAAAGACAAGAAATCAAAGTATTTCAATAATTTTTTTCATACAGCGAGGACCCAGAAGAGCGGCACGTGGTGCTGTGACGCATCACCAGCACAACAGAGAGCCCCCAAGTTCTTCACCCTCTTTCATTTTAATCCCTCCATGCCCTCCTGCGCCGACGCGTCGTGCCAGAGTTCCTGAGTCACTACTCGCCAGTACTGTTGTCCTCTGATTGACCTGTGACATGGGCAACACGCTTAGGTTGTGTTCGCCGTGTCATCGAGCACTTTCATGAAAGGCATGGCTCGACGCGGCTCACATCACACGAGCCATGAGCGGCAACAGCGCGCACTCTGGGCGCCGTCAGGGCTGGCCAACGCTCGGGGGCACATGAATACAATAGTCGTGGGCGGGATGGGGAAGAAGGGAGTACACGAGGCGTCAGTTGCGCTGAGCGGCGCAGAACGCCGGATACTCTGGGGACCTTCAATCAGTCTCGCCACGAAGGGATGCTGCGGGTGAGCCGTTGCCTTCTGTCTTCGGCCCGGTGAAGCGACAGTGCGAAGGTTCACTCGTCGGCATGAGCGCCGCCGCTCTTGTGCTCATATGACGTGTGATAAACAATACTGCGCGCATCGAGAGAGCGCCGCTGCCTCCTTCTCTCACCGCCACCTGGCTTGCCGCGTCGTGCTATTGTGATGCTATTTGGTCATTCTTTTGACGCAGTGATAGGGGAAGCTCTGCCAAACTCGGTAAGCAGTGGCCACGGCACATGATAAGTTGTCGCCATGTTTCTGTCCCTCCCCAGGTCTCAGCATGCCCGTTGGAGTACCCAGTCGTTCTTTAGTTGATTCGGACCTTCCTACAGAAGCCGACTTAGCTCGGTGCCGTGGCCTTCCGCCACATACAGAGGTACAGTCAGCGCGGCTTTGCCCGTGCTGCCCATCAAACCTCCATCAACCATGCTCGCAGCGTCATGCTCCCTCCATGAAAAGCAAAAAGGGTCGGTTCCCAGTTCGGGAAAACCTTCTACACTCAAGGTCTTCACCACCAAGTCATCAGAGAAACATTGGGAGGAGGCGTCAATCTCCTCCGTCTCCCGCACTGCTACGGTCACTCGGTTCCCGGCCGTGTCCTTCTTCAACACAAACAAAGAGGCACCCTCGTCGTCCAGCACGCGATGGACAATGCTGCGGCGTACCTTCGTCTTGTTCGGACGAGTGAAAGTGCGTGACATGCACATGTCAGTCATATCGCTCGGCACACCCAGCATGCAAAGCAGCCGCCGAGCATCTCCAACACGAGCCGCAATAAACCAAAGTGCCGAACGTGCCGAACTCCCGATCCGCTGCAAGCTGCAAAGCCGAAGCAGTTGCGAGAACGCGTCCCGGGAGCAATCGATGGTAACGACCAAGCTTGTTTGCCCATCGTCGTTTAGACGGCGTGGCTTCGAGGGGCACTTGCCCAACCGGTGGAGGAGGATGTTTCGCAGGCAATTGCGGAGGTCGACGCCCTTGGAAAGCTCAACCTCCTTCTCGTGCGCCTCTCGAATCGACTGGAAGCTGGAGAGCAGCCCCTGCGCAACGCACGCCTCCCGACGCAGCGTCGAAATCGTGTCCTGCAGCTGCCGATCGCGGTCTACGAGGAGCGCCAAGGTTGCATGGATGCCGTCCAACTCCTTGTTGTGGTTCCGCCGTGTGCGCTTGCGTCCGACCGCATCAGCTGCTCGAGAGGCAGCGGCCTCGTCACAGGATCCGGGGGGGCTTGTGGGGGCTGTAGGGTTGCCGTCCGTCGTGGCCTCCTCCGGAACAGGCGGGTCCATTTTGGGTGGGCAGGGAAGAACGAGGACCTCCTTGGCAGCTTGGACCGGGTGACGGGTACAGTCTTAAAGAAGCGGCAGAATGTTGGCACAAGGCAAGGTCATCACCGGTACCGCGCGCTTCAAGCCGGAAAGAGCGCCGCGTCGGCCAACAAAAGAGACAGGTAGTTGCGGACGCTCGTTCTTTGACACTCAAGACGTCCCGTGCTCATTCAGAAGTTAGCGACAGTGAATGTAAAGAAGTGTAGTTATTCGTAAATACACGTTCTCTGATATGGTGAACTGCTCATCTAGAGGCGCTGCCGACGACAGCACGACGATATCACGCAAACCACTCGTCCGTTGAGACTCCCTGCTGGCTATCTCTCGAACTCTCACCCCCCGCCCTTTTGCTATGGCGCCCCAAGGAGAATCAGATGCTGGAGACCCTCCTGGCTCTTCTAGTCGAGGCGCTGGCTGTGGTGCTGACATTGCCGACGGGCTACGCCACTTGGGTATGCGACCGGACACAGACGACAGCGTGTTTCACGAGTGGAGCCAAGCGCTGCCAGGTGGTATGTTCGATGCATTTCGAAGCGTGGTGCCCGCGCCTGATCATCTCTTCTTCAATGGGTTGACAGTAGGGGTCTTACGTGGCTGCTTCCGGGCGCTGTCTCCATCGGATAGAGCGCTGGTTTCGTGCTCTCTCCGAGAGGCGTTGGCGCTCTCCGGAATGCGGCGTACGCGACCCTACAATGTGAAGTCTGGGTGCCTGAACTCCTTAGGTATGTCCGAGTGGTCCGCTGTCCTGTCTGTTGGTAGACTGTGCTTCCGCCGTGCTCTCTCTCGCGAAGTGGTGGAGGTGCGTGGCCGCGAGACACCATTCCAAGTGATGCTCCGCATACTGGACATGTTTACATTGCTAGTTTGTGCTACGTAATACACCCCGCGCGTTGACCTAGACGGTGGCGATGCCTGCCGAGGAGCCCCGAGTGCGCAGAGTCTGCAGCGTGATGCGTCTGCTTTTATGTCCTTTGTGGACGTCAGCATGCGCCGACGAGACTGTGTTCCCTTTCTTTCTTCACTTGACAAGCCCAATCTTCATCGTTTACGTGAGATGTTCTTCTTTGTGGTTCCTCACTTTTTGCACGTCCGCCACGTCCGTGAATTGTTCTTCGAGAGCGCACACCAGCCCCTTAAGCACGCCGCCCTCTCGGGCAACGGCCACGACGATGCTAGGCGCGCCATGGACCGGATGCTGGAGACCGAGTGCTTCTCGCGCATTGCCTCCGCCCCGGAAAAGTTCAATGTGCCAAGCCACTACTTTGACCACCCTGGCATCGCCAAGCAGCTCAAGGAGTCCGCGGGACTGTGGACTCGAGCTGGTAAAGACTGGCGGGTCGCAGGTGACGCGCTGGCTGAGAGCCTCGTGCCGGCCTCTGCTCTGGCTGTCGCGGTCCATCATTGCCCGTCCGGCTATCGCATCCCCTGGCGCACGGGTGCGACGCGGGGCGATGCAGAGTACTTGCGCATCGGGGACGCAGTGTCCGTGCTTTGCACGGGTGCGGGGGTCGGCATCCGTATGGTTTCCGTGGCGATGCCCGAGCACGCGACGGAGCCAGGTGCGAGAACTAGGTTTTACCGAGCAGTAGCCTTTTACGGCAGTGCCGGTGGCCGCGTCGTTGCCCTTGTGCATCCCTTTATCCAAGATGGTGCCAACACGTGGCAAATCGAGGCGAGCCGCACTCTGTCGCTCACTCTGCCGAGGACTGTGCGGAGGAGCTTGGCTCTGCACGCCTGTGAAGGAGATTGTCGCGAAGTGTCGGCCGCAAGCATTGAGCACCGCAGCGGGGGACAATGGCACGTGCTTGGGCGAGCATCCTTATACCCTGCCATCAGCGGTTGACGGCAGGGTTGTTGGAGGGCATGTTGCGGTGCGCCACTCGTCATGGTGGGCGCGGAGGCCAGTATTGTGTGTCACCATGCACCGCCTCCACGGGGCGGGAGGATGGGTTGCTCCATGCCATCTTTCCGCTAGAGGGTCTGAGGGTGGATGTGTGTTGGGCTCGACTGTATGTAAGACATGGCGATACTTCTCTTTTCCATCGTGCTGCTCGTTTGTAGCAGACAATATGTCACTTCACATGAAGAAAGATGGGATGAAGGGGAAATGAAAAGCTCCATTGTCCAGAGAAGACGGTTGGGGTGCCACTGACAGGGGTTCCTTTATACGCTCTATCCCGACTGCACTGGACGGGGAAACCGAGTCGGTATCTATCCCCCAGCTGCAAAAAAAGAGAGGATTAAGCTGTATTGCTGCCGAACGTGACCGCAGCCTCTCGCATGGCGGCCGCAACGGTTACGTCTGCTTGTGGTGTTGAGACGACTACCGCAACCGCAAGGTGAGACAGTTGCGCCATACAGAAGAATGCGAGGGCATGTAGCTGACCGCGGGTAGCGGCCCGGTCTGCAAGCACGGAACGTAAACGGCAAGACTCATTGAAAGAAATGCCGCCACGTAATTGAAAAAACGAGAAGAAATGAAGTAGTGTACCATCCCCGAAACAAGCCCATCCACCAGCAGCTGCTATCAGCACTGCAATTGTGCTGACGCCGCCTCTTGGCGCACACACCCGTCTTTGTCGCTGCATTGTCATCTATGTCCTGACGCTCTACCACCTACACTCTACACCCACCTTCCCCCCGTTGCCTCAGCTGCCCCAATGACGCTGTTTCTAGCACCGAAGCCGTCCGCAAGCGCGCGTCCGCTCAAGCGGGCACGGCGCAACTGCCTTGCGATTTCTTTGGGCGTCGGATTCGGGGCCGGGTCTGCCGCCAGTGCCTATGGTAGGCAGCCTCGCTATTGTTTTACCGGTGAAGCCGGTTGCACGGGCCCCAGTCTTGATTCTGCTGGCGCGAACCGTAATGGTGCGGTCGTTGGCGGGGCAGCCGACCATCGCGTCATCAATGGCGGTGACCGGGTCGAAGCAGGAGATGGTGGAGATGACGTCCTTGTCAACGACGTGGGCTCGGGTGGTGCTAGCAGCGGCTACGACTCCAGCGCGAGTTCAGAGTCGGACACGCCATTCTACGTCGGCTGGTCAGACGAAGAGGACGATTCGGCTGTTCCGCACGGTCTACGTCTGTGTCGCGTCTCGTCGCCTGCTCGAGCGCCAGCAAGTGCTGCCGTGAGGAGCGGCGACGGAGGTTGTAGCACCCGCGGAGCTCCCGAAAGATCCCCGATGGCTACGTTTCCTGTACCTCCTGGAGCATCCGACGATCCCTCTGCGTCGGCAATGCGAGCGGCGCTGACGGGGCTGGTTGGGTGGGCGGTGTCTTCGTCTGAAGAGCTCTACGCCTACTTCCTTCTGCATGGTCAGTGCTGTGTGAGCAACAAAGCGTTTGACATTGTACGAGCAGCATACAACTTTGGCTGTCCGACGAGCTCCCTGCCCTCATTGACGACTTTGCGCTGCTCCATCGTTCCCTCAATTCGATCTGCGTGGTTTTTGCCAACCGTTTCAATGGACATGCCCGACCGTGACGGTGCCCACACAACTCTGTTGGCAGTCCTACCCAGTACCCATGTGGCGCGTGACTTTGCTTTTCAGGACACCTACGAGCTCTTCTCGTCGCTGGACGACAGGCCGACGACCGGTCCACGAATGGTGGACGAGTTTGTTGACTCACCGTTCTTCCTCGAGCGCGACGAGGCCCTCATGGGTTCGGCGTTACTGCCCAACTTTACGCTGCTGAGGGAAACGTACTGTCCCGGTGATGTGGTGGACCTGCAGCTCGACGACGACTCGGTCGTCAAGGAGCTCGTCATCGGCGATTGCCGCTTTGCGCCGTCCTCGGCGGGACTGGGAGGGGACGGGGAGGTCCATGCGGGTGACTTCCTCGCCACTCTTCGGCGCCGCAGCGGACTGCCACTGTTGAGCGCGCTACTAGGTGCCCGAGCCGACGTCAACCGAGCAGCAGATGCGGGAGGTGTTGAGGTGGCGGTGGCTGGCAGCGGCTGCCGAGTCATGCCGGCCGAGCCGCAGCTGGAGGAGGTTGGTGAGCTGCATGTCCGCCATTGGGGTCTGCGCGACGGCCCTCTCATTTGCTGGCGGCAGCGAGGGGAGCCTCGGCGAGTTGTCAAGCGGTTGGAGATATGCAGCAGGGCGCCACAGCAGCACCGTCCTCGGCTCACGCGACCGCTACGGCTGCTTGGTTCAGATGGCATTCCCGTCGTTCATGTGTGCATCTGCTTTTACTCGGATGACTTTGTGCCTCGCCTGCACCGAGCCGCCTCGCTGGGCGGCGTCTACATGTCGTACGCTTCATGGCCATTTGCCTCGCGCACTAGCAGGCACGCGGTGCGTACTATTGCAGTCACCCCCCCCGGCGTCGATTCAGACGAGGTGCTGCGTTTCGTTAAGTCCGACCTGGTGGTGGGTGCCACGGAGGGCTGGGTCGTGCGTGACCCACGCGGCAATCGCGTGCGCGCGCTTGCGGACATTTCCTATTATGTCGGCGATTACGTCCAAGAGGCCAAGAGTTGTGGCTTGATGGGACACGCTGCGCTGACGCCATGCACCCTGTGTACGTACAGGGCGACTGGCGTTTCCGGTAGCAGCTATGGAAAGCCCGGCTCATCTGCTGATGTCTCGTTGATGCGCACTACATCGCGGTCTCGGGCCGTAGCGCGCGCTGACCGCGTTGCCGGTGCCGTCTCAGCCCCACTTCAGGAGCCCGATGGCGAGCAGTCGAATTAAACAATCTTTCACTGCTGCTCGCGTCGAAATTGCCATATTTAACGTTTTCTCTGACAAGCGGTGGGGAACAGCGAAGGGAATAACAGAGAGAACGGGTGGAAAAGTTTTTTGCCGACTTCCGACGCTCCAGCTGCGCCGGCCGCGAGCAACCGGCGAGCGATTCAAGGTGCTCTTTATCTCTGTTTAGTTTTTGCGATATACTCTCTCTGGGGGTGAGGTAGAAGTGCCAGCAGGAGGGTCTGGCGTACAACAAACCATGCAAACGTGCAGAAAGACAGCAATCATCAAATGCAACCGGCAGACCATACGCTGCCATCCTCGTGCTACCCCCGACAATATCTCACGCTCACTATCACAAGTCATCGACATCATCATCACCCTCCACGTCGAGCACGGCATCGACAGGCACCTCAGGCCCTGACCCCATGTACTGGGAAGAAGAGTCCAACTCACCACCAGCGAGCTTCTGGATGACAATGTCTATCTGGGCACGCTTGCCCGCTCTTGGAATCAGCAAGCCCCAGCAGCATGGGCCCTTGGCCGCTTCAGAGGCCGTCTCGATGTCAACAGCACTGCACCATGCGACGCGCCCAGCTACAACGATTGACCGAAAGCACTCGGCCACCGCCATAATGACGTCCGCCTCAAAGTCGTGGGCGTGGCGGACGAGAGCTACGAGCATCTCATCGGCAAGCTGAAAGAGGCAAAACGAGCGGGAAACCTTACGCTGTCCGGCAGGTGCATGCTGCGGGTAGGTCGATGGCTGTTCGTCGCCCTCCTCAGCGGTACTAAGCTCTTGTTCTCCCGCTTGGGCCAGTACTCCAGAAACAGACGCGAATAGATCGGTCGTCGCGCGGAAGTACTTCGAGTTGGCCGCTTCAGCAGCCCGAGGCACCGCAAACTCGTCGGGGAAGGCCATACGCAGGGACACCGTCGGGTTGCGGCTCATAAAAGGGTAGCCAATGTGGGTATACATCATCTCTCGAGCCAGGGATCGTACGTCATTGAGAGCCTGTCGGACGATAGAGACGGCGACGAGGTCAATCCGGTCGAGTCGTGAGGGGTTGACGCGGCCCTTGCCGTGGAATACGGCCGGTTGGTTGTTCGAGGCAGCCATGTCGACGAGCAGCTTGTTGTACAGCGCCATCACAACTCTGTTGAAGTTTTTGACGACAAAGCTCGTCGTGCCCGCCGTCTTGGATGCCGTTGGGCAAAAGGGAGTGAGGCAGTCCCCTTTGGCTTCCGGGTCTCCTGCCAGTCCCAGCACACGCGAGCGTACCGCCAACACGTGTGCACGACGAATGTGCGGCATTGAGATGGCACGCCCAACAGCCACGCGGACGTCGTCCAGCGGGCGCTGCTCAAACGGCGCTCCGCTAGGCGCGGAAGACGTGCCAGAAGTAAGATGCAGCTTAATTGCCGCGATGACCAAGTCGGCCGTCCTATGCACGTCTGCGGCGGGCGGACGGCGCACATTCTCGGCTTCAAACTCCTCCTTGACTGCCTCTGCCACGTCTGTAGCGATGGAGGCCTTGAGGGAGTCAGCAGCACTCCTCACAGCGGTCATGACCATCTCTGACACGTACTCCTTCAAAGCCGCAGCAATCTCGGTCATTTCGGAGTCCCCGCCACGCTGCATTGCGTGGGCCATGGCCTTAGCCATGTCTGCAGCGTCATCAGCCGAAAAGTGACGCGCCCGCTGCAAGGGGCGCTCATTGGTGGCTTCAGGTCGGGGAGTGACGTCACGGCGCCGACCACCGCGACCACTAGGAGACATGCCAACGACAGGGCCGGGTAGGGAGGTCAGGTCGCGGGGTCGTGAAGGAGAGCGAGAGATTAGGACACGGTACACAACTGGACAACGGGGAAAAGGCTGCTCACGATCGTGTACACAAGAAACGATAGTGAGGCGGCAGACGGGTGAACTGAGAGAGCTTCTGTGTGGGTCAATATATACAATGGTCCGTGGGACTCTCCACGTATGATTCTACAAGAGACATGGGGGCCAATGACGCCAAAACCGGCTAGGCGGGGCAACCGCCTGACCACATGTAGGCATCCACAAAGGGCATCGCAGGACGTACCATGCTACGCGTGCACCCTCCGATGCAGGGGTGGCCTCTGTTTGGCAGAGTGGTGGAAGGACATCCGCGGAGACTGTGTGGCGGACATAACGACATGCTGCTCGGTGCTACACAAGGCAGCACCATCGCATTGCCGGCGCATTCCAAAAACACGAGCAGCAGCTACAGTCTCTTGACGGGACGCCATCAAGATGTGCGAGCCATTATGGAAGCTGGCCTCGGGTGTTTGGTGGGGGCAGCGTGACGACTGTAGTGAGAATACAACGGAATGCCCTTTTGGAGTACCGCCACAACTTTGAGCTGCGTAGTAAAATTCCTTACAGCTGCTTGTTCTCGCTCTCGGTTGTTTCTGGCAACACACCAATGAACGACCTGGAGTGTCCTGGCATCTTCGGCATGACCAGCTCGTTCACGGCGAAAGTTCATTCGAGTGGTGGGCAGTGGAAGTTCTAAGGCAGCCAACGCAACGTCTGATTGCCAGTTGACTAAAATTCGTCGCCATCAATGCTGCTGACCAATAACATATGTGCACGTCACATGTCAATTTTGGAAACAGTCCTGGTGACAGGAACTAGAGATTGGAGCGTCTCGGAAAGAAGCTGTATTGTACAGTTAAGTTCTGGAGAGCCTTGTTGTCGACTACGAGAGTTCTAAGTAATATCTGGTTGGTTGGTAGGGCTACTGGGGCATTTACGTTGCGGCAAGCCCGCACTCTCCACGCCGGGACCTCAGCCACTGCCTCCTTGCTCGACGGAATGGGCGGCGGCGAGATCTGTGTCTTCTTTTTCCTGGGTGTTGCCTGCCGCCTTTCTGCGCAGCGGCAGCAATCGCCGCGCGGGTGCCCCCACCCGTGGCTTCATGACCTCCTCAGCAGCTGCAACCGGCGGCGGCATTTGTATTCCCCGGCGAGAGCGATCCCTATGATGAGCCGACGGTAGACTTTTTGCGACACAACCTGGTCGGATTCTGGGACTGGGCGTGACAGAGGGGGTGAGGCGTCGGGCGGGTCATTGGTGGCGGTCTATTAGCTTGACGTATTCAGGTGGTTGGACATTGCATCTGACACGGGCGGACGGCGCGGTGTCGCCATCGGTGACGTTGTCGCTATGGAGGCTCACGGTTGCACTGTTTCGATACGGAAGGATGGGCGTGTTGGTCCGCGGCCTTCTCCGTGTGTTGCTCGGACGTGGCTATGAGATCTGTGTCGGTATGGATGGGCGTGGTGGAGAAGGCTGTTCGCAGTTAGCGCGAAAGACGCGGATGCATGATCTGCCCCAGTGGGGACGACGGGCGTACACTCTTTCTGTCGCTACCACTGAGTCAAGCACTGAACATGAGGCTGCACATCTGACTCATCCAGCGACTTCGTCGTTATCGGCTTCTGTTGCGCATCCTGCTTGTGTCGTGTGCTTTGTCCATCGAATGCTCGATTTGCTCCGTTGATTCTCGCTTCTCAGACAAGGTATAGGTCAACCGTGCGTTGGCTCATCTCGGAGTGTGATGGTGAGCCGCTGGCTTGTCATGGAGAACAGATGTGGGGACATGTGAAGGGGTTTTGCTGTCGAGACGACGGGTGACGGCCGTGCCTTGAGGGCCGTGTGCTTACCGCGCCCAGGTTGGGGGTAGCATGATTCTCCTGTATCGGCGAAGTGTGATACACAGGCAACGGACCCTGTCACTGAGTTATGCTACTGTTACGTGTGCTGTGTACCATGCCTTCGGCTCTACGTGCATCTCTCCTTGTTTGGTTGGATGTTCTCATCGTCTTTTGGCGGGCTACGTGTCCAACAGAAAGTTGTACCACATCGTTTCCGTGTCTCCATTTGTGCCAGGAGTCGATCGGCGTTGGCGTCGATGCGTGTGCTCACCGTCCTCCTAGACCTGGCGACGGTGTACAGCAGTCTTGGGCTGCTATCCTCTGCACATGTCTTTATAGTGCCTCTGGCATGTCGGTACGAATAAATGGAGAACATCTTCGAGGTTTTCTTTCTCAAAGACCTACATATACCCTCTGTCCCCTTTGTCTGGAGGTCATCGCGAATATATCCGTGTTGTCTCTGTCCCCATTATTCCTGGACCGCTCCTGCCGGTCAGTCCTCACTGCCCAAAGAAACACTGAATACATAGTAGCCCTCAATATTCACCACGAAGTGCTCAGGAATGTGTCGCTGCAAGCCCGAGCAAAGACATCTCTGGACAGGCATCTTGGAACACCGTTGGTGACGATGATTGATGCATCGTATTCTATCTGCTAATCATGGCAGCCAGAGTCTTCTCTCATTGATTCCATGGGCTCGCTCAAAATCAATATGGTGTCTGTTTCTGCAAGATGTTTCAATATACTTCAAATCGGTGAACTGTTTAGCCTTTATCTGATAGTGTCCTGTCAAAACATGGTTGGTGCTCATACAAAGTGGTCGCTCGACAGAATTTTTGCGTTCCTGTGTTGCATTCTCGGCAGTACCGCTGCCGCAAGTGCGGGGTGGCTCCGCCGGACTGGTCCAGGCGCCGCTTGGTGGTCGGCTTGAGGTGCACCCCCACCCCGTAGGCCGGTGCCAGCGCCTCCTCACCTGCCCCCGCCCCGCCGCCCTCCCCCTCTCCCGCCGCCGCCCCTCCGCGCGGGCGCCAACCGACCGAATCAAAACTGTTGTCGATGAGGTCGGCAGCAAGGTCCTCGTAAAAATCCGACTGCTTGAGTGCAGCGGCGCCACGTGCACCCGAATGCAGTAGCCACGCATCCACAATGCAAACCCCAAGCAAAGAGATGTTCACTCGCTGCGACCAGTCGTGGGTGCGTAGCTTGTGCTCCAACTTGAGGTCGTCTTGTCGACAGCGGTTGTGCCTGTCAATCTGGGCACAGCAGCCGTAATAAATCTCGGCCACCTCGGGCTGGGGCACAGACACGGCCACGCGCTCGGCCCCTCCCTCCTGCTCACGCCACCGAAGGCGCTCACAGGGCGCACCCGGCCTCGTGCTGCTGGCTGTCGCAACGAAGTATCTCCGGTCCCGGTCCACCCAGAGGACAGCCATCAGATCCGGGGACCCCGTCGCATCGTCGTGGACCATCGTCACCCAGTCCCCCCGCGCCCCCAGCTCCCGAGCAGCGAGAGATGACAAAGGGAAACGCCGATGGGCCGTCTTCACCACGCCAATGAAACGCAGGCCAGAAGCCTTGAGGGAGAGGGCCGCCTCCACACTGGCAAAATACGAATCGGCGCACACGACACGGTCCGACCCGGCCCATGGCCCAACGAGGCGCTGCAAAACAGCAGTGCCATGCAGCATCTGGCTCTCGGCGGCCGAGCGCGTGGCATGCTCCTCTGCCGCTGTAGTCACGAGATGAAGCCGGAGCATTATGCCGCTGCGCCCGCACGCCGCGTTTTGAATCTCGCAGCCGTTTTCAGGCTTGCGGTCAATAGCGACGTACATTGGAAGGCCGGCAGAGATCCAGTGGCCACCCTGGCCATACCACTTGACGATGGACTCGTCGACGCACAGCGTGTCGCCTGGAGTCACGTGGGTGGCCCTGTGCCTGTTGATCTCGGCGACAAAGTCGTTGACCAACGCCCACCGAAAGCGCTCACCGCCGCGGTCATCGGCGGCAGGACCGCCCGCCGGCTGTCGACTGAACGTCAGAGATGACCAGAGTGCGTCAAAGCGGTTGCGCGGCATACCTGTCCGTTTGCCAAAGGCTGGAGCGGACATGTACTTCGATCGCGGCTCGGTGGCCCACAGCTCGGCGCGGGAACCAAACTCAAAGCGCGTGGCCAGGATGAGCACGCCAAACACCTTTAGAATCTCGCCCGCGGACGTCGGTGGCAGACGTCGGGCCTCCAGCCGCGCCGACGTCAGCTCGACAATCCGCGAAAGCTGCGGCTGCGGGAACACGGCAAAGAAGTAATCAATAGGAGCGCGGTTCCGGCCGAAACCAACCGAGTCCCCCCCTTCTCTGATGAAATCTCCTCCCAGGGTACGCACCGACCACGACCGAGGGGGCACCGGTCCACCAAGCGGTTGGGTCACGACCCGTTCCCGCCACAAAAAACCGTGGGCTTCCACAGAGGGCGGTGCGGTGGGGGCCCTTGACGAGGGTGGAGGCGCGGGCGGCGGATCTGCAGCCGACCCCAAACCGAGAGCCAAATGGTTGGGGGATGGTGGCGTGACGGGGGAACCAGCGGGAAGCGCTCTTGGCGCGTCCAGCAATGCAGCACCTTGAAGAAGCAAAGCTGGTCCCCTGTTGGCCGATGCTTGAGTACCGACGGGTAGAGCCATCGCGTGACTTGCTCCCGAGACCGAGCCGGGAGCTGTCGCATCCGCAGCGGATCTTGCGGGCGCCAGCCGGACCCCAGGTGCATCCGGAAGTGTGGCGTGGGGAGGGGGTTGGGAAGACGCCGACGGAGCCAGTTGTGAAGATGGAGGGGGAAGGGGGGGAACCGGACAGGGTGCAGGTCCCGGGCGGATGCTGCGGATACGCAGGGTCTTGTCAACGGTCTTACCCAGGCACTCAAACCGCCCCGTAATGGAGGTGGCCATGCGACCATCAACCTTGACTCTCGTGACCTGGGTGACGGTGCCGGTCGCCATAGCGTCATCCGCCCTGGTGCCCAGCATCCGCGTGCATGTAAACGCAGATCGGATATTCTTGGCCTTGGTGTGGACCGTGGACCCCACAATCAACCGCGGGTCGCCGCTCATGTCGTGCAGGTGGTTTGGGGTGCAAATGGGAAATTGAAGGGAAAGAGAGGGGGAGGAGGAGGGAGCGGGGGAGGGAGAAGGAGGAGTGGAAACCGACGGCCGTGTGGGAAAAACGGCAGACAGGCAGTAGAAGCGGCCACGCAGAGCGCCGAACGGAGGGAACTAGAAACGGGCTGGTGCTCTGACCTCGTCTCCATCCGAGAGGGACCTACCAGCGAGCAGCACGCGACGAGGTGATCGGCCACCCTCTGCCTCAATGGCCACACAGCCCGCTCCCCACATGGGACACACCGATAAAAAGCGCGGATGCATGTGCGTGACGGTCCCGCCGTCAGCCAACTTCAGACGTGATATGGCAGCCCAGAAACAGCGCCTAAGGTCATCCAGACAAAGGGAAAACGGGGCGTACCCCCGCATCTGTGGGCGTCCGACGCGAGGAAAAGTTGGCACCGAGACAACTTTTGCCACGGAACGACCGGGAGTTAAAACTTGATGAGGTACCCCAAGACTAAACAGCCGGCTCTGAGTCCATTTCTGTTGTCAGAATCGGCGTCAGAGCACCCATTTTACCAAGAAAGGGGTACCGAAAATGCGACTCAATTGAGTCGTTGCGAGTCAATTGAGCTATACGGTAGAATACACACTAGACCTCAGCGAGGCCCCCGAGTACATGCACAAGAAGATTCGCGACATGCTCAAGACACATTCTTCTATGTGGGACGGAGCCGTGGGTGTCATCCGTGCAACGGGGCACGCCATTGTATCTCCCCCAGACGCTCTATCCATACGGGAACAACCCTACTGAATCGGGCTATTCGAACGGCAAATCATCTCGGACAAGATCAACAACATGTTGAAGCTCAATGTCATTGCACTTAGCCACTGCACTTGGGCCAGCCCCGTGGTCATCGTGCCGAAGAAGATTGGCAAGGCCCGATTCTGTGTCGACTATCGTCGGCTGAACGACATTTCCACGAAGGTCGCTTATCCTTTGCCTCGAATGGGAGACTGTCTTGACTCCTTGGGCGACGCTCAGGTGTTCACATCTCTTGAATCCACCGCGGGATATTGGTAGGTGCCCCTGCTCAAAGAAGATCAAGATACAATGGCGTTCACTACGCACTGTGTTATCTATCACTGGTTATCAAACCCATTCGGCTTCACAAATGCACCTGCGACCTTCCAGCGAGCCCTGGATATCAATCTATCAGGCTTAAAGTGGCAGCTATGCCTCGTCTACTTGGATGATGTCAATATCTTCTCCACCAACGCGGAATAACTCGTGAAGGACATTTACACGGTCCTGCACTGACTCCGCGAGGCCGGGGTGACCCTGAAATTGGAAAAGTGCACGTGCTTCTCCGACAAGGTCGAGGACCTTGAACACGTCGTTCACCCGGGGCACCTGCACGTCCATATCGAGAACGAAAATGCTCTGAAGCATGCAAAGCTCCCCACGACTAAAACCCAGCTGAAAAGCTTCCTGGGTATGTGCGATATCTAACGACGCTTTGTCAAGGACTTTGCCAAACGGGTGACGCCCCTGACCGACCTGACAAGGGCCGAAACTCCACGAGATCTACCAACACCAACCAACGCAGCCGTCCCTGCATTTAAGAACCTTCGAAACGCTCTGTTATGCCCACCCGCACTGGTGCTGCTCAAAGGCATCCGGAAGCTCGTCGTCGACGTGGACGCATGTGCCGACCAAGTCTGATGTACCCTTCGCCAGGAGGACCCAGGAGAACTGCTTTACCCTGTCGTTGGAGCAAAGGACTCCATGCTGCAAAGCAGAACTACTCCACCACTGAGCGCGAATGCCTCGGCGTGGCCTTGGGGGTCCTCTTACTGAGGGACTTCCTCGATGGACAACGATTCCCCATCCAAACGGATCACCAAGCTCTCAGCTGGATCTACAGCACAACCGACTTAAGCGGGCGCTTGATGCGGTGGCGACTTGGACTCTCCGAATAAACATTCGACATGTAAATGAACCAGGTGCATCGCACCACTTGCCCAACTTTCTGTCCGCGCCTCCGCGGTGGCACCGAAAGAAAATACCCACCATGATACACCTTGTCTTGCAATGTCTGAGGCGGCCAACGGCTTAATGACGGGGAGGTACACGGGTACCAACACACCTGAACAGGTGGAATTCGACGACGTTGTCGAAGCTCAGCAAATGGACGACTACTGCGTCGAAATGACCCAACGAGTCCAGCGCATAACGGCAAAGGCCTTCTTTCGCAATGATCATGCCGCTCTGTATCGCCGAACGCCTTACGGCAACCACCTGGTTATCCCTAAGTCCTTACGCGACCGCGTGTTGACCATCGAGCACCACGCAACCGCGGAAGCCCATTCTGGCATGAACCAGATATATTCACTATGCAAAAGCCATATAACAGGCCATCAATGGTGACAGACATCCAAACTACTGCTAACCTCCATAAAAAGGCGGATTCAGCGAGAAGAGATTCAGAACCTACGGCGGGGCGTAGAATTGAAGTCAGGTTGGCTGTTTGACAAGCCCTAATCGAATTATTGGCTGAGAGCTGCCGCCAGTAATCTTGCTAGCCTGTCACCGTGTGTTCCAGGAGTCATGCAGAGCTATCGCAGCCCACCATGAGATCTTCTGAGATAATTCGGTCGCTTGCCTGGGCCTGAAGAGGGCATGAAGAGGGTTCTAGGCCGGACCTGTGATTTCTTATGAGATTGATAATTTCTTCAGATTTTCTTGAGATCCTGATGTGCGTTTCCAGTGCGTAGAGCTGCACAGGGAGAATCTATAAGAGCATCTTCACCAATGGCACGAACAGTCCAAACAGCCAAACGTGGCACCATTTGGCCAATGGGCGCATTGGTGGAGAAAGCGAGGTCCAAAACTAGTGTGTGACGGTGGTGTGACGGCCAATAATTAGCACTTCTCACATTTTCAAATCTCTTAATCCATCTCGTGGTGGCCTCGCGGGACCGCCCTTCTTTTGGAGCTTGAACAGCAGCGCCACTCCGAACAGGCCTGTTTGGAGACGCCCCAAGTCGTTTGGCCAACCCCTGGTTCCCTGTTCGGACCACGAAAGCCAATGGAAAGCGTGACCCGTGGCTTGCAGACAGTTGCGAGACGATCTGGCAGTCATGGAGATTCTCTGTAGTGCGTCTGTGGGAATACTGGCGTGCCACAAAAGAGACCCACCGCCAGAGACGTCGAGGCCAGTCCAAGTTTGAGACGTGATCTGCTTAATTTTGGCTCCGCCCTTGAAAAGCCAGTGATAACGCCACACGCTGCGCACACGTGGCCGTTGGGTTGGACGGTTGGCTCCATGGGTGGAGATGCTCTAAGGCTCTCAGATGATTTCTAGCCTTTCCATTGGTCCACGTACGCTTTCGAACAATTGCAAGCACTCTGCGACCGCCATATTCTCGAGGTCAGCAATACCATCACCAAATGCACAACTTGTGCACAAAATCGCCACGTTTTACGGCGGCGCACCACGCCTTTGACATCATTGTTTGCTACGGAGCCGCTCTCGGAACTTTCCGTCGAAAGTTTTCGGCGCATACCGGCCTCCAAGACAGGCAATAGGGCTGTTGACAAAAGCCCATACGATATGTCGAATAAGATCTGCTATCCACCTGCCATGAGATCGGGGTCCGGAACGCTCTGTTACGCTTATCGATATCCGTCGCACGCATGCAAGTGCACTTGAGAAGGATAAATGCAAAACAAGTTCGCAATGTACTTGATCTAATTGCCGACCATTTCTTTTGGTTGCGGCTTCAATTGCGTGCCACGCCGGATCCGGCAGCGCTTGGGCACCTCGCCCCACCGCGCGAGTCTCTTGTTGCTGCTTTGTTGTGGCCGTGATGCGCCTTCCCCTCTCTCTCTCTCGCCCCCCCCCCCCCCCCCCCCCCC
>ENA-ORXT01002350-ORXT01002350.1-marine-metagenome-genome-assembly--contig:-NODE-2350-length-22852-cov-5.682151_pt1 | contig 22852 bp, 19 predicted proteins | sample MGYA00237868_ERZ511482 | MGnify/ENA metagenome assembly ERZ511482
ATAGCCTTAGCTACGTGGAAAAATCACAACAATTAAGTCACCAAAAGAATGACAGAGAATTGTTAAGTTATTTTTGTTAGACTACTTATATCACCTAAAAACAGTCAGCTTTAAGGCTTGTCGGAACTTTTATTTGAGAGATCCCAACAAGCTATAAGTTTATGATTACCTAGATCCCCTTTTTGTAAAATGGGGTCTTTTACTGAATAAGACTGTATTTGATTGCAGTTAAGAATGATTTTTAACCTACAATTTAATTACCGAAATGAAGGATAATGTAGTTTTTTGGGGCAGTAATGCCGAAGACCAAAAGATACTTGCCGTACTTCGCCTAAGGGCTAAAGAAAAGAAGGTCGATATATGGACTTTCTTAAAAGACAAAGTTGACGAAGATTTTGTAGAATCCCTCTTTGCAGACTGGGAGAACATTGATTTTGAAAAGTTCCCCGAACCGGCTTCTTTTGAAGAACGTGATGTGTCAGAAACTGATTTACTGCCTGTAGATATTAAAGCAGATCAAACTGACCTCATCATTAGAACAGAGCAAGATTGGCAATTTAAGATATTGTCGATTCGAGTAGCAGAAATGCTCTTAAAGGATCTCGAAGCTTTGAGAGATCAAATCAAAGCACTCAATGACTATGATAAAGAGCTTTGGGAAACAGCTAAAGTCTACAACAATAAAGTGATGGCGCATTCGTCTGAACGCACTTTGAGTCGTGGGCAAACCAATGAACTTAGGGTGGTCGTCAATGAATGCTTTGAGCTGTTAAAAGCCAAAATGGCTAAAGACAATGAACGTTTTAAAGAAGAATCTGAAGCCAATAAAAAGATGGCTTTTGAGAAAATAAACAGCATTGTTGAAATGGCTAAAAATCCTGCGAAAGCCAAAGATGCTTTTGAGGAACTCAAAAAAGTACAAAACCATATCAAGTCCATTCGCTTGACCAAAGACGGTCGAAATAAAGTATGGAGCAAACTCAATGACTCTTTTAACGAAATAAAAGCAAGTCGCAAAAACCAATTTACCAACAGACTCGCCGGAAGAATCAATGGACTGGAAAAAGCCATTGATAAAATGCAACGCTCTATCAATTACGATACCGACTCTGTAGATTTCCACAGTAGAAAGTCGGAGCACATCAATGCCACCAAATTGGAAATGCAGTTGAGGGATGCCAAAATAAAAATGCTGAAAACAACCATTGACTCTAAGCAAGTGAAGCTAGACGATATGTTGCTGACATTGGATAAGCTGCAAAAGCAATTGGCAAAAGAGTCGAAAGCCACTGAGGAAAAAGCAGCCAAAGAAGCAAAAGTGAAGGAAGAAAAAGAAGCGAAGGCAAAAGAGAAAAAAGAGGCAAAGGCGGCAAAGGCAAAAGAAGAAAAAACCACAAAAGTAGCTGGTCCTCCTCCTAAAGCTGATGTTGCAGAAAACAATGCTGCAAAGCCTACTGCACCTGATGAAAAAGCTGGAATAGCGGAAGCGGTAATAGCAACGCCTGTGGCACCTACGGAAACAATCTCACCAAGCAATGAAGCCAAAGAAGAGGCACCTACTGTTGAGGAACAAACTCCAAAGCAAGAGGAAACAACGGTGGCTATTGAAACGGAAGTAGCGCCTATGGAAACAGAGGCTGCACCGACCGAAAAGGTTTCTAAGATTGAAGAAGAGCCTGTTGTTGTTTCTAAAGAATCAGCCGATGAGGTTGTTGATTCAAACGAAACTGCCAATAATGGTGATGCAGAGGTCGCTCAAGAGGAAGAAAACGATGGAGCAGCTGATGCCATTAGTGAAGGTGCCAACAAAGCGGAAGACGAAGAAGCGACGCCTGAGGAACAATCTGAGGAAGAACCAGAATTGGAAACGGTTGTACAATCTGAAAATCCACCCGATAACGAAGGTGAGCCGGACGAGGGAGTAGATTTACCAGAACCGCCCATCAATTCTGGAGATACAGATGAACCTCCGACTGCTTCTCTTGAAGAGGACGAAAAGATTAAGGTATAATTTCTCTTAGTACACTGTAAATTAAATAACTGTGCTTTTTTACCAGCTATTTTTTAATCATATAAGGAACGAATACGAGCGAATAGCCTAGCTCTTTGAGAGTATTCTGACGAAATATGATTAAAAAAGAGGTATGTCAAAATGGATAGTTATTTATTTTACGGTGTACTTAGTTTGTTAATAAAACCATCACCTACTTTTAAATATATTACAGCATTTTTGCCATCAAATAAATATCCTGATTGTTATCATCTTCGGTAGCAGTATTGAGAGATCTCGTTTTCCCGTCTATCTGAAATCCCATTTGTACCAATTGGTTCACTTGGTCGAAATTGGCGGTACTGACTAAAATTTCCATTCGCTGCAAATCTTCTTCTATACCATAGGTTTGCGCTCTTTGAAGCAATTTTTTATTTCTTACATCATCAGCATAATCGTTTAACAAACCCAAAGCAATTTTACCTACTTTTCTTCCAGGGATGTTCCGATCAATATTTAATTGTAGGTAACCAACAGCTTCTTCTTGCACATATCCCAAAAAGAATATGTGATCAATAATATTTATCAATGATTTCTGACGTTCAAACAACTCAGCAGAATTTTCTGTTTGCTGGTTACCCGAAATTTCAGCCATTAATTTTCGAAGTGTAATAAAATCTTCTTTATTGGTTGGTGAACCTTTTTTTATTTCTAGTTTGTGTTCAGCAGTTTGCAAAATATGGGGGAATTATTATTTGTTTAGCCAATAAAGTTGTTATCCCTTGTCAACCAAGTTAATAGTATAAAATCAATAGACACTATTAAATTAATTAACTATTTAGTTTCAATACCATTTACAAGACAATAAGTATTCCAAAAAATTAATTCTGGAAACTTTTTTTATAAATAGGTTTTCTGTAGGTAAAAATAAGCCACATAAATGGAAAAATAATGAAATCCAATAAGCGACTAAATGTTTGATAATCAATGTCATCTATTATTATACTGCCCGTTTGATCGCTTTTTTTAATAATGTGCTGATGTTCCCATTTTTTTAAAGGAAAGGGCAATTTAACACCAATGTCTTTAAAGTAGTAGCCATCTTCTGTTTGCTCATCTTCTACAATATGACTGACCCACTTATTCCCCAAAGGAAAATCCAAATGTACTTCGTCTCCAGCCTTACTGCCATCGAAACGTATCAACTTTCCAGGCATTAAAGGAGGAGTCAATTTTGCAAACAATTCTTCATTGAAGCCCTTAAAAACCTGATCTATATTTGATGTTACTTCTGTTTGTATGGTTAATTTCACGCTACTTAATTTTTAACTATAACAATCAATCGACTGTTTTGATTAGTATTTGAGCATACTTTGTTTTTTTAGTGAAAATTAAATTTTACTAAACTTAGAAATACATTAATCCAACATAAAAAAAAAGGCTGTCCAAATTAATGAACAGCCTTTCCAATTATTAGTACTTGATTTCAAGCCAATAAGATTTCAAAATCCCGAAATCAATTTTTCTAGTATTGAATTTCTACATTACCAATTTTTGCTTTGTTTGGAAACCAAGCATCATAATCGGTTGCTTGAATGATGCCATCCATGGTTCCGTCTGTTGAGCTGTAAGTGTTCACAACTGCAGGCTGTGATTGCCACAAATCATAATCGGTGGTTTGTATAATGCCATCTTGATTATAATCTCCAGCATAAAGCATAAAGAATCCATCTCCAGAACTTTTTTGTTGTGCTGTTCCTGCAGCTTGGGTCGACGATGAAGTAAAGTAATAGGTAATCTGAGCAGTTGCAAAAACGGCTGATGAACTGATCACATCTAAATGGTTTCTATGTCTTACTGTAAAGTAATAAGAGGTTCCTGTTACCAAACTTCTAAAACCCAAAGGTGTTACGCCATCTAAATCAACAATGCTTCCGTCGGTCATTAACAAACCTGCTCTACTTTCTACCAAATTGGTACCAGGCGTTGAGCCGCTACTAGGTGTACCGCTTCTTGCTTCTACCAATACCCAATCAACCACATTTGCTGGTAAGAAACCCAATGTTTCTCCTCCTGTATGAAAATAAGGTGCTTCCGCATAAGGATTTTCCAATGGAATCAAAGGCGATAAATTGTTGTTCATTAAGCCTCCACTTGAGTACGACCCTTCTAATAAAACTCTTGTATTTAATTCAAACGGATAAGCAATGGTTACAGGGATACATTGTCCCAATTGCCCACAATCATTATAGGCTGTTGGGCAAACAAAATAAGTTCCAGGTTCGCTGTAAGTATAACTTGGGTTTTGAGTAGTATAAGTACTGTCTCCATTTCCCCAAGACCAATCCATTTGGGTTGTTTGTCCTCCTTGTAATGCCGTATTAAAGGTTACGGTAAATCCATTAACAGTTGGCGATGTATTAAAATTCGGTTGTAAACCTTGACCTATAAAAATTGTCTGTGAAAAGTCTGAATTACAAGGTGAAGCAGTATCTCCATTTGATAAATAAGCAATATAAGTTCCTGGGGTAGAAGTGGTCAATGATTGACTGGTTTCGTTAGACAACAATGCGCCATTTACTTCCCAACGATAAGCATACCCAGCTGGTGCAGCCTGCTCGGCTGTTAAGGTCGCTGTCTCGCCTTGGCACAAAGTATTAACATCAGTACTTACAACTGGTGCCATTGGTGCAGAACAAGAATTGTCAATAATTTCTGTAATGCCATGCGCATTGGTATCGTTTAACCCAACCTCCAAAGCATTAATATAAGACCTTTCAAAAGTAGTTGTTCCATATTGTTGAACAATGGCATAAACCTCTACATTCGTTTCATCATAAGCATCGGGTAGGGTATAGGTATAGGTTTGTGAATAGGTATTTCCTTTGATCGGATTCATTATGGCTCCATCTCCCCAATCTCCACCCAACATATCTCGCACGGTATATCGGTGATCGTAGTTGCTAATCGTTCCTGTTGGACCGGCCGCAGAATAATAATTAGATTGATTGGCAAAAATATGGTCTTCCATAATGTAGGCATTGAATCGATACTCTCCATCCATGTCTGCATAAAATGTTGCATTTACAGTAACATCTAATTGGCGTGTGCTGTTGTTGTAAGTCGTTGAGGTACTGATTTGTACTGGAGTGACCGTACCAATTTTTTGAGAAACAAAGCTTGACCAACTAGAAGATGGATAATCTGGGTCGCTGTCTACAAAACCTTGAAAGGTCAAACTAGCAGCTGGAAAAACAGTTCTGTCTATCATGCCCGATGGTTGAGGCAAACCATAAACAGCATTGATAACATCAAATTGTGGACATTCGAAAGCATCGCTTTTATGAAGAGACGCCAATAAAAAGTTGTCTTCAAAATCCACCAACATATCGTCAACGACGAGTGAAGCCAATGGACAGTTTCCACACCAAGTAGCTGTTGTTTTTTCAAACAGTACTTTTTTATCTGGAACACTCGTTACTCGCCTAACCATTTTATTGGATTGATTGTCGGCTGTCGAAGAAATACTACTTCCGTTTATTTCATCAATCCAAACATTTATATCAAAATTGTCTCCACCTTCAATAGAGATGTTTTCATTGGGCACTTCAAATGTAGCTATGGTATTGTTGGTTGGAACACTAATGTTTGTAAATTTATATGTAGCAGTAGCTCCACCATTAACGCTCCAATTTACTTGGAAAGACGATATGATGTTGTTGCCATCGTTGTTAACCGAGAGACTGATTGGATAGTCGCCAGGTGTTACATAATCATCAATATTGAGATAGGTAATGGCAATGCTGTTTTGTGCAAAGGTGTTGAAACCACATAAAGCCACAAAAAGCGATAGAAATAGAATTTTTTTCATGAATGCTAATTTTATTGAAACAACTACAAATTTCGTCTATCTAGCATTTGCATGAAAGTAAAGATTGAATTAATAACAAAAAAGTCGGCTGCACGAAGTAAAAATAATGGGATATCGAGATGTTGGGATGCTGAGATGTTGTGAAATAGTAGGCGTTTTAATATTCAGCAACCTACGAATAACCTTTTTTATAAACACATTAAAAACGTTCAAAAACTACTTTGCTAACCATCCAATTAATTTTTACCACCACCATACGAAGAAGATGCATCAACAATGCTTTCAAGTTCCTCTATTCTTTTTTTATAGTGTTCAATTTCTATCTGTTGCTTGGCACAATAAGTGCCTATAGAAGCTATTCCCAACATTAAAGCGACGATTAATAATAAGAAAACCATACATATTCATTTTAGAACATAAAATTACCATTTTTTTCGACAGCAATTTTATTAATAAACCAACCATTTTACTTTACTTTAATTAAAATATTTTACTTTAAAGTTGTTTTTATTGTAATAAAATTATAAATATTGAACTTTTTAGTGTATTTTAAAGTATGTTTGTATGATGAAACCCCCCAATTATGGCTACAAAAGAAGATGTTGGTACTTTTTTGCAAGATTTTAAAGTGAAAATGGGAATTTGGGATGTCCTGTTTAGAGATCAAAGAGGTAAGAATACGCAGGCGTTAGCAGACTTGGAGTTGAGGCCTTTTGAGCGGATAAAAATTTTGGAGGAACTAAAAATTAAGGATTTCTCGGAAGGACCAATAAAGGATACTTTGTATAAAATGTCGCCAATGTGGGTTTTTGGAAAAATAATAAAGACTCAAGAGGTATACATCAAAATAACTATGGGAATTGCTGGAAGCTCTGTCATTTGTATTTCGTTTCACCTAGCCAAATACCCAATGAGCTATCCCTTTAAAGAACAAAAAACAACTTAATATGAAAAGCCCATTTACTGGAAAAAAAATGTCGTTGAAAAAAGAGGATAAAATACGCTCTTTTCGAAAAGAAGATTTCTCGATTGTCCACCACAGTTATTACTGTAAAGACAGTAAAGAACATTTTACTACTACGCAACTAGATGAAATAAATCTGGTGCAGTTGTACAATAAATATAGAGACAAACACCACTTGCCTTTTGTCGAAGAAATTAAAGCGACCAGAGCTAAGTATGGTTTGTCTGCTGTAAAAATGGCTGAAGTACTAGGCTTTGGTGTCAATAGTTATCGGAATTATGAGAATGGTGAAATGCCCAGTTTGTCTAATGGCAAACTCATTAAGTTGGTCAACGATCCCAATAAAATTAAAGACCTGGTATTGATGTCGGATGGCATGACTGAAGCTGCCAAAACCAAGGTCTTAAATAGGGTAGAGGCGTTGATTGAAAAAGAAAAGCACGATGCTTTTAAAACCGAATTTGAAAACTATTTGGTCAATGGAGGTGCGCCAGATGAGTTTTCTGGATTTAAAAAACCCGACCTAAATCGCTTTACCCAAATGATTGTCTTTTTTGCACAAAAATTGTCTCCTTGGAAAACCCAACTAAACAAACTGTTGTTTTATGCCGATTTTTTAATGTTTAAAAAGCACGGAATTGCAATGAGTGGTATGAGATATAAAGCCATTCAAATGGGACCCGTTCCCAATAATTTCAACAGCATTTTTGACTATTTTACCAAAAACGGAGCCATCGAAATTTTATGTAAAAGCTTTGACAACGGTGGGGTAGGGGAGCAGTTTTTATTGCCTAAGAACAAGCAATTTAACGGAGCGCTGTTTAATGAAAATGAATTGACTGTTTTAAGGGAAGTCGTCGATAAATTTGCACACATAAATACCAATCAGTTAATAGAAATCAGCCACAAAGAAAAGGCTTGGAAAGCCAATCAAGCAAAGCGAAGTCTTATCAGCTATCAATTGGCTTTTTATTTGAATGATTGAACAGAGTTTTAAATGAAAAATTTTAATGAAAATAATAATGAAAAGCATTTGTAAAAGATAAGTATTGAATGGTTTGAAAACATCCTTTTTTGAGTCTGTTCTAAAAAGTACATTTGATTTTGCATTATAAAATATTTAGCATATTGCTTTTATAAATATTTTTTCATTTTCATTTTCATTTTCAATTTAGTACTTCCCTACTCAATCCGCAACGATTCTATTGGATCCAATCTCGAAGCTTTAACAGCAGGATAACTGCCTGCAATGATTCCTACAACAAAGCAGAAAAAGATGCCAACAGAAATCCACATCCAAGGAATGATAAAGGGACCGTTTAACGCCCAAGAAACAACATTGCCTATAAAAATGCCCATGACGATGCCCAACATTCCGCCCAACTGACAGATGACAATGGCTTCCCATAGAAATTGCATAAAAATGTTTCTGTTCTTGGCTCCAATGGCTTTCGAAATTCCAACTTCTCTTTGTCGCTCATTAACTGCTACCAGCATAATATTCATCAGTGCAATGGCGGCGCCAATCAACGTAATAAAGGCAATGACATAAGCTGCTATTGCCAACATGGATATTTGGTCAATAAAAATTCCAGATAGTTTATCGCTCTTATTAATGGTAAAATTATCGTCGTTGTTTAAGGGAACTTTACGAACACTACGCATCAAGCCAGTTGCTTCTGAAACAGCAATGTCGATGTTGTAATCGGTTGGGATGGAAACATTCAAAGTGTATGACCGACGACTGCTGGGAAATCTGTTCCGCCCATTAAAAATGCCTATGATACAAATATTATCACTGTTAAAAATTCCAGTGTTTCCTTTGGATGCCAAAATGCCAATAACCCGATAGCGTTTGTTGTTGATGGAAATATTTTGGTCAAGGGCTTTTTTTGCTTTCTTAAAAAGCTTTTTGGCAATGCCTTCGCCTATAACTGTTACATCGGCTCCAGACTGTATTTCTGTTTCGGTAAAATTTCTTCCTTGTCCAACTTCTAAAGTACCCAGCGTTAAATGGTTTTCATCCACTCCTTGCACTGTTACATTCGGATCTGTTTTGGTGTCTTGGCTTTTTATGGTTGCTATAAAATCTATTTGAGTCGTAATGGAAACTTTAGAAGGATAAACATATCGTTCCTTAAAATCCAGTGCTTCTTCCAATGTAATGACTTCTCCCCTTTGTCTCCTTCCGTGTCCTCCACCAGTGATTCCAGTACCTTGTTGAACAACACTAAACGTATTGGCACCCAAGCCTGCAAACATATTGGTAATCCCAGCTTTGATTCCATCAACAGCCGTTAATATGCCCACCAATGCCATAATTCCAACGGCAATAATCATCAAGGTCAATATTGATCTTAATAAATTACTTTTTACCGTCCGAAACGCCATTTTGATGGTTTCTAAGGTGTCCATTTATTGTTAAAATCTGAATTTTATGATCAAATAACTCCCCGCTTTTTCATTTCCCAAAAACAGTTCGCTGTGGCATCAATATCGGCTGCTGCATCGTGGGCACCATCAAAACCTTTTCCAAACAATTGAGTATGTAGTTCAATCAACTTTGGCCATTTGAATCCGTATTTTCCAGGAATTTTACAATAATCCACAGAACTTTCCATGGTACAGATTTTCTTTTTGGCAGCGACGCTGTTAAGCAAACCCGATCTTAAAAATTCAGCTCCTACAATTTTTTCATCGAATGCCATATTGTGTGCAACAAGGAAGGTTGATTTTCCAATTTGTTGGTTTATTTCATCCATTACATCAGCCAAATCGATTCCCTCTTCAATGGCTCTTTCCGTCGTAATACCATGAATGGCGTGTGCCGAAGATGGAATGGTAAACCCAACGGGTCTTACAATGTGGTCGTTCCTATCTAGTTCGCTTCCATTTTTATCAAACAGAATCCAAGCTATTTGAACCAATCGAGGCCAATTGTTTAAATCAGTTAATGGTGCTTTCCACCTTTTTGGGAGTCCATTTGTCTCAGTATCAAAAAATAAATACATCTATTTTGTTTATATTTTGTCAAAAATACACACTTCCTTTTAGGAACCACTGTCAATAGGTGAAATTTAACGGTTTAAATGTTCTTTTAGTTAAAAATTACCCTAACTTTGATACGAAGTCTCTAAAGATGAAAAACAGCTGTTTGAATTTAAGTGGATTTCGTACATTTTTGGTTCTTTGACATTAAATGTGGACACCTAAAGCATCTGCGGAAATAATTGCATAAAGCGATGGTATTTTCGTAGTGGTCTATGTGCCTGAATACACTTAATGTCAAGAACGTTTTTTTAAATTAAATCTTTCCTAAACCTCTTATTTTAGCCTATATTCTTTGAATAAAAATATTCAAAGAACTCATCTATTTTATTAAGAAACAAAACTAAGTATTTTCCCTAATGAGTACAATTTATTATCAAAATTTTAAAGGAAAGTCTTCTTCACTTTTAGTAATGTTGGCTTTCGTTTGTATGTTTTTGTTCAACCAAAAACTAACGGCTCAACCTGCCAATTGCGACAATCCTGGAAGCTTTCAAATCACTCCTCCCGATGGTGCAGCAGGTGACGGGTCTTCTGAGAATCCATTCATTGTTTGCGAAGATCAACCGCTTCAATTCATTTCCGATGGGGTGAGTAGTACATTGGGGCTTCCAAATCCAGGTTTGGTCTTTTTGGTTTATTACCAACAACCAACCGACAGCGATCCAGAACAGGAAGATGCTATGACCACTACTTTGGTTGCCTTTTCTGACACTGATGGAAACTTTATTTTTAACAATGGAGATGGTGCTTTCATTTCTACAGGCTTAACCGAATTTGGTCCTCCTTGGATTACCGATGAAGCACCAGATACCATTTGCATTGTACCCATTATTGTTCCCGACATAAACAACCCTGGTAGTTTCGATATGGACTGTACAGGTATTGATCCTTCTATTAATTATCCGAAGGTCGTTATTGTTGATCCTGAAATTTATCCAAGTTGTACCTTGGACCCAATCGAAGATTGTCCTACTCAAGTCTTAACGCAAATTGGTCCCAATACTGTTCCAACTGAATTTTGTGAGTCAACAGTTATTAATTTGACTGATTGGGAAAGTGCCGTTACGACCGATGCCGATGATACAGTCGTATTTACTTGGTTGGATGAAGATGGTACGCCTCTAGCGAATCCTACTTCGGTTTCTTTGTCTACAGAACAATGCGATATTTCGTCTTATGTGTTCAGTTTACAGATAGATTGTACAACCGATTCAGCACTAAATCTTGATGGAGGTTCGGTTAGCTTTACCGTTTACCCAACCATAGAAGGAAATTTTACATTGCCAGTATTGGAAGGCTGTGATGGAACCATTTCATTGACTTGCCCAGATTTTGATGTTCAATATTCAGTTGATGGCGGAGTTAATTTTACCAATGTCGCTCCTGTTATTGAAGCGGGTGAAGCTTTAGAAATCGTTTATACAACAGGCTTAGATGAATGTAATGAAACAGGTACTTATACTATTTCTTGCCCCGAAGCGCCTTGTGCAGCCGAAGCAGGTACACCTAATTTTGATACCTTCAGTGAAGCGTATTGTGAGTCTTTAACCATTGCTGCAAGTGCGACAGGGTTTCAATCTGCTGAACTTTTTACTCAAAACTATTTAGTGACAGATGTTGACTTAAATATTTTGGCATTCAATACAGATGGTGAGTTTGATTTAGAACCTGGTACTTATTTGATTCATGCGCTCAATTGGACATTTACCAATGATTCTTTATTGGTCGTTGGTGAAAATGCAGGTGATATATTAGCAGGTGTTGATTGTTTTGATTTGGAAACGTCTAGTGAGTTGATTGTTTTAACACCTATTGGTTATAGTTTAGATACTGAATGTGATGATTCTGGAACGGCAACAGTTGTATTTACTTTTTCGGGTGGACTTCCACAATACGCTTTTGAAAATGGATTTCCGCTTTCCGATGGATTCTTTTATGAAGTATCTGGTTTTATTGATGGAGCGTTTACATTCGAAGATGAATTTATTACCAATACATTGGAAAATCAATTATTTGAATTAGAGATTGTCGATTTTGCGGGATGTTCTCTTTCTGTTATGGATACCATCCCTTGTAGTGTGAAAAGTTGTGATGCCAATGTCGGAACGCTAAATGTTTTTGCAGATTCTCTTTGCACCGATGAATCAATTGACGTCTCTACCAGTGGCAGCAATGATGCAAACGACTTCGAGCAATTTTACTTTTTAGCCAATTCAGACTTGGATATTTCAGTTGTCAGTACCGATGGATTGTTTGACAATCTTGATATAGGAAATTATACGCTTTTTGTTTTAAATACCGATCAGGGAATTCCTGCGAGTGATTATGAAGGTTTAAACATTACTTCGGTAGATTCTAGTTTGATCTTGTGTTTTGACTTGGCTTTCTTAGGAGGACTAAATGTGATTGATTGTGATACGACTACTGTTTGTGAAGCCGAAGCGGGTTCTTTAGTTGGCTTGGAAGATTTTTACTGTAGCGATGTTGAAATTTTAGCTGAAATTACTGGTGCAAACTTAGATGCGATCTATACACAAGTTTTTGTTCTAACAGATACCAATTTAAATATTATTGCAACTAGTTTTGATGGAACCTTTTCTGCTGATGCAGGGAGTTACATTGTCCACTCATTAAATGTTTTAACCAGTGAAGCTGATCCACTATTTGATGACTTAACAGGATTGAATGCAGCCGATGTTTTGGCTACATTGAATTGTTTTGATATTGAAAGTTCGGGAGAGGTGGTTGTTTTAACACCTATTGGTTACACATTAGATACAGAATGTGATGATTCTGGAACAGCAACGGCTGTGTTTACTTTTTCGGGTGGACTTCCACAATATGCTTCTGAAAATGGATTTACGCCTCCCGATGGATTCTTTTATGAAGTATCTGGTTTTATTGATGGAGCGTTTACCGTCGAAGATGAGTTCATTACCAATACAATGGAAAACCAATTATTTGAATTAGAAATTGTCGATTTTGCGGGATGTTCTCTTTCTGTTATGGATACCATTCCTTGTAGTGTGAAAAGCTGTAATGCCAATGTTGGAACGCTAATTACTGTTGCAGATTCTATTTGTACCGATGAATCAATTGATGTCTCACTTGATGGCAGCAATGATACAAATGACTTTGAGCAATTTTATCTTTTAACCGATGAAGACTTGAATATTGCAGTTGTCAGTACCGATGGATTGCTTTCCAATCTTGATATAGGAAGTTATACGCTTTTTGTTTTAAATACCGATCAGGGACTTCCTGCAAGTGATTATGAAGGCTTAAACATTACTGCGGTAGATTCTAGTTTGGTCTTGTGTTTTGATTTGGCTATTTTAGGTGGATTAAATGTAGTTGACTGTTCTTTAGATCCCATCGTTATTGGACCTATTGATTATAATGTAGATACGATGAGCAACACCTATACAGCTACTTTCGAAATTATGGGAGGTTCTGGAGTATATACGGTTAGTCCTGGAAATTTAAATGGTAGTGTATTTATCAGTGATACTGTTGCTTGTGGAACCGATTTGGTTATTACCATTACAGATGATGCTGGAAACAGTACTGAAATTGAAATAGAAGCACCTTGTGAAGAAGATTCTGATTGTCCAGGTCTTGCTGAGGGTGGAACACTTATGGGCGCAGAACCTTTCTATTGTAGTGGTGATTTGCTTATGGTTTCTGCCAATGGTTTTAACGATACGCCAGATTATACTCAGTTGTTTGTGGTTACCCAAGGAGCGAATTTTATCATTCAAGCGGTTGCTGCCGATGGAGATTTTGGGGCATTGCCTGCTGGAACTTATGAAGTACATACTTTTAACTTTTTCAACGATATGCCACCAGTCATTCCTGCTGATCCAATAGGAACCAGTGCAGTCGATATTGTTACTCAAACCGATGCTTGTTTTGACTTAAATCCAGCGGAAGCGATAACCATAACTGTTCTTGAACCCATTGATGTTGCTGTTGACTATGATTGCGATGGAGCTACAGGTATTTATACATTAACCTTTGGTTTTACTGGAGGACTTCCTTCGTTTGCAACTGCCAACGGTACAGGGAATCCTGATGATTTGTTTTATAATTTAAGTGGTGACATCACTGGTATGTTTACCTTGGATGAAAACAATCAAACACAAGCTTATTTAGACAATACGCCTTATCAGCAGACAGTGTCAGATAATGCTGGCTGTGAAATTTCTTTGGGTGATACGCCTGACGCTTGTATTAAAACGTCTATTGAGTTATTGGCTTTTGATGGTGTTGTTTTAGAAAGGGGCAACCGTCTTGATTGGGCGACTGCTAGTGAAACAGACAATGACTATTTTTCTATAGAACGTTCTTTAGATGGAATGAATTTTCAACCAATCTCTAGAGTAGAGAGTAAAGGCAACAGCAATTTTATTCAAAACTACGAATGGTTGGATATGGATTTAAGAACAGGTTTTAGTTATTACAGATTGGCTTCTGTCGATGTTTATGGTAAAACTGTTTACAGTCACATCGTTCGTCTTGAAAGATTGGAAACTCCTTTGACCGTTTCTACTGTTTCACCAAATCCTACTTCAGGAAATACACAATTACAGTTTTATGCTTTAGAGGGAACAACTTCATTAATGGTATATGACGTAATGGGTAAGTTGTTAATGGACAAAACATTGGAAACCAATAACGGATTGAATCAATATCAGTTGGAAAGTAGTACTTGGACTTCAGGAATGTATTGGATATTCTTATCCAATGGGGAAACTCAAGTAATTGAAAGATTGATTAAAGAATAGATGCTCTTTGAATTTAAGAAATAAAAAACCCGATTTCATTTTATATGAAATCGGGTTTTTTTATTCTGAATAATTTAAAAATCAATGTGAACTCAGAACTATGATTAATGAAAGATTATAATCTTATCAATATCTAGAAATACTATAATATTGGTAGCAAGTTGTTACAAATCTTTTTTCTTGTTTTCAAACTTTGGACAATCGCATTTTTTAAACGTACTACAACTGCTCATGGTAAGTGAACCAATGACCAATAGGGCGATTAAAACTCTTGCTTTTAGGAAATACTTTAACATGGTAAAATGATTTTATTGTCGAATGAAATTATGACTTTGAAAGGAGGTGTTCGTTTAATAACGCAAAGTAAAACTAAAAATTTCACATTAATTGCTTTTCTTGGTTTAGAAAGCAATTTGGTAAAATTAAAATTGACCATTTTTTCAATTTAATTAACTGGTGTTACACACTGTGCCGAAAAATATACTTCGCCCTTTTAGGCTTATTGTTTTTTAGGGCAAACGCATCAAAATTTGGACAGCCCCAAACCACTAAAAAAATGTGTCATTCCTGAATTTTTCGCAGTGAAACGAAGACAAATATCAGGAATCTTGGCGGTTATCCGAATAAAGCCTATTTAGATTCCTGATATTTTTCTCCACTTTGTTACGAAAAATTCAGGAATGACAGTTTTTTTTATGTTAAAAACTTTGATGCGTTTGCCCTAATTGTTTTTTAGTTTTTGCGTAACTTCAGTTAATTAAAATAGAAATTTCTAAAAATAAAACTATGCCTCGTTTTCTTTTTTCTTATGGCACACCCAATGACCAATTAATCAAAGAACCTAAAAATTCGCTTGACGATATGTTGGTTGGATTCAAATTAAACAAAGAGAATAATAAGCCTCAAGCTATTTTTACCAACAACAAAAATGACATAATTCAAGGCAGCGTTTTTGAAATCTCGGATGAGGACTTGAAGCGCTGTGAACAATTGCGAATTGAAGATTATCAACGTGTTTTTGTTTCTTTAAAATCTAAAAAAGTAGCAGTTGTTTTTATTTCATCAGTGCAAACATCTTTCACAGAAAAGCAAAAAATGCTGGCAGGTATTTTATATAATGGATCTGATCCTGAAGTAGAAAAAGATCACCTCAAAGCCAAATCACTTTTTAGCAGTTATAATTCTATTGACGTAGTGAACTTAAAAAAGAGGGCTGATTTTTTACAAAACTTTATCGATGTAAGAGGAAAAAATATCCACATTGAATCGCCTTTTTATTGTGATTTTGGTTACAACATATCGGTTGGCGAGAATTTTTTTTCAAACTTTAATTGTTGTATTCTAGATGTGAATAAAGTTACAATAGGAGACAATGTAATGTTTGGTCCCAATGTCCAAGTATATACTGCAACGCATCCCATTCAGGCTTTAGAACGCATCAAAGGACCAGAATTGGGTTATCCAATTTGGATTGGCGACAATGTATGGGTTGGTGGAGGCGCTATTATTTGCCCCAATGTTCAGATAGGCAACAACACCACAATCGGAGCTGGTAGTGTTGTGACAAAAGACATTCCTGCCAATGTATTTGCGGCAGGAAATCCTTGTCGTGTTATTCGTGAATTATAATGCTTTTGAAAATTAATATTTAAAGTTCAATCCGCAAGAAGCTTTATTTTTTTGTAAAAACAAATCTTGGATAGATACCTTTAATACTTTGAATTCCGAATATATTTTATATAGACATAACTTCAGCTTCTTTTGCTTTAACCAAAATATCAATTTTATCGGTATAATTTTTTGTTAAATCGTCGATGTCTATTTCTGTGTTTTTAACCTTGTCTTCCGACAATGTACTGTCTTTGCCCATTTGTTTGACAGAATTATTGGCACCTTTTCTGGCATTACGAACACCAATTTTAGCGTTTTCTCCTTCAGCTTTAATCTGCTTTGCCAAATCACGTCTTCTCTCTTCCGTCATTGCTGGAATATTAATGCGAATTTGTTCACCATCGTTTTGTGGAGTGAATCCAAGGTTGGCTCCAAAAATAGCTTTTTCAATATCTCCCAACAATGTTTTCTCCCAAGGCTTAATCATAAGTGAACGAGCATCGGGTGTGGTAACTGTACTTACTTGACTCAGTGGGGTAGCAGCTCCATAGTATTCTATAGTAACAGAGCCAAGCATTGAAGGGTTTGCTTTTCCCGCTCGTATTTTAGAAAGAGCAACTCTAAGATGTTCAATAGATTTGTTCATCTCTTCGCCTGTCATTTCCATAAGTAATTCTAATTCTTCCATTTTCTTATTTTTTATTTCTCACTGCTGATATTTATTTAGTGTTAGCAGAGAGTCTATTTTCCAGACTGTGTTTTTAATAAAAAGTTAAATCTAATACGGTATAAAATTTATTTATTTTTCTCTTGGAAGTCTTTTATGTTGGGCGTAAAAGATAAGTATTCTATCCTATGACCAACATTTAAAAGTCTAAACTATTCCTACCTTCGTTCCCAAATCTTCACCTTCCAATATTTTACGAAGGTTGCCTTTTTGGTTCATATCAAAAACGATGATGGGCGTATTGTTCTCTTTGCACATCGTAAAGGCGGTCATATCCATTACTTTTAATTGTTTTTGTATGATTTCATCATAAGTAACCTTTTTGTATCTAAAAGCAGAGGGATCTTTTTCTGGATCAGCAGAATAAATGCCATCTACTCTTGTTCCTTTTAGCAATACATCTACATTCATTTCGACAGCCCTGAGAGCGGAAGCGGTATCGGTTGTAAAATATGGATTTCCTGTTCCTGCAACAAAAATAATGACCCGTTCTTTTTCTAAATGCCTAATGGCTCTCCTTCTAATATAAGGCTCACAAACTTGGTTTATTTCTAGAGCCGACAACAATCTTGTTAATACACCTGCTTGCTCTATAGCATTTTGTAAAGCAACACCATTGATGATTGTTGCCATCATTCCCATATAATCTCCCGAAACTCGATCAATGCCATTTTCTTCCGCATTCATTCCTCGGTAGATGTTTCCTCCTCCAATAACAATAGCAACCTGAACTCCGTCTTTTGCGACTTCTGCAACTTCTTCGGCATATTGTTTCAATCTTTTGGGATCAATACCGTAATCTTTATTGCCTATTAAAGCTTCTCCACTGAGTTTTAGTAAAATACGTTTATATTTCATAGTCCGTTTGAAGTCTGTTTGTTCACAAATAAATTAAAAAAGTAGGTTTTTATTTTATTTCGTTTTATTGAGGTCTAAGTTAAGGCAAAAAAAAAGCAGGACAAAAAATCCTGCTTCTAAAATAATTTTATTTATAGGTATTGTATTATTGACCTATTACCACTCTCTTAAATGCTACTACTTCGGCACCTTCATTAAAGTCTTTAACTGCATCGGCAACGGTTTTGCTGTCGTCTAATGCATAGAACTGATTCAACAAACAATACTCTTGATCTAACAAAGTATTGTCAGCTATATAGCGCTCTAGTTTTCCAGGTATGATTCTATCCAAGATTTTTTCTGGTTTACCTTCTGCCAATAGTTCTTCTTTTAGCTTTGCTTCTACGCCAGACATTACTTCTGGAGTCAACTGAACCTTGCTTACATAATCTGGAACATTTTTTAAGTGTTTACCCAAACGTGCACGCTCTTCATTTTCTTTAATGATTTGACTTTTGAAAGCTTCTGTTTCTTTCGTAATAAAATCTGCATCAAATTCTTCATAAGATAGAATAGTAGGTTTCATTGCTGCAATGTGCATCGCTACTCCTTTGAAGAACTGCTCAGCACCATCTTGTCCACCATCTTTATAAGAAACCAGTACGCCAATTTTACTATTAGCGTGGATATAAGAAGCAATGTTTTCACCTTCTAACATATCGTAATTAGTAACCTCTATTTTCTCACCAATTTTACCAGTTTGATTGATTAGCGCATCTCCAATAGTTGCATCTTCAATAGTTGCATCTTCAAAAGACAAAGCAAGCAATGCCTCTTTGTCAGCAGGTTGGTTTTGCATAACAGTATTCGTTACACTTTTTGCGAAGTTTATAAAGTCCTTGTTCTTTGCAACAAAATCTGTTTCACTACTAATACTAACCAATATCCCATTTGTGTTTGAATCATTGGTCATAGCGACAACGACACCTTCATTGGCATCACGGTCTGCACGTTTTGCAGCTACTTTTTGTCCTTTTTTACGTAAATAATCTATGGCTGCTTCGATATCTCCACCAGTTTCAGTAAGGGCTTTTTTACAGTCCATCATACCAGCACCGGTCATTTCACGCAACTCTTTAACAGCTTTTGCAGTAATTGCCATTTCGATAAATTTTAATATTAATTGATGTTATTTATAAATACAACTTCCCAGTTCTATCTCATTTTTAGTAAAACGAAATCAGAAATAGAAAGTGATGGTTTTAGTAAAACCGACAAACAAAACAAAAGTCTTGAAATAAGATTACTTCAAGACTTTTGAAAAAGTTATTTATTCAGCGCTTTCACTTTCTTCTGCTTTCACTTCTGCTTTCACTTCTGCTTTTGCTTCAGGTTTTGCTTCTGCTTTTGCTTCAGGTTTCACTTCAGGTTTTGTTTCAGGCTTTGCTTTTTCTGTTTCAACTTTATCGGTTCCTTCAGAACGCTTGGTTCTAGTTCGTCTTGGTTTTCTTGCCGATTCATTTCCTCCATCTCCGCCACCTTCAGACTTAAACTCTCTGTCTTGTTTGGGAGCGTCTTTCTGGCTTGACTTTCTTTCTTCCAATCCTTCGATAATGCAATCGGTCATGAATTTGGTAATCAACTCAATTGACTTTGAAGCATCGTCATTGGCAGGAATAGGAAAATCTATTGATGTAGGATCAGAATTGGTATCAACCATTCCAAATGTTTTCAAACCTAATTTAGTTGCTTCAGCAACTGCAATGTGTTCAAAAGCGATGTCTACGATAAAGATGGCATTGGGAATACGATTGATATTGGCAATACCACCAATAACACGTTCCATCTTTTGCTTCTCACGAGCGAGCATCAATTTTTCTTTCTTTGTGATGTTCTCCTCTCCAAGCATTCTGTCAATGCTTTGCATTTTTTTGACCGACTTACGAATGGTCGCAAAATTGGTGAGCATTCCTCCCAACCATCTTTCTGTAACATAAGGCATGTTACAACGAATGGCACTTTCTTTTACCAAGTCTTTTGCTTGCTTTTTAGTAGCAACAAAAAGAATTTTTCTACCAGAACGAGCAATGCTTCTTACGGCATTACCAGCTTGTTCCAAAGATGTTCCAGTTTTGTTGAGGTCTATAATGTGGATTCCCTTCTTCTCCATGAAGATGTAAGGAGCCATCTTGGGATTCCACTTTTTACGTAAGTGTCCGAAATGGACTCCCGCCTCCAACATCTGGTTATAAGTAACGCTGGGCATATTATTATTTGTTTATGATAATGATGAATTATAGAGTAAAAATTAGCGAGCTGCTTTTTATATAGCATCCAAATTTTTGACTCCTTAAAAAAAAGCGGTTTCGATTAACGCTTACTAAATTGTGAAACTTTACGAGCTTTACGGAAACCTGGTTTCTTACGTTCAACTTTACGAGCATCACGCGTCATAATGTCTTTGTTGGCCTCTTTAAGTTTCATCTTAACTTCATTGAGTTCTATTTCAATTCCGTCTCTTTCTGCTTCAACAGTACGACCTTGTTCGGCAGCTTCTTTTACCAAAGCACGAGCAAGCCCCAATCGAGCAGCTTCTGCTTGACCTTTGATGCCACCACCTCTTACATTTATTTTGATATCGTATTGACCTTCGGCCTCCAAAATTCTCAAAGGCTCAGTAAGCGCAAGTTGATGAAATTCTAAAGAGAAGTAATCATTATATGGTCGTTTGTTTACAACGATGCTTCCACTACCTGATTTTATAAAAACTCGGGCAACAGAAGACTTACGACGACCAACGGCATTAATATAATCCATCTATTATTACTTTTTAATTTCTAAAGTTTCTGGTTTTTGAGCATCATGTGGATGTTCAGTACCTACATATACATGTAGCTTTCTAAACATTTGACGACCCAAACGATTTTTTGGCAACATTCCTTTTACTGCATTTTCTACAATAAATTCTGGTTTGAAAGCCAAGTAGTCTTCTGGAGAAGTTTTCTTTTGACCACCTGGATAATTCGAATAGCGTACATATCTTTTGTCGCTCATTTTATTTCCAGTGAAACGAACTTTCTCCGCATTGATCACGATGATGTTTTCTCCTGTGTCAATATGAGGAGTGTAGTCTGGTTTGTGCTTACCACGTAGCATTGTAGCTATGGTAGTACACATTCTTCCTACTGTTTGATTGGTCGCATCAATGATGTACCATTTACGTTCTACATCTTCTTTACGACGTGATTTTGTTTTATAACTTAGTGTATCCACTTCTTTATATTTTAGAACAATTAATTAGGGCTTTTTTATAAGCGAGTGCAAAAGTATTCCTTTTTATACAGAATTGAAACTTTTTGAGTAAAAAAGTGAAAAAATATATCTGCAACTGTCTGTAAATCAGTATTAATATCGCTTTTTTAAAGCAATATGTCTGTTTTGTATCAAAAAAGATGAGAACAAGCGTGATTTTTTATTCCAATATCTTCTTTTATGTCTTCAGAATATAGTTGCGAACGTCAATCTTCAACGATTGTCTGATTACCAAAGGCTAGGGTATAGGATAAAACAGAATCATTCAATAATATAATTTACACAACTCATTCTTGGTTTTCAGCTTTTTCGTTAGAGCAATTTTTATATTGGTATTTTATAAAAATTTCACCTTCCTAAATGAACCAACAAAACGGATATGTCTGATGGTGAAACTCCGCTGATTCTACTTGCCTGTCCCAAGGTACTTGGTTTGATCGAACTCAGCTTTTGTCTCGCTTCAATTGACAAAGACGAAAGTGCTTTGTAATCGAAAGTTTGATATAATTTAATATTTTCTAAGCGCAGCATTTTTTCAGCCATTTCTTCTTCTCTTTTTATATATCCTTCATATTTAATTTTTACTTCAGCTTGTTCCAAAACATCTCTATCATATTCTCCAATTGCTTTATGTATTGAATCTACTTTCAATAAATCATTGATACCAATATTTGGTCTTTTTAGAATGGCTAAAACTTTTTGCTTTTGTTTTAGTGGTGCCGAACCTTTGTCTATTAATATTTGATCCATCTCAGATGGTTTCACACTATGGTCTTTTAAAAACTTAAGAATGACATTGGTGTTTTCACGTTTGCTCAAAGTTTGTTGATAGCGTTGTTCACTTGCCAAACCAAGATGATAGGATTTTTCTGTTAATCTTAAATCTGCATTGTCTTGCCTTAATAAAATTCTATGTTCTGCTCTAGAGGTAAACATTCTATAAGGCTCTTTGGTCCCTTTGTTAATCAAGTCATCTATCAATACGCCAATGTAGGCTTCTGATCTTCCCAATATGAATGGGTCTTTTTCATTGTTTTTTAAGTGTGCATTTATCCCAGCCATCAAGCCTTGGCAGGCAGCTTCCTCATATCCTGTTGTTCCATTAATTTGACCTGCAAAAAACAGATTGGATATCAGTTTGGTTTCTAGACTGTGAAACAATTGAGAAGGTTGAAAGAAGTCATACTCAATGGCATATCCTGGTCTAAACATTTTAGCATTTTCAAAGCCCTCTACTTTTCTCAACGCTTTAATCTGTACATCATCGGGTAGGGAAGTAGAGAATCCATTTACATAAACCTCTACAGTATCCCAACCTTCAGGCTCTACAAATATCTGGTGTCTGTCTTTATCTGCAAAACGGTCAATCTTATCTTCTATTGATGGACAATACCTTGGACCAATACCTTGGATTCGACCATTAAACATTGGAGAGCGGTCAAAACCTGTTCTCAAAAGATCGTGTACTTCTTTATTGGTATAGGTGATATGACAACTTCTTTGCTTTTTTATTGGTTCTTTTGTCAAATGAGAGAAAGGAACAATTTCTGTATCTCCTGCTTGTTCCTCCAATATTTTATAATTGATACTCCTTCCATCTATCCTAGGCGGCGTACCGGTCTTCATTCGCCCTGATTCAAAACCTAGCTCTACCAATTGTTCTGTTATTCCATAACTGGCACTTTCACCTGACCTTCCTCCT
>ENA-ORXT01002351-ORXT01002351.1-marine-metagenome-genome-assembly--contig:-NODE-2351-length-22843-cov-52.229641_pt1 | contig 22843 bp, 22 predicted proteins | sample MGYA00237868_ERZ511482 | MGnify/ENA metagenome assembly ERZ511482
CTTTCAACTATTCGATAATATCCTTCGTACTCTTTGGTCTTAGGATTTGTCCTGCCACTTGATTTGAAATACACCATGCAAAGCTAATAAATGTACTACGAGCTATACAACCCCCCTGTGTACTACAAACCAGTTTCAGAAATTTTGGCGTCAATGAAAACAGGAACTTAAGAAACATCTCCATTCAAAAGGCCTCAAAATAACAGCAATTTAGTGCCAACTTTAACTTTTAGAGATAACTCATTTAGGTCGTTTGCGCAATGTGGGTTAATGTGTAGAACTCCTTGTTTTCCATATTAATCCTTTCTTTTGCTCGCAAGGTTTAGCAAGAAGTTTCCGATTACAATGGGTAATTAGGTAGTGAGTCGGTTGATTAAAAAATAATGCGTTGATTTTCAGCTATACCTATACATGAAAAACATCATATTTTAAAATAAGGGAATCTCGTTTGTGTGAAGAGCTTTATATCCTTTTGATTTAGATATTCAGCAATACTCCATGAACTCATATTGTATATATTGCAGGAATTGGCAATATTTTCATGCTTTATGGCTCAAAAATTACTTTTAAGTAGTATCGGATTACATTTCCTTTAATTCTTTTTCATTTTTTTGTATTTTTTTGCTGGACTAATGTATAGACTATCCCACGAATTAGTCCCTGAGACTCAGGTAGTTATATAAAAATATAATTTATAATTATGGATTACAATGTACTTATCTCATTGTCTATCAGTAAGATAGGGTGTAACTTTGTCATACTTTTTGCGTTATATTTGGTACATCAACTGTAAGTTACCGCTGCTTATGTCAACTGCTTTATTTAAAGGATCATCAAACACTTCTAAAATTGACTCTGTCAGAGAGAAATGGTTTTCTGATTTTCTATCTACACTTCAAATACATCAGGCTCGATTAGAGACGAAGACTGCAGGTCCTGAGTTAGAGCAGTTTTATAATACCGTGATTGGGGCATCTACAGAGGATTTGATGCATCTTCAAAATGATACTTCAAAAAAGTACTTCTTCATTTTAATTATTACGAACTATTTAGAATTAATAGCAAAGAAGCCAATTGTGAAAATTGCTTTTGATATGTCAAATACTAATATATTAGTATGGGCTGAAATCAATGATGATGATGAGGTTACAGAGGATTTTCTGATCATGAGTGAGGCAAAAATAAATAGTAAATTTTACGAAAAAGGGTTCAATATAATCACCACTATAGTAGAAACATCTGATAATTGTGATATTCCTTCCCAATATCAACAATTTAAGTTGTCATAAGAAAGATAGTTTGATAAATTGCCCTTATTTCCAGATCATATAGACCAAGCAAATTCAAACCTGAGATTTTTGAATCACCTAAATGAATCAAGCAAAGAAAGTGAATTCTTTGACTGGAAAGTAACGGTCTGCTTTTATTCCTCGCTACACATTATTAATGCATATCTGGCTGAGAAAGGACTACATTACAGGACACATATAGATGTCAGAAACAATATTAATCCCGAAAACCAAACAAGCATTTCAAGAATTGATGAGGAATATTATTTAGCCTACTTAAAATTAGAACAATTATCTCGAAGGGCTCGATACTTAGTTAATCAAGGTAATTCTGATAGTTCAAAGGCATCACATACATACTCTAAACACTACGCTAAGGCTTTAAGACACTTAAATACCATGATTAAGTTTGGGGTAACTTTCGAAGCTAGGTTTTTTAAGCCTGTAGTAGTTTGTCAAGAAATGAAAGATAAGCAACATCTTACTTATTTAGCATTCAAATAATTTACCCAGCCTTATGGCCTACATTCAATTTAGGTCTAAGCAATCTTGAATTAAACTCTCCATCACCTTATCAGCTTCAAACGAATCAAGTTAGTTCTTTGTAATCTTAATATCGTTATGGCCAAGAGCCTGAGAGATATATTCTATGTTGGCACCAGTATTTCTCATGATGATACTATATGAGTGCCCGGCATACAGGAAGGTAGGCTTTACTTCCAATTTTAAGACTTTAGCAATATTAGCCATCCAGCTATTTGTATTCTTAATAGCTTGTTGTTTTACCCTCAGCTTTCTTCATTCATACCGGATCGGTGATATGGAGCGGACGACCGAAGGAAGTCTGATCTCATATCACTTGTTGTGCCTCGTTATTCAATTTTTCTATAAATTTCAGGTCTTCTTTTTTGTATTTATTATTTCCTCTTAATGACTTTTTAATTTTCCATAACTTTATTCCCACATCGCGATTTAACTTTGGATTATCTTCTAAGAAATCTCTTAAATAGGTATTGTATTCAAATTGTGGTGCTATCATCTTTGGTTTGTCTGAGTTCTTATTTTTATTTTCTATTTCGATCCACTTTGTGATTGCATCGTTTAACGTTTTTCCGATATTTGTTTTCATCCAATTCATAAAACTAACATTGAACTTGAATTTTATTCCAATATTTTGTTGAAAGAAAGATCTTACATTTTCAGTGTTTTTATAGTTATCAGTAATTTTAGTATCTAACGTTAGAACAGACTTATTCCAGTCAAACTTTGACTTGGCTTTGGTGTCTTGGTTAGAAGTTTTGGTCGTTCTTTTTCCGGTTCTGAGAAAATTTATTATCCTTTTGTTTATTTCAATTTTTCCTCCACTTGATTTCAAACCACAGCTTCTGCAGAACTGAACCAATTCTTCTTTTAGCCAGTAGAATTCTTGAAAATCTTTAACCGATATTTCTTTATTTAATTTAGGTCTTTTGTCCATTTCTATTCTTCAATGAGGCATACCGGAATTGTGATATGTGGCGGAGTTGGCGTTAGCCACTCTGACATCATCATCACTTGTTATGCTCTCGCTATTCATTTAATGATTCTTGTATTTCTTTAAATGTCTTGCCATTTTTTGAAATCCATTCGGTATAACCATTTGAATTTCTCCCTAAAACCATGTTTGACGCTGCACTTGGACTATTGAAAACGGCATCTTCAGCAAATATTAATTCATCTTTTTCTTCTGTTAGGATTTGAGTTTCGAGTAGTTTTCTTCTCATGTTTCTATAAGTCTCAGTACACGAAGGAGAAAGTTCCTTTTTTGCTTCACTACCCTTGAGAACTATGTAACCTTGATCAGTTTCTTGCATAGTAGCCTTAAATGTTTTTGTTTTAATTTGATATGTTTGATGAGTACTTGTTTTACCTTCTAAGCTATCTATAGTCAATGGTTTTGCGGTTGAAGATATAAGGAAGTTAAATCCCATCACAGGAAGGATTAATTTCATTTGTTCAAGAAAATATTCCATATCAGAAATATCCGCTTCGTGTAGTGTTGGAAGGCTTGGAGAATTACCATTGTCGATTTGGGCAGTTTTAGCCTGAATTGCAATCTGAACTAATCTTGACTCTAAATATCTAATTTGTGTTTTGGTCAAAAGTTCGTCCTTACTTATAAAAAAGATAAGTTCCTTAAAATCTTTGTTTGGATCGCTTAAATGTTGTTTGAGTCGAGTTTTAATATTTTCAGCTTCTCCTATATAAATTCGTTCGGAAAATGCTTCATCAGTTGGATCTCCCTTTAAACAATAAATGCCTGGATTATCAAATTCTTCTCTGGTGATTATCTTGTTCACAGTTGCTCGGGGGCTATAAACAGCTTTACCAACCCAATTGCCTATTTCACTAAATCTTGGACCGTATTCAGTCCCATCAATCATATACACTGTCAATTTTTTACCCATTCGGTTCTTGTTTATTTTTTAGTGGAGCATAACTGCCTTATAAATGGAAAATATGTAATTGTCAGGATCATTGTCATTATTGCCCCACCTTCTTATCATCTCCAATGCTTCAGGTATTAAATAGACTTTGATGGTTTTATTTTTATCCTTCTTAGTCCTCTTGGTTTTGTTTCTTAGAAATGTAAGTTTGTACACTTTAAGGTTTTTCCATTTAAGATTGGCAATGTCTGCCATATTCATAGCTTGAGATAAATAACTAAATATCCAGCAGTCTTTTGCCTTTTAAATGGTCGTACCCTCTATGTAAGAAAGATTAATATTTGATTCACTTGTCCAAACGTATAAATATTAGCAACAGTTAGCATCTACGCCACTCTCATCGCTGCTGAAAGGCATCGCTCCGCCACAACCTTCGAAGATTCCATAGTGTGTATCCCAAGAGCCATAGAAATCAAAATGTTCTTTGTAACGTGTATCGTGTATCATCTTATAAGTATTGCCGCATACAGGCATAATCTTACCCTTTGGAAATTCGTGATGGTCATCTAAGAAAAAGGATTCTCCTACATGTTCTATACCACCCTTGTAAGCTATGGCTTGTCCATAATCCTCACAATCTTTTTCTAAACCTTCTATCTTAAATAATCGATAAGTGACAGAGAAGAAATTTATGTTGCCTAATATCTCTTGTAACTCTTCATTCTCTACAGTAATAGGGTGATTCTCTACTGAGCGGGGGTCAGTAAATCCTGCTCTCCGAGACATTGTAAGAAAATCATTCCAGTACAGAGCTCCACTTAGGCATTCTCCCCATAGTACCTCATTAGCTTTCATAGAATTAGGAATTCTACGATCACTGTACACATCACTGAAGTACATCTCTCCGCCAGGCTTCAGTAATTCATAGACATCGCTAAGTACTTTTTGCTTATTTTCTACAAGATTTATGACACAATTAGAAATTATAAGATCGAAGCTCCCTTTCTCTAATCCCAGCTCATCTAATGCATCTAGATTTCCTTTGATGAACTTAACATTACTGGTCTTGTAACCAAAAGCTTCTGTGTGATAATCTATATGCTTATGTGCCACTGCTAATTGCTCATCTGTCATATCCAGACCGATAACCTGACCAGTCTCTCCTACTAACTGTGATGCTATGTACACATCTCTTCCACTGCCACTTCCTAAGTCTAATACTTTAAGGCCTTTCAACTTGTCAGGTATCGTCAATCCACAACCATAATACTTAGACATGACTTCGTCATGTATTTTTGATAATGCATCTTTTATATACTTAGGAGGCTCTACTAATGTACAGCAAGCATTGGTCTTTAAGTCTTCAGATTTTTCTAATTCTTTACCGTAATAGTCTTTGACTGAATCGTGGATATTCGACATATTTATTCTTAATTATGATATAATAAAGGTAGGTAATATTAAGACCCTGTATTGTCTATAGGATAACAGTCTCCTACTTATAGATGTTCTTATTTATAAATAATTCTACTCGCCAAATGTGTAATCTGGATGGCAAATTCTATCTAGTCTCAAACTTAATTACCCTTTTCTTCATCTTCTTTTCCGTCATGAGATCAGAATATAATTCTTTGATTGTGATAGCCTTACCTTCTATAATGGCATTAGGGTCATCGCAAGACAGGACAGCTCCAGGAAGGTGTAATGTGGTCACGATCCCTGCCTCTCCGAGCATCATATTCATCATCGCCATAGCTTCTTCTCCCATTTCTTCATCACCCATGCCCTGCTCTGGCCCCATCAACTCTGACATATCTCCATCAAAATCTTGCTCTGGCAATATTACCTCTCCAGTTTCTAAGTCTAATTCATAATTTCTTTTAAGCTCTCTGAGTGTTTTTATAGATTGACTGATTTCATCTTCACCATTATTGAGCTTACTCATTTCAGAATACATCTCTTCTAACTCTTCCATATTATCATAGCTAAGATCCATACTCATCACCATTTTGGCTGCTGCCTTATTAGATAGAATTGAAATATTCACTTTTTTAAATAATTCAGGTTTTGATAATTTACTTTTGATAGAGTCTGGCATTTCATTATAGAAATTAATGGTAGTGTCCATATCTGTCCCTAAAGACGGACCGCTTTCACTTGTCATAGATGACATGAAATTGCTCATGATATCCTCTGGGTCATCACCCCCTTCCATAGCTGGTTCTTCGTTATTATCATCTTCAGGCTCAGAATCACTATCTTCCATTCCTTTCATCATCTCTAACATTCCCATCATCTCGCTGGCATCGTATGACATGGTCACTTTACCTGATCCGTCTTCATTGATATATATATCATTGTTGTAATCTGCACAAGAAGCAAGCATTATTAGAGCAAAGAAGAAAAACAAAAATCTCATAATTTGTATTTTATTATTATAAATGTACAAGCTTTATATGAAGAATATTCTATATCGTAAAGTGGTTTGATTTCCTACTTCTTGTTAGGTAACAACCATCCTAGGAATCCACCTACTAGTGACCATTGGACTATTGCGTCTATAAGATCAGGAATACTATTACCCTGAAACCAGATAGAATTCATATACGGTATGGTTATATATGATATGATACCTATGGCTATACAGGTAAGAAATACATGGCCAAAATTAAGAGAAGGGTTCTTAAGTAAAACGAAGCATAGTAGAAAGGCCACAAATAGATCTGCGGTAAAACCACGTATCATATTCATAGTCATCGTATTCTCCATAGACTCATGATAATTAATGGTTGCCCATGGCTTTCCTACATATCTACTATAGTATTCTTCATTACTTATAGGATTAGCAGGATCCAGAGTGGGAACAAAGTACTGACCTTCCATAAGGTTAGCATCTGCAAGAGCTTGTAATATGTCAGTCTGAGCTGCTGTGAATTGTGTCTGAGAGCCATGTATATTAAGCGCAGTCCATGATAGAGATTGCCATACGAATAGTATAATTCCACTTACAATTCCGCCGATAATTAGTTTCTTCATTTTTAGTTGTTTGATACTAAATATAGGAATAATAACATCCTAATTATCAAGTGATTACATATTTGTCCTTACCCTTTAATTTTAGTACTTTTGCACCTAATTTTAATTAAGGAAAATTAATGGCTGACGATAAAGATAAAAACAAGAAAAAGGGCAATTATAGTGCTGATAATATACAGGCATTAGAAGGCTTAGAGGCAGTAAGAATGCGTCCCGGAATGTACATCGGAAGTACTGATACCAAGGGACTCCATCATCTTGTATGGGAGGTCATAGATAACTCTATAGATGAGCACTTAGCGGGACATTGTGACACGATAGCTACAATCATACACAAGGACAATTCTATTAGCGTTAGGGATAACGGTAGAGGTATACCTACCGGTATGCATGAGAAGCTACAGAAGTCAGCTCTAGAAGTTGTAATGACAGTTCTGCATGCAGGTGGAAAGTTTGACAAAGACACTTACAAAGTTTCTGGTGGTCTACACGGTGTAGGTGTATCTTGTGTCAATGCCTTATCAGGATACTTAAAAGCGGAGGTACATAGAGAAGGAAAAATATTCACACAAACATACTCTGAAGGCATTCCAACTTCTAAAGTGGAAGAAGTAGGAACCACAGATGTAAATGGTACAACCATCACTTTCAAGCCAGATGCGACCATATTCGATAGTTTAGAATATAGATACGAAACATTAGAAAATAGATTTAAGGAACTTTCATACCTTAATAGTGGTCTCACGCTTACATTAGAAGACGAGAGAGTACAAGATGATGATGGGAAGAACAAGTTCCAGACATTCTACTCAGAAGGCGGTCTAAAGGAATTCGTCAATTATGTAGATGGCAACAGAACGCCATTATTAGAAGAGCCTATACATGTCACTGGGAAGGAAGAAAATGTAGAAGTAGAGGTGGCAATGCAATACAATACAAGCTACTCAGAGAACTTATATTCTTTTGTTAATAATATTAGCACTAAAGAAGGTGGAACTCATGTCGGTGGATTTAGAAGAGCCGTTAATAGAGTCTTTGCTAAGTATGGAGAAGACAATGGCTACTTCAGCAAGTTAAAATTTAAAATCGCTGGAGAGGACTTTCGTGAAGGATTGACTGCTATCATATCTGTCAAGGTTCCTGAGCCACAATTCAAAGGGCAAACTAAAGGAGAACTTGGTAACTCAGAAGTAACGGGTATCGTATCTCGTGCAGTCGGAGATGTGCTTAGTTATTGGTTAGAAGAAAATAAAATCTTAGCTAAGCGAATCATAGACAAAGTGATTCTTGCAGCCACTGCAAGACATGCCGCTCGTAAGGCAAGAGAACTCGTACAGCGCAAGAACGTCATGACTGGAAGTGGCTTACCTGGTAAGCTCTCTGATTGTAGTTCTAAAGACCCAGCAGAATGCGAAATATTTCTTGTCGAGGGTGACTCTGCCGGTGGTACAGCTAAGCAAGGTCGTGACAGACACTTCCAGGCTATATTACCATTAAGAGGTAAGATCCTCAATGTAGAAAAAGCAATGGAGCACAAGATCTACGAAAACGAAGAGATCAAGAATATGTTTACCGCTCTCGGTGTAAGCATAGAAGATAGAGACGGTGAGCGTATACTAAACACAGAAAAATTAAGATACGATAAGATAGTCATCATGTGTGATGCCGACGTCGATGGTAGTCATATTAGCACATTGATATTGACTTTCTTCTTCAGATACATGAAGGAACTCGTAGAAAATGGTAATATCTATATCGCTGCTCCCCCACTCTACCAAGTGAAAAAAGGTAAGCAAAGCAGATACGCTTGGAATGACGAGGAAAGATTAGAAATAACGAAGGAATTCACTGGAGGAAACATAGAAGATAACTCTGTCAAAATACAGAGATATAAGGGTCTGGGTGAGATGAATGCAGACCAACTGTGGGATACAACTATGAATCCTGAATTCCGAACGCTACATCAAGTATCTATCACAGATTCTATAGAGGCAGATCGAGTGTTCTCTATGCTTATGGGTGACGAGGTACCGCCTAGAAGAAAATTCATAGAAGAGAATGCTAAGTATGCAAATATCGATGTATAAGTCGCTATAGAGTTAAGGCCCTTCGAATATTAAGTTCGATGTTGTAGTAATGAGACAAGTTGTGAGAGGTCTCTCTTGTCCTTAGTATAGATAGTAGATGCAACCCTTATTTGGCATTACCCACTTTTTCATTTCCATTCAGTATTAGGGATATTCAGAAATACCACAACCTCATTGAAATCAGAAGACTTACAATAGAGTTCAGGTAACTACTTACCTCTTTACACTAAATGATAGTTTTTGTAAGTTTGTTTAACAATAAGCAAACATATGCCAAGAATGTCAGATGCCTTTTTATACCCTCTGTTAATGGCTATAGCGACAGGAGTAATTGCTTATGTTGTTGAATCGGAAATTCCAGTAATATTAGGAGTATCAGCGATCACATTTGCAATATTTAGTAAATGGTTGGATTTATATACTATTGGGAAGTTAAATAAAAAGATAGAAGAAGAAAAAAAGTTAGTTCATCGGGACTATGCCCTCAATAACATTAAAATATTAAGAGACTTGCTTAATAAAAAGAGTAAGAAAGCGATTGTAATTTCATGCAGTAACCTTGAAACGATTTTAAATAAAATGGCAAAGTGTTGTGAAGAAGGTTGTCGAGAATGTATAGCTCATAATACATGGAAGGGGATAATTGGGAATGAAAAAACTCAAATAGAGACAACTTATGATAATGATGACTTAAAAGAAAAATACAAGAATCTAGTAACCACTTTACAATCTATCAAAACATTAATTGAGGAATTATAGTTACTTTTATAATGTTCTTACTATTACAAACTATAAGTTATGGACTTTAATAAAGCTCTAAGTATCTTAAAAAGTAATTCTACTTGGCTTAAAGTAGAAGATGAGAACTGCATTCACTCTTTCGAAGGGGATTTCTATTTCATTTTATGTAAGTACACTAAAGATGGGCAAACTTATATGAGATTAAGAGTGGACAACAACAAGACAGGCGATCTTGAAATATTGAAAAATGACTATTTGCTTGGATCTTCTCAATTTTCCTACCTTGATCCTATATATCAAAACGGAAAAACAAATTCAACACCTGCTTTAAGAAGAACTAATTATTAAGTTTTACATCAACCTTACAAAATCTCATATTAATCCTTCTTAGGGTCTTACTCTAATGCTTTCTTTAGTATCTTATCTAATTAAGTGGATGGTTTTATTCGCTCTTATCCTTAATACGTCCCTTGCAGTTTAATTATTTAGTGTAAAGTAGTTACCAAAATTAATCATGCTCTTGACCCGACAATTGACCGCATTTGAACTAAAACGAGGGTAATCCACTTACATAATTTATCATAATTTTTGGTCAAAATTATTGCCGATTTGCTTCCCCATTACTATATTCAGAACTGACGTTCTGAGCCACAAAGGTGTGGCACCTACGACGCCGTTAGATTACCTAAGAATGCACCTATTTTAAATATTCTACAGTAACAATAAGAGGGTATCTCTTAAATGAATAAAAAGTCATAATGGCGGTCTACTTGAAATTAGCATGCCATTATGGCATATTAAATTGCAATTATATGCCAATATTTCGCCAAATACCCTGTTGGTACATACATTGATCTATGCTGGATGTCTTTAATTAATTTAAAACTAAAAAACATTCAACATGAATCGTACTACTTATAGAAGACCCGTACCAGCTAAGAGTTTTGCTAATACGCTTGACAATTTTTTCAATTCCAGCATTTCTGATCTTATAGAAGGTGATTTTTCTGGAACAAAGCCATCGGTGAATATTATCGAGGACAAGGACAATTACCAGATAGAACTGGCAGCACCTGGGCTTAAGAAGGAAGACTTTCACATTTTGATCGATAAGGATCAGTTAATCGTAGAATCTAAGATCGAAAAGACTGAAGAAACTACTGATCAAGACAGAAAGTATACTAGGAGAGAATTCCAATATGGCTCATTTAAGAGATCATTCCATCTTTCTGACAAGATTAATTCTGAGAAGATAGATGCTTCTTACACTGACGGTATATTAATACTGACAATAGAGAAAAGAGAGGAAGCTAAAGAAAAAGCTCCAAGGAATATCGAGATCAGCTAAGAGTTAGCTTATTCGATTGGTCTTAAGACAAAAGTGGGTTGCTTAAATCAAGCAACCCACTTTTTATATGCATTCGTATAATTTTTCTTATTACATGCTGATATCCAATTGGCCTATCCATTGTTGGGAAATTAGTCTATCATAGACTAATGTTTCCACTCTATCTAATGGAACGACCTTCATCTTCTGTATTGTTTGTGCCTCTATCAGCTCTTGTCTTTTCTTTTCTACTAATAACTCCTTTTTTCTTATGACTACATAGGCTTCAGGATCATGATGGGCAAGGTATATATTCTTTCTTGATGCAGGAATAATCAAAGTCTGCCGACCAGCATTCTTAGGAAAACTCTTAGTCTTGTACATTGGATTTAAGTATCTCAATGTTTTATAATCTACAGACAGCTCTTTTGCTAATGTCCTAAAGCTGTGGCCTTTACCATCGTTAATCTTTACAGTATTCTTAATATCCTCATCCATTATAGATGGATTAAGATTATGCACATGATAATATTTCATAAGATACATTGCGGCGATAATTCTCGGTACGTATTTTTGCGTCTCATTAGGCAAGTGCTTTCTTATTTTCCAATAGTCTTTACTTCCGCCTCTTCTTATCGCTTTTCTGACATTACCTGGACCACAATTATATGCTGCAATAGCCAATGTCCAATCTCCAAATGAGTCATATAGGAAACTCAAATAATCGACTGCTGCCTTAGTAGATTTTTCAGGATCTTTTCTTTCGTCTACATACTTATTAATGACGAGTCCCTGCATTCTCCCAGTAGCTTTCATAAATTGCCATAGACCAGCAGCACCAGATTTCGACATTGCTGAAGGCTCTAAGTTAGACTCTACGACAGCGACATACATTAGATCTTTTGGAAGATTTCTGTCATTGATTTCCTTTTCGAAAATTGGAAAGAACAAATTGACTCTTCCTAATATTCTTTCTCCAGCAACTCTATAGTTAACTGTATATTCTTTAATTCTACGACCTACTTCTGGAGTGTAATTAATATCTATAATACTCGAGATATTATCCAATCTATCCTTAATATCATCTACAGAGTAGGATGGGTTATTCTTAGCATAGGTGTAGCTTGCATCGCTATCCATGTGAGCGTGCAGCTGAGAAGTGGCTATTGCCGATACGATTATAATCATAGCCATGGGTTTGGCTACAATAGAAAAAATGTTCATGGTAATAAATTTGCTTAAATCTGTTAATGGGTGTAATTGTTCTCAACATAATATTTTACTGGGTAAATTAATGTAAAATATTATTCTGAAATAGAAAATATAAATCGGTATTTTCCAAATTAAATGCAAATATATGCCCTTTGGCGAATATTTCCAACAATACACATTATATAAAATTCTAATGTATTAGTACTTGATTTTCAAATATCATGCCACTATACAATTCTACTATAAATTAGGTTTGGAATCCTGATGGGTAATTAGCTTCGATAATACAGTCAGATTATAAGTCAATAAGACGCATTATGGTTCGCATCTGTTGCTGAGGGACTGTTATAGTATTATTAAAAATAATATTGAATAATTCTTATCTGAGCAATAAGAATATGTTAAGTGAAAAAAATCTATTTTAATAATTCGATCAATTCATTTAGTGTCTTCTTAGACTGCTCACCAGTCTCCATATTCTTGAGACTTAGCTCGCCAGATGACATCTCTTCTGTACCTATAAGAATGGTATACGGTACACTAATATCATTGGCATATTTCATCTGCTTTTTCAGCTTAGTAGGTTCTGGATATAAGTCAGCTGAGATTCCTGCATGACGTAGTTTAGATAATTGCTCAAAAGCAAAAGTATGTGATTCTTTGTCGAATGCTAAGAACAAAACCTTAAGCTTATTAGAAACAGAAGGTGGAAATAATTCTAATTCTTCCATCACATCAAAGATCCTCGCTGCACCAAATGAAATACCTACGCCTGACATATCTTTCATCCCGAAACTACTTGTGAGGTCATCATAGCGACCGCCTCCTCCGATGCTACCTATATTGACCTTATCAGAAATGACTTCAAAAATGCAGCCTGTATAATAAGAGAGTCCCCGAGCTAATGATATATCAAAAGTAATCGTATTATGGGTATCAGTCTGATCAAGGTAACTATGGAATGTCCTTAATTCTGATATACCTACCAACCCTTCAGGAGAGTTCTCAAACTCTTTTTCTAAGTCATCCAAGCTATCAATATTAAGTAAAGCCAAAACTTTCTTAGCAGCCTCTTGTGAGATACCTTTCTTCTCCATCTCTGCTATCACACCCTCTCTTCCAATCTTATCTAACTTATCTATTGCAACGGTCATCGTCATGAACTGATCAGATATACCCGACGCTTCTGCTATCCCGAATAATACTTTACGATTATTGACTTTGATCGTAGATTTTATTCTTAGTTTATGGAATACTTCATCGTATATATTAACCAGTTCAGCTTCATACATTAGACTATCAGAACCCACTACGTCTACATCACATTGGAAGAACTCTTGGTATCTGCCTTTCTGTGGTCTATCCCCTCTCCATACTTGTTGTATCTGATATCTCTTAAATGGAAAACTAATATCATTCCGACGCATCGTCACAAAACGTGCAAACGGAACAGTCAGATCATAACGTAGCCCCTTCTTAGAGATACTGCCGATGAGCTTCTTAGAATCTTGTGCCTCTATAGCACTCATATCTGCTTTAGCTAAGAAGTCTCCGTTGTTAAGAATCTTAAATAGCAACTGATCACCTTCTTCTCCATATTTTCCTGTAAGCGTTGTCAGATTTTCCATGACAGGGGTCTCTATAGGCTGATAACCATATCGCTCAAAGACTTCTCTGATTATGTCAAAAATGTACTGACGCTTATGCACTTCGTGAGGCAGAAAATCTCTCGTGCCTTTAGGAATAGTTGGTTTCATATCTGTGCAATTTGCAACTCTAAGAAATTATAAGCGAATTATACGACTGAGCCGAATTGTCTAAGAAATCGGACATCATTTTCGAAAAATAATCTAATATCACTGATATCATATTTCTGCATTGCAGACCGTTCTATTCCTATTCCAAATGCAAAACCAGTATATACTTCAGGGTCTATATTGCAATTCTTAAGGACTTCTGGGTCCACCATTCCACAGCCTAATACTTCAAGCCATCCTGTGCCCTTAGTTAGTCGCTTAGTCGTTTCGGTTTCTGTACCCATCCATACATCCATCTCAGCACTTGGTTCAGTGAATGGGAAGTAACTTGGTCGCAATCTGATCTTCGTATCTGGACCATACATCTCTCTTGCGAAGTATAATAATGTCTGCTTCATATCTGCAAAAGAGACATCCTTATCTATGTACAGACCCTCTACCTGATGGAACTGGCAGTGTGATCGAGCAGAGATCGTTTCGTTTCGATAGACTCGACCAGGAGCTATAATCCTAATCGGTGGCTCTTGTCTCTCCATGACTCTTGCCTGCACAGAAGATGTATGGGTACGAAGAAGATTAGTTGTAGAATCTTTTAGATAGAAAGTATCCTGCATATCTCTGGCGGGATGATCTGCTGGTGTATTCATCGCTGTAAAGTTGTGCCAATCGTCTTCTACTTCTCTTTCTTCTTCTACTACAAATCCGATCTTTTCGAATATATCGATCATACGTCCCATCACAATAGAAACGGGATGTCTAGAACCTTCATACTTTTCTGCTGGTGGTAATGTAAGATCTATTTTAGATTTGACATCGGCTGCAGCCTGATCTTCTTGAGCAGCCTTCAGCGATTCATATTTTTCTTCAGCCTTTTGCTTCAGCACGTTGAGAGCCTGACCATAAGCTTTCTTACTCTCGTTAGCGACATTTCTAATTTCAGCAAATAGTGGTTTTATCACATTCTTAGTCCCTAAGTATTTGATACGGAATGCTTCTATCTGATCTGCAGTTTCTGCTTTTTCAGACTCTATCTGACCAGTCAATTTTTCTATATTTTCGAATCCTGCCACTTTGTACTCTTTTACATTAAAAATATACCTTCAAAAGTACGTTTCTTTTTTTATAACCATAGGCAATAGCGAAGTCGCTTAGGATAGCTGAGCTTAGACTTTGTTCTAAGAAAAAATGACTTATTTAGAGTAGAACTGTAAGATTTCTATGGACATCTATGATATTAGTATAATTCTCGTTGGTGGCTTCGTTGCCGGAATATTGAATACGCTTGCAGGTTTTGGGTCGATTATAACCCTCGCCATATACATGGATGTGCTGAATATTCCTGGACATATCGCTAATGCTACTAATCGGGTTAATATTCTGGCCAGTAGTAATACGGCTGCATTCACCTTTTATAAAAGTGGGAAACTCAAGATAGGAACTGGTAAGAAAATCATTGTTCTTACATTGGTTGGTGTCGGTATAGGGGCTGTATTAGCAAGTTATGTCAATGAGGAACAATTCAAATCTGCATTCAAATATCTGCTCATTCTGATTCTCATATTGTTACTCGCTAATCCTAAGAGATTTATAGAAGTCAATGAGAATGAGAAACCAATGTCTCTATGGATTACAGCTCCCATGTTTTTTCTGATAGGTATCTACGCCGGATTTATACAGGCAGGTTATGGCATTCTATTTCTGATGATTACGGTCATGTTAGTTAAGTATACTATTATCAAAGCCAATGCTCTCAAAATATCTGTTGTTGCCATATACTCATTCTTTGTTGTAGCTTGGTTTTGGTGGCAAGATATGATAGAATGGATTCCAGGTCTTACCATGGCAATATGCCAATCAGTGGGAGGCTTCGTCTCAGCAAGATATCTCTCTAATATAGAAAATGCCAATAAGTGGGCTTATAGGCTGATCGTACTCATTGTAATTTTAGTAATCATTAAGAATTTTAATTGTTTAGATTTTATTATAAATAAACTCAATTAGCATGAATAAAAATAGGCTCGAAAATAAAAGAACCATCATCTTCGATTTTGGCAATGTGCTGATAGATTTAGATTTTGATCGATGTTTTGAGACATATAGAGAGCTGACAGGATTAGATTGGAGTATGGAAACGCTACCATCGGATGTCACTAATGCCATACACAAATACGACCGCGGACATATTTCTGATGAGGCATTTATATGGACATTCCAGCAACATAGTGCAGCCACTTCTGACCCTCGATTATTTATTAGAGCATGGAATTCGCTTATCGGTGAGATACAGCCAGAAAGATTTGAAATGTTACAATCTCTGAGAGAAAACTATAATCTGTGCATACTTAGCAATATAAATAATTTACATCTTAAGCATATCTATAGACATCTCAAGACTGAGCACCAGGTAACTGATTTTGAAGATAGATTTTTTGATAGAGTATTCTACTCACATCATATCGGCAAACGCAAGCCTGATACTGAGGTATATGATTATGTCACGTCTGAGATAGGTGTATCTGAATCTAACATTTTATTCATTGATGATCTTCCTGAAAATATTAGTGCCGCTCGATCTAAAGGATGGCATGGACAAGTCCATGATCCAAAAAACGATATAGTCGGTGTCATTAATAACTACTTACATGAAGCTTGGGGATGATCTAACTTGGATTAATTCTGAGGTATCATATGGACATCCATCTGTGGGAATGGTATACCTACACCTTGCTTATCAAACTCTTTTTTGACATGTTCTTGCATGTAAAACATTGTCGCCCAATAATCCTCACTTTTACAAAAAGGTCTCGTGGCAAGATTAACAGAACTATCTGCTAACTCAGCAACAAATACGGCCTGTGCTGGAGCAGCTAATATATGGGGACAATCTTTTCCTACTTGTAGAATGATTTCTCTGGCCTTATCGATGCTATCATTATATCCAATACCAAATGTTAATTCTACACCTACTTGTCCTTGACCAGAAATATTAGTAATGTCATTACCTGTCACATTACTGTTTGAGATAATTATTCTTTTGTTATCTAAAGTTTTCAATGTCGTATTAAATGCATTAATAGCTTCCACCGTTCCTGTAGTTTGGCCACCACCTATAACGACTAAGTGACCGACCTTAAATGGCTTAAATATCATCAGCATGACTCCAGCTGCAACATGGCCTAAGGTTCCATTAAATGCCATTCCAATACCTACCATCAATCCGCCTAGAATAGCTAAGAAAGAAGCAGTATTCACACCAAAAGTGCTTGCCACAGACAGTAGCAGCATGACTTTTAGCCCTATACTTATCAGAGAAGATATAAATGAAGACACAGTTTGGTCTAAACCACTTCGATTGATTGCCTTGTTAGCAAACTTGACAATTTTACCAATCAGCCAAAAGCCAACGATTAAGGTTATAATAGCTAAAGCTACTTTAGGAGCATACTCTATTGCCATTCCTATTCCTTTATCCGTAATTTTATTTATATCCATACTTAGTTTCTATTTTTACATTTGATAATTCGTACAAAACAAATCTTTTATCATCAGAATTAATAATAATCTTATTATTCTTATAAGTATACGGGGATGATAGACGAAATAGCTCTACAAAAATTAAGAAGATACTGCGCCTACCAAGATAGGTGCCACCAAGAGGTCAGATCTAAACTGATATCTATAAAGGTGTACGGGGATGATTTAGAAGAAATCATTTCAGAATTAATCAGAGAGGATTTCCTCAATGAAGAAAGATTTGCAAGATCGTATGCACGTGGGAAGTTCAGATTAAAATCTTGGGGACGCAATAAAATAAAACAACAACTCAAAGTCAGACGTATATCAGAGTACTGTATGAAAAAAGCGATGGAAGAGATAGATGAAACTGCTTATACCGAGACGCTAAAAGCCATCTTAGAAAAACAAATGCTGAAGCATGATAATTTGAAATTTCTTGTTGCCAGAGACAAGGCAATACAATATTCTATATCTAGAGGTTATGAGACTGGTCTTGTATATGATTTAGCGAGAGAATTAAAAGAAGAAAATACACAGTAAGAAATAAGTGCTTACTTAATTAAGATATCCTTTTCTAAAGAGAATCCCCTTCTTAGCGTCGTACCCAGGCTTTATACCTCTGTGTATCAATGCTTGCTTGTAGTGATAAGTTCTTGCATCTACAAAATAGATTTTGCAACCTATAGCATTATTTAATTCGTCATGATTTTTTTTCCATAGATAGGCTAATTCTTGGGCGGTCTTAGTGAAATCTTTAGACCATTTCTTAGAGATAACAACCTCTATTGTAAAAATTCCCATAGAAACATTGATCAATTTGGATGACAAGCCATAACCGACACGATAATACATGTCTGTTTCTATAAAATGCTTTCTATTTATTTTCTTAATATTCATAACACTAAGAAAAATGCAGAAACTATGCCATAATAAGCTTGATATTCAGCTTCTCGATAATATGTCAATAAGCATTCATAGTGATCAAAAGAAAAATCACTACATTAATGCGATAAATCAACCTGATCTTTCATGAAAAAAATCCTTCTTCTCTTTATTGCAATTTTTTGTTTTGCGTGTCATAATGATGTTAAGTCTCCTATCAGCGAGAACACAGATCACTTTAAAACTTGGGTATTCAGATCTGTCGTCGATGGTATCCCGAGAATGATTACAGCCCAATTAGAAGATGATTTCTATGTCAGCTACAATACTCAGAACGGTGCCTTATACAAAGCATGGAAAGGTATCATAAGCATGGAAGGTGCAGTCTATGATGGAGCTCACGGACCACAACCTACTGCTATAGGCGATGCCTATATAAAACATGATGCTAATCACAATCCTTGGTATTATATAGAAGGAGATAAGATTATAGAAGCTGTAATTAATTATAAGGGCCATAGAGTAGGTAACGATGGGTTTCAATTACTCTATGAAATTTCTCATCCTAAGAAATCTGGCATAAGCTCGATATCTGAAGATATAAGCTCTGAAGTATCAGAATCTGGACAACTTATATTTAAAAGATCTTTTGCCGTAGAGAAATCTACGAATGGTCCACAATTATACTGGAAAGGAAATGCAATCGTTGTCGACAAGATTATGATGGAGATATCAGAATCTGCCATTTCGAAGGAGAAAGAAATTATTGATTATAGAGGTAAGTTGTATGAAAATCAAGAAGTGACAATTCCCATAAGTGATGCCAAAGAAAACTATCTCAATATCAAGCTTAACAAGGCTACTATCTTAGATCCAAATCTGGATGATGGATTCGACTCCGATGATGCTAGTCTTCCTATCGGTGCTCAGCTTATAGGAAAGCATGATTGTAGATCTTGTCATAATTCTCTTAAGAAAACTATAGGTCCAGCATACATCTCAGTGGCTAAAAAGTATGAGCACAATGAAGAAAACATAGTAATGCTCGCTGGTAAAATAAAAAAAGGTGGCGCTGGTGTATGGGGGGAGCAAGTGATGACTCCACATCCAGAGATAGAAGACTATGACCTGAAGGAAATGATAAAATATGTCTTTAGCTTAGCGGATTATGAAGGTGTGTCAAAAAAAGAAAGAGGTGATCAAGTATCTACATTTCCCTCTTCGGCTGTAGACGGAGAGGCCATGATCCCTGGTTGTATTACAAAAATATACAGCATACCTCCTAATACACCTTCTATGCCACAGAACCTGAAAGGGAAAACACCTATTATGGGAGGTATCATGCCAAATTTTGATAATGTCAATGGTGGTGATTTTAAAGAATTAGAAGATAATTTTGCACTGATCAGTAATGGTTACTTATACATAGAAGAAGAAGGCACTTATGATATTAGATTATGGAGTGATGATGGATCTAAGGCTTACTTGCATGGACAGCTGATCATAGATCATGATGGATTACATGGCACCAGTATGAAGGAGGCCAAAATAAAACTACAGTCAGGATATCATCCTTTCGAAATAGAATTCTTCCAAGGTGGTGGAGGTAAGTTTCTTTCATTTAATTATAAAAAAGCAACATCTGGTACTTGGCAAGTGATACCATCAAGTATGATATCTCACCTACAGGAAGAACAAGAAAGTATCGATAACTTAGTACTACCGATGTCTATCGTATCAGAAACGCCTGGAGATAGAGAGTGGCTTGTGGATATGCACCCATCATTTACACTCAGCCAAGCAAGGCCTGCCGCCTTCGAGCCAAAGGTCGGAGGGATGGACTTATTACCTGACGGCAGATTAGTCGTTAGTACCTGGGATGAGGAAGGTGGCATCTACATGTTAGATAATGTCTCATCAGATAACCCTAAAGAAATCACTTACAAAAAAATTGCTCAGGGTCTTGCTGAACCTCTAGGTGTAAAAGTAGTCGACGGCAGAATCTTCGTTATGCAAAAACAGGAAATTACAGAACTCATAGATAATGACGGTGATGACATAACAGATGAATATCGAACACTCTGCGACAGCTGGGGAGTAACTAATAATTTTCATGAATTTGGATTTGGCTTAGCAGAAAAAGATGGATATCTCTATGCAACACTCGCTACAGGTATCATGCCAGGCGGTGCAGGTATGATCGGCCAACATCCAGATAGAGGCAGTTGTATCAAGGTCTCTATCGCTGACGGTTCTATGGAAATTGTAGCTAAGGGATTACGGACACCTAATGGAATAGGTATCGGATATAACGGAGATATATACATCGCCGATAATCAAGGAGACTGGTTGCCAGCTTCCAAGATTGTACATGTGCAAAAAGGTGATTGGTTCGGATCTAGAGCTGTCGACTTTGAGGGCACAGCAAGTTATAAAGAAAAGAAACCAGTGGTATGGCTACCTCAGGATGAAATAGGTAACTCACCATCTATGCCCCTATCACTTAATGTAGGACCTTACAAGAATCAGATGATACATGGAGAAGTCACACATGGTGGTGTGAAGCGTGTATACGTAGAAGAAGTCAATGGCGAACTCCAAGGCTGTGTGTTCCGCTTCATGCAAGGTATGGAAGCCGGAGTCAATCGATTAGTATGGAGTCCTAACGGTAAGACATTGTATGCAGGTGGTATCGGGAATCCTGGTAACTGGCAGCAAACGGGTAAGCAGTGGTTTGGTCTACAAAAGATGACTTATAATGATACACCTACATTTGAGATGCTTGCAGTCAGAGCGAAGTCGGACGGCGTGGAGATAGAATTTACTCAAGCACTCCAGTCAGGAGATGGGTGGTCAGCAGATGATTACGAAATCAAACAATGGTATTACGAACCGACTGCCGATTATGGAGGACCTAAGTTGGACGAAAAAACTCTAACTATTAAGTCAGCCAATGTATCAGATGATAGAAAGAAAGTATTCTTAGAACTGGATGGGATGAAAGAGAATCATGTTGTATACGTCAGACTTAAGAATCACTTTGTCAGTGATGAGGACCAGTCACTCTGGTCTACAGAAGGATGGTATACGATGAATCAGATTCCAAGCAATAACCCAGGAACGAAGTCAAAAAATGCTTTTGTAAAATTGCCTAATACAATCACAGAGGAAGAGCAAGCAGAGGGATGGAAATTATTATTTGATGGTAAATCTCTAGAAAACTTTCATGCATTCAAATCGGATAAAACTCCAGAGAAATGGGAAATCGAAGGGGATGCCATTTTCTTTAATCCTAAAGGAGAAGGTGAAGGTGGCGACATTGTGACTAATGATATCTATGAAGATTTCGAACTTAATTTAGAATGGAAAATAAGCAACTGTGGCAATAGTGGCATATTTTATAATGTAGTTGAAGATGAGAAATTTTGCTGCACTTGGCAGACTGGACCGGAAATGCAAATACTAGATAACACATGTCATCCCGATACAAAATATGTAACACATTTGGCTGGAGACTTGTATGATATGATTGCTTGTAAACACGTAACAGTAAATCCGGCGGGTCAATGGAATAAGGTGAGACTCATTTCAAAAAATGGTAATGTCAATTTCTGGCTAAATGGTTTAGAGGTTGTACAATTTAAAATGCATGACGAGAACTGGAATAAAATGATTGCAAATAGTAAGTTTAAAGAGATGGCGGATTTTGGCAAAAGCCAATCAGGTCATATCGCATTACAAGATCATGGCGATAAAGTTTGGTTTCGAAATATTAAGATAAAGAGTTTGTAAAAGAAATAAATGAAGGGATCCATAAAAGCGCAATTATCTATAATGATGTTTCTCGAATTTTTTATTTGGGGAGGATGGTTTGTTACACTGGGAACATTTTTAGGAACAAATCTTTCGGCTTCTGGTGCGCAAGTGGGGCAAGCTTACTCGACTCAATCTTGGGGTGCAATTGTGGCGCCTTTTATCATAGGACTAATAGCAGATCGTTTTTTTAATGCTGAAAAGATTCTAGCGGCATTACATATCATTGGAGCGGTCTTGATGTATGTGATGTATAGTGCAGATGATTTTGATTCTTTTTATCCTTTGCTTTTGGGTTATATGATTTTATATATGTCAACGCTGGCATTGGTAAACTCCATAGGTTTTAATCAAATGGATGACCCTGCAAAAGAATTTGCACATGTGCGGCTATGGGGTACCGTTGGGTGGATAATTGCGGGCTTGGTAATTAGTTTGGCTTTTAGTTGGGACTCTGCTACCAATATTGAGAATGGAATGTTAAAGAATACTTTTTTAATGGTGGGGTATTGTTCTCCTGACACGGCTGGAGGAATGTTGAAAAATGGAATTGAATCCATTAAAGTTTTTGGGGAATGGAAAATGGTAAAGGCAGAAATTGAGAGCATGGATTCATTTTCAGCACATGCCGATAGAGGAGAAATGTATCAATTTATAGAAAATCAAAAACCAAGATTGAAAAAACTTTTCTTAGTGCATGGAGAAATTGATAGACAAGAGAGTTTTAAAGCATATTTGAATGAGCGAGGTATTGAAA
>ENA-ORXT01002352-ORXT01002352.1-marine-metagenome-genome-assembly--contig:-NODE-2352-length-22840-cov-3.522559_pt1 | contig 22840 bp, 12 predicted proteins | sample MGYA00237868_ERZ511482 | MGnify/ENA metagenome assembly ERZ511482
ATTAATTGCATCCATCTATGTAGGCGTGTAAAATATTTGACTTTTTCACTTCAAAACCGGATAGAAATTCGATATGATCTCCTGCAGAAAGATCGATTGTTGAATTGTGAATTACCCCATCACTACTGATATCATCACTTGCAATAAAAAAACCATAGCCAGAATTAAATGTGCTGATAAAGATGTTTGGCGGGCAAGGTTCGATACAATCAGAAATTCCATTATTATCTAAATCTTCATCCACAGTTCCGCAGCCACAATCGCCAGGAAATATTTTATTAGGATCTAAAGGACAGTCGTCTACACAATTTGGAACTCCATCAGAGTCATCATCGATTTCAGTATAATCACAACCACAGAATCCAAGGTCTGTTTTAAGTGGATTTTGAGGACATAGATCATTGCAGTTGACGACTCCATCATTGTCATCATCATTATCTGACACGCCACATCCGCAGAGACCTGCTACTATTTTTAGAGGATCGCTTGGACAAGCATCATTACAATCGTAGGTTCCATCAAAATCAGAATCCAACAAGACGCCTGCACAGTGACATGAACTAACATAGACATCACTTTGCGTACATGGGTCTCCATCGTCACATGCACCATTCAAACGAATAAAAGAAATGATTTCATTTGGTTCGCCGACAATATAAAACTGATCAGGACCGACAATAGATATTCCTTCCACTTGATTCAGGTCATAGGACCCTAAGCCAAACGAGTTTAACAACTCTCCAGTAAAAGGCTGTACTTCGACAAGGTGTTCACCTTCATCAGTCAATATCATGAGTGTTCCATTTGGACTAAAGTCCAGTCCAGAAATATCATCAAAGCCACCATTAGATGGATAGGTATCTGTCAAAGCTTCTGCATCAAACAACTCTGTGGGAGAAATAGAAGTACCTAATCTAGATAGCGGATGTTCTATCACAAAAATATTCATCGTCGCATATTCCTTTCCTATATAAAGAATATCATGATGCGCGTCATATGCCAATCCCTCCAAACCATTATTACCAATACCAGTACCTGTAATCTGAATATAAGCTGAACTTCCAGGATAATTAATGTTGGTGGTGTTTGCAGTAATATTTAAAATAACAATCCGTCTTCTGCTTTCTTCTGTGATGGCAAATTGATTATTGCCCAAGTAGACAATTGCTTCAGTATCATGAAAATTAGGAAGTGTTATTGTACGAAGAATATTTCCATCGAAGTCAATTTCATAGATCGACTCATTGTTATTAGAATTTCTAATTGTAAAAAATGTTTCAGAATCGTAACAATACGTAATGCCTGAAAAATCTTCAGCAACTCCAATCACGTTAGTATCTAAGCAGTCATTAAAATTTGAAAAGCCGTATCCAGTACATTGATTTTCTGGTCCAGGGCAGACATCAAAAACATCACAAATACCATCTCCATCGCTGTCACTAATGACTCCTTCACAAATACACGCGGTCGTCCACACATCATTGGTCGAGCACATGTCTGAATCATCACAAGACTGCCCGATGAGTAAGTCATCAAAACCTGGACAAATATCATCGCTATCACAAACTGTGTCATTATCAGTATCTGAGGTACAGTTAGCGACAATATCCAAAATCTGATGAGTGACAATTAGGGAATTTGAATGAGCATATTGTTCTTGTGCAGTTGCGATACCACAAAAGCAAAAACATGATAAAAGAACCATCAAGCTTATTCGGTTTTTCATAAACATTGATTAAAGGAGATTCATTAGTAAACTGATATATACGTATGTATGTGACGCTATAATATATAACTAGCCACAAGTATGAACTGGTTCGTCGCAATCTTATTTACCAATATTAAACATTTCCGTTTTCAATGAAAGTAAATTCATATGTGATTTTCAAGAATAAACTCTTTGAATGCAAGTCATTGAATGATGCAAAAGAATTAAGTTTTATTTTGCTTCGACAATTTCACCTTAATATATTTTGATGCTGGCGTTTTACTTCTCTTTGCAAAGTGATCTATTGGTACTAAGACATTCGCTTCTGGAAAGTATGTCGCGATACATGACTTAGGAATATCATACTCTACAACTAAAAAGTGTGGTGCAATTCTTTTTTTGATTCCAGAATTTTCAATAATATCAACAACATCTTTACTTCGCAAAGACATTTTATTCATGTCTTCTTTATTCATTAATACAACTCGTCTCTCATTATATATACCTCTATATCTATCATCGAGGCCATAAATAGTCGTGTTATATTGATCATGACTTCTGATCGTCATCATTGCAAATTCATTTTTCTTTAAGCTATTTTTTGGCAACTCATTAATTGTGAATTCTGCCTTGCCGGATTTTGTGTTAAATGTTCCTTCTCTTGCTCCATTTGGCAGATAGAATCCTTCTGGTTGGCGAACGCGTTTATTGTAGGAATCAAAACCGGGAATAACAGCTTCAATTTTATCTCTGATCAAATCATAATCATTTTTCATGGATGACCATTTCACCTTAGATTGATCTCCTAAAGTTTCTGCCGCTAAATCGCACACAATGCTCACCTCACTCCTTAAATATTTTGATGCAGGTGATAAAACGCCTCTTGAAGAATGAACGATACCCATCGAATTTTCTACACTGACGAATTGTTCTGCACCTTCTTGTTTATCGGTTTCTGTGCGACCAAGGCATGGCAAAATTAACGCTGTGTCACCATGGACCAAATGTGATCGATTTAACTTTGTTGAGACATGTACGGTCAAAGCACAATTACGCAATGCTTTGGCTGTGTACTTTGTATCTGGTGTTGCTGACAAGAAGTTTCCTCCCATTGCAAAAAATACTTTCCCTTTCTCTTTATACATTGCCTTTATCGCCTCTACCACTGCAAATCCATGTTTTCTTGGAGGCTCAAAGCCAAACTCAGCTTTGAGATTATCTAAAAAAGAATCTTTTGGTGCTTCCCAAATACCCATCGTTCGATCACCCTGCACATTACTATGACCACGAACAGGACAAGTCCCTGCACCAGGCTTTCCTATTGCGCCTTTCATTAATAATAAATTGACAATTTCTCTTATGTTTTCTACACCGTTTACATGCTGAGTCAAGCCCATGGCCCAACAGATGATAATCTTAGTTTTGTTTTTTATGAGTTCGACTGCCTCATTAATTTTAGGCTCAGAGATTCCACTTTCAGCAATGACTTCATTAATATTTTCAGTGAGTAGATTCTTCTTGAAAGCATTAAAGCCTTTTGTATTTTCTTTTATAAAATCTTTGTCAATGACTGTTCCTGGAGCCTTCTTTTCGGCATCAAATAATTTGATCATGATGGCTTTAAGTAGGGCAACATCCCCATTTAATTGGACTTGCAAAAATAAGTCTGTGAGTATCGTCCCACCGGTTAGAATTTTTACTGGTTTCTGCGGGTTGACAAATTTCATCAAGCCGGCTTCAGGCAGTGGATTTACTGTAATGATTTTTCCACCATTGTCCTTGCATTTTTCTAATGCGGACAGCATCCGTGGATGGTTAGTCCCAGGGTTTTGGCCCATGACAATAATCACTTCCGCTTCGTATAAATCAGGAAGTGTTACAGATCCTTTACCGATGCCAACCGTCTCAGACAATGCAGTTCCGCTTGATTCGTGGCACATATTGGAGCAATCTGGCAAATTGTTAGTACCAAATTCTCTGACAAAAAGTTGGTATAAAAATGCAGCTTCATTGGACGTTCTGCCACTTGTATAGAACATTGAATCGTCTGGAGAATCTAATGCGTTTAGGTGTTGTGCAATCGTCTTGAACGCATCAGGCCAAGACACTTTTTGATAGTGACTTTCACCAGCTTTGAGCATTAAAGGTTCTGCTAATCTACCTAGTTTTCCTAATTCAAAATCAGAATATTCAGATAATTCGAACACAGAATTTCTAGCAAAAAAACGGGCACCTATTGTTTTTCGTTGTGCTTCTTCTGCAATGGCTTTGATTCCATTTTCGCAGTATTCACCAAGCTTTGAACGCTCATCATCAGGATCGGGCCATGCACATCCAGGGCAGTCAAAGCCACCTTTTTGGTTCACCTTAAACATGGTCTTCATCGCTTGTCTGGGTGACATGTATTTTGACAAATGTTTGACTGTAGAAGAGATGGCAGGGATGCCGACAGCAACTTCAGGAATTTTTTTGAGTTTGATTCCAGTGAATTCTTCTGGGGTTTCTTCTTTTGGGGTTTTTGCCATGTGCGATTTATATCTAAGTTGTTACAAGATACGAAGGACTATTCGAATTGAATAACTGATCTACTCTTTTACAAAATTCCTGAAGTCAACTGATTTTCCGTGAGATTATGGCCTAAAATTTAATTGTGACAAATTGATACGAGAAAACGACTCCACCCTCTTTATCTTCCTCCAAAGGGAGACATTCCAATTGATACATTCAAATATTCATTGCCATATTTTATACACTAATTAAGTCCATCTTATCAGTTTCTATGATCAATATTAACTACTTTTGCATCAATTTTTAATACATGGCTACTCCAAATACAGTTGCTTTTCATACACTCGGATGTAAACTCAATTACTCTGAAACGTCTACGATCCAACGACAGTTTGAAGATGCTGGTTTTGGTGTCAATGAGTTCTCTTCTCCTGCCGATATATATATCATTAACACATGCTCAGTGACCGAATTTGCTGATCGAAAATGTCGCAAAGTTGTCAGAGATGCACTTCGTCAAAATCCAGAAGCTAAAGTGGTGATGATAGGCTGTTATGCACAGTTAAAACCTAAAGAAATATCTGAGATACCTGGTGTTGATCTAGTTTTAGGAGCGGCAGAGAAGTTTAATGTGCTGAGTTATATTGAAGATCTGAGTCAGGCACCAGAAAAAGGATTTGTGCATTCTTGTGATGTAACGACAGTTCATAATTTTGAATCATCATTTTCTTTTGGAGATCGGACAAGATCATTTTTAAAAGTTCAGGATGGCTGTGATTATAAATGTTCGTTTTGTACGATTCCTCAAGCGAGAGGTAAGAGTAGAAGTGATACGATTCAGAATGTCGTGACTCAAGCTCAAAATATTGCTGAACATGGAGTCAAGGAAATCGTATTGACCGGCGTAAATATTGGAGATTTTGGATTACAATTACAAGAAGATAAAAGTATTCGTAGTGAGAATTTTCTAGAACTCATCACTTCACTTGACAAATTGGAAGGGATTGAGCGCTTTCGAATTTCTTCGATTGAGCCCAATTTATGTACAAATGAAATTATAGAATTCGTCGCTAAATCAAAACGATTTGTACCTCACTTTCATATGCCTTTACAATCTGGGAGTAATGAGATGTTAAAAGCCATGAGGAGACGATATAATCGAGAGTTATATGCTGAAAGAGTAGAGAAGATAAAAGAATTGATGCCACACTGTTGTATCGGCGTTGATGTTATCGTTGGTTTTCCATTAGAAACAGAAGCTTATTTTGAGGAGAGTTATTCTTTTATTCATGGGCTTGATATTTCCTATTTACACGTATTTACATTTTCAGAAAGAACGAATACTCCTGCTGCAGAAATGAATCCGCAAGTACCAATGAATATCCGAAGAGAACGGAATCAACGACTGCGGATTTTATCAGATAAAAAGAAGCGTTACTTCTATGCTGAACATCTTGGTGAACAACGACCAGTGTTATTTGAAGAAAGTAAGCAGGAAGGAAGAGTGACTGGGTTTACTGATAATTATATTAAAATTAGCACTGCTAAATCAGAACACCCCTTGAATTCAATAGGAACAATGACCTTAGGTACAATCAATGAGCGATTGATGGTGGAGTGTTAAGTTATTAGTGGAATAGTGGATAGTGGATAGTGGGTAGTGGATAGTGGATAGTGGAATCTCTTGAGAAAGCTTGACGCCTTGTTGACTATGGACAAAAAACATCGACCATGAACTTTTATAAATTATAAATTTATAAGATCATTATGATAGCATGGCCCTCAGACATTATTTTACCACAGTATATATCCTTAATAATATTGGTCGCTTATATTTATAAAAAGGCGAACCATTTTTAAACTAAGTAAGCCTAAATGGATTTGGGTAATGATGACTATGTTCTTCTGCTTTTTTACTATCATTCTCTTTGCAGTATTATGCATTGAGATTAGTACAGAAATTAGTTTGCAAAAATTTGATCTGGATAATAATGGGGTTTCTACTGGCGACGAGATCACTCCCGATATGGAAAAAGCAATGATAAAAGTCACTGATGGCACTGCTCGTACTTTTGCTCCTTTCACTGGATTCATTTACTCAGTCATACTTACGCTCGTCTTAAGTTGTGTTACCCATCTTCGTATCATTTTTATTTAATACATTTAAAAATACTCAATAGATAATATAAGTTCTATTTTAAGTACACGTATCAAATTGAATAGACTTATCAATGATCCATCTTTAATATTTGGATGTTAGTGACCAGCGAGTTTTTTCAAGAATAAAAACAAGACACAAACAAAAAGAACTACTAAAAGAAAAAAAATAGGACTAAATAAAGAGTGTTTAAAATCAAGAGACGCATCGCTACCGACTAAAACAAGTCCACTCCAATAATAAGGATGTCTTTCGAAATCGTCTACAGCTTGTAAATAATTAATTTTTGCTGTTTGTAAAGCATTACTCTTCGTTCTACCTGCCTTTAATTCTGCGTAGAAAGAAGTCATTATATGTTCACTGGAAGAATCATTAATTTTCCATAGAGATTGGACTACAGCTTGTGCCCCTGTATAAATAAAAGACCTCGTCAAATTAGAAATACCTTCTCCTTTTAGAATTTTCCCTAGTCCAGTATCACAAGCACTTAGGACGACTAATTTTAATTTATTTGGATAATTATAAATTTCACTTTCTGATATTTTAACGGAATCTGAAATTGCTAAGTAACTATCATTCATTGCATTTTCATTCATTTGAGAATGTCCTGTGAAATGAAAAATATCAGTTTCCGTGATTGCCTTTAACAATTCTTGTTTATGATCTGATGACATCAGGTCTCCTTTTGTAATCGCAGCTATTGCCTTTGCTTCTTTAGATGCCTCTGCTAAATTTGAAAATGTTTCATCTCCATAAATAGGTGAATAAATTAAAGTATGATTTACTTTATGAATATTCTTAGTGTTTTCATTTAATGTTGCTGACAACAGATATTGTATAGAATATTTTTCAATCAAGTATTCTTCTTCAGGAGTCAAGATACTTTCAAATGGCAACATAAATAAATCGGCATCTGGAATAATAATTAGTTGTTCTTGAAGATTGTTCAATGGTGAAATTAGGACTGAATATAATTCTTGCAATCTAGATTTTAAAGCAATGAAATTATTTGGGTCTTCAATATCTACCTGTAGCAATTCTCTGTATTCACTTATTAAATCTTTCAAATTATTTACAGATGTAAGTGAGTATAGCTCTTGCTTATCGCTATTTAAAACAAGGGCATACACATCTTCACTACTCAAATAATATTGTATAATCGTAGCATCTACAATTTTTGACTGTACTGACTTTAAATTAGCGACAACTGGTATTTGCTTTTTTAAAATGATGTTTCGCGATTGCAGAAGATCTTTTTGTCTCATCTTATTCTGAGCAAGCTTATTATTGAGATCTGATTTTATTTGTTCATCCGTAAGTAGCTTTATTTTATCGTGAAGTCCAACTTCATTTAGTTGTAGAAATTTTAAGTCTCTAGTAATGCTTATAATACTTTCTTGATTTAAGAAATATTTATCATTTGACATACCATCTAATAAAGCCAATCCTTTCGCCTTCTCACAAAACTTCCAAAATGAATCGTGGTCATTTAATTCATAGGCAATTTCAATAGCTGTATTGTAAAATTCTTTTGCCTCTTCTCTCCAATTTAATAATGATGCTTCAAACAATAAATCTTGGTTGATATAATCTATAATACTATCTAATGTGTGCATCCGATTTAGTGAGGCATGTAAATATTTCTTTTCTCCTGTTTGATTATATATTTGATAATCTGATTGTATACTTGTATGAAGTAATTTAGCAAGACGATGCTTCTTCGTATTTGGCTGTAATCCTTCTGCAATTAAATCGGTATTTGATCTGTAGATTGCAAATGCTTTATTAAGATTTATATTTGATGCTTGAATTTGCTTTCGTTTATATTGAAAATCGGCAATGTTTTCAAATAATAAAGAATAAGCAAATGCTAATTCTATTGGGATATCAGAAACATTTAAATCATCAAAATCAGATACTATTCTCTTTACTTTTTGATCACTAGCTAATTCATTGTGCAAAGCAACAAGATTTGCACTCGCCGTGATATAATATCTACGATGATCAATACTTGCATTTTTAAAATCTATTTTATGAGTAATATTTATATAATGATGAATCGCTTTCTCTAACTCTGCTTTCCTTTGATAAATAAATGCTGTTTGCATTTCATTGACTAATTCTTGATTGAATTGTTCGTCAGGATAATAAAATAAAGGAATAAGAGCTGTTGACTCACTTATTGCTTGGAAAGATTTGTCCAATGATAAGGAATCAGAATATTTGACATAGGACAAACTTATGTCTAATAAAATTGTTGCTTTCGAATAGGCATCTAAAGAATCTGCAAGGCTGGTTGTTAAAAAATATTCTAAATGTCTAATGGCTGATTCGTCATCACCCTTATCTCTATATATAGATGCAATAATTCGTTGAGAATCACCAATCACATCTAAACTTCTGCCCTGAAGTGGTAGTGTCATGATTGATTGTGCATCTTGTATTGCTTCTTTCGGAAAGCCTAAAAGTTTATTTGATTTAGCTCTATTCAAATAATTATATGCTTGCCTATAGCCCGTATACTTGGCCTGATTGAAATAATAAATAGATTTATCTAAGGCTTGTTTTGATTCTGGAATTTGGGCATTCCATTGATATCGAGTGGCTATAAAATAATAAACAAGTCCTACTGTATCAATATGATCACTTGTATCTATTAAAGAAACAATATCATATAAATCTGAAATTTGCTCAGCTATTTTCTTATCACTTGACTTTGCCTCATTTATGAGCTCAATATAGGCTTGAGATAATAACTGACCATTACTTACAAAGCAAATAATTAAACACCCAAGCCAATGACAAATAGACATATTTTAAACAAATCATTACAGTTTGTCTAAGATATAGGAATAATGATCATTAGAGGGATTTATTTGTTGTGAATTAGAAAATACAGCAGCCTGTGTAATGGCAGTACCAGCTGGACTATTCTGACAAAAGTGTATTAGTCCAGCAGTCAGCCTAGGTGCCGCATAAGAAGTACCACTGATACCACACATAATTGGTTCGGGAATATTGGGTATTATATTTAATAAATCTTCTACTCGGATTGCTGCTTCTACAAACATGAAATCTCGATGATTACTCTCTGGCCACAGTGGGACTATTGGCGCAGGCATACTATTTGACATACCTCGGCAAAGACCACCAACTTCAAAGACAAAGGCTAATCCAGAAGTATCTACGGATGTATAATCCCTTCTGATCTTAGTATAATCCTGAGCATAACCTGATGGAAAATGTTCTTCATTATCCAAATCTTTGGCACTATTTCCTGCTGAACATGATACTGCAATAGCAGAATTATTTATATCAATCATTGCATTTTGTAATTGGACATCATTAAAATACATACCCCAACTATTATTGATAATTTTCGCACCTTTTCTACGCGCATAATACAATCCACATACAACACTGTATATGGTACCTCGTCCACATCCATCTAAAACCTTTACTGGTAAAATCACTTGAGAACTCAGCGGCACACCAATTTGATTTAATGCATTTAAATAACTTAAAATAGCAGTTGTCCCATGGCCTCTATCGTCGAGAATATTATTATTGTCGTCAACAAAATTCCATCCATACATATCGTCTATAAAACAGGGATCAGGTGGATTTTGTCGGATGACCTGTGGAGGCATTAATGCAGGATCTACACCTGAATCTAAAAATGCAATAATATTATGTTGTGTTTGAGATACTGATTCCCCAAAACTATTTGGATTAAACATTGTGGTTGGGGTGTCATCATCTTTATCTGCAAAATCTGGTTCGAGATAATAATTTAAGCTATACGTGACGCCTTCACCGCGAGGTCTATAGCCGGCAGTAGCCTGACCTATTGTGCTTTCTTCATTTATGTCAATGTTAGATTCATAAATGAAGATATTTTCTTCACACATACATCTTTTTAATTGCGACATCCCTGTAGGTGTTTGTGACATCGTATCAAGATATAGCTGAATTAATAAGGCATAGTCTTGATTGACTTGTAACTCTTGAGGCAAACTCACGAGAACTGAATTGGGTTCATATTTTCGATTAAGAGAATCAAGTTCATAGGGAATTGGTGGGCACGGCTCTCCTTCGCAAATCGGCAGTTGTTCTTCACAGTCTGAAATACAGCCGTCAAGTGATGCTAAAAAAGTTGCCTGTTCTTTGACTTCAAAACCATAGTCTAATGCTACAAAGTCATTAGCTTTCATCACTATATTTGACATAGAATCGACTTTACCTGCAGACCAAATCGCATGGGCAGATGAATAATTACTTGATGGAATTGGATTTTCATTGATCACTAATACATTAGGACAAGGAGGCATATTTTGTCCATTAAGTTGAGTTAAAATAAAAAAAGAATAAATCGATAAGAACAGTAGAGTTTGTTTTTTAAACATGAGATTTTAATTTGGAAGTTATTTTTAATTCACAACATAAAAACACTTTATTAAGGTAATCAATATATCGCTTACATAAAAGATAGCGAGCCGTTCTATAGAACAACTCGCTATAAACTTATGATCGTATTATTTAATTTTCAATGACATTCAAGCAATCTTCAATCTCGATTTCTAAAATTGAATTTGATTTAATCTCAAAGCCTTCATCTAATTGCACAGCTTTACCTGCTTTAAATTCGACATCTTGATTTGGAATTATTGTACCATTAGAAAATAAATTTTTATCAAAATGATAGACTCCTGTTTCGATGGATTGTCCATTCACTTGGCCTTCATCCTCACAATCATAAATGATATTACTCACCTTACACTGCGATAGATTTCCTGCATTGTCTGTTTCTATCCAGTGGACATTGATATCAATACCTTCTTCTGGAATTTCAGAAAAGCAAATATCTACAATTGAGGTGATCTCATTATTAGGAGGCCCTTGTTGATTAAAATCTATAAATATCAAACCTTCTTCAACCACTGGGTCTGCCCAATTTGGTGATCCGTTAGACACTACATCAACAATCTCCACATCTGGATTCTTTATGTCAATGACAACTCCATTCTTAGTTTCGTTTCTTCCATCAGGCAATGTGCTTACATTTACACATGCATCACCTAAGTCAGATACTTTAATCACATCATCAATACAGATAGCTGGATCAATTGGGATATCAATCAAACCTCCACATCTATATCTAAGGGTATCTCGACAGACGATAACTGATTGATTATTAATCGTTTCTATCCACTTGTATTCTATCAGCGTAGAGTAGCCGAACCATGGAACGAAAGGACCGGTATGCTGAATGCAAAAATCATAGGCAGTCGTCGTACCAAATGGTATCTGCCCTGGGTGAGTCACATTTATCGTCGTCGGTCCAGCAACCGTGTTATAAGATCCTTGTGGAACAACACTATTAAATTGTCTATTGGGTGTCAAGATGCATGCTAAAACCTGTTGCACATTGCTACTATAAAAATTAGTCAAATCCGTTTCAAAGCAACATCCTTGTATCTTTTTCTTACCAACAGCTAGATCATCACAACAGACTTCTTGGACACCATCTTCGCAACAATCAGGAAGTATAATTCCAATTTTCTCTTTCTTAACACAACAATCATATGGATCATTTTTATGCATTTGAAACTCAATCTCCAAATAATCACCAGCTGCAGGAGTAGGAAATCCGATGATCTCAACGACATCACAATAAGTGTCTCCGGGATTCAATGTAATCGGATTAAAAAATGCCGGTGTGACATTATACTGCAGATTATATGGAGCTGCAACGGTAATTTCTAATCGGTCAGCAATAAATCCAGCTGTTACATTTTCAACCCAAAAATCAAGATAATATTTACCAGTTTCTTTATCGCAAAAGACTGTATGATGTACAACATCCAGACAATCATCAGGAATCTCACATTCAAAAAATAATCTTTCAGTACACAAAATAGAATCTCCTCCCATAGCATCAGAAATATAATAATGGACTAGGACTTCTTGAGGAATGATATTCGTTGGGTTATCCAAGCAAAACTCAATCAGGTCATTATAATTTCCACTAGGTGCAGGAATCGTATTTGGGGTATAATCCTTAATCGTCGGCCCGCCAGTAACAGTCCAAGACCCTCCATATCCACCACCGACTGATGCAGAACTGAATGTCACACCTGGCGTTACGATTTCTGTTTGAATTTTTGTCAATGTGAAATCGCAAGGATTAAAAATATCAAGACTGTGACAGCAACTATCTCCATTTGTAGTTGTCTGGCTTATATTCACCCACTGTTCTTGTGGCTCATCACATGGCGAACAACAGTTTGGCAATTCTATTTGTAAGGTATCTTGATTACTACAACAGAATGAATTTGTCACATCTGTCATGGTGTACATCAGGAATACATCTGTTGGAAATGGTCCTCCTGAAACAATGTCTATGCACTGAGTTGTAGATGTCACATTATATCCAATAGGTGGTGTGATATTAAGATTTGGTGGCAACAAAATCGCAGGGTTTAGAGAGGTGAAATTAATTTCTCCCATTGTTTGTCCAGGGCTTTTATTCGTGACTCTGAAATACATTTTAAATTTATTTTCATAAATCGAATCACATTTAATAGAGTCGATCATGACCATGACACAATCATCAGGCTCTGGGACGACTTCACATTCTGTTTCAATAAAATCTCGGCAGTCAGGAATAAGATTTCCAAATTGATCATAATATGTGATCAATAGTGATTGGCTAGTCGATACACCTTCATAGCAGAAAGTGACATAATCATTTAGCGCACCAAGTGGTATTGGATTTCCTCCTGGATTACTTTCTATATGAATGTTATTCGCATTTGTCATGCCACCAACAATCTGGAGTGGAAAGGCTGGATTAATCGTACCAATATCAAAAGTCACTGGTGTTAATACCTCTACATTAATAAAATAAACGCCACCACTTGTATTGACTAAATCAAGAGATACAACACAGCAAGTATCAATAGTCGTATCAATGGTATGAGTCGTGACGATATCACATGGTTCGGGAGGACAATACTGATCACAAAATGACTCCTTAATTTCGACATCTTGAATTTCGAATTCGGCAAAATCTGGAATAGGATCTTCTCTGATTTCATATTCTTGCGGTTCTAATTGCCATTGAGTATCCTTTAGGATAACTTCATTTGGAGCACAACAATCACAGTCATTTAATTTTCCTTGTTGATCCGTTTTGACTGCAAATTTATCATAAGAATGGACTGGTATTTCTGGCATTTGATCTTGCCAAATACTTCCAGTCATATAGAATCCACCATCACTAGTGCGCTCTACGCGCTCTCCTTTTGAACCAATATAATTAGGATCCGTATAATCATTAATCCAAAGCAAGGCTCCATTATTTTGAACAGTCATGATGAACGCTTCTCCAGTTTCCAATTGTGTTTGTGGATCTATTGCAGAGTAGGCTCGTCCAGTAATAGTATACTGATCATCGTGTGAGATAATGTGTCTTGCAATTTCATTTTTACTTGATGGAATATCATAAAAAAACATCAAGTCCAACATCCCTGGAGTTGCAGCTCCAGGCAAGATATTAGACCTTGGAATACGCAGTATAAATATTTGATTGTCTTCTACGCCTTGGCCAATATTGTTTTGATTTGCAGATCCTGTTATGACTAGTGATCCATTTTGGTCAACTTCTATTGAGTGGCCTACTTCATTTGTCCCTGGATTAAAATCCAAATCATATGTCAAGACTGGCATCCATGGCACCATAGATCCGTTCGACCCATCAATTAGCATCACGAAAACCCGATCTCTACTCATACCAGTGACCGCATACACAACATCAATATTAGGACTAATCTGATATGGAATCTCTACAACTGACCAGGCAAACCCATCTACAATATATTCATTAACCCAAGTTGTATTCATTGCATTATCAAGACCTACTGCATATGCGCTCAATTGCCCATTTTGATTTAAGCGTTGTCCAACAGCCACAAAACCTCCATTTTTATTTTGAATGACATTATGTCCTATTTCGTCTCCTCTATTTTGTGGATCATAAATAGTAGCAGAAACTAAGTTTCCAAATTTATCTGTAGCTTTAAAAAAGAGATCTCTTTCTGGATATTTTCCAGCACTGCCTGTATAAAAATAACCTCCGTCCGGAAATTGATTAGATGGAACTACCGCTTCATTCATCCATCTTGCACCTTCATCTCTATCTCCTCTGTGGCAAATCATAGATGCTGATGCATTCCCTATATTGTCAAGTACATTAACAAAAACGTCTTGATTTAAAAAAGCATAGCTGTCTCCACAAATCAAATAATCGCTTGATTGTTGATCTTGAATACCAGAGTATCCTCTGTCGTTATATTGAGAAGGTCCATTATCTGAATCAATAATTGCACTGAAGGTTTTTGTGTTTGGATCTTTGGTACAAGGTTTAGCACATTCGCATTTGAATGCTTCCACATCACCAATCAAGGTTTTATCTTGGGTAGTCAGGTTGCCATCAGCATCTACATGATAACTAGTCGTAAAATTTCCAAGTGGTCCACCCCCAAAAGTATTTCCAGAAGAAGGCATTCCCGCAAATCCGTAACAATAATTGCCGCTACCGAAAGTCAATGCATCTCCAGATCCCCAAATTAGATCTTCACAGCCAATCAGTGTGTCCTGGGATGGATCATAATCCCTGTAATTATAATCTATGCCTCCAGCACTATTTTCACCATTAGCAAGTTGTCCTATAAAAATCTGTTTCCCTGCAGACCAAATAGGATTACAATGAGTCGGGAAAGCAGGAGAATTTGATTCGAATTCAAAAATTCTCGATTGATGTGCAGAAGTTTGCATGTCATTCAGCATCGTTCTTTCAGCGACGAGCATTTTGCCATCCGTATTGAAGGCAATGTCTGAGACAGGGTTAGAATAATTTGAAGAATGATCTGGCATGATGATTTCGCACGTGACACCAGGAAGAAAATTACCCGAACCATCTATAGCAACAGAGTAAATTCGATTTTGATTTGGGACAGATGGTCGACCCATATCTTCCGTCCAAACACTAAAGTAAACTCTACTATTGTAGACTGCAATTCCCCATAATCGTTCGCTAAGTGGTGCAAAACCCGAAGCTCCTGTATCAGCAACAAATGGATCAAAGGGAGGATGTACAAAACCGCCAGAACTTATTCTATATATTTTTCCATCTTCCATATTAGTAACAAAAAATTGATCATTGGCAGCATCATACGCAATATTACCAAGCCCAACGCCTGAGTTAGGTAATTGGCCCGCTCCTGTTCCTGTTGTAATAAAATCACTTACAGCGCCAGTAGATTCGTCAATTTTATATATGCCACCACCACCAGCGGGACCAAATGGATGATTTCCATATACAGTGGTCGCTGTCACATAAATATTATTTGAATTGTCAATGGCAAGTCCGAATACCTCACCCATTCTATTTGCATCCCAATTTGGCAATGATTGCATTGGTGGCATCCAATTTGACCCAAGAGGTGCACCGGTTTTATCACGCACATCCATGACACCCATTACATGACCACTCGGACTTGCCCCAGAAAAACATGTACCAACAATTTGACCACAATGAAGATCTAATTGTTGTTGAGCAAAGTTTGAAAAACACAGAGATAAAAGGATAGAGAGGCACAGTAGTAATCTTTTCATTTTGAAATAATTTAATTGGTTTTGAAAAAGTAAATCTGGATCAGCATGCTTATTGGATATCGAAGATGACTGATGTTGATACCAGATGACACAAAGAGATTTTTTAGAAGTCATAATGTATATTGTGATGAGTTTTAAGAAGATTGAAGTATTCAATAATTTTGAGACAATCGAATCAGGCCAAGCTCAAGACTTCTTCTCACGAGACCAGCTGTATTTCTGGCAGATAATTTATCGCGCATATTTTTTCGATGAGTTGCGACTGTCTGAGAACTGATGAAGAGTTTTGACGCTATTTCTTTATCCGTGAATTCATTTACAATTAGCTGGAGAATTTGAAATTCCCGCTGACTAATATTTGTATTGTTGTCTTTTTTTGAAGAAGTTAAATCAATTATCATAACGTAGATTTTTAAGATATCTGCACGATTTAATGTATGTGCAGTATGGGTAAATCGCAGAATTGAATTATTCCTTACCCCTTTTGATATTTTTTATTAAAATTTCTCGATTTTGAGGGAGTGAACTCTAATAGAAAGACAGATTACATCCAAGGTCTTATAGACTCAAATCACGAGATCGTCCATACTTTATATCAGGAGTATCTTCCTAGAGTGACTCATTGGATTAGCCAAAACAGTGGATCTGAATCTGATGCTTTCGATATTTTTCAAGACACCTTAGAAGTTCTAATGAATAAGGCCCTATCAGGTAGAGTAAATCCAGAAATTCCCTTTGATGGTTACTTCTTTAGGATTGTCAGAAATAAATGGATTTCAAAATTGCGTGAAAAAAATAAGGAAGAAAGAGTAAGGATGGCAGAGTTGGAGCGATTTACAGATGAATCATTTGATGAACATTTCGAAATTGAAAATGATGATGAGCAAAAGGTGAAGCTGATGTTAAGCAGTACCTTTTCAGAATTATCTCCGTTATGTCAACGATTGATTCCATTGGCTCAAGACCAAATTCCTGCTAAGGATATAGCTATCGAATTAGGTATGACCAATGCAAACGCTGTTCATAGAAGAAAATTTGCATGCTTTGAGGCATGGAAAAAAAGAATTCAAAAACATGCGTATTATTCTATTTGGAAAAAAATACGGTTAAGATGAATCTTGAAATAATTCATAAATATCTCAATAGTGAGATGACAAGTCAGGAACATGCAGCTTTTGAATTAAGGATGTTAAAAGATCCTACTCTTGCAGAAGAGGTCGCTCTACAAAAAGACATGATTGCATTTTCAAATACTGAAATCCAAGCAATTAAAGCCAGTCAAACCATTAAAGAAATAGGTGAACAGTATCGACCTAAACTTGAACAGAAAAAAGAATCAGACACAGTTCCAAAAAAATCAAAGCTTATTTATCTAATACCGCTATCTATTGCAGCGCTAATTTTAGTTGGTATTTTTATCAAGCCATTATTGGACTCACAAAGTATGTCTTCAGAAGAAATCTACGCTCAATATGCTGATATATCAACTCTTTCATTTACGACAAGAAGTGATGAAAATAACGAACTGCTAATATCTGCACAAAATGCATTTAATGCAAAAGATTATCCACTTGCGATTCGGAAATTTGAAAATATTATTGCTAGCAATACTAATAATATAAAAGCTATTTATTATCAGGCTTATGCCAAAATAAATAGTGAGGATATCGAAGGAGGCAGAGAAGATTTGAAAACACTATTAAATAATCCACAGTTTAGGAATTCTGCTTTATACCAATTGGGATTATCATTTGTGAAAACGAATCAATATGCAGATGCGATCTCTAATTTTGAAAAAATTGAGAGCACTTCCAACCATTATAAAAAGGCTCAGGAAATAATCGAGTTAATAAAATAGCTCTACACAAACTCATTATTTATCAATCCTATTTTAATAATTAATCAAGAAATAATTTCTTCGATTTAAAGATTGTGAATTTAAATTAAAAATAAATCATATAATTACTTCTGTGAATTGATACAATAATTTTCTTTTGAACAATTGGCTAAAGTGCATTCACATCGCTTATCATTAAAATCAAAATTTATTTTATTCGAATCAATTTTCGTTCGCAAGTACACCAATATCTATTTGATTATCAATTAATTACACCTTTTATCAATACTATTGATATGAATATTTTATAAATTAAAAAGTCACACCTACAAGCTTTTTCATCTTTTATAAATGTGATCACTTATCTGGCTTAAATAACAAGCCAAAAAATCTTAATTCTTAATAAATAAAATTAATTAGAATGAAAAGTTTATTTTTTTCAATAGCTGCCCTATTAATGTTGGGCATACTAATCACGAGTTGTCAAAAGGAATTTGAAGACACGAATTTATCAAATGATCCTGGAATAGAACAAGGCTTAAAGAAAGGGCGAGATCTTACTCGTCTGGATGTCGGTAAGACTTTGAATCGATTAATTAGTAGTAAAAGCACAAATAAAATGTTGGTTTCTGCCATAGGAGATGATGAGTTACCATTAGTACACTTGAAGGATGTTATAGGTGGACGTTCTACCTTAAGAGAACTAATGGATGTCACAACGACTCCTACGGAATCTATTTTGAGTGTAGATCCATTATTAAATTTATTTGTTTATTATCCAAATGATGAAAAAGATTTTGGACAGCCAATTACTAATGTTGCAGTTGTAAATGATAGAAGAGGAGAATCTGAAGCTTTACTCTTGGATCCTTCAAGCGCCTTGGTCAGTAGAAATCAAGCGATTGCTCTTTTTAACAAAGAGAATTTTACCGATTCTTATCGTGAATTTAGCAAGATAGAATCTCCTGTAGAAGAAGATTTATTCTACAAAGCAATGTGTTTATTTTACTTACAGGATTTTGAAACTGCTAATGCAGAATTATTGCCTTTATTGAGATCAGATTCGTCATTTTTTGAAGAAACAAGATGGTTTCTCGCTATTACTGAAATAAAACTTGGCAATGAACAATTAGCTAAAGATTTATTATCTAGCATTTCAAGTAGTGAATGGAACTATAACAAAAGCCAGGATCTACTTAAATCTTTAAATTAGAGCTTACATTACAATTGCCAGTTTTACTGATTGTTGGTTTATAAATATTAAAATGGATGATATAAAGCTTTAAAACTTTGTATCATCCATTTTGGTATCATTAACAAGCTAAATCAATATTTTAGATCGATCTGCCACACCAGAAGATGTAGAGACAATTGTTCCACTCATCTATACCAAATGCTAAGCGGTTTGGGAATATGTTGACAACGTATTTTGTTTGATATCAAGGCGAAAAGCACAGCGAATACAGGTATTCGCGAGCATTTTCAACGATGAGAGCGAGCAAAAGGTAAAGTCCCAAAATGAATTCCATTTGGTATAGTCTTCAGGTCCTCCATCGCCAAGGGTAAATATAGAGGCTACGAAAATTTCTGACCTAACCACACTTTGTTCTTACTCCTGAATCTCTATCCCTAGCCATTCAATTTATAAATTGATAATCACTTTTACAGGATGGATAAATATATGTCTATTCTGTATTTAGAATGTCTGTACATTTCTTCAATATTACATTATTTCCCTTCCGTAGTTTCTATAGCGTATACTTTTTCTGAACCCTTAATATTAATTATGATAAATAGATATAGATTATTTATAACATGCCTATTTCTAAGTTTTTATCTTTCTATGTCTGGACATACATTTGCAGATGATCCATATTTTTCAGAAAACTGGGGACTAAATAATACTACAGTGAATGATCAGTCATCTGACTATAGTATGGGAGAAGATACAGATGGCGATAATAAATGCATTTTAAATTCTATGCAAGCTAATACTCAACTCATAGAAAACAATGCAACTGGTGGACATTTGAAAATGCATAATACAATCCAGTATGCCCTTAACGAATCGCAAAGTTGTCGTGAAAGAGATTCTTTAACTCTCGTGTCTTTATACAATTTTACTGATGGACCAAACTGGACTAATATCTGGGATCTAAATCAGCCAATGAGTACCTGGTATAGACTTACTCTACACCCAGATGGATGTGTGAGATCAGTTTATCTTAAGAATAATAATTTAAATGGATCACTGCCACCTAATCTGGGAGATTTATCTCAGCTAGAACATTTAAATTTAATCCAAAATAATCTGAGTGGAAGTATACCACATTCAATAACTAATCTAAGTAATTTAAAAACTCTTAAGCTGCATTTTTTATATCTAAGTGGGGAAATTCCTGATGATATTGGCAAGCTCCAAAATTTAGAAGTCCTGACAATGAGTGGTAATCAATTAACAGGTTCAATCCCATCTTCACTTGGCTGTATAGAGTCATTATATACCTTGTATGTCAGTAATAATCAGCTAACTGGCTGTTTTTCTCCTAGTTTACGATCGCTATGTGCCAAGCCAAACATAACGAACAATAGCATTAGCTTAGGGAATTCTTTTGATGCGGACTGGAATTCATTTTGTAATCAGAATGAAGGAATTTGTGATGAACGAATTGATTTTGAAAATTATGACTTTTGCAAGAGACAAACCATTGTTACAAATATAAGGCAAAAATTTTCTGGTGTGACTTATAATAAGTACACAAATACATTCTTGATTATAAATTCTACACCATCTGCTTTATATGAAACAGATGTAAACGGTAAATTGTTACGACAGATGAATTTAGGAGGTTCTGCAATTAGTAGCGAATTAGCATTCAAAGATATTGAAGGAATTACAGTGATTAGCCCCAACCTAATCGCAATTCAAGAAGAAGAAGAAAGTAATATTGTCTTTGTGAATTTACCACCTAGACCAACTTCAGATTTCCTGCAAATTTTATATCCAGGCCCTGCGGCAGTAATACATTTTCCTAGTCTTGCGGGAACAAACAGAGGAATGGAAGGTATCGTATATGATGATTGTCAAGATGTCCTTTACTTTGCAGTTGAAGAAAATCCAGAAAATTCTAAACCTGCAGTATATTCACTTAAAGACCCCTTAGCTTTCGTTGGTGACACTATAAGTAATCCAGAATCTCCTTTTGACATAAATCAATCGCTTAACACAGCAGGCATAGACAATTTTACAGATATCACTGGATTAACAATGACATCTGATGGCAAATTATTGATTGTATCAGAAAATGCCCATATGATCGTAGAGATAGATCCAAACTCAGGCGTAATAACAGATACTATGTCGTCTAAGATTCCAAAATTTGAAAAATCAAAATTATCGGGCATTACTGTAGGCCCTTCTGATGACATCATTCTCACAGATCATAACTTTACTTCTCTGCTGTATATGACTACAGAATGTATTGCTGATTGTAATGATGCTTGTGGTGATATCATATTAGCAAACGATGACTACACAATTGATTTTGAAACAGATCCTCAATATTGTAATTCTGATTTACCAAGTAATACGAGTTGGTCACTTGTAGATTTCGAAAATACTGCCTATTATATTGATGCTTACCACATAGAATCTTCTCCAACTCATGATGCGTACTTAGCGACACAGTGTATCAATGGGTATACACCAGAATTAAATCTTCCATGTATTGATCTATATAATATAGGTCAAAATCCAATATTGAAATTTGACTTTTACACACAAAAAGTAGGCACTCATTATACTGTATATGCCAGTAATAATAATGGTATAACTTGGAAGGAAATTTGGAATTTTAATAAAAAAATTGCAAAAGAATTTTGGACTCATGCAATCATCCCACTCTCAGAATATGAAAATGAAAGTATTCAATTAAAAATAAGCACCCAATCTTATAAGGATTATAATAATTATGTCGCTCTTGATAATATAAAAGTGAGATCCTTAGACGATTGTGGACATTGTGGTACTAGAGATTCTTTGACACTCGTCGATTTCTATCAGCGCACGGATGGACCAAATTGGACTAACAGTTGGAATCTGAATGATCCTATTTCTTCATGGCATGGAGTGGAATTAAACAATGATGGATGCGTATCTAAATTAGATCTTGCAGATAACAATTTAAATGATGGATTACCACATACAGTGAATCATCTATTTGATCTGGAATTTTTAAACCTATCAGACAATGCTGTAGGTGGCAGTTTACATCATAGCATTAAGAATCTTCAAAAATTGAAAGAATTACATATTGTCAGAACAGATATGGATGGTGCTATACCAATAGAAATAGGTGACTGTTTAAATTTACAGGTGGCAATACTTGCATGGAATCAATTTACTGGATCACTTCCACGATCAATCATTAACTTAAATAATCTGGTAGATTTTAGAGTACAGCAAAATAATCTATCAGGATGTTATCACCCATTATTAAAATCTTTATGCAGTCAATACCCAGCATGGAAAATTAGTAATGGAAATAATTTTGATGTCGTCTGGGATGACTTCTGTGAGAACAATTTGGGTACTTGCGGAGCAGATTGCGAGGACATATTGAATTTGAGTGGCACCGCTACTTCTGGAGAATACTATGCAAATCAAGAATTAAATTCAACGCAAATGGTCCAAAATGGAGAGGTGAATTATGGCGCCTATGAAGAAGTCACTCTCGGGATTGGTTTTGAAGTGACTACTGAAGCTACATTTTCTGTTACTATTGATGGATGTAATTAATAAGCTTAACCTTCACATAAAAATCTTTGTGTCTACTGACTGGCCATTCATTTGGTCAGTCATTTTTTATTCAATAACTTTTAATACATGACTTGCTAAACCTGACATCAGATATCCCTACTTTATATTATCTATGCCTGATCTAATAGAACT
>ENA-ORXT01002353-ORXT01002353.1-marine-metagenome-genome-assembly--contig:-NODE-2353-length-22838-cov-7.938184_pt1 | contig 22838 bp, 20 predicted proteins | sample MGYA00237868_ERZ511482 | MGnify/ENA metagenome assembly ERZ511482
GGCGGCGGGGGGGGGGGACTGCGCCGCCCGTCGGGCGGCGCGGCAGCCCTTTGAAGGGTCGGCGTCGCCCCGCCGCGCCCGCAACCACCCTGCCAGCCGCCGCCAATGGGCCGTGCGCGCCGCGGCTGCGCGGGCGTTGGCGGCGCCAAGGCGGCGCGACGGACCCGCCGACAATCGGTATCGTCGGCTGGCGGCGGCGGGCGGCGGCGGCGGTCGGTTTCGACCAACGGGGGGCACACGGCGCGTGGCGAGCACGGTGGGGGGTGGAGGTGGGGGGTGCGTAGCCGCCTGTCGCGCGCCCGCGCGCGTGCCGGCAGCGGTGATGCTGCCCGCAACGGCGGGGCAACGGCGCGCGCCCGTGCCTGTGACAGCGACTGTGGGGCCACACTGCGGCCCGCACGACCGTCTGTGGCGACTGCCGCGGGCGCGCCCGTGCCTGTGGCAGCCGCGACCGTCTGTGGCGACTGCCGCGGGCGCGCCCGTGCCTGTGGCAGCCGCGGCTGTGGGGCCACACTGCGGTTCGCACAACCATCTTTGGCGACTGCCGCGGGCAGCACGCGCCTCGCTAGGTCGGCTGACGGCCGGCGGCGGCCCGGTGGGTGGCGGACGCCGCCACCGCCGCTGCCGCCGCCGTTCCCCGGGGCCTCTACGGTAGACGCGCGCGCTGCACTTGGGCGCGAGGCGACGGCGGCCGTAGGGAGAACAGCAGAAGGAGGGGCGATAGTCGGCCCCTGCCGCAATGCGCGCCGCTGTCGAGCCGCCGGCGCCGTTGGCGGGCGCGGCGCCCGCTCGCACCCAGACACCACGCAGCCGTTGGTGTCGGCAGCCGCTCCCCACCACCCCCCCCATCGACTCTCTTACCCCCACCCCCGACGCGGGGACGGAAACGGCGGCGGCGGCGGTGGTGGCGGCGGCGGCGGCCCCGCGCCCCACGGGCGGTGGGGGCGCGACCGCGGTATCATCGTCGCGCTGCCTGCCGTGTGTGGCGAGGGTGCGGAGGAGGCGGCATGGGGATTTTCGGGGGTGAGAGAGTGGGCGACCGCCGTGTCGCCCCCGCCTCCGGACGGGGGCGCGGCGCGGAGCTGTTGGAGCCTTTGCCGTACCGCCGCCGCCGCCGCCGCTTCCGCCGCCGCCGCCGCCGCCGCCGCCGCCGCGCGCGTTCGACCCGCTGCATTGGCGAGCGCGCGACGACGCGACGCGGCGTTTCGGCGGCACTGACGTGTGGCTGCCGCGGTGTGTGTGCCCCCCCAAACGACGGGCTGTCCGCGACGGCGTCGGTGCGCGTCCGAGGGGTGGGGCGGGGCGGGGGGGGGGGGCCGTGCAGTGGCAGCTCCGCGGCGGCAGTGGACGGCCCGCGCCGCACGGCTGGGCGGCGGGTGTCTCCCGTTACGACCGACTGGTCGGCCGAGTGCTGCGCTCGGGCGCGCGGGCGGGCTGGAGACGGCGCGCTGTTGCGCCACCTGTTAGTGGCCACTATGGGCCCCATGGGAGGCGGGCATCGGGCGGCAGCCGTGCCGGCCGCCTGTGTTTGCGGCAGCCGTCGGCGAGTCAGGCGGGACGGGTGCTCTGGGTTGGATCGACTGTTTCGCATCTGGTGGGGATCTGTTGCGCTGTTGCTCAACTTAAGAATTTTCCACGGCACTTGCCTCACCGGCCTTTCTGGGGTGACACGCTGCGAGACTGTTCGTCGCACTCAGCACCTTCTTCAATGCTTTCGCATGGAAAATGGTCCAGGTTTTTTTCGATTCGTCCTCTTCCCTCCCGACCTCCACTCGTAGCGGCGCCCGCGACGCGCGTCTCCGCTGTGCCGCGCGGCGTCGCGGCCCCCCTCTCGCCGCCCGTACTCCTGTCGCCCGTGCTCCTGTCGTGTCTTTGTGCTCCCTGGGTGCCCCCCCTCCCCCCCCCCTCCGCTCACCACGGCTTTTAGGCCACTGGCCACCCTCATCGCGATGACAGTTGCCAAGTGCGGCGTTTGAGCGCCGCTGGACGACGCGGCGGCCGCGTGGGGGCCACGCCCGCCTTGAGGCGGCCAATTGGCAGAAGGTTCTCGCGTGGCGGCGGCAGTCGACAAGCTCGGCGGCATCGCCCATGCGCGGCGCAATTGTCATGTTGCGCCGCCGGTGCCGCCCGTCCCCACACCGCCGGTGGTGGTGGTGCCGTCGCCGCCGGTCGGCGCCGCGCCCGGTGCGCCGCCGGCCGCCGCGATCGCGGCAACCGTGGACGCGACCGCCGCGACGGCGGCGTCTGCATCGCCGCCGAGCGGGGAGGAGCCGGAGGGCCACTTGACCTCCGAGGCGTGCAAGGCCGATGGGAACAAGCACTTCAAGACGGGGCAGTATGAGCAGGCGGTGTCGCTGTACACAGAGGCGATTGGGCATGACCCGACCAACGCGGCGCTGTTTAGTAACTGGTGCGTTTTTATTGTCGTCGCTATTTGTCATGTTTTTGTTGGTAGAGGAGGGTGGTGTCGAGGAGCGAAAGAGGCAACCTGTGGAGGGCACATGGCTGTGCTTGCGGTGTGGGGGTGGAGCAATGGCGCTGGGGAGTGCGCATGCGCGATTGAACGAGGATGGCTGTTGGCGGGAAGTGCGGCTAGGTGGGAGGGTGCCTGGGGCTACGGCCGCGACGAGTCGCACCGTCGAGCGTGAGACCGCGCCGTACGCCCTCAGCATGGACCTACGGTGGAGACCAGGGACATGTGTAAACTGTGGGTGTGTGCTGTGCCCGCTGCTGGTTTGAGGTGCTTCCGTGCGTCTACCAGCGGGGTCGTGGTATGCATCACGTTCTGTATTTGTTGCGGCCTCTGCCGCTTTTGTACATCCCATGTACATGGCATAGTAAGTTCGGACGCTGACATGCTTGTTCTTGCTACTGCGCTTGTGTATGGTACTTGGTTGTTGTATGTGTTTGCCGAACCTGTAGTGCTGCCGTACACACAGAGCTCGAGTTGTTTGACGGGGCAACGGTGCTGCCGACGCCAAAGCATCCGGCGCCGCCGGCGCCGCCCCCCCTGTTGACAACGTTGTCCCAGCAGCCGCAGTCGCCGCCGCCGCCGCCGCCACCTCGGCGGCTGCCGTGGTCAGCGCCACGGGCGGCGGCGACACCAACGACCAGAATGGGAGCACGCCGACGGTCATACCTTCAGCTGGGGGGGAAGCGCTGTAAGCCTGGCGTGTTGGTGTGGGTGGGGGAGGGAATGGCATTGCCGCTGGCGCCCACGTGTGGCTTGTGCGGGCCTCGGTGGCAGCAGCAACACGGGCGGCGGCGACACCAGCGACCACGAAGGGAGCGGGCCGACAGCTGTAGGGAGGGGGTCTCGCTTCGGGGGCGGCGCTCGTCGGGCGTGGAGCCCTCATCATCAAGATTTTTTTTTGCTGGTTCGCGCATCGCGGGACCCGTTAGGTCCATTGTGGCCCCGAATTCCACCACTGCCGTGCCCGGAACCAGCCCAGCCGGTCGCGACCGCTCGTGGTCACGGAGCCTAAACATTATTTGAGGGTCGCTTCTCCCCGTAGTCATCACGCACGGGGCGTGCAGGCGTGGTTGTCGGGCACGCCTCCGCACGGCCGGCCACCTTCCACCTCTCCCGCAACCCCACGCCAACGCTCGCCTTGTCGGGCACCCTCCAGCATGCTGATGATATGCAAGGCGCCCGTGTCGTCTTGCCGCTGCGGCGGGCTCGCGACCTGCCAGCTGGCAGCGCGCGGTGGCTCTCCGGGAGTCGCTCTTCCAGCCACGCGGCGCGGCGGGGAAAAGCAGCTGCGCGCGCCGCAGCGAGGAGAGTGGTGAGTGCTGAGCAGCGCCTGCGCGCGCCTTGAGGGCGCCGAGCGCAACGGGCGGAGGTAGGGCTGGGGGGGGTTGTGGGCACGGGAGCGCCACCGCCGGGCGCCGCCGCCGCTGCTGTCGCCCTGGCGGCAGCCGAGGAGGAGGCGACGGCGGCAGCGACGCCGACGGCCGCAGGTTGCGGTAGCGGGCGCCGGCGTCGCCGCGTCCCCACTCGACGTGCACGGCTGTGGCAGGTGCGTTATAATTCGTGCTGGCTTGTCCTTTGTGCGTTCGCGCCCCATGCGTGTGTGGTGTGCTTCTGTCGTGTGCGCGCCCGCTTGCCGCGCGGTGTGCGTGCTCCTCCCCAGGAGAGCCAATTGCATCCAACGCCGTTCCTTTGGCCAGCGGGGAGCATCGCCCAGTGCGGTGCCCTCGTGCGCGTCGACTGCAGACCGCGTAGTCCCTGGCTAGGCGGGGAGTCTGACCTGCCCCTGTACGCGCCAGTGTCCCGCTTGTGACATCACGCCGACTTCTCTTGACTCGTACGGTGTCTCACTCCCACCCCCTTTTCCGACAACCATCTTCTGCACGGACCCCCCGACACCCGCGCACCCCCCCTACTTCCAACTTTTGTGAACAATGCCGACCTCGTCGTCATCGCACGCCGGCACAGGCAGTGGCGGGAGCCACCGAAGCCGCGTTCGCAACCCTGCGCGGCGCAGTACGCACGGCCGCCGACCTTGGCGTGGGGGAGGCAGCGGCTGTTCGTCAACCGCATCCCCCAACCGGGAGCCGGACACGCCGCATCCGACGAAGAAGCTGAAGATCAACCATCGCACTTTGGGCGGCACGGCGCACGGCGGGGGTGCACAAAACGTCTCCACGGCAACGTCGTCGGCACAGGCCCCGACGGGCCCGCCATCCCTCCGCTCCACGTTGTTTTCTCGCCTAATTCCCACGGTATGGTCCTTCCCACCGGCCGCGACGTCAACCCCGGCGTTGGCCGCCCCCAATGCGCCTCCCTCCCCCCGACCCCCGCCCACCGCCGGTCCCTCACCCCACGTGCGCGCCGTGACCGCCGCCCCGCAGGCGGTGGTCGCGGCGATGGCGCCGGACGCTGTGCCTCTGGCCTCGTTCGCTCCCCGTACGCGACCTAATTTCCCACCCCCCACCGCCCGCCACCCTCCCTCCTCCCCTGGCCCCTCACCCCACGTGCGCGCCGTGTCCGCCGCCCCGCAGACGGTGGGCGCGGCGATGGCGCTGGACGTTGCGCCTCCGGCCTTGTTCGCTCCCCGCGCGCAACCTTCCCTCTTACCCCCCTCCACCCCCCGCCCTTTGTCTTCCGCTGGTCGCCCATCTGACGTTCAGGCCCCATCCGCCGCCCCGTTGACGGTGGCAGAGGTGGTCGCGACGGCGGCGGCCTCTTCTTGTGCCGAGGGTACGAGGACTCTGCCGACGACCGCCACTACCGCCGCAGCCGCGCAAGATGATTTGTCTCAGCTCTATCCGCCCGTCACGCGGGCGGTTGCCGATGCGCTGGCAAGAGCGCCGTCAGCGATGAATGCGGCAGCAGCATCAGCGCCCGCACGGGGCACGCCGACGCCCAACACTGGCGCTGGCGGTACGCGAATCGGGGTTACCCGGCGCGGCACGTCGGCCACGCCTTCAGTGGCGCGTGCGGCGGCGGTGGCAACGGCGGCGGCGGCAGCGTCTTCGTCTGCATCCATGGCCGCGAGGCGGCCGCTTGCGGCTGCCCGAGCGGCGCCGAGCGCCGGCGCGCAGGACAGTGGCGCGCTGGCCAGAGCTGTGGCAGCCGCTTCCGTGCTTGCTCGAGCTGCGCCTGCCGCGTCACAAGCCCCGAGGGCGGACGCTTCTCAAGACGAGGACGGTGAGGAGGAGTTGTCGGACGACCAAGAGACACTGAGGGAGGCGCTCAGTCCAGGCGGGCGGGGATGGGTCATCATGGGCAACGCTATTCCTTCTGAGTGGACGGACTTTGTACGCCGCGGGGCGTACCGGAAGTCCTCTCGGACGGCTCAACCAATCATCAACTCGCAGCTGCATGAGAAGATGGAGGAGCTCGGGGACGCCGCTGATACCGGGCGTCGGCAAGTGCCGGTCCCTAGCGGCGGCCGTGGTCGAGGGAACCGCCAACGTAACCACTTCGCGCGCGAGGTGCGACGAACTCTTGCGACGGTCGCGGCACGTGTTGGTAATGAGTTCGATGTTGCCTACGATGGGGTAACCCCTCATATCCTCATTACAATGCCTCGCACACCTGCGCAACTGGCCCACACGGACACCGGCTTATACTTGGAGGAGGGTGGATCTGGGGCGACTTTACTGAGTGTGTATGTATCTTTTGAGGAGGGGACCTTCGTGGACGTGTGGCCTGGCACCTTCGGCGGGGCTGGGGACGGGACTGAGCCTGTTGCGTTGCCACCGCCGTTGCGTGTGGCTATTCCTGTGGGTTCTTGCTTGATTGTGAGGTCGGACTTGGTCCACCGCGGGACGGAGAACCTCCGCGCGCGGGGGCAGCTGCGGTGTATCCACGCGTACTTGGCGGTCCACGTCGACGGGGAGCACATGGCCTACGCTGAGCACATGTCTTTTCTCTCTCAATACATTTGATTAAAACGGGCGTGGAGTACAACAAACAACCTCGAAGCATGCCAACTCGCCGAAAACGGCCTTGCGTAGCACAAAGGTGCGTGCGCCGGCCCCCCTCCTTTGGCGCTGTAACAAAAAGAGCCGCTGCATGCACCCGGCAGTGGCACACCGCGGCCGCACCGCCGGTACCACCCTGCACTCTGGGCCTCTGTCCACGTTATCTGAGCCACCAGGAGCGGCTGGGGAAGGTTTAGGACGGGGTCGCAACAGCAGAGCCGCTCCAGTGGCGGGCGGACTGCCCCTCCCGTGTTGTTGGCGTCTGCGCCCAGCACGACCAACCCGTCAGCCTCATGCTCCGCGCAGGTGTGCGGGGAGCTCTTGGCGGACCGCATGTTTGCGGACCGCGTGTTTGCGGCATGCAGTCGCGCGGGGGCGTGATAGCTGCTACGGTTTCGCCCGCCGGCGGGGTGCGGGGCTCCTCCGCGGTCGTTCGCCACTGCCGTGGCCCGCGCCTTCGACGATGGGAGGCGGCGGAGGTGGGGGCGGCATAGTAGCCTACAGCGGCGAGGATGGAGGCGGCTTGGCCGCCGCCTCGTCTGCGGGTCGCAAATGCAGCGCAACCATTGGCCACACATCGACGGTGCCAACTTACACGATGGTGTGTAAAGAATGCTTCCCGGTCATTTCATGCTGGTCGAGCTTGCTCGAACATGTCTTCACCGAGGCATCCCGCAAAGCAGGAGCATTCAATGGCAAAAATGGAGCGCCAAATCGGTGAGAGTGGTCCCATTCTAGTGCTAGAAGGGTGCTACACTTGTTCGAGTCGTCCAAAAAGGCGAGCTCTGGGGTTGGTTGAGGATGCGCCGAGGTGCCTCGTGCCAAGGTGCCTCCCGCGGCATCTCGCATTCATCGTATTGGCATCCACCGCGCGCTCACATGCGGCGCTTCGGGACGCCCTTTGAGACGCTTCACCCGGCCGGATGGCATGCATGTCAGTACACTATTGTGGGTGTTGCGCCGAACGACCATGTCAGCTGGTTGTGCTGCTGGTTGTGCCGCGCCGGTTGCTAGAGACGTTGCCGCTTCCCCTCTGACGGTTTGCTTCCAGAACGCCGCCTCTGGTGACTAGGGCGACAGCACACTTTCCGTAGCTCCTGCACACTGCTGGATACGCAGACGCCGAGCCAGACATCCCTGAGCCCATAGAGCAGGCGAAGGCAGAAGGAAGTGCAGGGGAGTAAAATTCCAGCTGGAGCCAGCTACGAAGTTAAGAAACCCTGAAGGCCGCGCCAGGATATGTTCGAAAGAAGAGAAAGCTTGGTATGAGCCCTACGCTCGGCGCTCGACGGGCGACACAACATGTATGAGCCCTATGCTCGGTGCTCGACGGGCGACACAACAGGTACTACGATCCACAGACGTCCTGGCGCCCGCTCCAACTCCACGACGTTCGTGCTCAAGCACTCTTGAGAGGAAAACGAGTGCGCAAATGCAAAGGTCGTCACCGGCGGCGGAGGAGCAAACGTGAGGCGCATCCCCATGGCATCGGTACGCGTCCGCGCCGAACACTTGGCAGCAACATTAGCCAGTTCGGCCGCATCCATGGGCGCGGATGCCGCTGCGCCCGCCGACGCCCCGCACGCCAACGCCGCGCCGGACGTCCCGCCCTCCGGCACGCCATCCGACGACTCGCCGGCGGCAGCCCTGCCGGTGGACGCCGCTGCCGCCGCTGCCACCGCCGCCGCTGCGGCCAACGCCCCGTCGGCGAAAGCCCCGCCGGCGGAAGCCCCGCCGATGGACGCCGCTGCCGCCGCGGCCGACAACGCCCCGCCGACGGACGCCCCGCCGCGGACGCCGGCGGACGCCCCGCCGGCGGTCGTCATGGCGGACGCTCGCGCGGACGCCCCGGCGGACACCCCGCCGGCGGACGCCGCGCCGGTGGACGCCCCGCCGGTGGTCGCCGCTGACGCCGAAGCCCCGATGGCGGACATGACGCCCGTGCTCGCCGGCGCCTCGCCCGTTGATAGAGTCTGTGACAAAAACGGCGACCCCTCTCCGCCCGATGACGCCGCCCCGCCCAGCGCGTTGGTGACAGCAGCGGACAAAGCCGTGTTCTGGCCCATGGACTGCGACAGAGACTCCCTGTCTGAAGAGAGTAACGACGAGGCTCCATGTACCTCGGCAACCACGGCATCCGTCAAATCCGTGTCCATCCCCACCTCGGTCCCCAGCCATGGCGCCCCACCGTCCACGTCGGTCTCGCGGTCCCTGCCCAAAGGTGTGCGTACCTTGCCGGCCAAGCGGTTGTTCTCTGGCAGGCCATCTACCACCCTGCGCACCGCCTGTTGCACGCGGTAGAGCTGGTCAGCGCGCCTCGTCGCGCGTACACGCAGCACCTCCGCCGCAATGCGACGAGCGGCCTGCAGGAAGTCAACGGACCGACACCGGCTTGGCAGGGGTGGGGAGCCGCAAGTCGTCACAAATTGGCCCACCTCCGTGGAGATGGGCGTGGGGATAATCCGGGTCTGCGAGACGAGAAGGTTGTAGCCGTAGAGAGACCTGTCAGTCTTGGTCGTGGGCCTTGACACAACCTTGATGGTGACCTCAACCTTGCCCTCTGCGCCCAAGTCCATGTACGAGTCGAGTGGGAGCTGTAGAGCCCATGCCCCAAGTGGCCAGGCTGCCGACGCGTCGAGTACGCCCGTGATTACGCCAGGTACGGCCGACAGAGCGGGGAAGATCATCTGCGTCGCGGCGGGCACCTTGGCACTCTTGGACTTCTTCGACCGACGGGGAGCCGACCGCGTCTTGGTAAGTGACGACGGGTTTCGGGCAGAGGCCGGGCGCTTCCCCTTGGGAGTTGGTTGGCAGTCGCTCGGGGCACCTTCGACAGCGCGAAGCGGGAACTTGCTCACCGTGGCGAGGTCGGACGTCGGGCCTTTGAGCAGGCCCTTTTGCAGCTTGCCGACGAGCAAAACAGCAGGGCTCTGATCCGCCCACGTGTACCGCCAGTTGAACTCGAGCCGTGCCATCATCGTCGCCTCGCCATCAGGTGTCACCCCGGGTACGATCCGGCAGCCCGCTGCGGACGCCGTCCCGCGCCTATTGGCGGTGAACAGCAGCACGCGCAAACCGCTGAGCTCCGCTTCGGTGACGGCGCCAGGAGCTGGACCCGTGCCGAGCTCGCTCTGCTGTACGACCCACAGGTCCAGGTTCGGACGCATAGAAATGCGCTTGGAGACGTACTGGTGCCGGCCCGTCGGGTTGACCTTCTTGTTCACCGAGAGCGGCACCGAGTCCGGCTGGCCGACGAGCTGCGCTTCAGCCGAAATTCGACCGGAAAGGAAGAGGCCGCGCTCGCAGACCGCGAACTCGCGACACAAGAAATCCCACCCCTTCATGGGAGCATCCTTGAAAAGCGCCTCGATGGCGCCGTCAAAGGCAGCACGCCGGCCCGGCACAATGCCGGCTAAGAAGGACATCTCCGACGCAAAGAAGAGAAAGACAAGCGCGGGCGTCGCCACTTTGGAAGGCATAACAGCTGGGCCAAGGAAGAGGATAGAGCGCAAGACGAGCGAAAGGAAGAGTTGCTCCTGCGTCAATACTGACCCCAGCCCGGAGGATGGCCCCGGCTCGGAGGCACCCGACGCCACGCCCCGCTTGCCCGCCACCCCAAACGTGCAGTTGGCATCGTCCGCATCCCCCATCTCGCCGTCGGACGCGCCGGATGAATCGTCTGCCGAAGCGTCCGCCAAGGCTGTGTTGTCCGCCTGGGCTCCGGCATCTTGCACCGAGATGGACGGCATCGGAGTGTGCTCAGTCGCCGGCGACATGAGCCTGTCATTGCAGAAGGCAACAACTGTGACCGGCTTCTCCGAGCCCGCAGCTGACAAGCCCGACATCGTTGAGAGCACAGGCAGCGGCAGGACCAGGAACAGGAGTCGGCAAAACGTAGGGAAAGTACGTGAGAAAATGGGTTGAGCGGAGCGTGGAGGAGGGGGGGCGAAGCGAGAAACACGTCGAGCGGAACGGGGATGTCGACGCTCGCGGCATTGAGGCCATCATATATAGTAACGCCCACACGGTGGAGGCGTCCCACCGCCGGATCCGGGGCCACGGCCAGCTCAGTAAACACTGCGGTGAAAGAAGGAACAACGCGAGTGGCGCATGGGCACAGGGTCGAGGTACGAAGAGCACGCAGCCAGAGCCGGAAGCGACAACGCTTGAAGTGTGACGCAAGTCTCATTGGGGTGGAAAGTGGCACCGCAACGTGGAAAATGGCACGTGGAATATGGCACAGCGCCACTTTACGACGGATAAATACGAAACTGTCTTCCGATCATTCGGTCGCCAGCACTTACTGTCAACTTCACACCTCCTGGAGATCCATACGAGTTCCTGTGGTCGCCCAGTGACCAGTGGGGAACCAGATGGACACACTTCGGACCAGCGCAAGTGGCGACTCTTTGAGTAATGTGATAAGTACGGCAGCGATCCGGATGCGGCAAGGAACATAAAATAATGGCGGGGGTACTGAAGAGAGACCGAGTGACAAGGGACGGATGCGGCCGAGAACAAGAGATACAATATGCACGGCGAAGCGGCCTGTCGTGATGTTTTCTCGTGACGTGAACATCACCAGTCAGTTGCTCCACTGACCTGCAAGAGTGATAGTACTAGAAACGGCTGCACAAAATGGGAGAATACAAAGGAGACACGCGGCAGTCATCCGCACTCCTGAAGGCATCAAACGATGACAAGACGGGCCTTGAAAGAAAGACGAGCTACACAGCCATGGGATAGAAAAGGCAGACGGGGCGCACATTCTCGCAGACGACGATTACATCCGCATCGTCTTCGAAAGCGCCAGGAAGCTTGACCAGCGACGAGGATATCACCACCAGGTCCTCGACAACGTCATCTGCCGGCGACTCAGCGCTGCTTGCCGCCATGTGGGCCACGTGGGGCGCGGCGCGGGCCGCTCGGGGCACTGCGGGAAAGGCTGCGGCTCCCGCCACCGATACACGCTCTTCGTGCTTGGCCGTGAACACGACGGTCGGGCCCGTGGCTCCACCGGAGGCACCGTCTGCCGCCATGAGAGGCTCGGTGCGCACCGCCGTGGGGACGGCAACCAGATCTGCGGAGCACCCCGCAGCGCGCGTCTTGGGCACTCCCGGCGAGCCGAACGCAGCAGCCGCCACACCGGTCGCGGCCCCAGTAGCCATGCGAGGCGCGTGCGTGTCACCAGCCGCAATGCCATCAAACGCTACATGAGACGCCGTCGGCTTGACCGCGACTCCTTTCGCGGTGCCTGCCGCCATGCCGTCGCGCGCCAGGATGGACACCGTCGGCTTGACAGCGACTCCTCCCGCACCTGCCGCCACGCCCACCACTGCGGTGCCCGAAACGGCTGCCGGGGTGCGCGCCGTCATGGGCACCGCTGAAAATCCCACGGAGCCTCCCGTAACGCGGGGCTCGGGCAGAACGGGCGGCACCGTCGCTGCCGCTGGCATCGCCGCCGTCACTGCCATCGCCGCCGTCGCCGCCGTTGCCGCCGTTGCCGCCATCTTCACGGGGTGCGCCGTCAGCGGTACCTCAGTAGAGGCCGCCTTACCCCGGCCCGAGGAGAGAGATGTACGCATCGCGGTCTTGAGCATCATTATGGCCGGCAGCGATCTCACGACCGGCGGGTTCATCGATGAGGGCACGTGGGGAAACCGAGGCTTGAACAACGGCTGTTCGGGTTGGCGAGTCGGTGGCAGCGGCAAGACATCCAACATTGGGTATGAGGCGGCCGCCGCGGATGCTTGGCCGGCAGTCAGCGGGGGCAGGATTGAGGCCGACCTCGTGCCCTTCATGGCACGCTTCTTGATCACGTAGTTGACACGACGTCCCTTGCGCAGAACCATCGCGTGTGTAGCGTTGACCTTGTCCATAGTAGAGGCAGGAGGATGGGTACGGTACGGCAGGGGGTGGCCAGATGGACAACAAGGTGCATACGAGGCCAGGGGTGGGTAGGGGTGATCAAGTGAGTGGTGGGTGCGACGGGAAGTGCGTGGTGATGAAAAACGGAGAGGATGGTTCAGCTGGGCCGCGCTCTTATGCGGAGCGCGACGGAGCGGTGTGCTCTGAGGCGCGCCCCTAACCGAGCGCCGAGATGCCAGCGCGCGCCGAGGGACACCACGCAGCCGCGCTTACCTGGCCCGGGTCTTCCCGGCTCGGGTCCCCCACCAGACTGTGCTTACCTGGCCCTGGTCTGCGCCGTGAGTCACCACATGGTGACGGTGCTTACCGTGCTTACCTGGCCCAGGTCCATCAACAATCAATACAACAGAGCAGTCGACTAGTGCCATCTGTTCGATGCACAGATGACCGCGGAGGTAGATGGCTGACGTGCTCCAGCTGCGATTACACCGTGATGAACCCTTTGGCGCACAGCCACGATGTCGCGCGTGCCGAGGGTCACCACGCGGCCGCGCTTACCTGGCCAGGGTCCCCTACCACGGTCACGACAGCTCACGATGAGGTACCAGCGCGCGCCGAGGGTCACCACGCAGCCGCGCTTACCTGGCCCGGGTCCCCCTGGCCCAGCTGCAGGTCCCCCCCCACCGTCACCACTCAGAGACGGTGCTTACCTGGCCCGGGTCTCCCCCAACCAAAACAGAAGACGAGTGGACTGGTGACATCTTTCCGACGCGCAGATGGCGGCGGAGGTAGATGACTGACGTGCTCTACGCGCAGACAGCAGCGTGGCACTCGGGGCGCAGAGAAAGCTGGCCGCTGCGCAGCTGCAGCGTAGTCGTGGGTCAGGCGGTAGAAGGCTGACATGTTGGCAGCACCAGATGGTTGACAGATGTGCAGTACCTGCAGGCCTGCAGCTGCAGGGTGGCTGCAGCTCGCAGCTGCATACGCTGCAGCTGCAGCGCTGCAGCGGTTGAGAAGTGGGTCGGCCGAAGGCTTACATGTTGGTAGCGCTAGATGGTTGACGTCTCCGCTGGCGTTCTTCAGGTGGCGACAGGTCAGCAGCGGCATTCGTGAAACGTAGACCGACCAAAGGATAGCGCGCCACTTTCGCGGGCGCCGAGCGAGAACGTAGCACGACCCGCGGAAACGGGACTACTCACCACAGCAACGTTGCTTCTGCAGCTGCGATGGAGCGTGTGCCACGGCTCCGTCGCTCCGCGTCCGGTAGCCAACCGCTTGCGCGAGCATGCCCCATGCCCTCGAACACTCCCCCCCTTGCGGCGGCCGCCACACGACTGGCGACGCCGATGAGTATAAAGTACTCGAACACAGCACTCCCAAACCACTACTCCGTCCCGTCGTGACACATTGGGCACACAGGGCCTCGACGTCGGCCGCGCTGCGACTGGCAGCTCCCGCGCACTCGTCGGCGAGGACACCGCCGCGCACTCGTCTTCAAGGACACCGCCGCCGCCCCCTTCCCGGTGCCCAGGCCGCCCCGTCGACGCCCCGCCTCACTCTGTGACCACCTTCGCGCACTCGCCGGCAAGGACAACGCCGCTCGTCACAGACGCCATCTACCGACGCCCTCCCCTGCTTGGTGCCCAGGCCTCCCCGCCGACCCCCTTCCTCACTCTGCCGCCAACGGACCACGAAAACAAGGACGTTCGGATAGCGTAAAGCCGCGCCAAAAAGGACGCCGAGGTCGGCGATAGCGCCACGCCGCGGCGTGTAAACGCTCCGCTGTGTCGGGCGCTTCGACGGCGATGGGCAGCCGCCGCCGTTGTGCGCGGATGCGCAAGGTCGCCAACGCCCACATGCAAGCACCAGCTCAACAGGCGTATCGCATGAGGCGGGAGCAAGACGAGCAAGACGAGCAAGTACCGCGGCTCCCTGTGGATGATCGTCAAGCGGACGACCAGACTGCATGCTTGGCTGCAGCACGGCGTCAGCGTCGCGAGCGCCGCACGGCAAGCGCGGTTGCTCGTCGGCGCCTCGCAACGGCACTCTCCTTTAACAAGCGCTCCGTTGAGGTTGTCAACACCTCCACGCTGTTCGGGGCAGCGGTCGCGGCCGTGTTTGGCTTCTCTTCCGATGAGGGAGTTGTGGCCTCTGGCACCGGCTCCATCGTGGACGTGAGGGACGTGGCCGTCAACGTCGTCGACATGCACGGGGCCAACGAGGCGTTCGTCCTCAACCCCGCCGCCAACGCGCACGGGAACGCTGTTGGCCCATGCGACGACCTCATCGACGAACCCGGTGAGGAGAACGAGGCGGCCGTCAAAGAGACGGTCGTGCCGGACGCGCTCGCGACCATGGGCGCGCACGAGAACCAGGACACGCACAAGTCCATGGGCGCTCATGAATCCATGAAGGCCGTGCAACAGGCGGTGCTCGACGGGGTCGTCGTCCGCGACTCGATGGTCATTGACACCGTTCGCGCGGTGTCTATGACTGGAAGTCTGCCGGTGGCGGTGACACCTGCGCGTGGCAGTCTGCCCGCGGTGCCACCCGTCAACGTGACGACCCAGTCTCTTGGGACGCGCGCCGTGGATCTGGGCATGGAGGAGATTGCCCCCGCCCCGCTGACGAGCGCCCGCCCGCTGGCCGCTCCGACGCGGGCGGTGCCCCCCACGCCAGCTGCCTCGACCACGTCGGCACTGACCGTAGCGGCACCGACCGCGTCGGTGCCGACCGTATTGGTACCGCCCCAACTACCTCTTCCGCTTGCCGCCGCGGGCACGCCGGCCACGCCGGCCAGTGTCCAACACGGCGGCATTGACGCGTTGATACTGCAGGCAATGGCACAGAACACTGCAGCTGCCAGGGCGGCGACGCAAGAAGTGATTGTGATGCACGCCATTGCCGACATCAACGAGGCCGCATTGCGAGAGGCGGCGACGCATGCCACCGACGAGGCGCGAGCTGCGGTGGAGGCCGCAATCAACTCGGTGGGCGCATACGACGCACGGACAAGGACGCTGACAGCGACGCCAGTCGTCCAAGCGCGCTCGAGGCTAGCCACGGCCGAGGCCATTCGTATCGTGGAGGTGCATGAGGGACGCGCAAGAGCCATCGCGGCGGTCGCGGCGGCAGCCGTCGAGAGCGGCGCAGCCGCGTCGGCTCAGGTGATCACGGCGGCGAATACCGCGGGAGCCGCGGCAGCACTCATGGCGGACGTGGAGGTGGAGGGCCCCGCGCCTGACTTGACGTCTGCGCACAGAGATGCCATGCAAGCTGCTCTTCAAGCGATGGAAGCGACGGCCCGGGGAACGGTAGCCACGGCAATTGTCGAAGCCGCTGCGACGGAAGCAGATGAGGTAGCTACAGACGATGTAGCTATGGGGGAGCAAGAGGAATAAGAGTACGACATATATAGAACAGAAGAGTAATCAATACAATAGTGTCGCATGCAAACAGAATCCAAAGATACAAGTGTCAGACAGACACGAACCAGCGGGAAACCGCTCAGTAGCCGTGAAACACGACAAAATAGCACAAGGCCCACCTGTCCATTCGAACCAAACGCACATTCGTTGATGCAACCACGAGGTACAAGGGTCCACCTCAAGGGGCGCGCATGTCGCTGACCCGTACCATGAAGCACCATGGAGCATCATACTATTGAGACAGGTGGACCCGTACATTGGAGCACCATGGAGCATCTTGCCATCGAGACCGGTGCGCCCTAGGTTGACGATGGGGCTGCCACAGATGGCCGTGAAATACTGCAGCCGCATGCCGCCAGCAACGAGACGGAGAACGCTCCGACGAGGGAACAGGGGCACGCGCCTCCTTGTGGTGTGCAATTGCCATCCCGCAGCTATGCAGCTGAAATGCTATCGCGGAGGCACCGGCCGTGGGAAAGACGGACGCCGTCAACGGAGACGCACGAGGCACGGATGTCGTGCTCTGACGACGACGGGTGCCGTGCGCCATACGGATCGCGACAAGCTCTGGTAGCGCGGCGTCGATTGGCCACGGTTCAGGAGAGGGGCCGGGACTGCTCCGCCTTGACACGTTGACTCATCGTCGAAAAGGGCATCATCCGGAGGGGCAATTGTGGAAGTAACACCCCCTCTCCGAGGACTCTTGGACAGTAGCACCCACACGAAACTGTGAGTTTTCTCGCTGTTCGCCCAACTTTCCTTGCTGTCTTGGATGACTGTGTATCTTTTCGGACAACCTTCGAATCTTTTTGCATTCCATTTGTTGTGTACTTACGTCGTCATTGACGGTTCTGCTTTCTGTTGGCCTTTTTTCGCAGCCTGTCGACTGTCCAGCTTGTCGCCTCCACGTCTCCGGCGTGCCCAGGGCTCCCGATGACTGACAATGGCGGCTGCCTCTCCCGCTGTGGGGCGGTCTCCCCCATCGTCAAAGCCTCTCCTGACCGACCCGTAACGGCGCCTGTTCCAGACTGCCCGCCGGCTGCCTCTCCCGGTTTTGGGCTTTTTCCCTGCCTCTCCCGTTGCGAGGCGCTCTCCCCTCTCCTCAGCGCCTCTCTTTGGCTCCTTCCAATGACGGCGGAAGACACACAACGGCGCAGTGGCGCCCTCCGTCACGGCGCTCCGTCTCTTTCGGCCGAAAATATACCTGTCGGTGCACTCCCCCCCCACACTTGCGTTGAAGCCCGCGGTCCCCCCCGTTCCCCCCCCGTCCCCGCCGGTTTGTTTTTTTACGTCCCCGTCCGCCCTCCCCTCCTTACCCCACTCCGCTCCGCCCTCTCCCTGTTTCCCGGAGGAGGCGTCTTGCATGACCCGTCCGGCGCCGCCGGAAGGCGGCGCCAGGGAGGTCGCGGCTGGTGGCGCGGCCGCGTCTGACGGGGTCGCATTGGGCGGCCCGTCCGTCGGTACGGCCAGCGGTGTGGCCGGCGGCGTCACAATGGCAGGCTCGTCCGTTGGCGCGGCCAGTGGTGCGGCCGGCGGCCCCAGCGGTGAGGCTGGCGGCCCGTCCGTCGGAGCGTCCATCGGAGCAGCCAGCGGTGTGGCGGGCGGCGTGGTCGGCGGTCCGGCTGACGGCCGCCCTGGTGGTCACATCCACAACCTCCGCCGGAAGCGGCAGCAGCGGATATGTGCCCCCATGAGTGACCTCGGGTCGAAGGCCAAGAGGAGGGTCTGGCTGATTGTCGGGCCGGTGCGAGACCCAGACGTGATCGACCCCAGCAGATTCTCTTTTTCGGCGCATGTGGTGGCGAAGCCGAGCCTGTCGGGTCGGGAGGTGTTCGCGCGTGCGGTCGTGAAGCTCCTTTATCGCAAACGCCTCACGTCACGAGCAGCTGCACACGCTTCTCTGCATCTTCTCCAGAGCAAGTCCAAGCTACCTGACGACGATGGGGACGAGGAGCCGTCGTGGGCCGAGCTGCCGGCCTCGCGCCTAACCTCGCTCGAGTGTGAGCGGGTCTTGCGTCGCGCCAAAACGATCACTGACAAGTCGCATCACTCTGTCGAGCGCGGCGACGTCACCATTGCCTGGGTGGGAGATGCCCACACCCACCCATGGGTGAAATATGACCAGCATCTACGTGACCGACGGGTATCGAACCACGTCGCCGTCGTCATCCGGGAGGCGGCCGCGTTTGCGGCCTTGACGCTCGAGGAGCAGGCTGCGGTGATCGCCGCGGCCCCAAGTGCCGCCGCGTTGCTTAAGGTGCGCAAAGCGCTGGAGCTCGTGGAGGCGGGTGAAGAAGAGTCCGGCGGAAGCAAGAAGAAGCGCGCCCGCAGGCGATCAGGCGCGTTCGGAAAGAGCATGGCGAAGATGTTGCCCAACGCTCGCAAGGTCCGCGCAGTCATCAAAGCAGCCGTGGACAACCCAGACGGCACGCCACATTCCCTGCTCACCCTCGACCCTGACGGCGCCGTGCGCGTGTGGCGCTATGTCCTCGGATAGGCCAGCGCTGGCACCCGGTGGTACGTCTCGGGCGACGGCACGCGGAAGAGGCTCGCGGCGCCCTACCACAAACGCCGTCAACGAGACCCGAACGCCAAGCCCATGACGACGGCCGAGGCCGACGCGGACTTGGTATCGTCGTTTCATATCGCCAAGTCAACCTTTTTGGAGGACGCTGACGAGACGGAGACGGACGACTCTGAGGAAGAGGAAGACGAGGCTGCTGGTCGGGTGGGTCCCGGTGAGAGCGCTGGGGGCACCGGCCGCGAAGTGGTCGTGGCCATTGAGTTTGACCCTGTCGGCTCCCTCCAGCGCGCTCTCTCGGAGGGCTGCGTGCCAGCGACCGAGGCGGAGATCCAGGCGGCCCCTGTCGCCGTGACGCTCGCGGGCGATGGCGGACCGGTACGCCGTAGCGCCCTTACTGTGTTCACCCTGACGGTGTCGTCCACGCTTCTGCGCTCGGGCCGCACGCCGCTCATCCCTGTGTTGTTTTTGCTGAGCGGCGAGCACGCCATTCACTCAGCGGTCGGTGAGCGCCTACAGGAGCTGCTAAGAACCACCTTGCATGAGACATTCACGGTGCCTGTCAAGGCGACGTCGTCCGCGTCCACGACGGGCGCGCCGCTGCGCTGGACGGCGCCTCTGTCGCTTCCCTTCTTTTTGCGAGTGTGCGGTGACTTTGCCTTGCTGGCCCACGTGCTGACGCTCACGGGATGCGGTGACGTCAGCCGATGCCCGTATTGGTGGCCGTGTCTGCCGGCATCCTACCTCTCGGGATCGCTGCTCGAAAGGGGTTCGGGGGCAGGCCGAGACGCGGCCTTCCTGTCGTCACACTGGGAGCTTGTGATATGGGGCCTGGCGAGATGGTGCTCGCTCGGGCCTGGTCACGGCCAGTGGCGGGGAAGTGACGGGCGGGTGCTGTGGGCGTGCGATGGATGCGGCACCGACATGGAGGCTCTTTCCACGTCGACGACAATAATGGCGTGTGAAGATCCCACGTGCAACCGCTTTGAGGACCCGCAGGCGCCGTTGCTGCCGCGTGTAGCCTACACGCCCCTCTCCAAGTTCTTCAAGCGGCTGCGTCGGCGCTTGGGGGGATCCCGTGGGTACCCGCTTCTTGGGGACATCCCTTTTGTGCTGCAGGCCCCTGTATTGCACTGCACCGGCAAGATCAGCAAAGGCCTCATGTTCTTCCTCCTCGCGTTGATGGGCGAACCGATGGAAACCAAGGCAAAGAAGGCCATCTACAAGCTCATGGGGAGGGGCAACCTTGGAGGACTCTACCTCCGCGAGTTCGGGCGCCTGGGTGCTCTCATCGTTGGCGTGCCGGGAGTCCTCGGCAAGGACGTGAATGTTGACCACGGTGCAGTTGTCATGTTGCAACTGAGCCAGTCGCTCACCGCGTCGTGGCGACGCGCCATCAGCACCAAGCCGGTCGCTGAGCGGGAGAGCGCCGCCTCGACCTTGCAGCTGGCGGCCGCGATACTGGCGCCTATCTACTCCGCTTTAAAGCCGCTGGACCCCGTTACCAAGAAGGCCGGCGTGTGGAACCTGTACCTGCACACGGCGATGGCGCACGTGCGCGGAACTATCGGCGAGGCCGTCCCGACTCTCAACTTCATCTGTGATGACAACATCGAGGGTACCATCGCTGAGCTCAACCGCTTTTTCAACCGGCGAGCCAACAACGTCTCTCGCGGCGAGTCCATCATCAACAAGGAGGCTCTGAGCCCCACACAGTTCAAAAAGCCCAAGGGACGCGACGCCGCCGACCAGATGTTATTCACGCAAGAAGTGGTCCTGTGCCCCTGTGTGAGTAAGGTTGGGCCGACGGCGATTGACGACTTCAAAGCCGTCGTGCGCTACGCGTGCCGTGACCCAGGTTTGACTGTGACAGCTGACCCGCCCGCGATGGCCGACCCGTCGGTGGCCGCCAACGCGTCGGTGACGTGTGACGTCGCTGATACCACGGCTGACACGCCTGCCGAGGCACCGGCGAGTCATGCGGCCTCTGCCGCGGCGGCCGCTGCTGCCACGGAAGAGAGTGCAATGGAAGCTCTTGTCGGTCTGGTGCCCCTCGTTTTCACCCTGGGCTCTGAGGCCGACGGAGTCCGACGCAACTCCACCCCGCAATTTGAGCCCAGCATGGAGCTCCGGCTACAGGACAAGCTGGAACAGGTGCAGCGGCGCATGTCGGTCTGTCTTTGCGGCGCGTTGACGGGGGGACGTGGGAGCAAGGTGGGGATGAAGGCCATGGACATATGCAGGGGGCGGGGCGACGGCGACGGAGGGGTGGCGGGGGTTCCTCGCGGTCAAGGGGAAGGGGATGGTGACGGCGCGGAGGTGCGAGTGGCTGCGGGTGTGGATGCACACATGGAGGTTGCTGCTGAAGCTGAGGCCGGGACGGTGACTTTAGAAGACGCGCGCGGATACATGGCGTTTGAGGGCGGCGAGGAGTACGAGGCAGCGGACGGTCGGGACGCAACGGTCGCCGCCGACGGCAAGCCTGTCGACGCGCCTGCAGAGGGGCCGCGCTCCTACACGCTGGAGCGCGACGACCTCGATGGAGAAGATAGTGACACCGACGCTGACAGCGACGCGGACGACGTGGACGACGCGCTGCCAATATTCCAGCCAGTGGACCAGGCCAAGGGCAATGGGGAGTTCCTGCTGCAGGCGGCAGCGGAGGACGACGGTGTGTCCCCCTTCCTGCCGTCGGTGGACGTGGTGGACGCTGTTCTCAGCACCGCTACGTACGCCCCGAGCTCCCGTCGAGCGGCTCTGGTACGCTCGAGGGTGGAGGAGGACCTCGTTCTCGTACAGCTCCTCATTGCACGTCTGCAGACAACTGAGTTTGTTGATTGGGTGCGGCGTGATGGTGTGCTGGTGCGGGACGTGGAGCGCGCGGCACAGCGTTTGCGTCACGCTCTCATCCGCGCCCTGGTCAAGCTCACCGGGGGCGGAGGGGGGACAACTGCGTGAGCGTCACGGTGTGAGGCCGCTAAACTAGTGGCCTAGAGGTCTCTGGCCCCCCACCACATAGATGGGCGGCAGCCCCAGGAGTGATCGAGCTGTCGTTGTGTATGACTTCTTGTTGTCTGTCCGCAGTCCGGCGCGGTCCGCCTCCGGCGGCCTCGACCTCGTGCATGCCCTTGGGTCAGTGGTCCGAGGTGTACCGCCAGCTTACTGTGCGGAGATATTGGGACCCAGAACGTGTGCCGCACGTCTGTGTGGCCGCCCTGCACGCCCTTGTAAAGGGGAGCTACAGCAGTCTGCGAACGCTTTGTGAAGCGCCCTATTTCAATGCTTGCACGCCGTTCTCGCCGGCCACATGCTGCCGCTCGTGAAGCGGCTTCCAATGGTGTAAAGCACGGCCATGCAAATCTTGAAATGTGGCGAATTCCAACGGCTTGCGACTACAGCCTGTCTTCACTACACGTCAACATAGGGTTCTGCAAACTGGCGTGGGTCGCGTTCGGTGCAATTTAGACCTTGTTTGTCACCGCGGTTTTGGGGGTACTGCGCCGCCAACGTGTGACACCTGTCGCCGCCCGCTGGTGCCGCGGCTGCGCACCGCACGGAGGCGCGACACGCTGTGCTCGGTGGTTGGGGGGAGTGACGCACCACCCGCGAATTGCGGTGGCGAGGCCTCCCGGCCGCCCCGGCCGACACGCCGCACGCGGCGGGCCGATGTGGGCCCACCGCGCGGATGCGTTGGTCTCCGCCGCCCCGTCTGTGCTGTGCTGTGCTTCGTGCCCCGCTGGGCGGGGCGGCTGTCCCCAGAGCCACCACCGCGGTCGCGGGGCGGCCGGCCCGGCCGCGCGGTGCGAAACGCAGCGGGTGGGGGTCTGTCCCCCGCCGCCCCCGAGACTGGTCAAGGGGGCGCAGCTGCCACCGTCCACTCCCACGGCCCCATTGGCGGTGGAGGGGGGCACGTTTGCGGAGTCTCGGGCCCCCCCCGCCAGCGTTCCCGCACCGACGCGGCGCACGCCACCCCCCGCCGCCACGGCGCCCATGTCGAGGCGCTGCATTGCCGCCCCCGGGTCGAGGATCTGATGCCCTACGGCGTGCCGGTTCCCGCCTTTCTGCGCAGTCAGATCGAGGATTCCGCCCATGGCGTCGCGGATCAGGAGGAGGCGAAGCTGCGTGCGGAGTTTCTGGCCCTGCTCGGTCCCCTCGGATTGGAGGGTGACCAGGCCTCGTCCTCTTGGCGCGAGGTGCCGGGCAAGCAGGTCGACGTCATCAAGTCGAACGGGCGTCTCGCCGATCTCGTCGTCGTGGCCAAGCCGGATTGCGACCGCAACCTGGGGGCGAATACGCTGAAGGCGGCGCTGTTCAATACCGGGCGTCCGGTGATGATGTGTCCGCCGGTCGAATCGCCGCCTGCCGACTTGTGCGCACGGGTCGCGATCGCCTGGAACGGCTCGATGGAGGCCAGCCGTGCCGTCGCGCTCACCTTGGCGCTGATCGAGGGGGCGGAGGACGTGCTCGTCCTGTCGGGCGGGCAGGCGGTGGACGGCGCCGGTGCCGGCGACCTGAAGTTTGCACACGGCGATCTGCGCTTTGGCGAAGATCAAGTGGGGACGTCGACTTCGAACGAGCCTTTCCTCGGA
>ENA-ORXT01002354-ORXT01002354.1-marine-metagenome-genome-assembly--contig:-NODE-2354-length-22822-cov-74.987558_pt1 | contig 22822 bp, 27 predicted proteins | sample MGYA00237868_ERZ511482 | MGnify/ENA metagenome assembly ERZ511482
ACTTTTTCTTTTGTAGAATTTTTTTTATGATAAAACAACTTTTTTTTACCTTATTATTTTCATTTTATTTTTCAAACGTAGATGCGCAATATTTTAATAGTATTTATAATTATATGGGGGCTCCTGAATTTGAGCAAGACATTCATTTATTAGACAATAGCAATTTAATTGAAATAGGTGCAATACGATTAGATAAAAATAGCATAATAATAAGAGAGTTAGATAGTACAGGCAATTTATTATGGTCTGATATAGCAGCTAACGATTCATTAGATTTATATTCAGCTTGGACTCATACTTCAACGATAAAAGATACAATATTGTTTATGATCGCAACCGCACAAAAATTTGATGTGTACCTTTTTTCACCTATCCCTATTTTTTAAAATACAACCTAAATCAAAAAAAGCTAATAGATTTAAAATTTTATCCCCGCGAGTTAAATCATTCCATACATTCTATGGTTTACCACACCGACGGCTATTTATACGGTGGTGGCTACGAATATCTGACCGCGGCTACCGCAACCGCGATATGCTAATTATAAAATTTGATACAGACGGCAATTTAATTTGGGAATAAGAATTTATACAACCGATGTAGATACCATTGTTAACATTATTGGTCAAGACACGCTTATAAGCATTGCCGATGCAGGTAAGGTACTGTCTTTTGTTGATGAGCCAGAACAAAATTTATTTATGCCTTTGCAGGTATTGGGTAATCCCTTTAAGCAGCAGTTGTACCTGCAAAGCAACCTTTTAGATGCCAGTCAGTATCAAGTACAAATATATAACCTGCAAGGGCAGGTAAAGCGCACTGGGCGTTTAGCAAAGCATCAAACCATAACAACTGCATTCTGGACTAATGGCTTGTATATTATAAATTTATTAAAAGATGATCGCTTGTTGTATGGTGAAAAGTTGTTGAAGCAATAGGGTGTGTTTTAAATGCTTTTGCTTATGGAAGCACGATTAGAAATAATGATTATGAGAAAACTTACTAAAGACAGCATTGAAGACTATGCACAGCGCAAAGGTTGGTCGGTTGAAGATGCCGAAAGATGGCTGGGGGCTTATTTGAATTATTAGGAAATTTTAATTGGAATGAAATGGCAAAATATAGAACCAACGGAGCAATTGGTGCTTTGCTTGATGAATATGAAAAACAAAGAGACTTGCGTTGGAAATCGATTACTACTATTGATCTTTTAATAGAACACGCAATTGTTGTTATACCAAGGCATCGTAGGCAAATTGAAATATTTTTGCTAATGTTGAGAAATTGAAAAATAGTCCATCAAGCTATCGATGTTGCGCATCTTACAAAAAAAATTGAAGATTATTTGAATGAGAAACTATGCTACCTCAACTGCTTCACTTTCCCCGTCTAACACTTTTTTCTCTGGCTCTTTTAAAAAGGTTTTGTTGAAAATAAGAATTAGAAAAACACCAATAGAAATGGCGGAATCGGCAATATTAAAAATAGGCTCAAAAAAAGTTTTGTATTGTCCGCCCCAAATAGGTACCCAATCTGGCAAGTAACCTTTTATAATAGGAAAGTACAACATATCAACCACACAGCCTTTAAATATAGTAGAATAACCTGGCGAATTAAATTTTGAAATTCCGCTGTAGCCAACCCATCTTGAAAGCTCTGTACTGTAAAAAGTACCGGTATCAAAAATGAGGCCGTACAAGGTAGAATCGAGAATGTTGCCAAGTGCACCTGCCAATATTAACGACATAGCAGTAATAAAACCCCAAGGAGCTTTGTTTTTTATTAACTGATTTATAAAATAAAAGATCAACCCAACGGCAACAATTCTAAAAATGGTAAGTGCCAGTTTTCCCCACTCGCCACCAAACTCTAAGCCAAAAGCCATACCAGGATTTTCGGAAAAATGGATAATGAACCAATCGCCAAAAACAGCAAATTGCGAACCCAACGGCATACTAACTTTCACCCATATTTTAATGGCTTGATCTAAAAGTAGTACCGCAAAAATTATTAAAGCAACGTGTTTTCCCTTCACTTAACTTTGTTTTGCTCATTTTTTGCATCAATACTTAGGGTGGTGTGTGGCACGGCTTTTAGTCGTTCTTTCGAAATTAATTTACCAGTAACTCTACACAAACCATAAGTTTTATTTCTAATACGAATTAATGCATTTTCTAAGTGTTGAATGTATTGTGTTTGTCGGGCAGCCATTTTATTTAAGTATTCTTTTTCTGAGGTGCCTGCGCCACTTTCTAAACCAATATTATTATCTGAAGAATCGCCACTACTTTCTTTTATTTGCGTCTGCAAGTAGTTTAATTCTTGTTTAGCAACATCTAATTTTGAACCTATTAGTGTTTTAAACTCGTCTAATTCTTTATCGTTATAATGTGTTTTGACTTGTTTTGTTGCCATAATAATTAGTTTAAATTAGTGATCTCTACTTGTAACAACTCTTCATTAACATTTATTGCTGTTGCTTTACTATCAATTGCATCTACCAAAACCAAAGTTTCAGTTAAGGTTTCGTTACAAATATAACTTCTATGCGATTCTATTGCTTTCGTAATTAAATTATTTTTAGCAACTTTAATTACAATTTTATCTGTAACCTTAAAGTTCATATCTTTTCTAAGTCGCTGAATTTTATTGACAAATTCGCGCGCATCACCTTCGGCTTTTAGCGCATCATCAATATTTATATCTAATGCAACAGTTATGCCATTTGCGCTGTTTACTTCCCAACCAGGTATATCTTCACTTAAAATTTGTACTTCATTTAACAGTATTTCAACCGTTTCATTGTTTACCGATAATTCAATTTTTCCATCTTTTTCTATTTGCGCAATTTCATCTTGTTCCCAAGTGTTTATGATGCTTGCCACGGCTTTCATATTTGGCCCCAATTTTTTGCCCAACATTTTAAAATCGGGTTTGATGCTTTTTACAATAATGCCACTCGCATCTTTTATATATTCAATTTCTTTTACATTTACTTCTGATAAGATGAGTGGTTCAATCGCTTCAATTTGCTCTTGCACCCGATCATCTAAAACCGGAATTAAAATTTTATGTAGTGGCTGACGAACTTTAATATTCGTTTTTTTACGCAAGGCCAACACCATACTCGAAATATCTTGCGCCAGCTTCATGCGTTGCTCTAAACCTTCATCAATTATGCTTTCGTTTGGCGTAGGTATTAGGGTAAGATGCACAGATGGTTCTGCCTTATTAGTAGAGGTATTGTTTAAATTCTGATATAAAAAATCGCTAAAGAAAGGCGAAATTGGCGAAATTAGTTGTGCCAATACTTCTAAACATTGATACAAAGTTTGGTAAGCTGAAATTTTATCGCTGCTATAATCGCCCTTCCAAAACCGGCGACGACTTAAACGGACAAACCAATTACTTAAATTGCGATCGGTAAATTCCATAATCATACGGGCCGCTTTGGTGGGTTCGTAATCTGCATAAGCTGCATCGGCTTCTTTAATTAAAGTGTTTAAAGATGATAAAATCCAACGGTCAATTTCGGGGCGTTCGTTAATGGGTACTTCTGGTTCTTCAAAAGTAAAACCATCAATATTGGCATACAAAGCAAAAAAGGAATAGGTGTTATGAAGCGTACCAAAAAATTTACGCTGCACTTCTTTTATGCCTTCAATATCAAACTTTAAATTATCCCAAGGTTGGGCGTTGCTAATCATGTACCAACGGGTAGCGTCTGCGCCATAAGTGGCAATGGTTTCAAAAGGGTCAACTGAGTTGCCTAAACGCTTACTCATTTTAACCCCGTTTTTATCTAACAATAAACCGTTAGACACTACATTTTTGTACGCCACACTATCAAACAACATAGAAGCGATGGCGTGCAACGTGTAAAACCAACCACGGGTTTGATCAACGCCTTCGGCAATAAAATCTGCTGGGAAATTCTTTTCAAAGCTTTCTTTATTTTCAAAAGGATAATGCCATTGAGCGTAAGGCATCGCTCCGCTGTCAAACCAAACATCAATTAAATCTGGTTCACGAGTCATTTTTTTTCCGCTATCCGAAACCAAAAATACTCTATCTACATAAGGTTTGTGTAAGTCAAAATCATCGGCTAACTGCGCCTCCATAAAACCAGCTTCTACTGCTTTGGCAACTTCATTTCTAAACTCTTCAATAGAACCGATACATTTTATTTCGCTGCCATCTTCGCTAACCCAAATTGGTAAAGGCGTTCCCCAAAAACGAGAGCGACTTAAATTCCAATCGTTAGCATTTTCTAACCAATTGCCAAATCGACCCGTTCCGGTGCTGGCCGGTTTCCAATTAATTTGTTCGTTTAATTTTGCCATACGCTCTCGCATACTTTCAGCTTTAATAAACCAACTATCTAACGGATAATATAAAACCGGCATATCGGTACGCCAACAATGCGGATAACTGTGCTCATACTTCTCCACCTTAAAAGCTCGGTTGCGCTTTTTTAAAGCAACCGAAATATCTATATCCACATTTACATAATCATCTTGCTTTAAATAATTTTTTACAAAACGACCAGCCAGTTCCCCTGCTTGATCTACAAATTTACCTTGTAAATCTACCAAAGGAACGGGGTTGTTATTTTCATCTAACACCAACATTGGCGGAACGTTATTGGCTTTCGCCACTCGCATATCATCGGCACCAAAGGTTGGGGAAATATGAACAATGCCCGTGCCATCTTCAGTAGTCACAAAATCACCTATAATAACTTGAAACGCATTGTCCGCATTTTCAAAAGGTAAAGCAATCGGAATTAACTGCTCGTATCGCCAACCATTAAATTCGCTGCCTTTGTGTTTTGAAATAATGCGATAAGGCAACACCATTTTTGCCCCCACTTCAAAACTGTCGATGTCGGCTTCTGCCCCTTCGGGTTTAAAATATTTAAGCAATAAAGCCTCCGCCAAAATTACACTTACCTTTTCTGCCGTGTATGGATTGTAGGTTTTAACTTTTACATAATCGATATTCGCACCAACCGCCAAGGCTGTGTTTGAAGGCAAAGTCCAAGGTGTGGTGGTCCAAGCGAGGAAAAATAATTCACCCTTTCCCCAGCTTGCATTGTTGTGTTCTTTTATTAAAAACTGAGCCGTTGCCGAAGTGTCTTTTACATTTTTGTAACAACCAGGTTGGTTTAACTCGTGGGTACTTAAACCCGTTCCGGCAGCTGGCGAATATGGCTGAATGGTGTAGCCTTTATAAATTAAACCCTTATCATAAAACTGCTTTAGTAAATACCAAACGCTTTCAATGTAATTGTTTTCGTAGGTAACGTAAGGATCCTCTAAATCTAACCAAAAACCCATTTTAACGGTCAAATCATCCCAAACATCTTTAAACTTTAGCACCCTTTCACGGCAAGCGGCATTGTATTCTTCCACCGTAATTTTAGTACCAATATCTTTTTTAGTGATGCCTTTTTCTTTTTCTACTTCTAACTCAATGGGCAAGCCGTGGGTATCCCAACCGCCTTTCCGCATTACTTGTTTACCTTTTAAGGTATGATATCTGCAAAAAATATCTTTAATAGCCCTAGCCATTACGTGATGAATACCAGGCATTGCATTTGCCGAAGGCGGACCTTCATAAAATACCCAAGCAGGTTTATCAGCACTATTGCTAATGCTTTGCTCAAAAATCTTTTCAGTTTCCCAAAATTGCAAAATTTGTGCATCAATGGCCGGCAAGTTTAATTGCTTTATTTCCGGATATGGCTTTTTCGCGCTCATTTATCTAAAAAAAATAAGTTGCAAAGGTAATACATTGAGCGCAAATTTTTTGGGTAGATGGGTTTAAGTTTGTTTGGGGTGAAATTTGCTATTTATTAGATGAGAATGTTGTTTTTTTGAAGCGAAACGGGATTGCTCGAATTGACTTTAGGTCTCGCTTTCTGCTCAAATGTTGTTGTCAACGCTTCATTGGCTGCGCTGCAAAACAACATAACTACTGCAATCGGGTTTAGGTTGGTGGCTTCGCTGCTTCGTTGTTGGTTTTTTTGAGCGAGCCGCTCAATGGTGAAGGACGCTGCGAGACGCTACGACCATTTTGAGCTTTATGGCTCACAACCGTCTACTTGATTATGATCAATTTTCTTTATTTATTGACTCCATTAATTCTTCTACTGAATCGTAATCGTCTTTTATTTTGTCTTTTTCAATCGATAATTTTTCGTGTAGAAAGTCGTGTCTTAATTCTATGCTATTTATTACATCACTCCATTTCTTTACATAAATCTTATAATTCTTGTTCAAAAATGCTAAGTCCTTTTCTCCATGGTTTTTTGAATTTTCAATTTCAGCAGCTATATATTCATTATAGTCTTTGCCTATCAAATAAAATGTCCAACTATATGTATCTGCATTAAATCTGGGTTCTGAGCATATGACGGACATATAATCCTTTACTTGATCGTATTCTTCTTTTTTTAATCGCTTTGAAGGATGTTTTAATTCAACAACTAGATTGTTAATTGATTCGGTGAGTTTAGATTGTCGAACTAAGAAAATATCCATTTCCCTTAATCTACTCTGGTGATCTATCTTATCTTTTTCATCATACTTTGCTGCAATTTGTTTACGAAAGTTTTTAAGAGCTTTGTCAAATTTGTCTTCTGCAGACGCTACCAAATTGTATTGTTCTCCAAATATCCAAAAGTGTTGTTCAATAAATGACTGTAGGTGATCTACTTCATTAGCTTTAAGATCTTCATTGAATACTAGTTCTTTAAGTGCTTTTGTAGTTTTTGCTCTGTCAGATATCAATTCAATTGTGTCGATTATTGATGATAACCTTGTAACTTTTAAAATTTCTGCAATTCTCTTTTTTTCATCTTTATCAAGATCTACAACGTCATTAAGTATATCGAATAAATCATCTCTTGTATCGAAGTCTAGAATTTGGTTCAAAAGCCGAACCATTATCTTTTTTTGGAATGAATTTAAATTAAAAAATATTTTAGGCTCAACCTCGTAAAGTTTTTTAATTAGTTCTTCTAAGTCTCTTCTTCTTATTAAATCCCATTCATTGTTTCCAATCTTAGGTAAAGTTTCATCTTTCTGATATTCTCTAATTAGTTTATCAGCATTAGATTTTAATAATGGTTTTCTTTTTTTATTTAAGTTTTTGTTTAATTCAGATTCTAATTTCTCAAATACTGATTTGTAGATTGAACTGGTTACTCGCTTGATTAATGGTTTACCCCTTTCTTCTTTTTTTGAAAAGAAGTCTAATAATTCTGAACGAATGAAAACACTATGATAGAAGCCGTCACTCTTATTGTTGAACTTTGTTGTTTTCTTAAATAATACTTCATTGTTTGTATCTATAAAGTAAAAGCAAGAATATTGATCATTTAGTTTTTGAGACCATTGTACAAATTCACACTCAAATGAATATGTTTCTTTTTCAAATTCATCATTGATATCGTAATTAAATGTATCTCTGCCTAAAATTAGTTCTGAATAGCTAATCGGTTCACCTTTTATACTAATCGTAAATTCTCTTCTACGATTTAACTCTAGAAACCAAGCAAATTCAAGTTTGAGAAATGGAGTTAATTTTGATGTTATGAAGTATTTATGGATTTCTTCATTTGGTCTAATAAGAGTGACGATTGTGCCTTTGAGTCTATGGCCTTTTGCTTTAACAGGTTTTGTTTCTCTAAATTCTTTCAAGTTATCTGATGAAATTTCAATGTCATAAGTTAAAAGGTCACCTTCATTTTCATAAGTTGTTTCCCACTTTGCTATTGGACAAAATTTATAGAACGTAAATCTACCGTAACCATTTTCTCCTTTAATTATTGGATTTTCACTTTTCTTTCTTTCGTCTTTGTTAGATTCTAAAAAAGGAGAAAATTTTGATTGTAAAGTATCAAAACTTATACCTGTGCCATTATCAATAATTTGAATTTGATCAATTCTTTCTGTATCAGATAAAAATGAATATAGCACATTAACTTCTGTTGCTTTAGCATCAAATCCATTCCAGATGTATTCGGCAAAGACTTCTTCATACGTGAAGCTCTTTGTTGCTTTTTTTATTCCTTTAGTTCTTACTTGTACTTCTGACATTTATTTAATTTAATTGATCATATCGGTTTCTTATAAATGGCGTTGCGATTTTTTGCTCACAATGAATATACTTATGCGTTGTGTGTGCCTTGGATGGTAAATATATTATTTTTGGAAGCGTGTTGGGAATTAAACTGAAGTTTTATTTCTACGAATAAAGTGTAAGTCTTCTATGCAACTGAATAGGTAAAGGGTTGAATGTACCGACTGGAAATAAAATTACGAACGAATTTTCGTTAACGGAGCATATGCTTTAGAAAACCAATTCCCCTATCCCGCAAGTCTTTTCGACTTGTGGTTAAATTCGTTCAAGTCTTTTTGACTTGGCGTTTTGCTTATATAATGGTGTTTTAAATTTAAAAAAGCAAGTCAAAAAGACTTAAAGTTCAAGTTCCACAAGTCGAAAAGACTTGCGGTAGATTGATTTAAAAAAAATAGTACTATTGACTTTTGTTGATACTCCAATTTATTATTTTTGTTCGATTACAATTTTATAAGACAAATAGCTTACTTTTAATGAAATCAAACAATCAGGAAAAACCTCAAATATTAACTTTTAACCTTACCGAAAAAGCAAATAACGCTTTAGAAACAGGTGGTTTCAATATCCAAAAAGGGAGTTTGGGTAAATTAGTGCGCACAAAATTAATTGAAAATCAAACAAAATATTATAACCTAAATTATCACATTCCACAAAATACACACGAGTTTGATATTATAGTAATTGATTTGTCTAACAATGCACCCATTTCAATTAATGGCGATCGAGATGATGGTAAAAATAAGTTTATAGTGAAAAATGAAATAACAGATCCAAGACCATATGCATCTCATTTACTTAAGAACGAAATTGCAGATATAATTAAAAAAGAATCTTTAATTATTGTTTTTCAAGACAAGTATATCGAAAAAGGTGGATTTTCGATTTATGAGTTTGTGCCTTGTAATCTTAGTGTAAAGAATAAATTTGGTCTAAAAACTGAAGTAACAAATAGTGAATATGCTGCTGCTGACATTCTCACTAAGTTTTTAAGCAAATTCGAAGATAAATTCAGTTATGAAAATATTTTTTCTGACCCAGAAGATTTTTATAGAATATTAGTAGAAAATTCTATTGGCGAAATAATTTCCTTTGAGTATCAAGATGTAAATAGTAGTATTTTTATATTTCCTATTCTCAAAGACAATTCAGATTTTATACTGGAGTTCCTACAAAACGTTGCACCTACAATTTGCCCAAACCTGTTTCCATCTGCAAAGAAATGGATTCAAGAAAAAGATTACTTCTTACCAAATCATCAAAAATTATTAGATGACAAAAAGGAGATAACTGATGAATTTGAATTAAAAATTAAGGAAAAAGATGATGAAATTAGCTCTAACTACGAAGAACACAGTTTCTTGCACAACATACTAACAGAAACAGGGGACAATTTGGTTTTAGCAGTTATTGAGTATTTGAAATGGTTAGGTTTTAAAAAAGTAGTTGATATGGATGCAAAAAAAGAAACGGAAGAGAACAAAAGTGAAGATAAAAAGATAAAGGAAGAGGATATTCAAATTGAAAATGAGAAAGGTCTTTTAGTAATTGAAGTTAAAGGGATTAGAGGTACTTCAACAGATCCAGATTGTAGCCAAATATCAAAGGTGAAATATAGAAGAGCTGAAGAAAGGGGTAAATTTGATGTCAAAGGTCTTTACATTGTTAATCACCAAAGACATCTTCCAGCTGCACAACGTAAAAATCCTCCTTTTTCAAAAGAACAAAGACAAGATGCAATTAATGAGAAAAGAGGTTTGTTAACAACTTGGCAACTGTTTAATCTATACTATGATATTCAAAATAATACAATTACAAAAGAAAAAGCAAGATCTTCATTGTACGACTATGGCTTAATTTCATTCAAGCCAGAGAACATATCTTTTATTGGAGAAATCGAAGAGGTGTTTAAAGAACCGCAAGCATTCATATTAAAATTAAATAATACTGAAATTAAACAAGGTGATATTTTTTTTATAGAAAAAGATGAGAGATTTCGAAAATTAGAGGTTTTAAAAATTAAATTAAATGAAAAGTCAGTACCCAAAGCTGACCAAGGAGAAGTTGGTATAAAAGGGGATTTTTTGCCAAAAGTAAAATCTAAAGTATGGATAAGAAAGGATGATGCCGATCCTCAACAAAATTCGTAATCTTAATTGAAAAAAGGTAACACTTTTTTGAAAGATGTCACCTTGGGAAATTAACCACGAGCGGGCGAGGTTTCTAAATTAGCCCTGATTGCAGCGGTATCCTTTTTATTCTCGGCAAAATTTGCACCTTAAATCCGTGAGGTACACAAAACGCCAACACATTTAACTATTTCTTATTTTAATTTAACAAGGCGAGTTTAATTTTGTGGTAACCTGCATCTTATATGTACCTAATTTGTTTGCATAAAATGATTTACAAGCTTGACAATGCTTACTTGTATGCATAGCTTGCCTGTTAAAGGAATTAGATAAATTTATTGGAGTCGTATTTTCTTTGTGGATTTTACCGTCAGGTTTTAAAATGTATTTTATCGTACACTTTCAATTGCATTTGCCTTGCTCGTTGTATCCACATAGCTGGGAAACAAATAAAACGGAAGATGAATTTTTTAATACGAAAGTTGGCATTTAGATATTTGTATTTAGTAGCATATTGTCTGATGATATATTCGTACAAGTTTTTGCACATAGCCGTTAGCAAAAGAAAAACAGTATTGTGTGCTAACTTTGAAAAGCTTAGATTTTTCCAACCAAAATCATTCTTTAAAATATCAAATTGTTTTTCTACTGCTCCTCTCTGGTTGTAAAACTCAACTATCTCATCTTGATTCATTTCAAAATCGTTAGTGATAATACACCGATAAATACAAGCCTCTTGAGTATATAAATCAATTTGCCCATCTTTTCTTTTGGTTTTAGTTATTATGAGTCGGTAAGTTTTTAAATCTTGTTCTTTAAGTTCATTTATTCTGGCTACTTTACCTTTAAATGGTTTATAAGCTATTTCAGTTCTATAGGCTTTGCTGCTATTCAAGTCAACTTCTTTCCAATCCCTTATTTGTGAAATCAGTTTAGAGATCGTTATTGACTTAGCTGCTCTGATGTAAAAATAACGAGCTTGTTTTTCTACGAGTTGTATTACTTTGAGTTGGTAAGATGCGCCATCTGCCCGGTAACGATGTATTTTAATTTGTTGGGCTTTCAACTCGGTAAACATTCTTGCCAAACTTTCATGCTGTGAAGTTTGTGCCTGGCTGTTGCCATTTCTGTTTTCTACATAAACAACGCTGTTATTTACAAAGGCTACACCAGGCTGATAGCCATAACACTTTTTGTAGGTCTTTTTACTGTCAAATTTATTGGTAGCAATAATGGTATTGTCGTAATCCAGGGTTAGTTTATTAACATTTAATAATCCTGTTTATTTGGCTAAACAAATCAATAAGGCGTTCAATTTTTCATTTAAACTAAAATAATGTTGAGCTGGGCGATTGTCTATGGTAAAGTTAATAGTAGGTTCACTTAGTAATTTTAATCTATCAATAATCCTATCTGGACTTGGGATATTAATGTGCTTTCTATTATGTAAATGTTGTTTTAAGTTAATGCCAATATCTTCAATACAATCGCCTCCACAGAAATAAATGCTCCAAAAAGAATAAAAGATATCTTTCCAATTATAAATACACCAGGTAGGTAATTGTGGTAAATGTTGTTCAACCAGTTTGTCTATACCCAACTTGTCAAAACTGTCAAAAACAAAATTGATGCCTCCAAATGGGTTGATGTGGTTTGAATTGATTACTTTCATATTGATATTATAAGCTTCACCAAAATAGGTGAAAATATCGAATCCGCAAAGCCTTATTAACTAAAGCTTTGCGGTATTTTTTTAATTCGGGCTTGCGGATTTAAGGTTACAATCTCGCCGCATCTAAAAAATTTATAGTACGCAAGCAATTGTAACGCAATTTATCAGTTTAGGTTTCATAAGCAGCGGCTTGCTTACAGCTTGATAAGTTTCAACATTGTATGATTGAAGTAGATAGATACCAATAGGCAGTTAATTGAAGCTCCTATTTCTATTGATTAAGATATACGCTTTGGCAAACATTATTTTAAAAACACCTTTTACGCTGTATTTAAGTATCTTTGCTTAAAGCATAAAATTTATGAATTTACGAGATATATTTATTGCACATCCAGAAACGCCAGAACAAATTAATGCGCTAAAGGTAAAGGCTTTTATTTCTGTTGAGTTAAAAATTTGATTTGCAAATGAAACAGCAAAGTTATTGATTGTTTCTTTTGAAGGATTTAATTCTTTAAGTTCATCTAACAACTTTTCAGAATCTTTTTCAAAATTTTTATCTAAAGTCCTTTTAAATAAATTAGTGAAGGCTTCTTCTTTTTTACTAGAAAAAAAGAAAAAGGAATACTACTAATACTAAAACAGCCAAAATGCATAGCCAGAGATAATTCAATCTTTAAACTAATTTAAGCTTATTGATATAACCAAAATGCCCATCTTTAGTATAAAGAGGTAAATCACTAATAAGACAAGCTGCGGCAATCCAAATGTCATTTTCGGGTATTGGTTTTCCTTTTTTTCGTAACTCAAATCGTATTTCGGAGTAGGCGTTTGCAACATCCATAGTATTGTTTAAAATTTTGCAGGTCTTAAAAAACTGTCTGGTTTGTTTCAGGTTTTGTTGTTTCTTTTCAGAATTTATTGCTCCAAAAAGCAACTCTCCACAAACAGTAACCGGTAAATAATAAGTATTGTAATTTTTAAGCATAGAGATTACTTGTTCTTCATTTTTAAAGAAGTCAATAACAATATTGGTATCTAATACAAGTTTTTTCAACTATTCCCAATTACCTTCAATATGACTAAATTCCTGATTAATTGAAGCCTGCATTTCATCAGCTTCCTGTTCAGTTAGTGTACCAGCAAAACTCATGAAATCTTGCTTTTTTTCAGAAATACTAAAGCTCGTTTTGACTTGTTTAACAAAATCCAAAATTTCATTTAGCACATTCTGACTTTTTATGTCGCTTAAATTGTGAATTATCTTTTCTTTAGTACTCATTATTTATTGATTTAAAATGATGAAATTGAACTTCGGTAAAATTACAAATTATAAATAATATTGTTAATCTTCAACCTTGCCTAAAAGATTTATGTAAATCTATATTGATAACATCCATTTCGCTGCAATTTGCATACACTTGAAGTAAATCTACTACTTTAGAAAACTCGTACCACAACTTGTTAGCTAAACTTGTAGTTGTGCCGCGAGTAATCATTATATTAAGACTTGTTTCACAGTTGAGTCTCGTCTTTTATGCCGTATTTAAGTATCTTTGCTTAAAGCATAAAATTTATGAATTCACGAGATATATTTATTGCACATCCTGAAACGCCAGAACAAATTATTGCCCTAAAGGCTTTTATGCAGGCGCTAAAAATTAAATTTGAGATTTCAAATGAAGAAAGTTACAATCCCCAATTTGTAAAAAAAATATTAGAAAGTAAAGAACAAATAAAAAACGGACAAGTAACAAGAGTTGAAAAAGAAAACTTAAAAGAGTTTTTAGGTTTATAAATGAGCTATTATTTAGATTTTACAGATAAAGCCATAGATGATATTGCCACACATAAAAAAGCAGGTAAAAAAGCCATTCTAAACAAATTACTTAAACTTTTAGATGAACTTACCAAACACCCAACTACAGGAACAGGTAAACCTGAACAGCTCAAACATTCACTTTCGGGGCTGTGGTCTCGCAGAATTAACAAAGAACATAGATTGATTTATGAAATCGTGGATTATATCATTTATATTCTTTCTGCAAAGGGACATTATAATTAAGCCTTTGTAAGGCGGTTTAGTCAACTACATTTACAACCCCAACTTACAAATTGCATAATTTCTGTAGCCCGAGAACACAACCCAAGCTGTTAGCATTTGTTCAAGACATAAACTTAACCTAATGAATTTTTTGAATCAGTTGTAAAAACGCTTTAGTTTTAATTACGTTTATTGGTGGAAAACCTATCTTTTCAAGCACATCAAAATGCATATCATCGGTTACCAAATAATCTGCTTGACCATTTAAAGCACAATCTACAAACTTATTAATTTCTACTTTTTAGTAATTTCTCAACTTGTCCTGATTTTGGATGATTAGATAGTATTTCAACAGCACTTAGAATTCTTGGTACGATTTTTAAAGCTATTAGTTCACTAACATGCGCTGTATAATAAACATAAATTTCATCCAACTGTCTCTCAGCAAAATCTGACCATATTATTTTATACCTTTTTACTATACTTTGCAGCTATATCCGAATGACTCTTGAATTTGCCGTTTTCAAAATCTGCTTCAGATTGGTCAATACGATTGTTCAATTCATTTAAGGTCATTGGATTCATCTTTTCGCTACGCAAGCGCTCTAAAATTTGTTCTAAATAAGCAACATCAGATTCATTCTTCATGAATAAGAAAAGATTGAACAAATTTTGTTTTCCGGTTTTCTAAATTCATCAAAGAAGTAATTAATTATTCAATAGTACGGTATAATATTCAATAGTTCGGTAATTTTTTAATTACATTAAATGATAATATAAAAAGGAAGTACGATCTTTGTAGATGCTTCCCACAATCAATCATGCTACCAATAAGAGCAAGGCTCTCGTTGAAAATATACTAAATAAAATTGGAGGTTTAAGCAAACCTCGTAAATTTTTTATCCAATCTATCCTAATGATGTAGTTATCCATGCGCGGGCGATATACCTTTAAAGGTATGCAACGCTACGGAGCAAAGTGCGAAAAAAGCTATCGGCTACAATTTGAGCAAGCCTTTGATTTTCTGTCCTTCAATGTAGCACTATGCAAAAGCCAATTATCTCAACATCGTATTGCAGCCTTTGATCCCAGCTACTTACCCAAAAGTGGGCAGCACACCCTATGTAAAGGAAAATTTTGGAGTGTATCGAAATTGGTGGTTTGGGTATAGTAGACCTGAAACATAACACCGCCTTTAATTTAGAAGCTGTGCAAACACCAAGTGCAATAGAGCTAAAAAAACAAGGCAAAACTTTGGTAGACCATTATGCAGGTGTAATTATAGAGCGATGGAAAAAGAAGCGGAATTATCGACTTATCTGGTAACAGACGGTTATTTTGCTAAACAAAAGTTTATTGATCCCATTGTTCAATCAACCTCATTACAACTAATCACAAAATTACGCAACGATGCCAACTTGAAATATTTATATAAAGGAGCTAAACGAGCGGGTAGAGGACGCTCAAAGGTATATGTGTCTTGTCCTAAAATAAGTTTACAGTTTTTTACTTAATCCTGTTGCAAGTTTACAATTCAAATTTAATCCTAAAATAGGTTTACATTTTGTTTTTCCCATAAATTTTCTGTTTTTGCATTTTCATTGTTGTGCACATAATTTGGCGTTAATAAACTAATACTAAAATGTGGTCTATCACTATTATATAATTACACCAACAATTTCATCAACTCAGCTTCCCGCTCAGGAGTTAAATGCATTTGTCCAAATTTATCTTTTCCTACAAATCGCCACTTCATATAATTGCCATAATAGTCCATTAAGCGTTATGTGGTTTCTGCTGGTGTGCTAAACGTAAAGTCAAAATCCTTTTCTAATCTTGAACTATCCTCTGTAAAGAAATCACCTTCAACCCATAAAGGAAATTCTGTCCACATGGCAATTTTTTGTGCTTCAATAAATTTAGGACTTGCATTAATGAGTTGTAAATTTTTATTTAAATGTTTAGCCGCCAAACGAACAAACTCACCAATTGAAGTTGCGTAGCTGGACGCATTATAAACTTGATGCTTGTTTTGAATATCAATGGATTGAATCATCATTTTAGAAAAATCTAACACATCTGTATAAGATATTTTGTCTTTACCTTCGTTTGGAATGATAAAAGAGTGTTGAATTTTTGTTTTGTAAAACCAGTAATACAAACGGTCGGAATAGTCATAATGCCCAACAATTAAAGCTGGTCGTAAAATTATAGTGTCCAACCAATCTTGGCTCAATAACACCTCTTCGCAAGCCACTTTTCGTTTACCATAAGTTGCCATGGTTTCATCAATTCTATCTGCCTTACTGTAAGCACATTTTGGGAAATCTTCGGTCATATAGCCTTGTTTGTTTTCCGTTTCTAAGTTGTACACACTGCCTGTTGAAACAAAAACATAGCGGCCCACTTTTCCTTCTAGTTGTTGTAAAAATTTTTCGAGCGGATTGGGAAAATAACAAGAAATATCAATAACACAATCCCAATTTTGTTCTGCAACTTTATGAAGGTCGTTGGTATTTCTATCGCCAATAATTCGTTTTACCTCTGGAAATAAATCAGGATTTGTTTTTCCCCGGTTGAACAAGGTTATATCGTAAGCTTCTAAAGGCAATAATTGCTCAACCAAATTGCGACCAACAAACTGTGTGCCGTTGATAATTAATATTTTTTTCATTGTGTTTTATTTTTATTGTTTGTTAGAACAAACGTCATCGCAGAATTCTACGGAGTGAAGCGGAGTAGAATATCAGCGATCTCTCCTGTAATGTTTGGGAGGGATTTCTGATAATTAGTTCCGGCAAGGCTACAGATACTGAATCGAGTTCAGCACAGGTTTCTGGAATGACGTTCGTCTTGAATTAGTTATCATTTACTGGCGGAAAAAACGACTTCAAAAACGACCACTTCGACTTTGGCATCTCCTGCTTTCTAATAACAGGCAATTCATTAAGCCACTTTTTTACCTGAGCAAACGACACTTCCAAAGGCAACTCTCGCATCGCTTTAAAAGTTTGATCTATTGATTTATAATTTTTCATACTTAAAATTTTCAGTTTTGATATTGATGATCAGCAATTGTTAGAAATAAAAACGATGCTGTCGAATTATTTTGCCGATAAAGTAACTAATGATGTAGACAAACTGTTTGAAAAAAAAGGTTGGGGACAAGAAAAAATAGAAGAGTGGTCGAAAGAACATATGCGAACGAAATATAGTCGCTAAATGAAAGTGGTAATTGATACCAATGTGCTTCTAATGTCTTTGCCCAAGCTGTCTTTTTACAGACCAATATTTGACGGGCTCATTAATGGAGATCCTGAATTCAACTAATAAAGTTCCGGATAGAAAAATTTTAATAATAAACAAAAAATTAAAACAATGAAATATTTAAAAATTATAACAACAACAATACTGCTAATAACATTCGCCACACTAAGCAGCCAAGCGCAAGCCGTTCAATTTAAGTACGATGCTGCTGGTAATATGATTAAAAGATTGGCAGATATAGTTTGCTATGCTAACCTTACCATAAATGCAAATGTTAATAATGGCGAAAAGTTAGATAGGCTGTATACAAGTAGTGGAACTATTAAAACACAAAACATTACTCAACTTAATGGGGCAGATGTAGTTGCACGCTAAAACAAAACGGGTAGGTTTAAAGCAGCCCAAATAGAGTTACAACCTGGCTTTTCAATAGAAAAAAAATGCTGAATTTAACGGGCTAATTGAGCTTTGTTTAATAGAATAATATCGTTTCTACTTTAAAAAGCGTTTATAAACCAAAATCAAACTTTTCAAGTTTATATACTTTATCTTTACAATCAGGATACAATTAGCAGAATAGACTCTAAAATAGTTAAATTTCGATTTATGCGAAACCGATATTTCATAGATATATTAAAAATTAGCAAGTATGCAATTTTCTCTCACACCAACAAAAAACAAAGTATGAAGTTATATAATAGGAAGGAATTGATATTATGCAGTTTGTTTTGCAGTTTTATTATTTTTACAAGTTATGTCAATAATTATTTTTCAAAAGAAAATGATTTTAGTCAAATATTAATAAATTCATTGGAAATTGATGTTTTAAATGATTATTTGATTAAAAGTTATTTATGTAGTATATGCCCAAATGGAGACTGTGATTTTATTTCAAACTATCAGTTTGAAGGCGTTTCAGATGTATTCAGTTTTTTAGATTTTTCTTGTCATTCTGGCGCAATAGCTGAAAATAACAGTAAAATTTTTGAAATTGGTGAAGTAAGTGAAATTGATACGATCAAATTTTCTAACGTATTTGAAAATAAAACTTGGTTAAAAAAAATGTCTTTAGAGCAATATTTATCTTCTGGAGATACTGTAAGCTGTTATATTAAATTCCATCAGCCAATCAGTACTAATAATACTATCTTTTCACAAATTACTCTTTTTTCTCTTCTTAATGAAAGTAGACTAAATGTATTATTGTTTTTTGAAAAAGAATCTGGAAAATTGAAACATATATGGCGTGAAAAATATGATAAATTATCAGATTCTAACCTTTACAATACATTTGAAAAAGCAGAGATAGAATTATTGAGAGAACATAAATTTTTAGATAAATACTATATAGGCAGTCATTTAGTAGATGATTTATAAAACCCAAACTAAATAATTTTTTTCACTTTTAAAATTAATGCGACTACGTGTTTGCGTTAAAAAAATATGTCATATAAATTTATTACCAACCAATATGAAACAAAGCATCGCCCCGGTTAATAACCGTTGCGTTGTTATGGCCTACAATAAAACCACTTTTTTCGGCTATAACAGGTTCGGTGTATTTATTTTGAGGATCATTTATAGTTCCTAACAGCTCACCTGCTTTAACAGTATTACCACTATTTATATACCAAGTGTATATGCCCGATTTTTTAGCTCTTTGCCAATACATTTTTTTTATAAAAACAGTTGTATAAGTTGGTGGTTTGGATAAATCTGTTGGTAACATTTTTAAATGTGTCAGTACTCGTTTAATACCTTCAATACCAATTTTTAACGAAAGGCTATCATACCGCAACGATTCACCACCTTCAAAAACAATAGTTGATTTGCCTTGCTTTATGGCTTCTTTTCTAAAAGATTTTTCTATTACTGAGTTAGCAATAATAACAGGCGACGCAAAAGCCTTTGCCAATTCTTCAGACTTGCTATTTCCCTTGGTATAGCGTATCTGTGGGTAGTTATAACGCGTGCTTCCCCCAGTATGAAAATCTATAGCATAGTCTATTATCGGAAAAATTTGTTTGCTTAAAACGTGAGCCACTTGTGCAGCTAATGAACCTGTTTTACTACCCGGAAAACTACGATTTACGTCCTTACCGTCAGGCAGTTCTCTCGAAAAATGGATAAAACCAAATACGTTGATTAAAGGTATTACAATAACAGAACCACAAGTTAAATTATTATATAATTTTTGGGCTAAAGTACGGCGCACCATTTCAATGCCATTTACTTCATCTCCATGCATACCAGCGCATACTAATAAAACCGGTCCCTCCTTTTTTGATCTAAAAACATCTACCGGCATATTTATTTTAGTACCAGAAGGTAAATTGGCAATATCAATATTAGTTGAACCAGTTTCGCCTTTCTCAAAAATTTCTCCATTAATTTTTATAGTATCCATACTATAGTAAAGGTCAAACATTTAATATGAAATCTCAAATGAATGGTAGCAAAAAAAATAATTTAATTTTACATAAATAATCAATCAAAACATAATGCTAATTTGAAAACCGTTTAAATCACATTAAGATCTTATTTTATTTATTATTAAATTTGACCTTTAAGATTACATATAACTCCACTAAAATATACTTTTATCAACCAGTAAAATTATTGAATCAATTAAATTAAAATTAGCTGGTAGCTTTAAAATAAATTTTATAAATTGAAATTATTACTGTTTCTTTTAACTATTTAAAAAGAACCACTTATAAAATTAAAAAGCTCTGCAAATTAACGCATATAATTTTAAAATGACGTATAAGAAAAAAGATGCTTTCTTGCAATTGGTTTTAGATAATATACCATCGTATGCATTTTGGAAAGATGTTGAAAGTAAGTATTTAGGTTGTAATTTGAACTTTGCTATTTCTGCTGGCTTAAAATTACCAGCAGAAATTATTGGTAAAAGCGATTATGATTTGCCTTGGAGTAAAGAACAATCTGACTTTTATAGAAAGGTTGATAAAGAAGTTATGGATTCCAAAAAGGCTCAAATAAACTTTGAAGAACCGCAAACCATTTCGAACGGTAAAACAAAATGGGTAAGAACAAGCAAAATACCACTATTTAATAAAGAAGAAAATGTTGTTGGTATACTAGGAACATACGAAGATATTACAGCAAGAAAAAACATGGAATTGGCACTAATTAAAAATGTTAAAGAGCTAAAAGAATTAAATTCTAAATTAGAAATGGCAAATACTGATTTAGAAAGATTTGCCTACGCAACTTCACACGATTTACAAGAGCCTTTATTAATGATACAAGGATTTTCAAACCATCTTCATAAAAAATATGCAAATATTATTAATGAAAAAGATGAAAAATGTTTTAGTTATATAATGCAGGGAACTAAAAGAATGTCATCTTTAATTAGGCAAATTTTTAACTATACTGAGCTTGAAAAAACGCAAGAGCAATTTATAAAAGAAGACATAAATATTGCTTGGAAGAAAGCTCTGAAAGAATTAAGTTCAATAATTGAAGTTAGAAATGTAGAAATAAAAGCTAACTTACCAAATGAAAAGATAAGCTACCAACCCGAAGGAATGAAAATACTTTTTCAAAATATTGTTAGCAATGGAATAATGTATAATGATTCAAAAAATCCAAAAATTGAAGTTGATTTTGAAGAAAACGAAATGGTATGGCATTTCATAATTTCCGACAATGGCATTGGAATAAACAACAAATTTAAAGATGCTATTTTTAAACCTTTTGTAAGATTGAATACAAGAAAGACCCACCCGGGAAACGGAATTGGTTTGTCAATATGCAAACGGATTGTTCATTTACACGGTGGAGAGATTTATTTTGCCGCTAACCAAAATAAAGGAACTTCATTTCATTTTACAATTTTAAAAACACTTGCAAATTAAAAAACACTTGCAAATTAAAAAAGAGTTTAGTAAAGCACTAAACCCTTTTTATAGAAATATCGTAACTATTCAGTAGAGGTCAGAAGTCAGACCGCTTCGCTGTCAGACGTCAGATAAATTCGGCTGAGTGGAGTCCAAAACGCTCTTTTCCCTCCAAACTGTGTCTAATGTCTAACAATGAAATAGTCTGACTTCTGAATAATTACGAAATATTTTTTCTTGTTTGTATATTTTATTCTACTACTATTAATTTTTTGTTAGCAATACCTTCATCAAATTTTACTAAAACAGTATAAAGTCCTGGTGCTAATTTTAAGTTATTGGTTTTAAAATTAGTACTGTTTACTTCAAACTGATTTACTAATTGTTGATTAATATTATAAATTTCAACCGACTGCATTAATAGCCCATTATTAGCAACTAAGTTAAGCGAATTAAGTGTTGGGTTTGGAGCAATATCAACTACAGTTTCTGCTAACAATGCTTCTTTTATGCTGGTAATACTTGGGCAATCTAAACCTAAGCTAATACAAGCTCTTACACCAAAGTAACCCGCCATGGTATCAATTTGAGCTAAAGCGTAATCACGATCCATACCAGGAAACGATACTGATGATATAGAGTCGACAGGACAAGTAGCAGAATCCCAATATACCCAAGGATATTCATTTTCGGCATCACCATATAAAGGCAACCAACCTTCTACTGCTCCAAAATTTGGATCGGCTTGTTGTGCTAATGTATATGCATCAGTAAAAGTATGATTTTTCCAAACATCGTTTACGCCTGCTTCGTTGGCTTCTTTTACTAAACCTTGCGATAGTTGTACCAAAGCAACTGTTTCACCAGTTGTTGGCAATTGTATTGGGCCTTCGGGAACTTTGGTTACTACACTATTTGGATTACCAAACATTATCATTGGAGGTTCGTCAGCATCAACAATACCAGGATCTAAAGAAATGGCAGAACCAAGCGCAGCTATTTGAAAAGCTGAAGAATAACCTGGTGTATTTACATAATTAGTGGTATCGCCTACTGCATTAACACCAACTAAAGTACCTTCTATGTTGCCAGATTCTGCTTCATTATAAACATTTACAATTCCACCGGCACCATCTGAAACAAAATAGGTTTCGGTTTGTAATTCTTCTATTTCATTAATGTAAGCTGCAAAACCTGCATAAGTACCAGCCGTTGCAGCAGTTCCCCAAATACCAAACTTGCTTGAGTTAATGTTATAAGTATTGCCATCTTCTGCAATATCTTTTCTTAAATAGCGAGCACAGGCTCTCAAATCTTGCTGAACACGCACACCGGCATCAACTAAACCGTTTAAAAAATCATCTTGACTTGGAGATAATGGATTCCAACCCAAGCGATAATTTGGTGCTACAGCCACATAACCCATTCTGGCTAATTTGCGAGCCGTAACTACAGTAACAGAGTCTGTTTTATCACCAATGCACGAGTTGTTTGCGTATAAAGGTAAGCCATCACCTCCGTGAACTACCATTACCATTGGTCTATCAGTTACGGTATCAACCGTTGGGTCGGGTTCGTAAACATCCATAAATAAAGGTTCTGGTATAAACTCATTTACTTCCTCGTTAAACAACAAAGCGAGAATGGTTGCATTGGTTGCATAGTGTATATTTTCTGTAACCTTTATTTCATTATT
>ENA-ORXT01002355-ORXT01002355.1-marine-metagenome-genome-assembly--contig:-NODE-2355-length-22821-cov-7.714298_pt1 | contig 22821 bp, 20 predicted proteins | sample MGYA00237868_ERZ511482 | MGnify/ENA metagenome assembly ERZ511482
ACGCTGGAGCCGTCCTGGTCGAGCATGGCGGCCAGCAGGTGGGCCGGCTCGATGAACTGGTGATCGCGCCCCACGGCTGCCGACTGGGCATCCTGCAGGGCGAGCTGGAACTTGGACGTGAGCTTGTCCATTCTCATGGTCGTTTTCTCCGGCCCGGAAAAGGCCCGTGGAACCGACGGCGCCCGACTTGGCGGCACGACCGTCAGGTGTTGTCGATGGGCGAAAACGTGTGGTCTTCGCGGTCTTGAATCAACAGATCGGGAAAACGTGGTGCAGTCGATGTTCGATTCGACTGCGCGGCAGCCCGACCGGCGGTGACGCGCGTGCTCGCCCGCTCATCGCTCCGGACAGCGAACGGCGTCACGGAAACCGCGACGCAAGGATGAGAACGTCGTCGCGTACCGGGGCGAGACCCGCGACAAGGATGCGCGATGCGACAGGGAACGACCGCTCCACCTCGCCGAGGGCGTACGGGCGAACGCACAGGCGAACGCACGGGCGAACGCACGGGCGGGTGCACCCGCCGACGATCCGTGCGCACGCTGCTGCTGCGCGCTGCGCTCGCGATCGGGGGACTCTGGGCCCTGCCGAACGGGGCCGGCGCGGTGGACCCGCCTTCCTGCGAACTCCCGGGCGCGCTCGGCGCACCGGCCTGCGCGGCATCGACGGATGTCGGCAGCGTCCCCCGCGCCGGAGGCGCCGAACACGTCGGCAACCCGATCGAGATCGCGTCGGGCAACAAGTACGAACAGGCGATCGACTACCGATCGATCAGCTCGCCACTCGCCTTCACGCGTCATTACAACTCCGCGCTGGCCGACGAGAATCGCGGGCTCGGCCACGGCTGGCGCCACGGTCTGGACGTCACGCTGGCACGAATCGATGAGCGTCGCCTGCTGCTGATCCAGGGCGACGGGCGGCGCATGACGTTCGACCTGTCGCTCACCGACGGGGGCTCGCGCCGCTGGAACGCGACCGGTGCGGCCGAAGGTGGTGCCATCCGGATCGACGCCGGGCGCTGGGTCTGGCACGTGCCCGATGGCCGGCGGCTGACCTTCGATCGGGGTTCGTTGCTGCGCATCGACTACCCGGACGGCGAATTGCTCGCCTTGACCCGGCGCAACGGCCGGCTGACGCACGTGACCGACGAGCACGGCGTGACGATGGCGCTTGTCTGGGCCGACGGTGCGCGCGGACTGCGCACCTGGGATGCCGATCCGAACAGCGACGATGACACCGTCCCCGCCGGCCACATCGAGGCGATCGTGCTGCCCGACGGCTCGCGCATCGAGTACCGGTACTCGGGCGCCCAGACGCTGGTCGGTACCGCACACCGTCGGCACGATCACGTGCAGCCGCTCGGACGCTACGGCTACGCGAAGGCCGCCGGGGTCGAACGCCTGGTCTCGGTCACACGGCCGGACGCCCCGCCACTGGACGAGCCGTTCGAACCGACCGGACCGGTCACCACGCGATGGCGCTACGACGACGAGGGTCGTGCGGTGGCACAACTGGACGCGACCGGAGGCGAGCGCCTGCGGATCGAGCGCTCCGCGGTCGACACCGCGATGCCCGCCGTGATCACCGGGGAGCCGCTCGCCGGAAGCGCCACCGTGCATCACGCCGACGGTACCGCGCGCGCCTATACCTGGCGCGCCCGACCGGACGCGCAAGCCGGGCGGCACGGTGCGCGGCTGCGCTACGAGACGGGCGCCTCGCCGCTGCGCCCGCCTTCGCTCGCGAACCCGCCGGACACGCCCGAACCGGCAGGCCTGCTCGGGCATATCGAGCGTATCGAGCCGATCCCCGGCAGTCTGGACGGTCGGCTGCCAGCCGGTGCGACCCGCGCCGGCGTCGAACTCCGGTTCGAGGCCACGGCACAGGGCCGGATCACGGATCTGCGCATCGGCGAGCGTACCTTGTCGGACCTGCTGCGACGGCATGCCGAGCGTCGCTCGGTGGCCGGTTCCGTCGCCTGCGAGCCTGTGGACAGCCCCGGCGCGATCCTGCAACGCGTAGCGACTGCCGAGCAGCCGTGCCCCGAGGACCTCGTGCAGCTCGAGCAGCTGCGCAAGGGCGCCGCCGCACACGCGCTCCAGGGGCGCAGCGCGCTACGTCGCTTCCTGGATCCGTTCTGCGAATTGCCGGGCGGCAAGGACTGCGCGACGATGCAGGATCACTACGAGATGGCGCTGCTGTCCGGGTGCGTGTACCGCTCGGGCATCGCGTGCGCGTCGGGCTGGGCCGAGGTGGATCCGCCGAGTCTCGGTCTCGACCCGAACCGGTTCTCGTTCGGCGACTTTCATGCGGAACTCTTTCACGATGATTCCACGGATCGCTACGCGCTCGTGTTCCGCGGCACGGACAGTCTCGCCGACCTCCTGCCCAGCATCGGACAGGGAGCCGGGATGCGGACGGAGCAGTACGATCATGCGGTAGCGTTGGCTTCTGAAATCGACCAGGCAATGGCGCTGCTGCATCCCGGTTCATCCTTGGAATTCTCAGGCCACTCGTTGGGTGGTGGTCTCGCAACCGCTGCCTCCATGGACCAACGCGCCCGGGCCACCGTGTTCAACCCGTCCGAGGTGACGGCCATGACGGCGGCGCGCAATCGATGGCTGTACTTCGAAGCGGTCAACCACATCGAGGTGTTGCGGGTGGACAACGAGATCGTCCACGACTACTTCCGGTTGACCGGTGCGCCCGGCAACGTGACCACCATCGCGCGCCCGCCCGACGTGCGTGCCCACGAACAGATCGACGCGCATTTGATTGCCACGGTCATCGAATCGATCGGGCTGTACCTCGATCGCCATTGCAACGGAGCCATCCCATGACAGCGAAGACCGTGCTCGGACCGTGCCTGCCACTCTGCCTGTCGGCATTTCTCGGTACTGCCGCAGCCGCTAGCCTCGACCAGCGGCTGCTCGAAGCGGTGCGCGACGGCTCGCTGGAGCGGGTGAACGAGGCACTTGCGCTGGGCGTGGACCCGAACACGACGCTCGGACGTTTCTACGACGACAAGCCGCTTTGCCTGGCGACCGAGCACGGTAGGGAACCGATCCTGAAGGCGTTGCTCGACGCCGGTGCTGACGCCAACGTGCTGTATCCGAAGGCGGACAACGCATCGGTCGACCCGCTGAAATGCGCCCTCAGCAACGACAACCTCGATGCCTTCACGATGTTGCACGAGGCCGGGGCCGAACTCGAGCGCGATCTCTGTCCGGCCTGCAAGGTAGCGTTCGAGAACACGGTGATCCTCTCTGCCATGGGCAGCGATTCGAACCACATCCTTCGATACCTCATCGAGAACACCACGATCGACTCGACCGAGGAACGCTTGATCAAGCGCTCGCTGGAGAAATACGCCGCCTACGCCGACGATCCCACCCTGCCCGATCGCGAGTGGATCGTGAACTGGCTGCGCGAGCGCGGTCAGGAGGTGAACCCGCAGACGCCTCGATGAGGGGGCGCCAACCGGCATGGCAACCTTTTGCCGCGCCGGACGTCGCCCGAGAGGCGTCGGCAGGCCGGTCGTCGCGTCGGACCAAGGTCTTGCGCGCTTCGGCGCGCGCAGGCCGACACGCCCCGCACCCGAACGTGTCATTTCCTTTCCCCGTACCGCCCGCCCCTGCCCCTGCCGCTACAGTCGGGTCACTCCCCACCACACCCGCCCCCCCCTCCCGCCGATGACCCGCATCCTGAAGATCGACAGCAGCGCCCGCCACGAGGCCTCGCTGTCACGCACCCTGTGCGACGAGCTCGCCACCGGGCTGCTCGAGGCCACCGGCGGTACGCTGGTCAGCCGCGACCTGGCGGGCGGCGTCGAGTTCGTGGACGCGGCCTGGGTGGCGGCCAACAACACGCCGCCCGAGAAGCGCGACACGGCGCAACGCGACCGGCTGTCGGGCTCGGACGCGCTGGTCGACGAGCTGGAGGCGATGGACACGCTGATCATCGGTGCGCCGGTCTACAACTTCATGGTCCCGGCGGTGCTCAAGGCCTGGATCGACCAGGTGTGCCGGGCGCGCCGCACCTTCGCCTACACGGAGCAAGGTCCGAAGGGGCTGCTCGAGAACAAGCGGGCGTACCTCGTGTTCACCAGCGGCGGCACGACGATCGGCTCCGATGCGGACATGGCCTCGCCTTACCTGATGCGCATCATGGGCTTCATCGGCATCCGGGACGTCACGGTGATCGCCGCCGATCGGATCATGGCGCAAGCGGACGAGGCGAGCGCCGCGGCACGCGAGCGGATCGGCACGATCGTCACCGACGCCCGGAGCGCCTGAGCGTGGGACAGCTGATCGACGGGCACTGGCGCACCGAGAGCGGATTCGCCTCCGGGGACGGCGACTTCCAGCGTACCGAGTCGAGCTTCCGTTCATGGGTGACGCCCGACGGGCGCGCCGGGCCCACCGGCGAGCAGGGCTTCGCCGCCGAGGCCGGGCGCTACCATCTCTACGTGAGCTACGCCTGCCCGTGGGCGCACCGCACGCTGATCTACCGGGCGCTGAAGGGTCTCGAGCCGTTGATCGACATCAGCGTGGTGCACTGGCACATGGGCGATTCGGGCTGGACATTCGAGGCCGACGAGGACGGCACCGTCGGCGACCGGGTATCGGGACACGACCTCCTGCACCGGGTCTACACCGACGCCGCACCCGACGCGACCACCCGCGTGACGGTTCCGATCCTCTGGGACAGGCGACGAGGCACCATCGTGTCGAACGAATCCGCCGACATCATCCGCATGTTCGACAGCGCCTTCGACGAGATCGGTGCAACGCCGGGCGATCACTACCCGCCAGACGCGCGTGACGCGATCGATGCCTGGAACGCCCGAATCTACGACACGCTGAACAACGGCGTGTACCGCGCCGGGTTCGCCACCACGCAAGCCGCCTACGAGGCGGCGGTGACCCCGTTGTTCGACACGCTCGATGCGCTGGAGGCGCAGCTGTCCGCCTCGCGCTTCCTGACCGGAGATGCGCCGCTGGAGGCCGACTGGCGACTGCTGCCGACGCTGTTGCGCTTCGATGCGGTGTATCACGGGCACTTCAAGTGCAACCGCCGCAAGCTCTGCGAGTATCCGGCCCTCACCGGCTACACGCGCGAGCTGTACCAGTGGCCGGGGATGGCCGGTACCTGTCGCTTCGATCACGCCGTGAAGCACTACTACACCAGTCACGAGAGCGTGAATCCGACCCGCATCGTGCCGATCGGACCGCCCCTGATGTTCGATCGGCCACACGGGCGCGACGCGGTGTAGTGCCGGCGCGGCGTCAGCGCGCCGCCAGCCACGCCACGGTCGCCATCCGGCCGCTGGCCTTGCCGTCACGCCGGTGGGAATGAAACCGTCCGCGCTCGGAGTACGTGCAGTGTTCGCCGCCGCTGACGCTGATCCGCCGGTGCACCGACAGCTCGTCGCGCGCCAGCGCGTACAGATCGCACAGGTACTTGCCGGCAACGGCCGTGGGACGGAATGCCGCAGCGTGGCCGGCGCGGCGTCGCACGAAGGTGTCCCGAACCTCCGCGCCGACCTCGAAGGCGTCGGCACCGATGGCGGGTCCCAGCCAGGCGTGCAGCGCCTGCCCTGTCGCGAACACCTCCAGCGCTGCCTGCAGCGCACCGGCGGCAAGCCCGCGCCAGCCGGCGTGCACCACCGCGACACGGCTACCGGTCGCATCGCACAGCACCACCGGCAGGCAGTCGGCGGTCATGACCGCGATGCACCGCCCGGGAGCATCGGTCCAGCAGCCGTCGGCCGGCACGGAATCATCGATGCCGTCGGCCGGCACGATGCGCGTGCCATGCACCTGGCGCAACCAGTCGGGCAGCGTCGGCAGGCCGTTCAGCGCCATCAGCCGGCGGCGGTTCTCGGCCACCGCCGCCGGCTCGTCGCCCACGTGCAGGCCGAGGTTCATCGTGTCGAAGGGCGGACGGCTCACCCCGCCAGCACGGGTGGTGCAGAACGCGTGCACGTGCGGCGGCGCGTTCCAGTCGGCGGACACGACGTCGCCCGTGCCGCTGCGTCCGTCGGCACCGGTCGCGGATCCGGCCCGGCTGGTCACCGGGACGTGGGCAACGCGTCGCACAGCCGGACCATGTCCACGGGCATGGCCGAGTCGAACCGCACCGTGCGCCCGCTCACCGGGTGCTCCAGGGCAAGCCGGGTGGCGTGCAGGGCCTGTCGGCCGAACGCATCGACCAGTTCGCGCACCGCGGTGCCGGTGCGGTAGGTGGTCGACAGCGCCCGGTTGTCGCGATAGACCGGATCGCCCACCAGCGGGTGGCCCAAGCTGGTCAGGTGCACGCGGATCTGGTGGGTGCGGCCGGTCTCCAGGCGCACATCGAGCAGGGCGGCGCCCGCGAACCGTTCCAGCACCTGCCAGTGCGTGACGGCGGGCTTGCCACCGTGGGTGACCGCCATGCGCTTGCGGTCGCGCGGATCGCGCCCGATCGGCTGGTCCACGCTGCCCGACTCGGGCGGCTCGCCGATCACCACCGCCAGGTAGCGTCGACCCATGCTGCGCGCCTGGAGCTGGCGCACCAGGGCGGTGTGCGCCTCCAGCGTGCGCGAGATCACGCACAGCCCGCTGGTCTCGCGGTCCAGGCGGTGCACGATGCCGGCGCGCGGCACCATCCGCAGTGCCGGGTCGTGGTGCAGCAGCGCGTTCATCAGCGTGCCGCGCGGGTGCCCGGGAGCCGGGTGCATGACCACGTCGGCCGGCTTGTCGACGATGTGGATCGCCTCGTCGGTGTGCACGATGCCGGTCGGCAGGTCCTCGGCGACGATGCCGACCGCGTCGTCACGGAAATCCTGCGCGGCCAGGTCCGCCAGCGTGCCGTCCGGCAACGCCCAGCTCAGCCGCTCGCCGCCGTGCAGCCGGTCGCGGGCGCGGCGCGGCACCCCGTCGACCCGCAGGTGACCCGCGCCGATCCAGCCCTGCAGCCGACTGCGCGAGTGGGTCGGATAAAGGGAAGCCGCGACCGTGTCGACCCGTTGACCGGCGCCGGTCGCCGGCACCCGGGCGTCGGGCAGCGTCGCCGCGAGTCCGCCCGTGTCGTGCGTTGCCTGATTCATCGACGCATGGTAGCCGGATGGCTGTCTATACTGCGCGCATGCTCCGTTCGATCCCCTTGCGCGCCCGCCGCGTCGCCCGAATCGCCCGAATGGCCCGGGCCGCCCTGCTCGCGCTGGTCCTGCCGCTCGCGCTCGCGGCGTGCACCGCCACGCCCGACCGGGAAGCCGCCTCGACCACCGCCGAACAGCTCTACCGCCAGGCGAAGGCGGCGTTGAACCGCGGCGACTTCCTGACCGCGATCGACGCCTTCGAGACGCTCGGTGCGCGCTTCCCGTTCGGGACCTACACCCAGCAGGCGCAACTGGACATCGCGTACGCGTACCTCCAGCAGGACGAGTACGACAGCGCGATCGATGCCGCCGACCGGTTCATCAAGCTCTACCCGCAGAGCGACAGCATCGACTACGCGGTCTACATGAAGGGGCTGGCGCACTACTCGCGCGGCGGCTCGGCGTTCGAACGCGTGTTCCCGCGCGACATGGCGCGTGTGAACCAGTCGTGGCTGCGGGCATCGTTCGCCGAGTTCGACAATCTGGTGCGCCGCTTCCCGGACAGCCGCTACGCGGAGGATGCGCAGGCACGCATGCGCTTCCTGAGAGACAGCATGGCGGAGCACGAGCTGGTCACCGCGCGCTTCTACTACGAGCGTGGAGCGATGGTGGCGACCGTGAACCGCACGACCTACCTGCTGGAGCACTTCGACGGCAGCGATCGCGTGCCGGACGCGCTCGCCCTGATGGCGGCCGCCTACGGCGCGCTCGGACAGGCGACCCTGCGGGCGGACACGCTCCGGGTGCTGGCGGCCACCGATCCGGAGCACCCGGCGCTGGACGCCGGCTGAGCCACGTTCCGGTCCACGGGCGCCGTCTGGTCCGGACCTTGCCTCGTTCCCGGTTCGGTTCCTGCCGGCTGCAGCGCTCTTGCCCGTCCTCCCTTCGTTCCCCTCACCGTCGGACCGTCCGGATGTGCCAGCCGGAAGCGTTCCGGCGCACGCCGTGCACGGGGGCGGCGCACCGGTGGTGCCGGCGCCACCGGTAGCCGACTGGGCAGCCCTTCGACTGCTCAACCAGTTCAGGCTGTTCGTGGCGGTGGCGCTGGCGACGGTCTACTACGCCGCCGACAGGGCCACCCTGCTCGGCTCGCGCGATCCGGTGCTGTTCGAGGTGGCCCATCTGGGCTGGCTGGTGTGCGGCCTGGGGTTCATCCAGCTCATCCGCACCCGCCGTCCGTCGGTGCAGAACCAGCTGTACCTGCAGAGCTACGCCGACCTGGTGTGCGTGGTCACCCTGATGTACGCCAGCGGGGGTATCGGCAGCGGGTTGTCGCCGCTGCTGGTCATCGGCATGGCCCTGATCGGGCAGCTGATCCCGTCGCGCCAGTCACTGCTGTTCGCCGCCATCGCCTCCCTGGTGCTGCTCAGCGAGGGGCTGCTGTCGCGCTACCTGCACGGTCCCGATGGCGCCGACCTGGAACGCACCGCCCTGGTGGGCGCCTCGCTGTTCACCGTCGCCTGGCTGATGGGCGGGCCGGTGCGTCGGCTGAGCGCGCGCCACCTGACCGTGCCGACGCGCTTCCGGTCCGGTCTCGACGTGCAGCAGGTCGCCCAGCTGAACGAGGAGATCGTGCAGGAGCTGGACAGCGGCGTGCTGGTGATCGATGCCAACCGTGACGTGCACGTGATCAACGACGCGGCCCGCGTGCTGCTCGGGGCCGAGTTCACCGGTCTGCCGATCGCCCTGTCACGGCTGTGCCCGATGCTTGCCCAGGACCTGGGATCCCACCGCCAGTCGCCCGGTCTGGGCTGCCGGGCGTTGGAGATCGGCCGTGCCGGGCTGACGGTGCTGCCGCGCTACACGCCGCTGTCCCGCGGTGGCACGCTGGTGCGGCTGGACGATCACACCCACATCCTGCAGCAGTTCCAGCAGCTGAAGCTCGCCTCCCTGGGGCGCCTGTCGGCCAGCATCGCGCACGAGATCAGGAACCCGCTCGGGGCGATATCCCATGCGGTGCAGCTGCTCGAGGAGGCCGACACGCTGTCGGCATCCGACCGCGAGCTGCTGCAGGTGGCCCGGCGGCAATCGCTGCGCATCGACCGGATCGTGAGTGGTGTGCTGGAGGTGTCCAACCGGCCGGCGGTGCAGCCGAGCCCGCTGGACCTGGCTGCGGTGCTGGACGACTTCCGCCTGCGCTTTCTCGCCGAGCGTCGATTGCCGCCGGACCGCATGCGTTGCAGCGCGGATGCCGGCGCCCGTGCCCTGTTCGACGCCGGGCAGCTCGATCAGGTGCTGTGGAACCTGTGCAACAACGCGCTGCTGCACAACGCGGGCAAGTCGATCACGATCACGCTGTGCGCCTGGCTGGACGGCCGGTCGGGCGTGGTGCTGGACGTCGTGGACGACGGGGCCGGCATTCACGATGACCTGGTGGACCGGTTGTTCGAACCGTTCTTCTCCACCAGCGAGGAAGGCACGGGGCTGGGGCTGTACATCGTGCGCGAGCTGTGTGCGGCGAACCGGGCATCGATCGCCTGCGAGCCCAGGCGCGATGGCGGGCAGTTCCGGATCACGTTGTCGGGAGTGCGGGGGATGGCGGCGTGAGCGCGATCGCCCGTGCCTTGCCGCAGACCGATGCCGTTCGCACCGTGCTGGTCATCGACGACGAGCCGGACATTCGTCAGCTGGTCGCCCTGTCGCTGTCGCGCATCGGCATCGATACCCACACGGCCGCCAACCTGGTCGAGGCGCGGGAGCTGCTGGCGACGTACGCGTTCGGCGCCTGCCTGACGGACATGCGATTGCCGGACGGGAACGGCGTGGCGTTCGTGGCCGAGGTGGCGGCGGCGTACCCGGATCTGCCGATCGCGGTCATCACCGCGCACGGTCAGACGGATGCGGCGGTGCAGGCGATGAAGAACGGGGCGTTCGATTTCGTGTCGAAGCCGGTGGATCTGCAGGTACTGCGGCGGTTGGTGGAGCAGGCTCTACGGATACACCCACCAGGCGACATGTCTGCCAGGACTGACCCATGGAACGTATCTGCCAACAACACCTCCGTCGCGCGCACGCCCTGCACGCCGCCACTGCTGCAGAGCGCCGCCAGCGACGATGGCAAATTGACACTGATCGACGGCGAAAAGCTCATCGGCACCTCCACGTTGATGCAGGCCCTGCGCGAGCGCATCGCCAAGGTGGCTCGTACCAACGCTCCGGTCTGGATAACCGGTGAGTCCGGCACCGGCAAGGAACTGGTCGCCCGCCTGATCCATGCGAACAGCCCGCGTTCGGGCGGACCGTTTGTTGCCATCAATTGCGGCGCGATCCCCTCGGAATTGATGGAAAGCGAACTGTTTGGCCATCGCAAGGGAGCCTTCACGGGTGCACATCAGGACAAGGAAGGTCTGTTCTGCGTTGCGGAAGCGGGAACGCTGTTCCTTGACGAAATCGCCGAGCTTCCCCTGCACATGCAAGTCAAGTTGTTACGCGCGATTCAGGAGCGATCCGTGCGTCCAGTAGGTGCCTCGGAAGAACGTAGCTTCGATGTGCGACTGCTGAGCGCGAGTCATTCCGATCTTGTTGCACTGGTCGAGTCCGGGGCCTTTCGGCAGGATCTGTACTATCGGCTGAACGTCATACTGATTCGTGCGCCCTCTCTGCGAGACCGGGCGACGGATATTCCGGCTCTGGCAGAAGCAATCCTGTCGCGACTGCGCGCCGCCGACAGCAGTACGGTTCCGAGCCTGACAACCAGTGCGCTTGACCGTCTGGTACTGCACGAATTTCCCGGGAACGTACGGGAACTGGAGAACATTCTCGAAAGAGCTTGCGCCCTGGCAGCATGTCACTCGATCGAGGCGGATGACCTCGAGCTGGAAACGTCGACGGTGCAGGTTCAGGCAGGCGGTTCTCTTGCGCTGGACCATTCCGACCTTCCCACGGAACGAGATACGATCCTTGCAGCACTGGAAGCTACCCTGTGGAACCGCAGACGCAGCGCAGCGATGCTTGGAATGACCTATCGACAGCTAAGGTATCGCATACAACGCCTTAACCTGGACAACCGGGAAGACAGTGCGAAGTGATCGAGCGGTCAGGGTAGATTTCGCCGCGTGATCGCTTCTACGGCATTCATGGACACTTGCACCGTTACTCGATATCGGGGAACGTATCGCAGAACTGCTCCGGAGCGAAAGTAGTTTCATACCCCATGGTCACCGTGGGTAGCACGTCGTACAGCCACCATACGCCGCACGAAACCATCAGGATAACGAGCTGTTTCAAGCAGGCGTGTCTCGACCTGAGGTTCCTTGGAACCAAATGACATCATTGCAGGTTAGCTTGGGTACTCCTCGCGATATCAGCTGAAATCACACGTGCGGCTTTCTGCGCATCCGACCTGATGCCACGAAGGTAGCGACTCCGGAAGTTAATCTGGTTGTCCATGCCGAGAATGAATAATCCGGGGACGCCGCTGCATTGGAACTGATCGATTCCGGGCAGACCGGTAGCGCGATCCAGAAGGAGCAAATCTGAAAGGTAGGCGATCGCTGGACGATAACCTGTCGCCAGGAGCACATGATCGACCTGCAGCGAACTGCCGTCCAGGAACGTCACCCATCCCTTCGAGATGGAGTCGACAAGAGGGAATACACGAACTTCTCCCGAGCGGACAAGCTCTTGCGCCTTGCCACCATCCATCGTCGGATGAGAGTCGACTCTTCTGGAACCATGTAGCGCCACCCACAATGGCTCGTAGACAAAGTAGACCTGCTCGCGCAGATAACCATACAGACCTGATCGCCGGTACTCGAGCTTGGACCGGACGCTGAGCGCTACCCGCGCACCGGCACCGTGCAGCGCCACCATCGCCTGACCTGCGGTTACGCGTCCACCGATGACCAGCACCCGGAGAGTTCCCAGGTGATGGACAGCCAGATCAGCGAGCCGGGACGTCGACACGTCTGCATAGTGAGAAATCGGGACACTGCCGTCCGTCTTCAACTCGGGTTCCGGCCTGTGTGGCGCCGCAAAGTAGCCGGTTGCTGCCACCACTGTCGTGGCGTGTACCTGTCCGTTCGAGGTGGTGAGAGTGAAGTGTCCGCTTGGCGTCCGATCGACGCTGTCCACGCGACACTGCGAGCGAACGGCCAGTCCTGCCGCAGAGACCCGTTCCTGGAGATAGCGGTGGTAGTCGGGCGCCGAGATGCGCGCGAAAGGTGGGTGTCTGAAGGCGTCCCGCAGTTCCAGCGAGTTGGTCCACCATGGACTCAACAGCTCGACGTCTGCGGATAGTCGCCGCCAGGTTTCGCCGATATCGCCCTGCTCAAGCAGCACGACGTCAATTCCCAATCTTTGCAAGCGCAAGGCGAGCGCTATTCCGGCAGGGCCTGCGCCGATGATGATGCAGTCGTGCGTACAGACGGTCACTCGGTGACCTGCTGCGCTCCGAGACGACCGAGGAGTCTTGCGCCCCACACCGTCAGAACGGCGAAGCTCAACTCGGACATTGTCAGAACCAGGCGACTGACTATACCGAGCGACAGAAGAAGGGATTCGGAGAAACCGAATTGTGCTCCGATCAGAAGAAATAACGCCTCCCGCACTACCAACCCTCCGGGTGCGATCGCGGCGACGACCGATAGCAGAGAGGCGGACGAGTACAGCGCCGCGAGAAGCATCGTCTCGGACCAATCGAACCCTTCGGGAACGATCAGGCGCCACATGCACAAGTAGACGATCCAGTCGAAAGTCAGCAGAAACATGGCGCCCCTTACGCCGCTGACTCCAGAGCACTCGCCGCTGGCACGTTCGAGATGCCGACGCAGAAACCGGTACCGCGGCAGACCCAGCCGACGAGCCTTGTGACAGACGTGGCCGACAATCACGGTTCCCAACAGCACCAGTAGCGCTGGCAAGAAGAACCCAAGATGCCACAAACCGATCGACATAACGACGACTAGCGAGAATATATTCGTGAAAATGTACTGGACAATATTTCCAAGGACGACGACCTCCGGACGATACTGTCCGGACATACGCAGGCTCTGATATAGCACTCCCCATATCTTGCCAGGCACGTATCGCACGAGTTGCGATACCGCGTAGGAGGCGACTATTCCCCGCCGCGGTTCTGCCTCGTTGGCCAGCGCAGCGATGATTCGGGCGTTGTACATCGCCTTGAGCAGGTACATCGGCATTGCTGCAAGTACCGCCAGAAAAACCATCTCTCCATCTATCGCTTTCAGTGCGTGGACGAACTCGTCCTTGTGGTGCACGACGATACCGGCAATGAATCCCAGACCGACGAGTAGCAACACCACTTCGACAGGTCGCCTCCAGACGGTCTGAAAGTTCTCGATCGCTGCATGCACTCGCATCACCCGATTCGCTCAGCGACGAAGAGAACCTCGACGTAGTCCGAGCGCCATGGAATGCCACGCCATCGGGAATAGATCTGTTCAAGACAAGCGATCCAATCGAAGTGTGCAGTGCCCAACCATCCGAAACGCATCAAGGCGAGCAAGGGAAATCGCCCATGACGGACGACACGAGGCGCGAGCGCGTCAAATCCCGCCCCCTCGAGCATAGCGACGAACTCCTTGATGGAACGCTGCACCTTGTGACCGCCCCTCTCGACCTGGCGTCTGCGGCGACACTGCTCGATCATGACGAGCCTCCCGCCGGGCTTCAGAACGCGATGCAACTCCGAAAGGACCGATACGACATACTGGTCGTCTTGCATGTAAGTGAGGACGACGTATATGGTTATCGCATCGACTACCGCATTCTCTAAAGGAACGGGATAGCCTGAGTAGCAGACGAAGCCCACCTGCGAGGCGAACGTTCGGCGGCTGGCCAGAACGAGCAATTCTTCGGCAATATCAATTCCGAGAACATCGCGACCGGAGGTGGAGATCGCCTCCGACAGGCTGCCGGTACCGCACCCCATATCCAGCACGAGCCTGTGAGTCCTGTTCAGGCTGCCCAGCACGGCATTGTCCCGACGGCCTGCGATGTAGGAATTCTTCAACCCTCGGTCATCCTTCGGATCGATGACCGCCGCGAGCGATCCAGCCTTGGCTAGACCGTTCCAATAGTCCGGATTCGCATTGCTCGCATCTGCAGCACACCGCTTGTCATCAAACGTAACCACGGGACACCTCAGGTGAAGATGGCTCGAACCGCGGATACGATGCGGTCACGCTGCGGTTCCGTGACAGCACCGGAAAGCGGCAGACTGACCGTCTGTCTGCCGACATCTCTGGCCACTGGACAGTCGTCCGGATGAAAACCGAAGCGATCCCGGTAGAAAGGGTGGTCCGCAATGCTCAGATAGTGCACACCGACGCCAATTCCTCGTTGAGTCATCGCATCCAAGAATTCGTCCCGCGAAACATTGCAGCGATTCTCGTCTATCAGCATCGGGAACAGGTGCCGCGCGTGGGCCGATTCCGCCGCTCCCAGGGACGGAAGCGTCAACGGAAGATCCTTGAAAGAGCTGCGATAACACTCCCACAGCAGCCGTCGCTTCTTCTGAAGCTCATCGATCCGGGCAAGCTGGTGAATACCGATAGCGGCCTGGAGATCCATCATGTTGTACTTGAATCCGGCCTCGACGACCGCATAATGCTTGTACCCATCGTCCCCGAACCTACGCCACGCATCCTTGCTCATTCCGTGCAGGGCGAGCCGCTTGATTCGCGAAATATTCTCCGGATCGCGCGCGATCACCATCCCGCCCTCCCCGGTCGTAGCGTTCTTCGTGACGTAGAAGCTGAAGCAGCCGAAGTCGCCGAACGTACCGACCGGCTGATCATTCCAGGTGGTCTCGATGGCGTGAGCGCAATCCTCGATCATCTTCAGGCGATGTCGTGTCCTGATATCTCCCAGCGCATCCATGTCGCAAGCCCTTCCGGCGAAGTGAACGGGCAAGATCGCACGCGTGCGCGAAGTCAGTCGACGCTCCACGTCGCTCGGGTCCAGGTTCATGCTATCCGGGCACACATCGGCGAGTACGGGTGTCGCGCCGGCGTGAATGATCGCATTGACCGACGCACAAAACGTCATGGCCGGCACGATCACCTCGTCACCGGGTCCGACTCCGGAGGCAAGCAGTCCAAGATGCAGCGCAGCGGTACCCGAATTCACAGCCGCGACCTGCTCCTCGGACACGGAACGATACCTCGCGAAATCACGTTCGAACCGCGCAACCCGTGGGCCGGTTCCAAGCCATCCGGAGCGTAGTGTTGCGAGAACCTCCGCGATTTCGTCCTCGCCGATCTCCGGCTTCCCGAAGGTGATGAAATCGTCCTTCATACTGGAGTTCATGGCTCTGAAGACACAGACGTGGTGCGCGGCCCGACAGGCAAGGCACATGTTGTGCCGTGACCTGACCCGCCACATCGGGGATGACGCGACCGCAGGCGCGCGGGTGCACATGTGACTGGCAGACAGCTTGCATTGGTCGATTCATCATTTCTCGATCCAGGTTTGCAAGAATGCTCTCCGACCCGTGGCTGTCCATCATCATCCCGGCGAAGAACGAGGCGGCCGGACTGGCGCGCATCCTGCCCGAGTTGAGGCAACGTCATCCCGAGGCGGAAATTCTGGTCATAGATGACGGATCATCCGATGAGACGGCTGCGATCGCGATGGGAATCGAGGGAGTGGCATGCCTCAGTCACCCCATCAGCATAGGCAATGGAGCAGCGATAAAGACGGGAGCACGGTTGGCAAAAGGAGAAGTGTTCGTGTTCATGGACGGTGACGGACAGCACGATCCAGCAGACGTCGCTCGACTGCTCGAATCGATCGGTCGCGGCTTCGATCTCGTCGTCGGCGCGCGCTCCACCGCGTCGCAGGCATCGCGAAGCAGGTCCATAGGCAACGGGGTCCTGAATCGTCTGGCTTCAAGGATGACCGGTTTCGCGATCCGCGACCTCACCTCCGGTTTTCGAGCCGTGCGCAGCTCGAAGTTTCGTTCGATCCTGTACTTGCTGCCCAACCGTTTTTCGTACCCGACAACCAGCACCATGGCATTCTTCCGGTCTGGCTACTTTGTCGATTACGTACCGATCATCGCCCGGGCTCGCGACAGTACCAGTAAAAGCCACATCCGATTGACAAGAGACGGCATACGGTTCCTGATTATCGTGATGAAGATCGGTGCCCTTTTCTCTCCGATGCGTTTCTTCCTTCCTATCAGCGTCGCGTTGTTCGGGTTAGCCAGCCTTTACTATGGCTACACCTTCGCGACCGACGGACGATTCACCAACATGGGTGTGCTTTTGTATGTAAGTTCCCTGCACGCCTTCCTGATCGGTGTGCTCTCGGAACAGATCTCCGCACTGCACTATGGTCGCGCCGAATACGCGATCCGACCGTCCCGCGCGTCACCACGAGTCGTTGCCGAGAGTCCGGTCCGCACTGCGCATCGCCGGATGACGTCGCAACGGAAAACGCATTCGTGAGCAGCGGCATGCCTAACCCCACATCAGGTCATGACAAACGTAGGGGGACATGAGAATTCTCCTCATATCCACCTCCCCCGTGCAGGCGCATGGCGGCCGCGAAGCGGCGGGCACCTTCATCGGTGATCTGGCCGCAGCACTTACACGTCTCGGCATCAAGGTCGCCATCGTTGCACCTTCGGAACAACCTGCCACAACTCACGAGTGCTGGAACGGTGTCGCGACCCTATTCACCTACCAGGTGCCAAGATTGCCACTCGCATCCTTAAAACTAACATCGCTATCCGACTGGCCTCGAATTTGGCAGACATTACGGGCCGGACGCTCTCGGGTAGCCGTCGCATTGCGGGCATTCGCGGTAGACCATCAACTGGCTCTGTGGACACTTCCATCCGGCTATTGGGCGCGCCTTGAAGGGCGCAGACTGGGTATCGGCTACGACGTTTGGGCGCTGGGCAGTGACATATGGACACTCGGCCGGATCCCGGGGGTCCGATCCTTCCTCCGCGGTGTCCTGCGCGATGCGCGTCATCGTTATGCAGACGGCGTCGCGCTGAGTGAGCAGGTTCACGCTCTTGCTCGCGTGGATTGCGAATTCCTGCCTTCATCAAGATGGCTTCCGGTGTCCGCGCACATCTACAACGACTCCGTTCCAGGCGTCGGCTACAAGTTGGTGTTCCTCGGACGCTGGCACATCAACAAAGGAGTTGATCTGCTACTCGAGGCGCTCGAACTGCTCGACCGGGTCAGTTGGATGAAGATACGAAGCGTGACCATTGCTGGTGGGGGTCCGTTGGAGGAGGAAGTACTCTCGGCCGTAGATCGCCTACGTCATCAAGATCGGCCTGTCAGCGTACTCGGCTATCTCGATACTTCGCAGGCCGGTGCCTTCCTGCAAGCGTCCGACTTTGTGTTGATACCGTCGCGCATCGAAAGCGTGCCGCTGATTTTCTCGGACGCGATGCAGGCCGGTCGTCCCGTCGTGTCCATGCCGGTCGGAGACCTGCACGAACTGGTGGAACGGTACCAGTGCGGGACGTGTGCCAGCGCTGTCGATGCGGTGGCTTTCGCCGAAGCGTTGAAGGCGGCACTCACTCGAGGCCCTGAGTCCTGGAGCAATGGCACCGCCATGGCAGCTGCCGCATTCTCTATCGATACGACAGCGTCGCGGCTTGTAGACAGATGGGCCCGACTGAAAGAGACCGCGTGAGCGATACGTTCCAGAGCGAGGTGTGGCGGTCAACGGTCCGGCGCGCCATGCATGGACAACTGGCGAATCTCGGTTACCCACCTGTTCCCGTGACTGTCTTCCGACGCAGTCTTCTGAACATTGCTCTGACAAGATGGCCGATGGGTACGATCGGTACGGAGGCCATGCGGTGCCTGCCCGACGGCGAGCTCTACATCGAAACCAGACGCGCCGACATCGATCTTCTGCGCACAACCGCTCCTGCTCATCTGATTCCGCAATCCGCAGGGCGAAATCTTCATGTCGGATCACGGCGCCCGGAGACGCGAATCGAAGAGTTGGGGTCATGGTCACTCGATCAGTTGAGCCCCGCGGTGCGACGAAATGTCCGGAAGGTTAGCGAGTGTGGCGTGGACATCGATCCCGCTACCGCGATGGACGCGGCGGCCATGTTCGCCATCTACCGCCAGACCATCGTGCGAAACGGTGGCAAGCTTCGGTATCCCGAACGCTGGTTCCATGAACTTGCGCAGGCTTCGAGGACATCCGCCGGGATCCACTTGTACCGTGCCTTTCACGAGAAGACACTTGTCGGGTTCATGGCGGTGATCGACGCCGACGATACCGCTCACTACCTCCACGGCGGTGTGAACCGACTGCATAGTTCGACGCGCGCCATGGATGGGCTCTTCGCGGAAGCCATTGGAGAGGCACGCGATCGCGGCATGCGAGTCTTCAATTTTTCCAGCTCCCCTCCTGACCAGCACGGGCTCGTCCGCTACAAGGAAAAATGGGGAGGCAGCACGACCGATCACGTGACCTTCACCACAGCGACCAGCTATCGGGGAAGTGCCGCTCTTGCTTTCCTGGGAGCATTTCGGCAGCTTTGAACGGCGTCCCGAAACGAGAATCGAAGCTGTGTCGCCGGACACGGGAAACTGATCCACCTCGAACAAGACTATCGACCCACCTCCGCTACGACCGGGCCTCGCCATCGAGGAAAGCTCGGACGTGCTTTCAGAGGAACCCATCCCGAAGATCGAAATCCTGTCCCGCCGCCGCCACGGCATGAGCATCCGCGCCATCACCGTCGCCGACCTGATGCTGCAGCTGGAGAAGGCGCGGCGACAGGAGCGGTTCGATCTGCAACTCGAACGCGCCATCCTCGGCCCGATGTTGCCACCGATGCTCGACGAAACCGGCTACCTGCCGTTGGAGATCGGTCAGGCCGAACTGTTCTTCCACGTGATCGTCAGGCTCTACTATCAGGGCTCAGGTGATCCTGACCGCGAACCTGTCGTTCGGCGACTGGAAAGCCAGGTTCGATGGCAACGCAGCGATGCCCGACGCGATGCTGGATCGACCGCTGCATCACGCCCACATCCTCCAGATCCGCGGCAACAGCTACCGATTGCGCCAGGCACGTCGGAGCAGGCTGCCGGGCGGTTCGAAATCCGACTTGTCGCGAGACAGGGGGTTTTCGGTATGCAAATTGCGCGAGGGCTCGATCGCCACACCCCGGGTTCTCGTGCATGCCCAGTACGACACATGGCTCGTTGCCGCTGATTGCAGTCCGATTGCTTCCCGTGGCGATCTGCACGCTGTGCATCGCCATCTACTGGCCGGCATTGTCGGGCCCGCTGCTGTTCGATGACATGACGAATGTCGTCGATGCGAGACTCGACAACTTCTCGTGGAGAGGACTTGCCCAGGTTGCCTTCTCGAACGAGAGCGGCATGCTGGGGCGATCACTTCCGGTCGCGAGTTTCGCGCTGAACTGGTCCCTGTCGGAAGACGATGCCGTGTTCATGATGAAGGCGACCAATCTGGCAATGCATCTCCTTAACGCCTTTCTGGTTCTCGTGCTCGCTCGCACCCTGCTACGAGTCGTCGAACCCGGTTCACCCGGACGTGCGAACGCGATCGCGCTGATCGTCGCGGCACTCTGGGCGCTACATCCGTTGCAGGTATCGACGGTTATGTACGTCGTGCAGCGCATGGCTGTCATGAGCGCCATGTTCACGTTCCTGGCACTGATTGCCTATCTGCGGCTAAGGGCCACGGACGCTTCCAGGCTGCCCGGAGTTCTCGGGTGGTCCTCCGCAACGATCATCTGCACGTTGCTCTCCTGCCTCAGCAAGGAAAACGGTGCGTTAATACCGCTCTACATCATCATGATGGAACTCACAATCTTGGCGCCGGTTCCGGGGCGGCGTCGCCCTTGGCCCGGACGTACCGCCATGGCATTGTCCGTCCTGGCAGTGCTCGCGCTGCTCGCAGGGCTAGCCTCGAAGATCACCGCCTTCGCTCAGGCCTACCAGGCTCGCGACTTCACCCTGCCGGAGCGGCTCTGGGTACAGGCGCGAATCCTCGTCGAATACATCGGGTGGGTCGTGGTACCGGACAGCAACCGGTTCACTTTCTTTCACGACCACGTCGATGCAGCCGTCGCTGCATGGCCGGTAACAGCGCTCTCGATTGTATTCCTCGGCACGTTGCTCGTCTCGGCGATCCTGACCCGCAGACGTTCGCCGGCCTACGCCTTCGGAATCCTACTGTTCCTCTCATCGCACCTGCTCGAATCGACGGTCATCCCGCTGGAACTGGTGTTCGAGCATCGGAACTATCTCGGCTCGACCGGATTGCTGCTGGCCGTCGTCACCGGAGGTGCATGGCTGGCGGGACGGTACGGCAGGACAGGCCTGCCGATCGCGGCGACACTGGTGTTCATCGGGCTCAACGCCACGGCCACCGCACAGCATGCGCGCACCTGGGGCGATCACCGGGCACTGGCCCTTCACGCCACCGAGCATGCACCGACCTCGGAGCGCGCCTGGATCGAGCTCGCTGCCGCATTGCAGCGTCGCGGGCAGCACCGTCAGGCGATCGAGATCTTCGACGAGGCGGAGCGGTACCTGCCCGACAGTCCCATAATGGCACTGCACCGGCTGGACATCGCCTGGCATGCCGACTTGCACGACGATGCGCTGCTGGTCCGTGCGCAGGACGTACTCGCCCGGTATCCCGTCACACCGCCGGTAGCATTGCTGCTCGGTCGGATGGTGGAGGCTCTTGCGGACGGGAAACTCGATCGACCGACCACGCGGGACCTGCGAGCACTGTTCGATGCCGCCGTCCCCGACAACGCCTACCAATTGAACGAAGAGGGGCTCGCCGAGCTGCTATTCCAGTATCACCGCCTTCTGCTGGAGGGCGACCGATTCGACGAGGCGGCTGCGATCGTCTCCCGCCTGACCATACTCCTGCCGGACAACGGCGAGATCGCGGCCCGTGCCGCGGAGACCTACGTGCTGGCGGGACAGCCCGAACGGGCGGTGCACGAGCTGGCACGGGCGCGTGCCCGGGTGCTCGACGGTGACGCCTCGACGATCGCGCGGTTGTCACGTATCGAACAGCGCATTGAGGAACAGCGTCCGGCGCGCACGATGGTCAAACAGTGACAGCGACGATTCGTTCCGTTTGTCACTTGTTGACACGACATGCCCGGCACCGGTCCAGGAACAGTGAGTACGGCACCAGAAAGTGCTTGTTCTCTCACATTCTTCGTCGTTTTGCGACCCGTGACCAGGCAGTCGACCGCTGGCACGTGCGGTGCAGCCTCGTAGCCGTGGTTCGCTAGATCGGACCACCCCATTCGTCGCACACGGGCAACAAGGCCCGTCATCTGGAGAACCGCTCGTTCATGGTCAAGCAACAGAAAGGTTTCACCCTCATCGAACTGATGATCGTCATCGCGATCATCGGCATCCTCGCCGCCGTCGCCGTGCCGCAGTACGCGACCTACACCAAGCGTGCGAAGTTCTCCGAAGTGGTCATGGCCACGACGGAGTTCAAGACACCGGCCGTCATCGCGTTCCAGTCCGGCCGGATCGCCACCGTCACTGCACTTGCGGGCGGTGCGACCGGCGCCTCCGGCATCCCGGCCGACATCACCGCCGGCAACGCGGTCGGTGAGAACGTCTTGACCGTCGCGTTGGTCGGTGGCGTGATCACGGCCACGGGCGCCCCCTCTGTCGACGGTGCCACCTACGTGCTGAGCGCTGTGAATTCCAACGGCGGCATTGCCTGGGTAGAGAAAGGGACCTGCTTCACCGAGGGGCTGTGCTGATTTGACCGCGGGTCCTGCTGCAGGATCCAACGCGAGCGATGCACGGAGTGCCTTGCGGGGCTCCGTGCTGCTCGTGTCACCCTTCACCGAATCGTCACTGGAGCACAGGCTCGGGATGCGAACGCGCTCCACCGACCACGCGCGCGGCTTCACGCTGGTCGAACTTCTGATCGTCATCGCGATTATCGGCATCCTGGCCAGTATCGCGGCGCCGCAGTACGGCACCTACGTCAAGCGAACGCGCTTCGCGGAAGTCGCCCTCGCGGCCACGCCGTACAAGCTTGCGGCGGATGTCGCCGTCAACGTCGGCCGCATCGACAGCCTCGACGATCTCGACGGTGGTAGCCAGGGCATCCCGGAAAACCTGGACGTTGGCCAGGCAGTGGCGCCCTCGGTAGCCACCGTCACGCTGGAGAACGGCGTGCTCACGGCCACCGGTAACGACCTGGTCGACAACGCGGTCTTCGTCCTTCGCGCCACGATCCTTCCCGGTTCCGTGATCACGTGGCAGGAAGATCCTAGCGTGGCCAATGCCTGTCAGGGCATGGGGCTCTGCTGAAGAGTCGCGTTCGGCAACAACCTTCAGCCGACTATATTGCAAGCCAGGATACTTAAAGTTAGCCAGCCACCGGCCGATTCTCAGGCCAGTGACGTGCTCTTCGTCGGGCCCGACCAACGCAACGCAGCCAGGAATGTCCGAATGAGCAAGACCAGCGACAAGCCACTACCCGGTATCGGTCGACAGCTCATCAACCACGGACTGTGCAGCGAGTCACAGGCACGGATCGCCGCCGATGCGGTCGCGAAGAACGGCAAGACGACGTTCATCGCCGCACTCGTCGCGCAGGGTACGGCGACCGACAACATCTCCATCGCCCGCCACCTCGCTCCGGATTTCGGCCTGCCGCTGTACGATCTCGCCGCCCTCGATCCGGCCTCCATCCCGCAG
>ENA-ORXT01002358-ORXT01002358.1-marine-metagenome-genome-assembly--contig:-NODE-2358-length-22802-cov-43.477888_pt1 | contig 22802 bp, 19 predicted proteins | sample MGYA00237868_ERZ511482 | MGnify/ENA metagenome assembly ERZ511482
TGCCAGCCTTCGAGACCAGCAATTGAAGCGACAAGCTTTTTTTGGTTCGTTTTTTCAGCGACTGGAAAAAATGAACATTGCCAAGCAAAACAAAATACAACCAATCAATAGTAACCTATGTATATTATAATAACACTACTTTATAAGGTAGCGATATGCGCCACGCCAACCACACTCAAAATACAAAAACTATATCTCCTTATTCACCCGCATCTGCAATAACTCTAAAACAATCTCCCATAGATGCTCATAAGGTATGACTTCTGTCTCTGCAGAATCTTCAGAGATATTCATAGGTGTCTCCACAAGCCGTTTGTAGAATTTATCTACCCGTCGCTCTATCCCTTTAGGGTGATAGTTGGCATCGGGTAGTTTCTGTAGCATCTTAATAAAGGCATTACTTCTAAGCGTCTCATCATTTCTAAGATAACGGAAAGAATACTGACCGAGTGCGTCAAGTCGTCGCTGTAGCTCATCATCTTTTTTCTGTATAAATAAGAACAGGACATGTATGATCAGGATGGCAATATTTCTGCCTGACTTATCGCGGGAATAATGCGGTACTTCATTTAGGAAACGGTTAATCCGGAAAGGACGAAGTTTGTTTTCTGAATCATCTGCTTCTGTCACCTTACCCATTTTTATGAGTAGCTGCATGTAGGCTTCTTTTATGAGCCAGGGTTCTTTGAAAGATTCGTACAATGAATTGAAACTAGAAAAACTCAATACTTCATGTAAATATAGAAACGCTGAATCATAATTCTTTAAGGATAAGTGAGCAATAAACAAATGAGAGCGAATATTAAACCAGGGTAACTTTCCAGGTGTTAATTTCATGTTTTGCGCTTCGCTATATACTTCGATAGCCTTTTGTATATTTCCTTGAATATAATTTGCCACTCCAAGCTTCTGAAGAAAGCTAAATTCTCCAATATGTTTAAATACTTTTTTCGTTCTAAAGTAGGCTACTGCGCTTGTAGAAATTTCAATCAATTTGTTATAGTCCCCAGATAGGAAGCTTTTAAAATATAAGCAGTTGTATGTGCTGTAGTTAAAGCTAATGGTCTGAATGTTTGGAAGTTGAGATTCGAGTTCCTTAAGTTCGCTTTCTATCTGGAGTGCATAGCTTTTATCTAGCGAATGCTTAAGCATTTTTTGAGCGAAATAAATAAACAAACTGTTAGCCCTAAATTCATATTTCGACAATTCGAAGTATTGTTTTGAAATTAGATCATATTTATGATATTTCTTTTTGTTGTAATCAAAAACACCGTAGTGAGTACAGAGTTCTTTCGACAAAATAACCACTAAATCAACCAAATCAAACTTCATCGCTTTCTCTAAGCCTTCTTCAGCTAACTTCATAGCAGTTTTCTTTCTCCATCTTCTTTTAAGAATCTTCATTGCGGAAAGGAGCTGATAAGATTTGATAACAGCGTTGTCTACATCACTTTTTCCATGCTTTTGAATGTCAATAAAAAATAGAGTATTCAATAATCGTGATCGCAACCTGGTCTTGATAGCATATAATTTTTTTTTGGCTTTGGAATCTTGGTATAATAAGTCTAGTGCCTCTTTATCATTGGCGATAGATCCGTTGATGAGTCCTTCGTATAATTGATTGGTGAGAAGTTTAGGATTTGGGTTTTGTCCCAAGACTTCTATTTTCTGTATTTTCTGCTTGCTGACCACACTCGATAAGGCTAATAGATCTTCCATATTACATAATAAAGAATATTTACTACTTTTGATAATTTAAATTATTGATTTTCAATATTTTACGATTATAATCTATATAAATATCAAAATAAGCTATAAATATTACTGAGCATATTTGTTATTTTTTTACAATGAAATTCAATCTATATTTGGATTATCAAAGAATTCAAATGGTATAAGTTCCAATAGCAAAGAAGGGCCCTTCTACATTTTAATATTGTTTATAATTATTTTAATTATTACAGATGGTGAAGATCATAGTGTCAGCCATAGCTATGGCTATAATCGTACTTCTTCATAACCGGTATAATAATATATTCGCCGATCACGGTTTAGGAGTAATTTTGCTTGTCATTTTATCTGGCGCTATTATGGGTGTCGGTTTACAGTTATATATACGAAGAAAGAAGTTGTAGTTTTTCATACAGGTCATACTGTGTATTTTATGACCAGATATCCTAAGGAAGTTAATATAATCTCCACTAGCTTTGATGGAACGATATAGCTTCTATTCCAGTATCGATTTCGAATTAAACTATTATGCTCCTTCAGAGCGGTTTCCAATGGTTGCAATTAGTCATGGGGCGATGCCCCAAGCTAATCTATGTAACCCACTTCGGGGTACTATGGAGTAGCTTAAAGCATAGCCTGTCGCTTCAGTGGGATCGAGGGATGCCAGCCTTCGAGACCAGCAATTGAAGCGACAAGCTTTTTTTGGTTCGTTTTTTCAGCGACTGGAAAAAATGAACAATACCAAGCAAAAGAAAATACAACCAATCAATAGAAACTTACTTTTTAATGCAGCGACATGCTCCAACAACACGCAACATAAAAAAACTATATCTCCTTATTCACCCGCATCTGCAATAACTCTAAAACAATCTCCCATAGATGCTCATAAGGTATCACCTCTGTCTCGGCAGAATCTTCCGAAATATTCATAGGTGTCGCTACAAGCCGTTTGTAGAATTTATATACCCGTCGTTCTATGCCTTTAGGGTGATAGTTAGCATCGGGTAGTTTCTGGAGCATCTTAATAAAGGCATTACTTCTAAGCGTCTCATCATTTCTAAGATAGCGGAAAGAATACTGACCGAGTGCGTCAAGTCGTCGCTGTAGCTCATCATCTTTTTTCTGGATAAATAGAAAAAGTACATGTATAATAAGGATAGCAATATTCCTACCTGATTTATCTCGTGAGTAGAGTGGTACTTCATTTAGAAAACGGTTGATTCGGAAAGGACGAAGTTTATTTTTCGAATCTTCCACCTCAGTAACCTTTCCCATTTTTAAGAGTAGCTGCATGTAGGCTTCTTTTATGAGCCAGGGTTCTCGAAAGCTCTCATTTAATTTTTTTAAAGAATCCTCATTCAATGCTTCAATTAAATATTTGTATGCCATGGTATAATTCTTTGTAGAGAGATAAGCATTAAACAAGTGATAACGCACATTAAACCAGGCAAGGTTTCCAGTACGTGGTTTTAAAGCTAGGGCTCTATTGTAGACTGTAATTGAGGCATCAATATCACCCATAATGAATTTTGCAAGACCTAGCTTTTGTAAAAAACTAAACTCACCAGCTCGTAAAAACCCCTTTTTTGATTGAAAAAACTGTACTGCTGTATTCGAAATATTTTCTAATTTCTCATAATCCTTTTCAATGTAGTACATAAAATATAAAGCATTGAAAAGCCTATAGTTATAAGTGTATGTGTGTATGTAAGATATTTTCTCTAATGTATTTAATTCATTTTTATAAAATTGTAGTCTATTATCATAGGAATGCTTGTGCTTAAGCATCTGTTGTCCGAAGAAGATAAAAGCTTTAGAAGCTCTATCTTCGAGAGCTATATACTCTAGGTACTTTTCACTTAATTCTAAATATTGGCGATATTTATTTTTGTGATAATTGTATAGCCCATAATGCAAGCAGAGTTCTTTTGAGAGTAGATAAGTAAGTTCTACAATATCAAATTTTACAGATAACTGAAGGGCTTCCTTTGCTAAAGACATTGCAGTATTTCTTTTACCTCTGCCAATTAGGATTTTCATAGCAGAAAGTAAGTGGTAAGATTTAATGGTTGCCGAAATTTGATCAGACCTACTAAATTTTTGAACATCAATAAAAAATAAAGTATTAATTAATCTATTTTTTAGTCTTCCTTTTAGTTTCCTGAATTTTGAATCTATTGTAAATTGATTATAAAGTATTTGAACTGCATCAGTATCTGACTGTATAAGTCCTGTTCTAATTCCTTCGTAGAGCTCTTTAGATTTTTTGGAAAGTTTAGCCTCCTCTGAAATTATTTGGATTTGCTTTACTTTTTGTTTAGAAACTACATTTATTAATGCTATTAAATCGTCCAATATATATTATTTAACTTATTGATTATCAATATATTTATTTATTTTTAGCTATAAATCAGAAGCTTTAAGCATGTCCCATTTCAATAATACTTATAGTTTTTTGTTCGCAATTCTTGCTGCATCTTTACAATGTTGAAATAATAGAGAACAGAAATATCCTATTTTTAAAGCTATTCGGATTAATATTATTCTGTCTTTGAGTTGTTAATATATATAAATATTAATAATTTACCCATAAATGCATGTCCCATCTTTTATATTTCTGTACTTTTTTTGAAAGATTTTTATCCCTAGATTTATGTTATTATTATAAACTAATAATAAAAAAGCTATGGATATTATAATGTTAATCTTAAATGCCTTAGGCGTTATAGAGGAAGACGGAGAATTCTAACTTCTACTATAACAAAGAGCATAAAAAATAGAGAAAAGATTAATCAACCTTGAGGAAACTACGAGGTTGGTTTTTTCTATTGGGTATCGATTAACCTAGATAATTTGAAATATTGAATATTTAAGATTAAGGGTGTTAACAATTGTAGCTCTCTTGTTTTTTAGCTGATTACTCGAGAGCTACTTTTTTCTTCTTAATCTAATTAAATATATACAGATGATCGGACTGCTAATCTGATCGACGCTGGTTGCTTATAAAAATGTTAATGAAACTGTTCTGGAGTGATGACCAGACAAATCGTACTGAAAATGAAAGCTTACACTGTACTAATTTTGTGTAATCTTTTGAAAAACTGAATTCAAAACCTTTAGGCAAAGGTAATTTCTAAGGAAGGATAAGCATAGAACCTTATCCTTCCTTAAAACAAAAGAAAAAAATATCAACTTGATGATATAAAGTTATTCTCAATATTTAAGGGTGTTTAAAGTGTCTTTACCTGCTACAATGGTAGCGGGTAAATTTTTTTTTTGGGGTTTCTGAGAGAAACTTCTTCACCTTTCTAAACAACTAGGTCTGTTGGTTTTAGTTTATAACTTTTGATTAGCTTTTCTTCTACTTTATTCTTATTATCAAAGATTCATTTTCTCTATTCGTTCATAGTGGTATTTTGACAATGGAAGTTTTTTATTTGCCTAAAGTATGCACTTCAATGTTAAGTTATTCTTTCACTCTTGACATTCATTCATTAATTCTTTGCATTAAGATAAAAGTATTCAGAAGTCAATTTCTAATTGCCCTCCTTTTTTCTCTTCTTGTCCCTTTTCTAAATTTGTAGCAGAAAGACCAATCAACCGAATGGCACCCATGCTTTCAATGTTGCTTTCCAATAAGTGATAGGCAATAGCTTTTATTTCCTTGGGATCTTTAATAAAATAATCTCTCGTTGTACCACGTGTAAAATTGCTAAAATCTGCTTTCTTAATTTTCATAGTGATGGTGCGTCCATAATTTTCTGCTTTGTCGAGTCGCTCGATAAACTTATCACAGATCTTATCCATAATAGGAATGAGTTTTTCTAAATCAGAAAGGTTCTCTGAGAACGTTCTCTCTACCGCTATTGATTTTCTTTTGCGCATTGCTTTGACAGGTCGGTCATCTATCCCTCTTACAATATCATAGTAGAAGATACCTGACTTACCATAACGTTGGGCAAGTTCTAGTTTTGTAAACTGCTTAAGATCTGCACCTGTATGGATGCCATGAGCTTGCATCTTCCTCGCCGTCATCTTTCCGATACCAAAGAACTTTTGTATTTCCAGTTTTTCTATAAAGGCGATGGCCTGATGGGGCTTTATAATAGATACACCATCTGGTTTTCTGAGATCTGAGGCAATCTTTGCAAGAAATTTACAATAAGAAATACCAGCAGAACAAGTAAGAGCCGTCTCTTCATAGATTCTGTTTTTGATCTCATGCGCGATATCTGTTGCATAGCGCAGATCTGTCTTGTTGATCGTAACATCTAGAAAGGCCTCGTCCAAGGAGAGTGGCTCTATAAGATCAGTATACTCCTTAAAGACCGCACGTATTTTCTGTGATACTTCCTTATATGCTTCGAACCGCGGGGGCACAAATATAATGTGTGGACACAGGGCTCTAGCCATATAGCCTGGCATAGCTGACTTGACACCATATTTTCTAGCTTCGTAACTTGCTGTGGTTGTTACACCACGTTTTCCACCGCCACCTACGGCGATAGGTTTGCCTCTGTATTCTGGAAAATCCCGTTGCTCTACAGAGGCATAAAAGGCATCCATATCTACATGTACTATTTTACGGTAATCGGAGAAATGGGTCTCACCACTCATCTTATATTATTGCGCTAGAGAAGAAAAGTATTGTACCATTTCTGCACGTTCTTCTTTACTTATTCTTGCTTCAGCATGTAGGATAATATAGGCGAGTAAGGGCATCTCCGTTGCTTCAGTTTTTGTAGCACATGCTTCCATCTTATGATGCTTTTGTTCCGCATCATAATTTCCCCAGGTAGAAAAGTTGAGATGTTCTCGTCCCTCATCTATGTGTCCTTTTATCCACCAAGATATAGGAGCTACTTCCGTATACCATGGATGACTGGTCTCATGCGAATGACAATCATAACAAGCTCCTCTTATAAGCTGAGTCATATCAGGATCAGTCTGTTGCATAGCAAAGAAATCTTGTCCTGCAGGGAGCGGAGGGTTTTCGTTGTCTACACGTTTAAGCTGGGCTAGTATAAGAAACACAAGGAGGGCTAGTAATATATATCGAAGGATCTTCTTTTTATTCATGCCATAAAATTACTGATATTTTAGGAAGTTTATGTCCATAATACTTATTGCCTTGATATGAAGTAAGATTTCTCCCATCTGGTCGAAATTTGGACAAAGGGATATTACTAGATTCCTCGATGCATTGCTCTCGCTCGGTATGACAAAAATGTAAACGAATTCCTTGCCATCGTACTCGAAATGAGTAACCCACAAAAGTGGGAGATATACAACTACTGGTCTACTAAATTGATGACGCCTAAATAATATTAAAATATAAATCTGCCTATAGCTAGATTATTCGTTCAAGGTCTAGATGCTAAAAAGTATAGTCCATAGCTAGATAGACGAGGGAAGCTAGTCTTCGCAGGCAAGCTATTATTATCTATCCGTCCTGAACATCCTCTAACTTATCCAGCTCTAACTCATCATTAAATACATAATCGTTTCTGACAAACTCACACCAGTAGCAATATTCATCCTCACATAATTGATTGAATTTATGGTCGTGAATATTCTGCCATGTTTCTTTAATTTGGGTTCCTACTATGTCTATATGTTCTGGCTTGACAACAATTTTCTCATTTTTGAATTCGCCCGTTTTTCTGTCTGGCTCTACAAAATCTATAAAACCAGCATTCATAATCCAGTTATACTTTTTATCAGAATCTATCAGAATTCTATAGTACACAATCTGACGCCAGTAGTCTCCACCCAGCTCATTTTTTTCGCTTATAGGATAGAGTTTCTTTTTGGTATCGGGCTTATCCCATTTTCCCGTTTTGAAGTCCACTACATTGACATAATCCTTATATACCTCTACCTTATCTAGTACACCCTTTAGAGGCACGCCCTGGTATTCTGCATGATCTATTTTTATTTCTAAAGCGTAGTCTTCTACCACCGCCTCCATGATCATATTAGCATCATAATACTGAGGGAGTATCAGGAGACCATAATCTGTAAGATCTTTATATTCTTTTTGGGTAAAATGAGAACGGTGCTCTTTCATTCCCTGGATATAGTACTTGTTTAGCGATTCTTTGCCTGGCGTTTTTCCTCTCTTCTTATCCTCGTAATATAGTTGTAAAGCCTTATGAATAGCTCTACCAAATCCCATATATTTATTTCTGGCAGTAGGCACTTGCAGTATGGTGTCAAAATAAAAAGACATCGGACATTTTAGATATTTATTGAGTCCTGTTACACTAAGTTTGTAACGAGTTAATATCTTATCGATAAGATCATGATCGATGAGTTCTATCTGTTTGTTTACCTTGGTGAGACAAAGTGCTTGGAACTCGTTGATGATTTCTAGACCCACTTTTGAGGTGGTTATTTCTAGGGAAGTTGCCCCTATTATCTCATCGATAAACTGGCTAGGCCCTAGCTCTTTTCCCGCTTCTGTTTGCTGGCTGTAAGAAATTTCTAGATAGGTCTTAGCCCTAGTCATAGCAACAAAAAATAGTCGTCGCTCATCTTGTGTATTACTTTCTGTATCCTCATTGACATTTTCAGGATAAGAATAGGAGCTGTAATTTCTAGCGTTTTTATCCCATATATTTTTTGTACAACCTATTAGAAATACTTTGTCAAATTCTAGACCTTTAGCAGAATGAGCCGTTATAAAATGTATGCCCTTATCAGAGTGTATAATCTTATTAATCTCTAATTTCAGACCACTGTCTTTCATTTTTTTTATAGTCGTCAGAAAATCGATAAGCTTCATATCTGGTTGCTTATTGCTCTCTTCTTTGATATGATCAAACAAAGTACTAATCACCTGTAGCAGCCATGTTTTTTGTGGATGCTGCAGGATGGATTTAAGTATATTTCCTTCATTCAGTACATTCTCAAATAAGCTTTGTAGCGTAACATTAGCTATGTCAGCCGTCCACTTACTTAGCAGGCCATCCACATGCATGAGGCCATCTACCCCTTGTATACCTATCTCCTCCAGCACTTCCTTGTTGCCCATAGTCTCTCTGTAGAATGGAGATTTGTCACTTCCTCCCTCCCTACAATGCAAGGCTAACTTTGCAATGTCTCTAGTTTGTACATGTAAAAAGTCATAGTGCAACAATTCGAAAAGTAGTACTTCTTGGGCGTTGGGTTTGTTATATTCTGACTGGATATATGTCAATATTTTGAGTAGATTATCCACTAGCGGTAACTTCAGGATATCTATCTTCCTTTTGATATTGAGCGGCACCTGTTTTTTTTCCAGCACCTCTACCATTTTCTCTATCTGCTTATGCTGTCTATAGATGATGGCCATGTCACTCATATCTTCCCCCTTATCATGCATAGCTGATATTTTCTGTACCAGTGCAGCTTGTTCGCATACGACATTATCGTAAGAGAGAATGACAGGATCATTATTGGTAGATGCTGCGGGACCAGAAGCTAGCAATTGCTTACTGATGTTTAGCTCAGGTTCATTGACTAGCCGTTCAGTATTGAACCCGATGAGTGCCGAGCAAGCATCTAGTATCGTCTGAGAAGATCTATAATTTTTTTCTAAGACAATAATATCAGGTGTGTGATTATTTTTAAAATCTTTGATATTATCAACATTGGCACCTTGGAATTTATAGATAGCCTGGTCATCATCTCCCACCACAAAAGCATTAGGAGAATCTATAGATCCAGAAAAAAGCAGCTCTAATATTTTGTTCTGGGCCCCGTTGGTATCTTGGTACTCGTCTACAAGAAAATACTGGTATCGTTCCTGATAACTGGCCAGTAGATCTGGATCATTTTCGAAGGCCTTAAGCACCCATAAGATCATATCCTGATAATCATATAAACCTTTCTCATTCATAATATGGTTAAATGAAGGAAAGAGCTTTATACCAGCAGCAAGTTCTTCGAATTTCTTACTGAAGCTTGCCCACTTGTTTTCATTGAAATCTCCTTTTACATAAGTCTTCCCTCTAGCTGTAGTTTTTCTCTTGTATATAAAATCTTCACTTTCTTTTTTCTCTATTAGGAATTGCTCTAGACGTTCCTCAAATGTTTTGACATCCAGATCTTCTTTTTTCATCAGCGCAAATAAATTAGCTAGTCTCTTGTGCTCAAAAGTAGGATCGCCTTTCAGTCTCTTCAGGATATGATCTGTAGGTAAGTCATCGATCAGTTCTGTATAAACATCTATTTTTTCTAGATCACTTATAGCCTCTAGTTTTCTATAATTGCCAAAGATGTTTAAGTTTTCCTGAATCACCTGATTACAAAAACCATGGAAGGTATAGATGTGAACCTTATGTGCTTCAGGTCCTATAATCTCTACTAATCTTTTTCTCATCGCGATGGTCGCCGCCTCTGTGAAGGTAAGGCATAACATGTTATGCGCTGAGATATCAGACTGCTTAAGTATCTGTCCTATTCTGACTGCCAGGATTTGTGTTTTTCCTGTACCAGGACCTGCGAGCACCATAACGGGACCCTCGGTAGCCTCTACAGCAGTTCGCTGTTCAGCATTAAGCTTATCGAAATTTATATTGAATACTTTCTCGTACTTTTTTCTAATGTTATTGTGGTGCTCCATCGTTAATGTAAAGTTAAAAATCGCTCAATAAGTTAAACATAGTTTATAAAATCTAGTCCTACACAATAATGTATCTATTTTTTCTTTTATTGGTATACATTGTTGGATCAATGAATGTAGCAAAAGAGTTTATTTAGCGAACCAGAAAAGCGTTTTTTATTCACTAATAAAACTTTATGTTATGAAGAAAGTACCTACTATTATTCTACTTGTTTTTTCCCTAGTGTGTCTCGTCAGTCTCCAGGCACATGCGATTAGTCCTGAGATTTTACAAACCCTAGACTATCATGAAAAACTGATAGAGGAGGGAATATATTACGGAGATATTTCGCCCAAAGAACTGAGAAAGCTAGATAAGCAGCAAGCTAAGATCAGAAGAGCTATAGATCGTCTTCAGGATAGCTACCGAATTACCTATAAAGATCTTGCACGCATCAGAAAAATGCAGAACAAAGCAGAAAATAAGATCTACGAAAGCTTAGGGATTAGAAGAGATCGACAGATTAATTACAGCAATTATCCTAGGCGACAGAATCGATCATATTTCAATAATTATAATCGACGGAATAATGACAGACAGCGTAGTCGTCGTTCTAGAAATAATAGAAACTACTGCGGATAGTTAAGAAAAATAATACATCCTTATACTCTATATAATAAGAGGAATCTGTAAGAAACAGATTCCTCTTATTATTAAGCCAACTATTTATAGGATTTGCTTACTCCAACTTATACTACCTCCTAAGAAGAATTAAATATTTTTTGATTTGCAGTGATTGTTTTATATTCGTGTAAACATATAATTAAATGGTTTTCTATCGACAAAGAAATTACCTATCGTTTTTTGTATTTTCAGTGGCCTTCCTGATCCTAGCCTCTTGTGGTAAAGAAGAGGTAATAACATCAGTGGAGGATGAAACAGAAATCTTGTATTCTTTTTTTGTAGCTGGACATGTATATGGGGCACCCGGAGTAGATAATGTTGGTGTACATCCCCCGTTCAAAAATCATTTTGATATACTACAGAATGATCCACTGGTAACGCTCGGTGTTTTTACAGGAGACATCGTATTGACTGGAAATGAGACGAACTGGAACGAGATAGATGATGATGTCAATACACTCGGAGTTCCTGTCCACTTTGCCGTAGGTAACCATGATATGTCTAATAGGGAATTATACGAATCCAGATATGGGAAAACTTACTATGACTTTATAGAAGAGGGAGATTTATATATCTTTCTTGATCCCAATATAGACGAGTGGAATATTTCTGGAGATCAATTAGATTTTCTGAAGTCATCACTCTTACAAGCAGATGCAGTAGATAATATTTATGTTTTTTTTCACCAATTGATCTGGTGGGAGAATAATAACATATATAAGAATGTTGCTCTCAACTCTTTGCAAGGAAGAGCAGAGAATATTAATTACTGGACAGAGATAGAGCCGCTCTTCAATGGGTTAGATAATTCCGTCATTATGTTTTCTGGAGATGTGGGCGCTAATCCTACAGGTGACGAATTCGTATATCATACTTACGATAACATTACGGTTATTGCTAGTGGTATGGGTGGCAATGTGAGAGACAATATTATTATCATAGATGTCCAGAAAAATAAAGAGATAAGGTATAGATTGGTTGCGCTTAATGGGGATGATATTAATGCACTAGGGGAACTGGAAGCTTATACTTTATAGCGTTTTCTATCGAAAAGAATTTTTATAACATTTTTTTCTAAAACTAAATTATAGACTAAGCGTTACAGTAATATTCTAATATCTACAAAATGAATTCTACAGAAAAACGAGATGAGGTGCTCTTAAAAATAAGACCTCTGATACCCTCAGCTAAGGTATCTGATAAGATGAGTGCGGCAGAAAAGTTTCAGAATTCTACTCTTCGACCTGTGATAAAACTTCAGCACACAATGTTGCTATTAGCTTTTAGAAATTATCTGCAAAAACATAAGGTAGCTTACTACTCACTAAATACAGAAAATAGGAAAAAGTATATCGAAAAGATTTTTTCTACAGATGTCAATTTTAGAAATCAGTTAGGAGGTATGATCATAGGCCAGTTTACAGAACAAGAATATAAAGATTTTCATTTACAGTCTGATCTGAGAAAGCGACTTATAAATCTAATAAAGCAAAGAATTCTGAGTCAGGTACATGTATTGTGATAAGGCATGTACCCGATGCTTCAGCTTCGCGTATTACAAACTAATCTAACAATAGGGGATCCAACTCTACCCTTCCTACTATATAATCATTATCCTTATGGCCATATAGTGTAGCCGCCACTGCACAAAATATAGGCATAATGATAGCGCCTACTATAGGAACAATCAAGATTACATGTGCTGCAATGCCCAGCATGACCGCTGCACCCATATTCTCCTTGGTTAGCGCAGCGCTTTCTTTTATAGTCAATCCGAATTGCTCATTATAATTATCAAAAAAAGCAAAACCTAAATAATAGGAGTAGACAAAAAACATAGGGATATTTGTAAAATCAGAAAGCCCTATAATACCAAAGAGAATTTTTAGAATAACTAAGGGTATAAGACCTAATATAAAACTGCGGATAACAACCTTGACCATTCTTATTTCTGCCCTAAGGAAATCTTTTGCATCTAAGTTGATCTCCTGATTTCTTAGTATGCTTAAAGTTCTTACAGCGACATGAAACATGAGCACCTCTAGAACAATAAGCAAAAGATACTTTATCCCTCCTGAAAAAAATATCTTATCGCCTTCCAGTAGCAATAAACCAAAACCAGATTTTTGTACACTTGCCCCATCTTCTGCTAGTGCGTCGCTAATAAAGGTAGGATCTAAAAGTCTAGAAAAAATTATTATACTAAACAAAATAGAAACTACAACCGTCAATACTAGTATCCATCTATTTTTAAGAAAACCTCTCCATAGCTTATGCTTTTTAATGAAATCATAAGTCTCCGTCAAGATAGAGAAGCAATCTATCGCCTGATGCAATGCTTTGAAAACGATGGGTCTTTCGCTCATATTAGAGTTATAGTCTCAGGTAAATATAGATGTAAATTTTGTTTTACTACAGAATATTATCACACTTTACAGTGATATACATATTCCATGGGAATACCTACTAAGCTTTCTATAACTACTGAACTGAAATTCTTCTCTAGGTATTTTTTGAGTCTTTTAGAATACATGATCTGACTGAAGTAAGCATTAGGTTGCAAAGCCTTCTTGATGGTTTGCATGATCATATCTTGTTTCTCTGCTGAAAATATAGTTAGCGGAATAGAAGAAACAATTCCATCTATGGGGGTTTTTATATGCTTATCTAATGCTTCCGCTCCATCATTAATGATGACAAGTCTTTCGTCTTTTATATGTTTTTGGACATATTCACAGAACTCCTTATTCACTTCAAAGGAGTAAAGCTTAGCATGTATATCTATTTTAGAGAGGATCTCTTGGGTTATATTTCCATGACCTAATCCGAATTCTACGAATATCTTCTTACCCTTCTGCGGTAGTTTAGAGCTGATCTCTATACCTAGTTTTCTGCTTGTCTGATACAAGGCACCAGTTGTTTTGATATTTCTAGCAAGTTGTATGGCAGTGTTAAATTTGTTCATATATGCCGCTAAATTAATAGACTTTTACATTCTATTCGAGTATGTGCTTTTCTTTTTCTTTAAGATTTTAAAAAGTGGAACTTACACCTCTGATATTGAGGTTTCTCTATTCCTCATATAAAAATATAAACCTCCAAATGCTAAGATTAAGATGGCAGGGAAAAATGCAAGATTATCTAAGGTAGCTAGACCTGCAGCTGTTTTTGCAGCTTCCTCCGTCATACCATTTGCAAGGGCTTCAGCTTTTGCATCATCTAACCATCCCCCTATAATAGGATTCCATATAGATAGACCAAACATTCCTGCGCCACCTATCAAGGACATACCAAGAGCTCCCGTTTCTGGTAGGTATTCTCCTACAAATCCGATCATAGTAGGCCAGAAATAGGTCAAACCAATAGCGAAAATTGCTGTTGAAAAATAGATCATTACACCAGTTGTATTCAGTAATAAAAATATACCTATCGTAGAAACGATAGCTGATCCCCAGAGCACACCTGCAGGATTAAACTTATGTACTATAGGACCAGCAAAAAATCTACCTACAGCCATAATACCTGTCCAAAGTGCGAGAATAAGCATAGCATTTGCTCCTGCGTTACCTAGAATTTTTTCTACCCATTGTCCTGTTCCTAATTCGGATGTCGCCGTAAGGGTCATACAAACTGCCATAAACCAAAATAGAGGTGACTTGAAAATAGCAGCAAAATTAGCGGCCGTATCAGATTCTAGTTCTACAGTATCTGGGAAGCGTTGTCCAAAAATTAAGAATCCATAGATAAGTGTAGGTACGAGCATAACAGCAATCTGTAATTGCCAGCCCATGTCTGTTCCGCTCATAAAAGTAGATATCAAGGCACCGATAACGATACCTCCTGGAAACCAAACATGAAATTTGTTCAGCATAGTTGTTTTGTTATTGGGAAACATATCCGCAATCATAGGATTACAAGCGGCTTCTACTGATCCATTAGCAAAGCCTATGAAGAAGGTAGAGATGATCAATCCCCAAAATCCAGTAGCAAATATGGTAAGCAATAATCCCAGTAAGTGTCCTATAAATGCTACCCACATAAGCTTACGAGGTCCCACAGAATTGTACAATAAACCGCCCAGAATCATAGCTACAGGAAATCCTAGAAAGGCCATAGAATTCACCCATCCCAGCTGTGTATCATTTAAGCCAAATTCTGTGTTGAGCTGTCCTAGTATACCTGCTCTTATAGCAAAGGTCATTGCCGTTACAATCAGCGCTAGGCAACTAGCATTAAATAGTCTCGAATTGTTAACTGTACTCATCTATATTGGTTATTTAACGTAATATAAAATAATTCGTAGTAGATTAAGAACTAGCGTACGAAATTCTAAAAGTTAAGCTAGTGCAGAACTTAAACTAGATATAAAAAGCTAGCCCCCTTTCCCACAATCAAAGATCATCTGAAAAAACAATGCATTCGTCGGTAATTCTTTTATACATTCCTCAAACAGCTTATTATACAAAGTATTAAGCAATTTGCATCAACGTAAAAATTAAAAATATTGTAAAATGAAAAAACGAATCCACTCTTTTTTATTTATCATTGCAGTTCTTATAAGTAACAATATGAACGCACAAGAAACCGAAAAACAATTACCTGGAAACACGGCACTTCCCTCCTCAGAGATGGAACTCAATAAGTTAGCTGCACTAGACAAGGGCAGCTATAATTATTCTGTATCAGATTACTTTGCACGTCCTAAGCAATCTTCCTTTCAGTTTTCTCCTGATGGAAAGTACTTCTCTTACAGAGAGAAAGATGGCAAAGCCAAAAATCATGTTTTTGTAAAAAATACCGCTACGGATGAGGTCAAAAGAGTAATCGTAGAAGATGAGGAACTGATCAGAGGATATGGCTGGGCTAATAACAACAGACTTATATATGTCAAAGATCAGGGCGGAGATGAAAACTATCAACTTTTTGCTGTCAATGTAGACGGAAGTAATCCCCGATCTCTAACACCCTATGAGGGTGTAAGGGTGAATATACTGAATATTATGCGTGATATTCCAGAAGAGATGATCATAGAAATGAACAAGGATAACCCGCAAGTATTCGAACCCTATAAGATCAATATCGAAACGGGAGAAATGGAAAAACTCTTTGAAAATAAAGATGCTACAAATCCAATCTCTGGATATGAATTTGATAAAGATGGAGACCTTCGTGGTTATACGCAACAACAGAACGGTACGGATTACGTCCTCTATTATAGAACCAGCGAAAATGCTCCTTTCCAGGAGATCATAAAAACAAATTGGAGGGATCAGTTCTCTATATCGGGTTTTGACTACAATTCTGATAATCCACATCAGGCTTATGTACTGACCAACATAGAAAATAATACACTAGAGATCGTACTCTATGATCTGAAAGAAAACAAAGAGATCAAAAAAATATTCAAAGATGATGTCTACGATGCTGGCGGTATGCGTAGATCGAGAAAAAGAAACTACGAGGTAGACTATTACTCATATGAAGGAGAAAAAGATGTCATCATCCCTGTCAGCGATACCTACAAAAAATTACATGCGAAATTCGAAGCACAGTTCGGAGATAAATCATTCTCTATTTCTAGCGCTACAGATGAGGAAGACAAGTTTCTAATCTATGTGTACAGTGATAAATTATACGGGAGTTACTATCTGTATGATAATACGAAAGATGAGTTCAAGAAACTAATGGATCTAATGCCTCAGCTCAAGGAAAAAGATATGGCTGAGATGCGTCCAATAGAATATAAAACTAGAGATGGACTGACTGTACATGGATACATCACCATTCCTAATCATGTCAAGGAGGGAAAAAAACTCCCTATGATTGTCAATCCTCATGGAGGCCCTTATGGACCTAGAGATAGCTGGGGATTCAATCCTGAGACACAGTTGTTTGCGAGCAGAGGATACGCTACTTTACAGATCAACTATAGAGGTAGCGGAGGCTATGGTAAGGAATTCTACCTAGCAGGTTGTAAGCAGATAGGAAGAAAAATGTTGGATGATCTAGAAGATGGTGTAGCCTATGTCAAAGCTCAAGGCTGGGTAGATGAAGATAGAATAGCCATCTATGGCGGATCGTATGGTGGACTAGCGACACTCGGTAGTTTAGTAAAAACTCCAGACCTGTATACCTGTGGCGTAGATTACGTAGGGGTATCTAATCTGTTTACCTTTTACAAATCATTTCCTGCTTACTGGAAGCCTTACCTAGCACAGGTGTTCGAGCAATGGTATAATCCTGAAGACCCTACCGAAGCAGAAATCATGAAGGCTGTATCTCCAGCACTCAATGTAGAAAAAATTACTAAACCATTATTTGTAGTGCAAGGAGCAAATGATCCTCGTGTAAATATAGATGAGTCTGACCAGGTGGTGACTAATCTAAGAGCGAGAGGTGTCGATGTTCCTTATATGGTCAGATATAATGAGGGTCATGGATTCGGTCATGAAGAAAATAGAATAGAGTTGTATACAGCTATGCTAGGCTTCTTTTCTAAGTACCTAGATGAGCAGCCAACAAAAGGATAATTTTTCAAATTTACAGTTTTATAATCGTATAGATTATTATTATTATTAGTACGTTGGTTTTTGACCATTAAGTTGAGTAAGCTTAATGGTCATTTTTTATGTATTCCTTTCTCCTTTTGGAGGGAGTTGCTACAGATCGAGGGATGTTTTTTTTAGTCTTAACAAAATACTCTATTCATACACTGTCTCAGTAATTATTAATCATTTTGAGCCTATAGAACATATACATATGTCCCACTCTTTAGTAAGAGGCAACTGGAGAGTAGAGGCTGATACCAATCCTATTATTATAGCTAAGTCTTTTCACGATCTAGATATTCTAAGATGGTGGATCGACAAGGAACCTAAGTATATATCTTCCTTCGGGTCGCTATCCTAGAACTGACCCACTGGAGTGTTTATGATCATGCAGAAATTTCTTCTGGTCACGGAGGAGGCGATTATGGACTCATGCAAGATTTTCTCCATGCTGTAGACAAAAAAGATGTGAACCCACTCAGTTCTAATCTAGAGGCATCTATGGAAAGTCACCAGATGGGTTTTCTAGCAGAGAAAAGTCGAAAAAGTTAGAAGACGATGAAGGTGGATAATTGATAAAAAAAATTCGGATAAACCACGATTAGTATTATAATTATCTTCCTAGGAGTAGTTAATATATTTTCCTGCCGAACCATTTGTAAGCCATCATAAATACCCCCGCGTCAGTGATAGTAAGGAGCCGATAGGCGTCACGCGTTAGCGAGACCGGAACGAATGTGGAGTCCTGCATAGCACGCCAGGACGCCCAAATAAAACAACAATTATTTATTTAGGGATTGTAAGATTTCTAAAGACCTCAAATCTTTAAAACCCTCTACATGCAACTTATAAAAAAGCATTAGTTGATCGAGTAAGGCACGACGTTCTGTCTTCGTGAAATCTAGATTTTTTATGGTTTCCATATTAGCAAACATTAGCAGATAGAACTGATTACTATCGTGCTGATCTAGGGTATACTTTTCTTCTGCATCGGAGAAAAAACTGCCATGCTGTAAACTGAAAAATGTGCGCTCTTCTGTGTAATCATCCCTGGGTTCAAAACCCAAAAAGCTAGATAGATTCATGGCAAATACCAAGGGGATAAATTTCAGTACAGAGGATTCCGCTTGGTCTACAAAGACGAGCCAGCTATGAAGAAAATTAAACAATTCTGGATTGGCTTCTTTTTCCTTAATGGTATTTCTCGCTAGATCTATAATAAATATACCTAGATTAGACCGCACAATATGGAAAGGTAACTGTCGATAAATATATGCATTATTAGCTTCCTTAATACGGCTTAACTTATTACTATCTTTTTCGTATGCTAGGATTTGCAGAATATGCATAACTTGGTACAAACTGGCTTTTGACTTAGCTCTAGAAGATCTCACGCCATTGACGATGAAGGAACGCAATCCTTTTTCTTCCGTATAGATATCCATGATAAGGCTGGTCTCTCCATATTTTATATTCCTGAAAACGATGCCTTTAGATTTGTACAACATAATTATTCTATACCCCAGTTATCTATGGGATCTTGTTTGTATTTTTTCTTAGTTTCTATACGCTGTTTCTGGCGCTGCCATATCAGTGTAGCAATGCTTACATGGGGAGGAATTATAGCACTTAGATCTAGTGCGGCATTTATCTTTGCCTCAGCTACATCTAGACGATATAAGTAACTCATCAGGAGTTCTATATTTCGTTCCATTAGTTCCTCCACGCGTTCTGAAATCATATGGATCATTTGCTCATCCGTAGGCGTTTCTTGACCTTCTATAATTTCGTCGAAAATGCTATTTATATTTTGAGACACGCTATTTTACTATTTTGTGTTCTGACAATATTGCCTCCATTAATTGTCTGTTAGGGCTTAGTCTAGGAATCTTGTTCTGTCCACCATACTTCCCTTCTTTCTTCTGCCATCTTAGAAAAGTCCCTGGAGGAACAACCTCTATGTTTAGATTTTCTAGAGCCATAGACTTATAACGTTTTGCCTCATAGTCAGCGTTCAATGATTGGAGTTTTTTATCTAGTTCTTCTGCAAAACGCATGATTTCTCTGGGCGCTTCTACAAACTCTATAAGCCAGTCATGACAGCCTTTTTTTTCCTGATTCATATAACTCGGAGCTACAGTATATTCTGAGATATGAACCTTATATTTTTTACATAGGTCCGCTATCGCCTGTTCTACATTATGTACCATAAGTTCTTCACCAAAGGTATTAATATACTGTTGCGTCCTCCCCGTAACCCGCATCCTGAATGGCAAGGTGGAGGTAAACTGAATGGTATCTCCTACTATATACCTCCAGAGTCCTGATCTATTACTGACTAAGATAACATAGTCTATATCGACCTGTACCTCCTCTAGTGGAATAGCCTGTAAATCATCATTATGGAATTTACTCAATTCTATAAATTCGAAAAAATTCTGATTATCCACCAGTAGCAACATATCATTTCTATCTAGCTGATCTTGCAAGGCGAAGAAACCTTCAGAGGCATTGTATACTTCTAGGAAATGAAAGTCCTTACTAGGAAAAAATGTTTTGAATGTTTCTCTATACGGCTCAAAAGAAACACCTCCGTGTACATAATATTCAACATCGGGCCATACTTCGTGCATATTTTTCTTACCCGTTTTTTCTAATATCTTGTTTAGTAAAACAATACTCCAAGTTGGTACTCCTGCTAATAAAGCAACGTCTTCCTTAGCGCACATATCTGCCATCTTATCTATCTTCTCTTCCCAGTCTGGCAGTAGCGCAGTCTCAAAATCTGGAGTGTATACTGGTCTACCTGCGGGGGGTATATGCTTGATCGTTATGGCTGATATGTCGCCGATCATAGATTTTGGATTCGCTTTATATGGCTCTAGAGTTCCTCCCATAAGCAAGTTCTTCCTTGCAAATATTTTAGTCTCAGGAAGCTGGCGATAGAGAAAACTCACCATATCCCAGTTTCCTTTAATATGGTTACGAAACAAGAATTCGTTAGTTACCGGTATATATTTACTCCTATCATTAGTTGTACCAGAAGACTTAGCATACCACTTCACCTTACCACGGCATAAGACATTGCTTTCTCCCATCATCATTCTGTCGATATAGGGAGCAAGGTTCTCGTAGGTATTGATCGGAACAGCAGACTGGAATGCTGCGTATCTATCTACTTGAGACAATCCATGATCCTTTGCATATTGTGTATTTAAATTATAATGAAGTATTTTCTTAAAGATATCTGCCTGCGCTTGTATGGGTTTCTCTAAGATGTAGGCCACCTCCTTATATCTATATTTTAGATACCCGTGGATGATATTATTGAAAACTGTATTAATGAACATCTATAAGAAACCTCATCGGTGTTAATGATAACCCAATGTAAAGAATTAAAGATAGAAAGCGTAATCACTATGTAGGATTAAAATTAGAAAGGAACTATGAAATATAAGACATACTCACTTCTGGGCATAAAAAAAAGACTTCAAATCATTACCTGAAATCTTTTTTTCGTTATACATAAACACCCTTATATACAAGACTCCAAAATCCGTCCGTACCCTCTCCCACCCTGTCTACAGATACTATACAAGTTTACTACAGAATCCATACATCTATCTAAAAACAGAAAAGGAAGCCCTCTTTATGTAAACTACTTTACATAAAATGGCTGAGCTGCAAGAAAAGGCTCTATGAGTTATATAGAAATGTGATTCGTATATTGACTATATCTAGCCAGTAGAATCTTAAGTTTAGGCGCTATATAAGTTTTACAAAAGGGTTTCGACGGATCTTTTCTGTAATAATCTAAATATTTCTCTTCATTAAGCTTAAAGATTCCAGCAGGTAAAACCTGAGTGATTAACTGCTTGTCGAACTGGTCCTGCAACTCTCCTATTATCGAACGAACCTCTTTCTTATCACTTTCTGAATAGTAGTACACCGCGGATCTGTATTTTCCTCTCATGGCATGATCTGAAGTAGAACTATGTGTATGTAAATGAATTTCTATCAGAACATCTATGCCAATAAGCGCATCATCATAATGTATAACAACAGCTTCAGAAAAATGTGTCGGCTCATGCTTCGTCGCTAGCCATCCTTGCTCTACCTGCTGAACGCCTACCAAAGAAATAAAAATGGCCTCCGTACACCAGTGGCAAGCACCACCTAAACCTATCTTATTTAAAACCTCCATAAATTATAGATAACTATATATACACAAAGATCGTCATCTTATTCTGTAACTATGATGTAAATAAAATAAACTTCCAAACACCAAAAAACACGACTACTTACATCTACATAATAAGTTGCAGCGAAATTATTTTTTAAACGAAAAAAAAATTTAGCTATGTCAGTATCTAAAAAAAAATCATGGGATAGATATAGATTCCTTACTTTACAAATAGGATTTATATGCTCCCTTATATTTGTTATCCTCGTATTTCAGAGCACCTCTTCTTCTAAGGCAAACACTGCCATCTACTTTCCTCCTGTTGTTGAAAGCACTCTGATCACACCACCAGTTACTAAGCAGCAAGAAAAGAAAAAATTACCACCTCCCATAGCACCAAAAATTACAGACCTCATAGATGAGATAAAGGACGACGAAAAAGTTTTTACAGAAGAAATTATTCCAGAGAAGAAATCAGAAGATGCTATTATTTCTAATGATCCGATCGTAGATCTTCCCGCAGTAGACACCAGTTCGTATATACCCGCTCCTATTGCGACACCTCCTGTAGCAGAAGATGTAGACGATGATCGTCCTCTTCTCTTTGCACATAGGATGCCTACACTAGGTGACTGTAATACTCTAGAAACAGAATCTGAGAGAAAAGCCTGTACGACAGAACAACTGATGAGCTTCATCTATGACCTTCTTGAGTACCCTGCCCTAGCTAGACAAAATAACATAGAAGGAAGAGTTGTTGCAAAATTTGTGATCAACAAGTCGGGAGACGTTTCTGATATTAGAATCGTCTATGATGTAGGAGGAGGATGTGGAAAATCAGTCCAAGAAGTAATCGAAAAATTACCCTCTTGGAATCCAGGCAAACAAAACGGTAGACCCGTAAGCGTTATGTATAATATCCCTGTAATGTTTAACTTGAAGTAAATCAACCATACAAGCATTATGATTTCCTTTCTGATGGACTTATACAAATTCTAGTTTAGAATGACGGTAATTATTTATTTTGTTCTTCATGTTCCTTCGTTAAAAAGCCTCGCCGAACCTATG
>ENA-ORXT01002359-ORXT01002359.1-marine-metagenome-genome-assembly--contig:-NODE-2359-length-22801-cov-4.488558_pt1 | contig 22801 bp, 17 predicted proteins | sample MGYA00237868_ERZ511482 | MGnify/ENA metagenome assembly ERZ511482
CCGCTTCGTCAACGACCGAGCCCGTTGCGTCCGATTTGGGTGACCCTGGTGGCGAGCCTGCGTCGTTGGGGTCCGAAAGGCATGGTCAGCAGGTCGGCCAGTAAGGGCCCGATCCGGTCCCCTGGGTCCGACGGGCGGTAGTCGGGAGCGATCTTGGTCGGCCCGGTCATCTCCTGGTTGGGCTGGTTCCCCGTGGCCACGTGGGCGGCGCTCGCGCTCTCCAACCTCGTGCGGGGCCACCTCGGCGCCGCCGCTGAGGTGGCCAACACGGACACGGGGGTGGAGGGCCTCCTCACCGCCATTGCGGCGCACCTGTGGACGGGGGGCCACGGGTGCGCCTGGTCGGCGCTCGCCCGCACCTGCACCGCCGCCCACGGCGCGTGCGTCGACGCGGTGGGGTGTGTGACGGTGCCACCCGTGGCCCCGTCGACAATTGGCGCGGGCATGCAACCCCTCACGCCCGCGTGGCGGCGGGTGCTCGATAGTGGCGGCGCGTCGCGGACCGTGTTGGAGTCCCGCCGCCGCCCGGCCGAGCCGGTGGAGTCCCTCGCGACGCTGCAGCGGTGGCTGGCGCCGACGCAACCGCCGCAGCGCTTGACGTATGGAGCGGCGGCCGCCGGCATGGCGGCGCGCACGGCAACGGAGAGTGACCCGGCGGCCGCCGACGCGGTGGTGGCGGCCGTCACCGCCGCTCTGGCGCGCTCGCGCGGTCGCCGCCGCCGCCTCCGCGCCGTCCGCCTCGGCCGCGTGCACTACTCGATGGACCACCGCGAGGAGCTGCTCTACTACACGCGCGCCAATGCAGAGGTCCTGGAGCGCCTGCTGCCGCCGCTCGCGGCCGCCGCCCCCGACACGTTTGTGGCCGACGGGTGGGTGATCCGCGTCTTGGGGCGCGGCGGCCAGCGGCTGTCGGCCGGGCGCCTGCGCACGCTGCGCCTCCGCCGCGCCATTGCCGAAGATATTCCGTCGCACTGGGCGCTCGCGACGGTGCTGCGGCTGCACGGCGCGGAGCTTGAGGACGTGACGCTCGGTCTCGAAATCGAGCCCTACACCTTGCTGTCGCCGCTTCACGAGCACGGGTACACCCAAGAGCACTGGCCGACGGGGTACCTGGCGCATTGGCTCGGCGCGGCGGGCGAAGGCGGGGCGCGGCCGCTGTCGCCGCCGCCGCCCCCGTGGACGCCGCCCCCGTCGGCCGCGCCGACCCCCGTGGCCCTCCCCGCCCTCCGCCTCATCTCCTTTCTCGGCAGCGTCTCGGCGGCCGACGCGGCGGCGCTCGTCGCAGCCGCGCCGGCGCTCACCAACGTGCGGCTCATTGGGGCGGTCGGCACGGGCGCGCTCGCCGCGCTGGCGCCGCCCGCGCTGCCGCGCCTCGACGTCCTCGAGTTGTTTACGGCCCACCGGCCGGAGGTGCTGCGAGAGGAGCTACCGCTCGCGCTCGCCCGCCGCTCGCGGCTGTCGCTGCTGCGGCTGCCGGTGGGGCCCGACTGCTTGTTGGCGTCCCTGGCGGCGGGGATGGTCGGCGCGCCGTGGGGGGGGGCCGCCCTGGGGGAGGCCGCCGCTTGGGCGACGGAGCTGGTGGCGGCCGCGTCGGCGGGGACGTGGACGGCCCATGATGCGGACGTGGACCGCTTGGTCGGCCGTCCCGCCGCGTCGGCTGGAGACAGGGACGCGCGCCCGTGCGCGGCGCTGGGCTGTGCCGCGCCCGCCGTGGCCCCCAACGCGTCGGCCGGCTTGCGGTCGCTGAGCATTTACCTCGGCGCCGACGCGACCGACGGGGCGGTGGCGGCGCTCGCCACCCTCCCCGGCCTGGCGACGCTCCGCCTGCGCCTCGACGGCGCACAGCGGGTGCGGCTCGCCGGCGGCTGGCCGCCCTTCCCCGCCCTCGCCGCCCTCGCGCTGACGCTCGGGGAGCACCCGACGCGCGGGGGGCCCAGCGCCGCCGCCGCGCTCGCCGCCCTCTCCGCCCCGCGCTCGTGCGCGCCGGCGCGCCTCGTGCACCTCCACGTGCGCGTCGTTGCACTGTCGGGGGCAGAGCCGCCGGCGCCCCCGACGCCGCCGCCGCCGCCCGCCGACGAGGTGGGGGGGTGGGTGACGCCCCCGCCCGACGTGGCGGCGCTCGCCGCCTGGACCGCCCTCCGCACGCTCGTGTGGGATTCCCTTGTGTGCGGGAAGGGCGCGGCTGCGGCGGGGGGTGGTGGGGACGCGGCGGCGGCGGCGGCGGCGGCGGCAGCTATGACCGCGGCGGACGCGGCGGCGGCGGCGGCGGCAGCTACGACCGCGGCGGACGCGGCGGCGGCTTCGACCGTGACGGCGGCGGAGGTGGCGGCGGTGGTGGTCGTTACGACCGCGGCAGCAGCCGCGGCTTCGATCGCGACGACGAGCGCGGTGCCGGCCGTGGCAACCGAGGCAGCAGCTTCGACGATGAGCGCGGCGGCAACGACCGCTTCTAGCATCACCCCCACGCACGCACCCTTTCATCGGGGTGCGCGAAAATCAAGAAAGCCCCCACTGACCTCGGTCAGTGGGGGCTTTCAAGTTGCAGGTTATAGGTTGCAAGTTGCAACCTGAAACTTGCAACCTGCCTACAACTTAAACCCTTCAATCCTTCCCGCCAGCAGCTCACGGTAAGATTTGCCCACCGGCAGGCTCGTCGTCTTCCCCTTCTCTTTGACCTCCACCATATTACCGTGAAGAGCTTCGATGCGGTTGACGTTGACGATGTAGCTGCGGTGGATGCGCTGAAAGTCGGCGCTCGGCAGCCGCTCGTCGAGTGACTTCATGGTCTGGAGGGTGATCACCCGGTCGTTGGGCATGCGGATGATGACGTAGTCTTTGAGACCTTCGATGTAAACGATGTCGGCCAGGTTGACGCGGACGAGTTTTTTATCCGCCTTGACGAAGAAGAAATCGGCACCGGGAGTTTCCTCCACCACTTCACCGGCGCTGGCCTTCTGCTTGAGTTCCGCCTGCTCGATGGCGCGGTTGCAGGCCGTCAGGAAGCGGTCGCTGCTGATGGGCTTGACGAGGTAGTCGAGCGCGTTGAGCTCGAAACCGTCGAGGGCGTAGTTGGGGTAGGCCGTGGTGAAGATGGTCACCGGCGGGTCGGTCAGTCCGCGCAGAAAGTCGGTCCCCGTCAGCTGCGGCATGTTTATGTCCAGGAACATCAGGTCGACGTCGTGGGCTTTGAGGGCGTCGTTGGCCTCGAAGGCGTTGTCGCACTTGGCGACCAGTTCGATCTGCGGGACTTTCTGGAGGTAGGTTTCGAGGATGTCCTGAGCCAGGGGCTCGTCGTCGACAATAATAGCGTTGATCATGGGTGTAGAAATTTTGTGGCGTCCGTCGCCGGGTCAAGGGGGCCGCGCGGCGCCGGCCCGAGGATGGGCGCGCCGGAGAGTTCCAGGTCGAGGTGTACGGCGTACGCGCTCGGGGATTCGCGGATGTTTAATTCGTATTTGCCGGGGTAGAGCAACTCCAGCCGCCGGCGGACGTTGACCAGCCCGATGCCGCCACTGGGGCGGTTACCGTGTATCTGGGTCGGCATCACCGTGCCTTTGCTGTTCTCCAGGATGAAGTGGATAGCGTGCGGCTCTACGTTAAGCGTAGCGATCACGAAGCCATCCTTGATGTTGGCGTTCAGGCCGTGCTTAAAACTATTCTCCAGGAAGGGGATCAGCATCAGCGGAGCGACCATCTGCTCGGCAACATTCCCGTTGACGTGCAGCTCGATGGTCATGCCCTTACGCTGGCGCAGCCGTTCCAGGTCGAGGTAATTCTTTAGATAGTTGATCTCCTTGCGCAGCGGCACCCGCGGTTCGTTGCATTCGTACAGCATATAGCGCATCATCTCGGAGAGTTTGATGACGATATCGGGGGCCTTGTCGTCTTTTTTCAGCGTCAGGGCGTAGAGGCTGTTGAGGGTATTGAAAAGAAAATGGGGGTTGATCTGGCTTTTGAGGAAGCGCAGTTCGGACTGCATACTCTCGTTCTGTACTTTGGCTTTCTTGCGGTTTTGCACAATCCAGTCGACCATTATTTTACCGACCGTGCTCAGGCCCGCCACCAGGAAGGTGCTGAAAAAGTAGGCGTAGAGATTGCTCAGAATGTCGTCCTGAATGCTGCCTACCTTGGCGAAGAGGAAGTACTTAAGCACCAACTTCAGCGGGGTAAAGACTAATGCGACCCCGAATAGCAACAGCAGGTAGGTCCAGTAATAACCGCGTTTGAGGTAGTTGGGAAAGAGGTAGAGCAGATTGATGTACACCACCACGATATAAAACGTGATGTTGATCACCTCGTTGGCGACCGAGAGCCCGAAGGAATACTCACTGATGCGCCACTGCATAAGCACCAGCAGCACAAAAAAGGCCAGCCAGCCGCCGGCGTGGTAAAACGGGCGGCGGGTCAGCGTGCGGCCCAGATTATCCAGAAAGCCGCCGGCGTTATCCTTAATCTTGTCGCTGTTGATAACGGACATACCGCCAATGTACGCAGGCCGCGCGAATTCGGGCGGGTCAATCGACGAACGGAAGGATTCGGCGGACGTGGGGCCGTTATGAGCGCGGAGCGTCGGACAAACGCTTTTAGCCGCCGCGGCCGCTAAGCGCGGCAGGCCGAAAAATCGTTGGTTGAAGGATCACTGATGACAAAGTTGAAAGCACGGACGGAGCAACTGTTGAATGTCCATTCCCGCACATGCTAAAGGGCGCAAACCAGATTGTCGCTTTCATCCCCTCTAACTTCTCAAAGGGGAGGACCAAAAGCGACAACCTGGTTTGCGCCCCATGCTAAATTGCCCGACCATAATCGACCGACCTCAACCTCCCCATGTCTTCCATCGTTCTTTTCCCGTACCGGCGACCGACCGCCCCTTCACCGCCTCAAAGACCGAACCATTGGGAAAGATCATCGTCCTCGTCGTGGCCATTGCCATCATTTACTACATCGGCCGGGAAGTCGTCGGGTCCTTCCGCCATATGACCGACGGGCAGCTGGCCGATTACTGGGCCGGCCGCACGAAGCAGCAAGACCCCAAAGCCCACCGCCGCTATAGCGAACACCTCGGTAGTTGTGATAAATGCCGTGACCGGTTGGACGAGGTCCGCAGGATCGAGGCCGGGCCGGGGGCGGACGCGCCGATGATCGAGCGGAAATATTGAGCGTTTGGTTAAGAGCTAGTCGGGGAATCCGCTTCGAGCTTTGATGCCTACCCCCCCCTTTACCAGCGTTCTCCGCCCAACTTTCCCGAATTGAATTGCGGAAATCGCGACATCGCGATTTCCGCTCCATGGGAATTCAAGTGTTGTTTCAAAAATGGGATTGATAGTGATTCAGAAAATTGATAATCGACGTTGCCGACGACGAGGGAAAAACAAGGAGGGGAGTCAAATCTCCCCTCCCTCCGATGTTTCCGGGCATAGCTGAGTAAATCAGTGCGCCCATCTCTCATCGTCACGGTAGACCAAAATTAAAACGGCAACCGGAGCTTTTTTCGATTAAGCCCCATTTTTTGGCCCGTTTGCAAACGTAAATTACCGGTTTACGCTCTTTAGCGTAGACGGCTGACTTGAGCGCATGCCTTATCTTTAGCCTGTAATTCGGGCATAAGCCTACTTCAACCGTACAGAGAAAGTGAACAAAAACACCCTTGTAAATGCCCTTTGGCGTGTCTTCCTGCAACGCCTGCGGGATGACTGGCCCGCTGATTATCAGCGGGCGTTTGGGGATTATCGGCCGCCCAATCAGATTGATCAGCCATCTAACTTTGCGCGGGCGGTGCATAAAAATGCTACCCGGCGCTTTAGGCGGGAAGGAATCAAGACGGACATCGTAAGCATAAGCACCCTGGACAAGACGTTTCAGAAAGGAGCGATCAGCGCCAACTCTAAAAACCACTCCCTCAATTTTTATGCGGCTTTTGCCGGATACAAAGACTGGGATGAGTTCCGTCTCAAGGAAAAACGGCGTCTATTGGAGGTTGATGCGGCGGAGCGCGGCACGAATTCCGAACAGGATAACAACACATCCGGTCCGCCACCCGCTACCCGATATCCAGCCACCGGTATTCTTTCCGCTCCCGCCCTCCCCGTTAACGGGTCGGCCATATCTCCTCCTTCCGCAATGCCGGAAGTTGCGCCGATCTTCGTCACCACCCCACCCTCTACCACCGCCTGGTTGCTCAAGTGGGTAATGCGGGTGATTGCGATTTTCGTGCTGCTCTACATCCCTTATTACTGTGAGCAGCGTAGCCAGATCATTGCCCTCATCGAGGACGCCAACAACGCCGAGTTCGCGGCTTATAAAGCAATTCCTCAGTTAGACACCGCTTTCTTCGATCGCTGCTACACCGAGCGGAACGGTTACAAAAAAGAGGTGCGGGACATTCTGCTCGGCGCCGCAAAAAAAGGGCACGTATTACGCGACATCAGCCACCAGGAACGGTTGAGCATCTTCGTCTGGGTTATCTACTGGCGCAACGCTAAGGTGACAACCCGTGAAAACTGGTTCATTCGCTGGGAAGGCGCGCAAGACAAACGATTGAAACGCAAGTACGACGAGGTGAACGACCAGGACTACAAAGTCTACCACGACGGCGACCGCTGGCGGATCGACGCGGACGCTTTTGGGGGGACGAAAGTGGTGGTGGAGGAATAAAGAGGGGAAAAGGTGTAGGAGGAAAAGGAAAACCGGAAATACCCTTTTGGCGTTAACCGCTTACTATAAAAACTAATTTACGCCAATGACCAGCAACAGCGTAGCCGCCATCGTATGCATTATCGGTTTTATTCTCCAGATCGTTGCCTTTGTGGCACTCTGGCGGGAATGGACCGGCCCTTTCAACTACCTGCTGGCCGCCGGCTATCTACTGATGGCCATTTTCTTCCTGTACCTTGCGCGATACCATTTTCGCCAAAAGACCAATGCATGACCATCGACGACCACGCCATCGTTACCCTCACCTATGAAGTCCGCGACGGCGACCCGAACGGGCCGCTACTGGAACGAATGGACGTTAACTACCCCTTTCAGTTCATGTTCGGCGTAGGCAAAATGCTGCCGGCCTGGGAACGACGGATTTTCGGTCTGAAATCCGGCCAGGGATTCGCCTTCCAACTCGACCCGAAAGATGCCTACGGCATTCCCGGTAAAGATCACGTCCTCGATATGCCGCTCGACCATTTCCGCGACGAGCGCGGCCGAATCGACGAAACCCTGCTGGTCGAAGGTCAGTTCGTGACGCTTACGGATACCGAAGGCAAAGCCGTCAACGCCAAGATCCTGAAGTGGGACGATGACTCCGTCACCCTCGACGCCAACCACGCGCTGGCCGGCAAAACGCTCTTCTTCTCCGGGGCCGTGCTCGACGTGCGGGAGGCGACGGTAGATGAGTTGATCCAGAAACGGTTTATCGACCTGGGCGGAGTTAGGAGGAGTTAGGAGCTAGGCTGGCTAACTCCTGGCTCCTAATTCCTAGCTTCTAAGCTTTGCGTACGCCGCGTAAAACCCGGGCACCGTCTCGATCCCCTTATAGAAATTCCATACGCCGAAATGCTCGTTCGGGCTGTGCAGGCCGTCGGTATCGAAGCCGAAACCCATCAGGATGGACTCGATGCCCAGCACCCGCTTGAACTCGGCGATGATCGGGATGGAGCCCCCCTCGTACATCGGTACGGGCACTTTACCGAATGCTGCCTCGAAGGCGGCGGAAGCGGCTTTGTATTCCACGCTGCTCGTCGGCGTCACGTAGGGCTGGCCGCCGTGATGGGGCTTGACTTCCACCTTGGCGCCTTCGGGGGCGAGGGAGGTGAAGTATTCCGTAAACTGTTTAGTGGCTTTATGCCAGTCCTGCTTACTGACCAGCCGCATGCTGATCTTGGCGTTGGCGACGGCGGGGATGATGGTCTTCGAGCCTTCTTCCGTGAAGCCGCCCCAGATGCCGTTGCAATCGAGGGTGGGCAGGATGCCGGTACGCTCATAGGTGTGAAAATCTTCCTCTCCGGTCAGGGTGTAGACACCGGGGCTATCCATGTATTCGTCGGCGTCAAAGGGGGCGTTGCGCATCATGTCGCGCTCTTCGTCGGACGGGAAAACGACGTCGTCGTAGAAACCGGGGATGGTAATGTGCTTCTTGTCGTCCTTCAGTTTGGCCACCATTTCGCAGAGCGTGTTGATGGGGTTGAGCACCGCGCCGCCGAAAAGGCCGGAGTGCATATCGGCGCGGGCGGTGGTCACCTTCACGTCGAGGTAAGTCAGGCCGCGCAGACCGACGGTGATGCTCGGCACCTCTTTTGCCAGCAGGCTGGTATCGGAAACGATGATGACGTCAGCGGCCACCAGGTCTTTGTATTCTTGCAGAAAAGGATAGAGGCTGGGGCTGCCCACTTCCTCTTCCCCCTCGATCATGAATTTAACGTTGCACGGCAGGCTGTCGGTCTGAATCATCGCCTCGACGGCTTTGACGTGGATGAACATCTGGCCCTTGTCGTCGGTCGTGCCGCGGCCGAAGATCGCGCCCTCCGGGTGGCGGTCCGTTTTGCGGATGACGGGTTCGAAGGGTTCGCTGTTCCACTCATCGAGCGGGGCGGCGGGTTGCACGTCGTAGTGGCCGTACACCAGCACCGTCGGTAGCGCGGGGTCGATAATTTTGTCCGCATAAACGATGGGGTGACCGTCGGTGGGGTAAAGGCTGACGTTTTCCAGGCCGGCTTTCACCAGGTAAGTTTGCACCAGCACGGCGCAGGCGTGGGTGTCGTCGTCGCGCTTGCTGTCCGTACTCACACTGGGGATGCGCAGCATGGCAAACAGTTCTTCCATATAGCGTTCGCGGTTCGCGGCGATGTAGTCGTTGACGGTCATATCTTGGTTATTTGGTTGGGGGCGGCGAAGATAAGGAAGTCTCCAGTCTAATGTGGGCGGAAGGACGCGGGTGCGGGGGAATGGGAAATACGTTGGTTGGTAAATTCCAACGCCGTCGTTTTTCGTCCGGCATTTGGAAAGTAACTCTACGAAGTACACATAAGTTTATGAAGTGGTGGGGATAGGAGCGTTCGGAAAGGGAGATACCGTCCGCGCCGTACATTTACCTTCTCCCGCTCGTCTTAATTTAACATCCGCTCTTCGCCCATGCGCCTTTCCCCTACCCTTGCACCCCGCGTTCCCGCCCCGAAATACCGGAGCTGGTAGCGGAGCTTTTCACGGGTGCCGTAGGGGGAGATGGGAGGATTATCATCAGGCACCCTCTCCCCCGGAGACGTTTATTCCGGGAAGCAGGGTTCATAAACAAGCAGATAAAGCGGGTTCCAACAGACCAACAGTCCAATAGTCCAATAGTCCAATAGTCCAATAGTCCAAAATACCAACAGTCCAACCATGTTCCCCGCCCTCACCCACTACCACGCCGCCCACCAGATTCTGATGGGCTACATGGATTATTATTACCGCTTCAAGCTCATCACGAAGCAGGCGCGCATCCACTTCGAGCGGCGCGACTGGCACGGCATCCAGGCCGACGCGCGGGGCCGCATCACGCTCTACCGCGACGACGTGGAAGAGACGACCGTCGAAGTCGCCCGGGTGCTGGAGGGCTTTGAGACGAGTTCTGAATTCTGGGCTCAGGTGAAGGCCGCCTACGCCGAGGAAGTCGCCCACTTCAACACCCGTAACATCGCCGAGACATATTACAACTCCGTTTACCGCCACTTCCACCAGGTCGGGGCGGACCGCGCGCTGATGTTCGTGGGCCGCACCGGCACCTACCGCGAGTACCAGGGGCACGCCACGATCAGCTACGACTACGACCTCGGCACCCGCGACCTCGACGCGCTGCTGGAGGACATGCTCGACAACTTCCGCTTCGCCGCCGAATGGGACGACCGCGCGGCGGACATCCGGCTGGTGGCCGAGCGTTGGGCGCGGCACATCGACGAGCACGGCGGCCGGGCGCCGGGCGACCGGCTGGAGGTGCTCACGTCGCTATTCTACCGCAACAAATCGGCGTACATCGTCGGCCGGTTCCTGAAGGACGGCACGACGGTTCCTTTCATCCTCCCGCTGCTGCACCCCGAGGGCCGCGGTATCTATATCGACGCGCTTTTGCTGGAGGCCGACCAGGTCACGTCCATCTTCAGCTACCACCGCTCCTACTTCCTGGCCGACATCACCGTACCCAGCGACATGGTCGATTTCCTGCGCACTTTCATGCCCACCAAGGCGATCAGCGAACTCTACAACGCCATCGGTTTCGAGAAGCACGGTAAAACCGTTTTTTACCGGGAACTGCTGCGGCATTTCCGTTTAACCAGTACCGGGGCGGGGACGCGGGATGCAAAGCAGAGGGGAAAGGGCGAAGGGGCAAAGGGGGAGCCTGGTATTGGCCTGACGGGAGAGTCTGTTATCGGCCTGAAGGGGGAAAATGTTATCGGCCTGAAGGGAGAAAATGGTATCGGCCTGAAGGGAGAAAATGGGATCGGCCTGAAGGGGGAAAATGGTATCGGCCTGAAGGGGGAAAATGGTATCGGCCTGAAGGGGGAAAATGGGATCGGCCTGAAGGGGGAAAATGGGATCGGCCTGAAGGGGGAAAATGTTATCGGCCTGAAGGCCGAGGCTACCCACCAATTCCTCACCGCCCCCGGCATCGCCGGCATGGTCATGTACGTCTTCACCATGCCCGGCCTCAACATGGTGTTCAAGATCATCCGCGACAAGTTCGCGCCGCCCAAACAGGTCACGCCGAAGATCGTCAAGGAGAAATACGACCTCGTGAAGCGGCACGACCGCGTGGGCCGCATGGCCGATAGTTACCTCTTCGAAAAGCTGACTTTACCCCTCGACCGCTTCGCGCCGGAGTGCCTCGCCGAGCTCCGCGAAACCGCCGCCACCAAGGTGGAGGTCACCGACGACTGCGTGCTCATCAGCCACGTCTACGTCGAAAAGAAGATGACCCCGCTCAACCTCTACCTCGACCGGGCCGACGAGGCCGACGCCCAAAAGGCGCTTCGCGACTACGGCCGCGCCATCAAGCAACTCGCCGCGGCCAACATCTTCCCCGGCGACCTGCTGCTCAAGAACTTCGGCGTCACCCGCGTCAAGCGCGTCGTTTTTTACGACTACGACGAGATCGAAATGGTGACCGACTGCAATTTCCGCCACATTCCCCAGGCCCGCACCTACGAACAGGAGATGGCCGCCGAGCCCTGGTACACCATCCGCCCCAACGACATCTTCCCCGAAGAGTTCCCCGGCTTCCTGATGCGCGCCGGGCCGAACCTGGATTACCTCCGGGAGGTCCACGGCGACATCTTCGACGCGGACTTCTGGAACGACCTGAAGGGCAGGATTGCGGCGGGAGAGATCATGGACGTGTTTCCTTACCGGTCGGGGTACCGGTTTTTGCGGTGAGCAACCCTGCCACACTTGCTTAAATCACCAGGATACGGGTTGGCGTCAGCTTCACTTTTGCTCACCCGTCGGGCTCAGGCCGGAGGCACGAAAAAACCGTACCTTCCTCCCCGTACAACATAGATAACATGTCCCACATCAACATCCCCTCTGAAAACGGCGAACTTCGCCTCACTAAATCCACCAAACTCGTTGGGCTGAAGAAGCAGACGGGCGAGCGGGAGATGTCGGAGATCGACGCGCACGTGATTCCCGATCTCGGGGGGTTCGAGGTGGTGACGCTGAGCGGTAAGGAGGGCGTGGATATGGCGCTGGACAAAGTACGGGAGCACAAAGACGTGGAAGTCGGCACCCACATCTACTTCGCCGAGGGGGACAACCGGCCCGTCGTCGCCACCGGCGTGCTCTACGTCGAGATGGCGGAGGGCGTGGGCCACGACGAGCGGCAGGTGATCTTCGACGCCTTTGCGCTGGAGATCATCGAAGACCGGGAGGATGAAACGGTGGTTTGCAAGGTGACCGCCAAGAGCCCCAACCCCCTCAAGGTAGCCGCCGCGCTGACCAAGTTGAGCATGGTGGAAAAGGCTTACCCCGACCTCGACGTGCCGCTAGACCAGTACTTCATGGAGCCGCGCGACGGGCTGCTGCCGCACGCATGGCACCTGGAAAACCCGGGCTTCGTGACCGACGTGCCGAACTTCCGACTCAAGGTGGGCGCCGACGCCAAAGTCAAGGCCGCCTGGCGGCGGCTCGGCAACCTCGGCTCCACGGGCATCAAGGTGGCGGTGATCGACAACGGTTTCGACCTGCGGCACCCGGATCTGCGGGGCAAGGTGATCGCGCCGCTCAGCATCAGCTCCGGCGGCGGAACCATCCCGACCGGCCCGCGCTTCGGGGACCACGCGACGCCCTGCGCCAGCGTGGCCATCGCGGCGGCGAACGGGACGGGCATCGTCGGGGCCGCGCCGAACGCGCGGCTGATGCCGCTGCACGGGCTGACGTATTCCAAATTCCTGACCGAACGGATGTTCAGCCACTGCATCCGCAACGGCGCGGACATCATCAGTTGCAGCTGGGGCACCATCGACGCCCGCTACCGGCCCGGCGCGGAGCACGAACGCTCCATCCGCAAGGCCCTGACGACGGGGCGCGGCGGCAAGGGCTGCGTGGTGGTCTTCGCCGCCGGTAACGAGGGGCGGGAATACATCAACTATTACGCCAACATTCCCGGCGTCATCGCGGTGGGGGCCAGCACCAGCTCGGACACCCACGCGCGCTACAGCAACCGGGGCAACGGCATCACCGTGGTCGCGCCCTCCGACGGGGGCTGGCCGATCCTGGCCGCCCGCGCCTCGTGGGATCAGGGCAACGCGGGCATGCCGGCCAACAAACGCTACTACGTTGACGGCATCGACCGGGGGCCGTTCCACAAGCACTTCGGCGGTACGAGTTCGGCCACGCCGCTGGTGGCCGGCATCTGTGCCCTCATCCTCTCCGCCAATCCCAACCTGACGGCGGCCGAGGTCAAATCCATCCTCCAGCGCACGGCGGATAAGATCGGCAACCGCTGGGACTACAACAGCCAGGGCTACAGCGTCAAGTACGGCCACGGCCGGGTGAACGCGGACGCGGCCGTGGCCGAGGCCATCCGTATGCGTTCCGGCGGCGGCAGCCAACCGACGGCCCCCACCCGGCCCACCGTCCCGACGGCCCCCACTCCACCACCGCCGCGCGATACGACGACAACGCCTCCACCGGCGCCCCCCGCTCCTCCCACGGCACCCGCGACCCCGCCCAGCAGACCTTCCGCCCCCATGGTGACGGGCACCAACCTGTTCAGCTTTTCCGTGCGGGGGCAAGCCAAAAAAGGATTCGGCCTGCAAGTCGGCGTCAATAAAGAGTTCGCCAACGTGCTCAAGCAGGTCGAGCAACTGGAGCGCAAATACGGTCTTCCCGTAATGGTGAGCATTACGACGGTCAACCGGGAAACCGCCTTCAAAATTTTGATGGGTCCCTTCGCCACGAACGCGGAGGCGACGGCGGCGAGCAAGAAAATGGTGCGCATGGGGGCGGATTCGCCGTGGTTGCGGTCGTTGAGCGGGCTGTGATCTAAGGTCGAGGCGCTGCGCGCCGAGGAACTCTCGGCGCACAGCGCCTCGACCTTAGATAAACTTACAAACCGGCGCAACCTTGCCATGTTATGAGCTGTTTACAACCCGAAGGTCCGCAAGTATACCCACCGCGGAGCCCTAACGGGGGCGTACCGGAATCGACAGGGAAGTCTGTTTTGTAGTAAGCATGCCGGAGCATGATTGGTTACTCCGCAAAAAATAACGATTACATTTCTAGTTGGCACTCCCAGCTACGCTATGGCAGCCTAATCTTTGATTAGAACCATAGTACTATAGGCCGCATGGTTGAGGCTTCATACACATCACGCCGCCTTCACCCCCTTTGAAGCTAGTCGCTGACCCTGGTCTGAGTCAGTTGGCGAAATTAAGGACATAAGGCACCGGATTAGAGGGCAACCAGTCTTCCCCGGCGCTCGAAAATCTAACTGGTTGATAAGCATGTAGAAAGCTGCCTTACGCTTTCGCTGGACGCGAGTTCGACTCTCGCCGCCTCCACGAAGACGTACAAAAATCTTTTTCAAAGATTCTTGTACGCACGACATACGAGCCCCGGCTTCCCTTGTGGAGGTCGGGGCTTCGTCGTTTTATGGCTGACGGCTTCGCCATTTTGCCGCCGCATGAGGCAGCATTGCACACAGAATACAAGGATGTCACGGAGAATACGGAAGTTGCTTTCTCCGTGCCTTCCGTGACTTCTGTTTCCTCCGTGCGAAGTGCTGCCTCGTTAAGAAAATGCCGCGGCCGCCGCCGCCCGAACATTCGCCCCCCACCCTCACGTTGCCTTTCTAACCCACTCCACAAAATGCCCAACCTCCCCGCCCGCCTCCTCGCCCAGTTCCGACGCGACGACCGCCTGCTCATTCATCTCATCGCGGTGCTCGTGCTGGCCTACGCCATCATCGCCGTTTTCGTTTTCCTGGTGCCCGAGCAGCTGCTGGACGTACGGGTGTCCGGCGTTATTCAGCGGTACCACAGTCCCGGGATGGACGCGTTCATGAACTTCATCAGCTGGTTCGCGACCATTCCGGGCGGGCTGATCACGGTGAGCGTTTCGAGCCTAATGTTTTTCCTGGTGAAGAAGCGGCGGGAGGCGGCCTTCCTCTGGGCGCCGCTACTGGTCGTCCCGATCGTTTCCATCGTCAAGCGGTTGTTCAACCGCGCGCGGCCGGGCGCGGACCTGGTCCGCGTCATCCGGGAGTTTCACAACGAAAGTTTTCCGAGCGGACACGTGGTCTTCTACACTGTATTCTTCGGTTTCCTGGCCTTCCTCATATACAAACACCGGGACCTGCCGAACGCGGTGCGGCGGTTGGTGGGTTGGTCGTCCGTTTTTCTGATCATCGCCGTCCCCTTCTCGCGGATGTACCTCGGGGCACACTGGTTTACGGACGTAAGTGCGGGGGCGCTGCTGGGGATTTTGCTACTTATCGGTTTAGTCGTCTGGTACAGGAAAGGTTAGGAGCTAGGAATCAGGAGCTAGGGGCTAGCCTAGCTCCTAGCTCCTAACTCCTACTTCAAAACCCCCACCCCTTCCCGGTAAACCTCCGCTTCGTTACCCGTGCAGAGAATTACCGTGCTGGGCTCGTTCCCGCCCGGGCCGCCGTCGATGACGGCATCGACGAGTTTGCCGTAGCGCTGGTCGATGTCCGCCGGGTCGGTGTAATATTCCGTGGTGGCGTCGTCGGATTTGACGGAGGCGGTGAGGATGGGCCGCCCGAGGCCGCGAACGAGGGCATCCACGATGTTGTTATCGATGATGCGTACGCCGATGGTTTCCTTGCGGTTTTTCAGGATCTTCGGCGTCTTGTTGTTGCTGTTGAGAATGAAGGTGAACGGGCCGGGCAGGTTGTGCTTCATGACGCGAAAAACATCGTTACTGATCGTCTTGGAGTACTCGGTCACCTGGCTGATGTCCTGGCAGATGAAGCTGAACATGGCCTTGGCGGGGTCGATGCCCCGAATGCGGGCCACGCGCTCCACGGCGTTCTTGTTGGTGATGTCACAGCCGATGCCGTAGACGGTATCGGTGGGGTAAATGATGACGCCTCCGTCTTCGAGGATGTCGACCATTTTCTGAATGAGCCGGCCTTGAGGGTTGTCGGCGTTGATGGGTGTGAGCATGGGCAATCGGTTTGATTGGTGATGTAATGTGGACGCATAAACGGCGCCCGGGACGGTTTATTTTTTCGCTTCAATATAAGTGTTCCGCCGGTAATTCGCGCGCTGCGCGTTCGGTTGCGCTCCGCGCTTGCTTGCGCTGCGCTCAACTTCTGTTTCCACGGAGGGGAGGAGAGGAGGAGATGGAGGAGAAGCCGGAAGTGCTACTAAAGCTTTAGGGCAAACCATGCCACTCTTGGACCTCCCGTTCTGAAACAGTCTTAGACAAAGTAGCAACCATTCCCACCCAACACAACTTCTCCTTCTTGGAAAAAAGACGAGCGAAGCACGAAAAGCTAAGGCTGAAACACCAATCTGGACACAAAGAACCCATCATACCCTTCCACCTGCGGCAAAAAGGTATGATTGTGCTCCAGCGTCCACCCCGCTCCGGCTTCGGAGGCCAGGAAGGCATCGATCTGCTCTTCGTTCTCCCGCGGCAGAATGCTGCAGGTGGCGTAGACCATTTTACCGCCGGGCTTGACCATCTTGCTGTAGCGGGTGATGATGTCGGCTTGTTCCTTGACGACGCGGTCGATGAAGTCCTGACTGAGTTTCCACTTGGCGTCGGGGTTGCGGCGCAGAACGCCGAGGCCGGAGCAGGGCACGTCGAGCAGCAGCCGATCGGCCTGCCCGTAGAGGCGCTTGACGACCTTGGTGGAGGTGATGTGCCGGGGGTCGATGTTGCTGATGCCACCGCGCCGGGCGCGCTTCTTGAGCTCGGCCAGCTTCCAGTCGTGGATGTCGAGGCTGATGAGACGGCCGCGGTTCTCCATCAGCGCGGCGAGGTGGAGGGATTTCCCACCGGCCCCGGCGCAGGCGTCGATCACGGTCTGGCCGGGTTCCACCTCCAGCGTCGGGGCGGCCTGCTGGCTACTGAAGTCCTGCACCTCGAACAGGCCCTGTTTGAAGGCCTTGGTGGCGAAGAGGTTCTTGCGTTCGGTGACCAGCAGCGCGTCGGCGGCGATGGGTTCGACGCCGATGCGCTCTTCGGCGAGGCGTTCAACCAGGTTTTCCGGCGTGGTTTTGAGGCGGTTGGCGCGCAGAACGACGGGGGCCTGCTCATTGAGGGCCGCCAGCGTCGGCGTCCACAACTCTTCGCCGAGTTGCTCGACGCCCACGGCGTCCAGCCAGTCGGGGATGGATTCGCGGAGGGGGCGGACTTCCTTGGCCTCGTCCCAGCGGCTTTTCAGCTGGTCTTCGTCCAGCTCGCCGAACTCTTTCCACTCCGGCAGCTCGTAGCCCTCGCTCATCAGGTGGATACCGACGAGACGCCACCAGTCCTCACGCTTCCGGGGCTTGGCACCGCCCATTACGTGGCGCAGCAGGCGGTAATTGCGGACGACGCCGTAAGTGTGCTCGGCGATGAAGGCGCGGTCCTTGCTCCCCCGCTTCTTGTCGGCCTTGAGCACGCGGGCGATCTCGCGGTCGGCGTACTTGTTTTCGCCGAAGATGTTGGCGAGGGCCTCGGCGATGGCTTCGAGGTGGGCGGGGTAGAGTCTGTCCATAATTAAGGGCGAAGGTAGTAAAGGGGGAAGGGAGGAAAGGGGACAACAGCCATCTACGCCAAAGCGATTCAATGCAAAATGCTCATAAAGTACCTTTCCCGGATACTACTTAACAACAACCTGCGCTTCAATGACGATATCAGCATCGTAATGATCGTCATCAATAAACTTCTTGCTCAGATGCGGTTTCCCGATGATGTCAAAATAAAAGTGTGAACCGGTGCTTCCGCACTGTACCGTAACCAGCGATCCGTTATCGTGTTCTATCGTGAAGTATTCCACCGTCTTCACATCATAGATTTTCTCCGGGTTAAAACCTCTCTTAATGAGTAAGCCCTTTTCCGTATCAGGCTCTAGCTGAAACACGGTCCCTTTCTGCTTTCTTCCCAGCAGCGTTATCCGCTTAACTTTAGAAGACTCGGGGTAAACAAGGTCTGTCGTAAATCCTTTATTGCCATCTGGTCTGCTTGAAATTATAACGGCACCACCGTCCGCTATGGGTGGTATCTCCTTTTGCCACGACGTAAAATGTATGGTCGTATCATTCTGGATGCTGTTAAGGCTTGTCCACATGGAAAAACCGCCCATGCATTCCAATTCTATATGACTTCCCATCATATAAATCGTAGAGTGCTCGAACCACAGGGCGATTATACGCTGCCCGATTAGAGGTTTAAGCATATCTAGTTCCTGCTCGCTTGGTAAAAGGTTATAATGTGAATTTTTCATGCGCTCGGTGCTAAAGCAGGTCAAAGGTACGCGCCTGAACGCTATCACTTCCGTCGCTCCCGCCGTTTCAACACCCCCCGAAAATACTCCACCCGCTCCGTCTTCCCCCACCCCTCGTACAGCTCCACCACCCGCAGCTGCTGCTCAATACTTAGTGCCTCCTCGCCCTCCCGCAGCAAGTCGGACAGTTCCTGGTTGACGTTTTTTTGGTGGCGGACGAGCTTGCGGCAGGCCGCGCAGTTTACCGGCTCGGCGTTGTGATGAAAGTGGAGGGTTTCGAACCAGAATCGCTGTTCGGTGGGCTGGAAGAGGAAATTGATGCCGCAGGTACGGCATTCGTGCTCGGTGGCGAAGTAGGCGAGGCGGGATTGGTAGCTGAAGTTTTGCGCGCCGGCGTTGGCTTAGACAGCGCGGGCCGCGTCGAGGCAGGGGTCGCAGGCCCAGATCAGTTGCTCGTCGTGCAGGCTATCATAGGGGTTAAACTTCAGTTCGTCGTAGTGGGCGTAGAGCTTACGGTCAATGCGCTCGATCTGCTTTACCGCCCGCTTAGTTTCGGTGCGGTGCCGACCCGTACGGCAGCAGGGGCAGCGGGCGGAAGGGAGTTTGGAGTTAGCCATGTCGCTGTAGGTAACTTCCCCCGGCCCCTGAAAAGTTTCCGTGGCACCGGCGGCCCCGCCCAGGAGCAAGTGGGAAGTGGGAAGTAGACAAGTGGGAAGTGCTGCCGCTGTAACATGCGGCAGCACTTCCCACTTTTTACTTCTAACTTCAGATTTGACCCCGGATCTCATCCAGATACGGATAATATGCTCCTGGCACCTCCGCGCCGGCCCCCTTTCACCTTTACCCCTTTACCTCAATACCCATGGATCGCTTCACCGCCTTCGAGCCGCTCGAAAAGAACCACGCCAGCACCACCGTCAGCACGCAGCCGATCAGGTTAAGCCAGAGGTAAGCGAGGTCCGTGTAACCATAGTAGGTGGCAATGAAGGTCAGTACCACGAAAGCCTCGGCGATCAGCGCGCCGATGAGCACGGATTTACTACCGATCTTCTTGAAGAAGAACGCCACTACGAATACGCCGAGGATGACGCCGTAGAACAGCGAGCCGATGATGTTGACCGCCTGGATCAGGTTGTCGAAAAGGTTAGCGACGGCGGCGAAGCCGAGCGCCACGCAGCCCCACATGATCGTCAGCCACTTGCTGGCCTTAAAGTAGTGGTCGTCGTCGCGCCCTTTGACGAGGCTACGGCGGTAGATGTCCACCAGGCTGGTGGTGGCCAGGGCGTTGAGTTCCGAACTGGTGCTCGACATGGCGGCCGAGAAGATCACGGCCAGCAACAGGCCCACCAGCCCGATCGGCAGGTAATTGATGATGAAGGTGATGAAGACGTAATCGCGGTCTTCGGTGATCGCCTCGGGGTCGACCCGGATGATGAGGTCGTCGACGCCTGCGTTGATCTCCATGCGGCGTTCGACGGCACCTTCGAGGCGGGCGCGGGCGGAGGTGATGGCCGCCTCGTCGTCGGTGCGCAGGGCCTCGACGAGGAGGGTGGACGCTTCGGAAGTGACCTCGGCCGCCGCGTCGTAGTCGGCTTGCAGGCCGGCCAGTTCGCCGGCGTATTCCGACTGTTCGACCTTCTGCAGGTTGGCGGTATTGAAATGAATCGGCGGGGCGACGAACAGGAAAAAGACGAAGACCATGATGCCCACGAAGAGCACCAGGAACTGCATCGGCACTTTGAAGATGCCGTTAAAGAGCAAGCCTAGCCGGCTTTCCGTCAGGCTTTTACCGGACAGGTAACGCTGGACCTGGCTTTGGTCCGTTCCGAAATAACTGAGGAACAGGAAGGTGCCGCCGAGCATGGCGGACCAGATGTTGTAGCGGTCGTTGAGGTCAAACTCGAAGTCGATCACCTCCAGCTTGCCGAGCTTGCCGGCTACGTTGAGCGCATCGCCCATCCCCACGCCTTCGGGCAGCTTCATGACCACCACCACGCCGGCGGCGACCATGCCGAGCAGAATGACGATCATCTGCTGTTTCTGGGTCACCGAGACCGCCTTCGTGCCGCCCATCACGGTGTAGAAGATCACCACGATGCCGATCAGGAAGATCGTCAGCCCCAGCGACCAGCCGAGGATGCTGGACAGGATGATGGCCGGCGCGTAAATCGTGATGCCCGCCGCCAGCCCGCGCTGAATCAGGAACAGCAAGGCCGTCATCGTGCGCACCCGCACGTCGAACCGGCTTTCGAGGTACTCGTAAGCCGTATACACCTGCAATCGGTAGTAGATCGGCAGCACGAAAACACAGAGGATCACCATCGCGATCGGCAGCCCGAAGTAGAACTGCGCGAAGCCGAGGCCGCTGTTGTACGCCTGCCCCGGCGTGCTCAGAAAGGTGATCGCGCTGGCCTGGGTGGCCATCACGGACAGCCCGATCGTCCACCATTTCAGGTCGCGGTCACCGAGCAAATAACTTTTTACGTTGTCTACCGAGCGCGTTTTCATCACGCCGTAAGTCACGATCGTGGTCAGCGTACCGACCATCACGATCCAGTCAATCGTACTCATGCGTAGGCGTTGGAAAAGAGGTAAAAAAGAAAGATCAGGACAACGTGGGCAACCAGTACGAAGGTGTACATATTTTGCCAGGAACCGAGAATGGGCGGCTCCTCCGGGGTGGTTTCAGTGGGTGGGGGCTGGGACATGGCCCGCAAGGTAGTTGTTATGCGGATTTATTTCTCGTGGGATGAGATCCCCCCCTCCTACTCCGGCTCAAAGCCGAGAATGATGTTAAACGTCGACGGTTTCGCGTCGGGCGTGATGTCGAGGTTCTTGTCGAAACCGTAGCCCCAGTCGAAACCGAGCGTGCCGAACATCGGCAGGAAGACGCGGGCACCGAAACCGGCGGAGCGCTTGAGATCGAACGGGTTCCAGTCGCGGCTCGTGCGCCAGGCGTTACCGGCCTGGGCGAAGGCGAGCACGTAGATGGTGCTGGAGGGGTTCAGGCTCAGCGGGTAGCGGAGTTCGACGGTGTACTTACTAAAGATCGGCGTAGCGGCCTCGGTGCCGAGAATCGGGTTCTCGTTGTTCTCCAGTTCGTTGATCTCGTAGCCGCGCATGGAGATGATGTCTACGCCGGCGAACTGGAATTGCTGATTGTTGATGCCGTCGCCACCCAGCTGGAACCGCTCGAAGGGCGCAACGCCCACCGCATCGTCGTACGCCCCGAGGAAACCGATCTTGGCCTGCGTTTTCAGGACGAGCTTACCGACGATCGGCGTGTACCAGTCCGCGTTCAGCCGCCATTTGTGGTATTCGAGGTAGCGGAACTTCTCTTCCACGCTCGCCAGGTCTTCGGGGTCGCTGCTGCGCAGACCGAGGTTGCGGTAAGGCGGCGTCAGCGTCACGCTCAACTCGATGTTGGAGCCCTGCTTGGGGAAGATCGGGTCGGTGGCCGTGGAGCGGGCCAGGGTGAACTGACCGCTGAAGTTGTTGTAGTTGCCGTTGCGCACGCTCTGGCCGGCGTCCGTCACAAAAAGGTTAGACCAGCCGTCGAGGCTCAGCGTCTGCAGGTTGACGCCGGCGCGGAAGACGAAGTTATCGTCCGGCCAGCGCAGGCGCGTTCCGAAGGTCACGTTGGCTTGCTGAATGATCAGCTTGCGCGGCGCGCTCTCGATGCCGAGGTCGTACTTATTGTAAAAGGCACCGACGGTCAGGGAGGTCGGCCGTTTGCCGCCCAGCCACGGCTCGGTCAGGCTGACGTTGTGGCTTTGGAAGAAGCGGCCGTTGGTCTGCGCGCGCAAGCTCAGGCGCTGGCCGTCGCCCTGCGGCAGCGGGTGCCAGGCTTCCTTGTTGAATACGTTGCGCAGGCTGAAGTTATTGAACGTCACGCCCAGCGTACCGATCACGCCCCGGCGGCCGCCCCAACCGGCGCTGAGTTCCAGCTGGTCGGACGGTTTCTCTTCCACCGTGTAGATGATGTCCACCGTACCGCGGTCGGGGTTGACGGGCGTCTCGATGCCCAGCGTCTCCTGGTTAAAGTAGCCCAAACCGATGATCTGCCGCTGCGAGCGGATGATGTCGGAGCGGGAGAACTTCTGCCCCGGGCGGGTGAACACCTCGCGGCGAATCACGTGCTCGTGCGTCCGGTCGTTGCCGTTGATGACCACCTTGTCGATCTCGGCCTGCGGCCCCTCGAAGATGCGCATCTCCAGGTCGATGGAGTCTCCGTCGATGGATACCTCGATGGGGTCGACGTTGAAGAACAGGTAGCCGTTGTCCATATACAGCGAGGAAACGTCGGCGTTGTCCTGGCTGAAGGAGAGGCGGGTTTGCAGCTCCTCATTGTTGAATACGTCGCCCTTTTCGATGGCCAGTACGCGGCTCAGAGTTTCGTCGTCGTAGATGGAGTTGCCCTTCCAGCTGATGTTGCGGAAGTAGTACTGGTTACCCTCGTTGAGGCGAACGTCGACGATCAGGTCGCCGTCTTCGTCGCGGTAGATGCTGTCGCTCAGCACGCGGGCGTCGCGGTAACCGAGGGTGTTGTAGTAAGCGATCACGGCGTCCTTATCCTCCTCGTAAAGGTCGGGGCGGAACTTGGAGCTTTTCAGCAGGCGGCCCTTCTGGCTCGTCTCCTTCATCTTCTTGCGCAGCTTCTTATCCTTGACGGCCGTGTTGCCGATGAAGTTGATCTCGTCGATCTTGACGCGGCTGCCCCGGTCGACCTCGAAGACGAGGCGCACGGAGTTGGCGCGGCTGGAGTCGACGATCTCGTCGACCTTGACCAGCGCGTCGAGGAAGCCCTTCTCGACGAAGTACTCGCGGACGCCCTCGGCGGCGTTCACCTTGGCGTCTTCGGTCACGATGCCACCGCGG
>ENA-ORXT01002360-ORXT01002360.1-marine-metagenome-genome-assembly--contig:-NODE-2360-length-22790-cov-211.659842_pt1 | contig 22790 bp, 22 predicted proteins | sample MGYA00237868_ERZ511482 | MGnify/ENA metagenome assembly ERZ511482
TTTTTGAAAATGGCCCGCACAATAGCAAATGGGTTTACCCCAAAGTGCCAATAAAAGTATTTATCTTCTTTATGTACAATGGCTTTTTTCAAGGTTGAAGAGATTTCGTGCAACTCAGTTTTCATTCGCCATTTATCATCGTTTGACAAATAGGCGTGTATTATTTCGTCATCTTTATCAGTTATTATAGTAGCATAATCAACATTTATTGTTAGCGGGTAAACCTTGTTTAACACCCAGAAACCAATTACCGCTATTAGCAATAAAATGGCAAGCAATTTGAAGATATGGCGCACATTGATTTTCAATATACTTTTAAGGAACGATAAAAAAATAAATTGACCATCTGACTTTGCCATTTCCCGATATACTTCCTTGAAAAGCCTCGGCTTAGCCTCACTAAGACTGCGTTTTTCAACTCGTCTATCAAAAAATGGCTTTATCATTGTTGGTAAATTTATTTTCTCATCGTTCCTAACGGAGCTGTAAGCTTATAAATTTTGATGATTGCTTGTTTAAGTAGGATAAGTTTATGGTGCACCTTGAATATTTTTCACATTCTATATCAATAATATATCTAACATTTTACGGCGTTTTTCTATTTAATTTACTGTTACTAAACCCTATTTGAAGTAGATGTTTATTCATTATTAGTCATTGAATTCAACAATCTTAATACAGAAATATAAATACCATTGCCATCAATTGAGGAATTATTGAAACCCAAGCTATTTGTCGAACTGCCAGAATCTTTGAACTCATTTATTTTTTGTTTTTAAGTCATATAACGTCTCTTGTATGGTGCGTATGCATCTCGCAGGGTGGTGCGTATGCATTATACAAATTGTTGGGTGTAGTGGTTTTTATTCGGTTGTTAAGTCCATTTTTTGGTTCAGCAATTCTACGTTGAAGTTAATTTTTGCGTTCAATGCTCTGAACATTTTTAAAATCGTTTCAAATCTTGCATCGGTCAAATTATTTTCGATTTTCGAGATTTGTGCTTTTTTCACGCCAATCAATTCTCCAAGTTGTGTTTGAGTCAATTTCCGTTCTCTACGAGCTTGTTTTATCGCCTCTCCTATTAAGTCAAGTCGCAATTCATTTTCATAAACATCTCTTTCTTTTGTGCCTTTTTTTCCAAGGTATTTGTCTTTGGCTTGGTCAAGTGTATATGTTTTCATCCCTGCTTGTTTTTACTTTCAAAATATTTATTCATTAATTCAATCGCTTTTACAATTTTCTTTTTAGGTGTTTTCTGCGTTTTTTTTGACAATTCCGTGAGTCGCTATAACAATGGTCACTTTATTGTCCGCTTTGTCTCAAAATGCAAAAAGACGATATTGCTTTTTGTTGTACAACGTCCTAAATTCCTAAATATCCGAGTTCAACTTTTTAAAGAGCGTGTTGTCGGTTTTAACTTTCGCTTTGTCAATATTGAAAAGGATTTTTTGACGAGCTTTTTTATCAAGTCCATCCAGAAAATCAAATGCATCTTTAAGAAACTCGACTTTAAAGTTTTCCGTCATTCAAATATTTGTTTAACACAAAGGTGAAAGTTTCCTTTTTAGTAAACAAATTTAATTTTAGAAACGAATTTTTCACATTCCACACAACACCTCAATACCCATAATAGTTATACTGAAATCACTTTTGCTATTAATTTTATTTTTATTAACAATGCCTATTGATTCCATATCATAAATCGCTTTAGCAATAAACTTGCAATTTTTTATATTGGAGATTCGATGTAATGCCCTCAATTACATCAAAACATTTCTAACCTAACAATTCAACGCGCCACAAATACTAATCACTTGGCCGCTAATGTAAGTTGCTTCGTCAGAAGCTAAAAATGCTGTTAAGTTGGCTACATCTTCACCCGTACCAAAACGTTTTAACGGAATATTGCTTATGTATTTGTCTTTTACTTTTTCGTCTAATTCGTCTGTCATTTCGGTAGCAATAAAACCTGGGGCAACAGCATTACAACGTATGTTTCTTGAGCCCAACTCTTGCGCTAAACTTTTAGTAAAACCAATAATGCCCGCTTTAGAAGCCGCATAATTCGTTTGTCCGCCGTTGCCACGCATTCCTACAATAGAACTCATATTAATAATAGCGCCGTTGCGTTGTTTCATCATCGGTTTAATAACACATTTACTTAGGTTAAATACCGATTTTAAATTGTTACTCATTACATCATCCCAATTGGCTTCGCTCATACGCATTAACAACCCATCGCGGGTAATGCCAGCATTGTTTATCAATACATCAATGCTAGTAAAATCGGCTAATACATTTTCTACCAATTGCTCACAAGCTTCCATATTAGCAGCGTCAGACTGATAGGCTTTTAAAATTACCTCATCTGTTTTTAATTCCTTAATTAGTTCATCAGCTTTTGTTGAGGAAGAAAAATAAGTAAAAGCTACATTAGCACCACAATCCACCAGTTTTTTCACAATTGCAGCACCAATTCCTCTGCTACCACCAGTTAGTAAAATGTTTTTATTTTTAAGATTTTGCATCAGCAAGTATTTAAAATTTACGTTATCTTTATAATAGATTATTTTATAAAATTTTTTATGATGACGACCAATAATATAAAATTCTCTCCTAAAACTAACGACAGAACTTCATTAACCAACGAACAATTTACTACAAAAGTAAACTTAGAAAAAGATAATATTAAGTATTACCTAAGTAAATTGTTTAAAAACAATGAGGCTGAAATGGAATCCTTAGCAACACTTGCCCTTCAGCGAGCAATTACCAATTATCAAAAGTATGATGGACACGATACTTTAGATACTTGGCTGTATGGCCAGATAACTACCGCAGTAATTGATCACATTAAAGCGAAAAGAAGCATAAAATTAGCTTAATTACTTCCCTAATACTTCTGCCATTGTTTTGCCAATAAAAGCTGGCGATTCAACTACTGTTATGCCACATTCGGCCATAATTTTCTTTTTGGCCTCTGCGGTATCGTCTTTTCCACCAATAATAGCACCAGCATGCCCCATAGTTCTACCTTTTGGTGCCGTTTGCCCTGCAATAAAACCAACAACTGGTTTTGTGCCGTGCTCTTTAACATAATAGGCTGCTTCTGCTTCCATTTGGCCACCAATTTCACCAATCATAATAATACCTTCTGTATCAATATCTTCCATTAACAGTTTTACCGCATCTTTTGTGGTAGTACCAATAATAGGATCGCCACCAATACCAATACAAGTGCTTTGGCCCATACCAGCTTTTGTAACTTGGTCAACCGCCTCGTAGGTTAACGTACCAGAACGACTTACAATACCAATTTTACCTGGTTTGTGAATAAAGCCCGGCATAATGCCAACTTTTGCCTCCCCTGGCGTAATAAGCCCCGGACAGTTTGGCCCTATTAAACGACAATCTTTACCCGCAATAAATGCCTTAGCTTTCACCATATCTTGCACCGGAATACCTTCTGTAATAGCAATAATTACTTTAATGCCCGCATCGGCAGCTTCCATTATTGCATCGGCAGCAAAGGGTGGCGGCACAAAAATGATAGACACATCTGCCTTAGCCTTAGCAACGGCATCGGCTACAGAGTTAAAAACAGGCAAATCTAAATGGCTTTGCCCACCTTTGCCCGGCGTAACACCACCAACTACGTTAGTACCATACGCAATCATTTGTTCCGCATGAAAAGTACCTTCACTACCGGTAATGCCTTGTACTATTATTCTTGAATTTTTATTTACTAAAACACTCATTTTCAATAATTAGCTCACAAAGATAATAATTGATTGTATAGATTTGATAAGTTAAGTAGTTTTATTAGCTATAAAATTTATAAAGCCCAAAATGCTTTTAATTTAGGTAATGATATATTTGGTGCAACCCTTTACTTATTAAACAAAGTGCCAGTATCATAAGAATTTGGCAAATCATCTAAGTCCTTTATAGGTATAAATTGAGTTGGGTATTTTTTAAAACCATTATCAACAGTATAAAAGCATTCTGCACCCGAATCAACTGCACAAGCTAATATTAAAGAATCGTATTTCATTTGGGCTTTGGTTATCCCTTTATTTCGAAATTCTTTTCCTTCTGTAAAATATCTGGTATGCAATATTCTTGTTAATATCCGTGCAGTTCTTTCAGTAAAATCACATTTAAGAATACCGTTTGGTAAAGAGCTAAAAAAGAGATTTTGTTGAGGTTCCGTAAGAATACAAGATATTTCTGAAAGAACAATGTTTGGTATCAAAATCTTGTAGTCTTTTTGTGAAAGTTTATCTATTAAAGAGTTTGCCTTTTCAAAATTAACTAAATCATTTTCAGGTGGAGTCTCGTCTCTAAAAACCCAAGCAGAAATCATTGAATCAAGGCAAATAATTCTACTGTGCATTACTATTATTTAGTAACTTTTTAAATGAATCAACTGTTTGATTAATAGATAGTATTTTATATGCCTCCATACTTTCAAGAATAAATGATTTTAACTGTAGAGTTTTGCCTGAATATTTAGCATTTCCAACAATCTTTACTTGTTTATAAACCAAATTACTATATTCTATTACTTGCTCTTTAGATAGGTGTGCGTTGACGTATCTGCCATTAAGTGATAGTACATTAGCAACCGGATTATCTCCACCAATCTTTTTTAACTCTCCATAATAGGTTGATTTTTGTTGGAAAGTGTAATCCTTATCTTGATTTAATGATTTGAAGCTGGCGATTTCATTAAATTTATTGTTCTTAGAATAACCAAATTTAGCCTCACAATCCCATTTTTTATTAAAGTTAGAAATGTTGTGTATCGGCTTTTTAGCCTTTTCAGGTAGTGCATTTATATCCCCCGAATTTATGGCTATAGCTAGTGCTAAATATGCTGTTTTAGATACCCCAATAAATTTTTTAAGTTCTGATTTTAGACTTAGGCTTTTATTGTCTATTGCTATTAGACTTATATAATCATCATCTAAATCAATAGTTGGGTCATGATGTAATATCACTGCTTTAAACGCCTCATCAAAGTTGCTTAATACGTTTGTTAGCTCTTTAATTGAAACTTTATTAGGCTTTATATCGTTCCCTTGAAACTTTAGTTCTAATATGTTTGAATCAATTTTGATAGCGATTAAGGATTTTGTTCAAATATAACAAACGTTGAGTAAAAGAAAAAGTTTTATATTTAATCACTATTTAGTATTCAGGCTAAATATATTTGCATAATAGTAAGCATTTACTTGTCTTTAATATTGTTAAAGCAAGCATCTATGTGTAAATCTAACGTAAAAAAAATTAGAGATTTTGATAGCTTCTATGATCTTATCACATATTCTGACACGAAAGAAAAGTGTCAACAGCATTTAGCCGGCTTGTGCTATGGTTATAATAATAAAGGCTCTGTCACTTACTTTTTCTACTTCTGGTATCGAACATATTAGTTTCATTAAACATTTCAATCATTCATCTAATTGAATCAAATTCTCTACATCTTTTTCTACTGCTCTAACCTTTTTATCAAATCAACAACATTATCTTAGTCTTTATCGGCTGGAAGAGGGCTTTGGCTCTGCTGGTAGTCCTGTTAAATAGGATTACTCTTAATTTACCCTAACTAAAGATGTATATACATAGGCCCTTATTTTGGCTAAGAAAACACCTTGATATTGTAAATAAAGCGATAAAATTAAGTTATGTATTGAAAAAAGTAGAAATATATTTGGATAAACCATTGCAATCAAGGCTATTTCAACTACCTCGCTCCCCCGTTGATAGAAATGCAATCCTTTTTTACAAAAATTTTAAGAAGCCACTTCTGGCAATAAATGTGTTACCTCTTTTATATTACTTCCCTTATTATGTTTCAGCTTTAACAAACAAAGCAAGTGATGTGGTGATAATATTACATGCTCGTCTTCCTGCATTTTTTTATTGATGCAATTATAAAACACCTCTGTTTCATTATTTAAATTGAAAGCAAAAGAACTGTCGCTTAAATTAATCCACATTTGGTAATTGCTTTTACCAATAGTAAAACTGCTCTCAAACACTTTATCTTTTAGCAGCGTAGTTTTAATATTGGTAGCAACTTTTAGTGGAAAGCAAGATTTATATAGCTTCATTAATTCCTCATCATACTCCTCAATTTCATCTGATATAAAAAACAGATCGCCAAAAATATAATTTACATACAGCTGCGTAATTTTCTCTTCAAAACTCAATTGGTTTTTGTGGTTTCTTAAAATACAAACATCGGTATCGTTAACAAAACCATAACCGTTTAAGTGGTTTAACGTAATTGAATTTTGCAAGGCGTTAATTGTTGAAAGTCGCTCTCTATGGTTTACTTTTCGTAACCAATGCTTCCAGGCAAAATCGGCATCGGGCCCAATACGGCAATAGTTGGTAGTTTCAATTGCAGGCAATAAAGGAACGCCGCAACCTAAAATTTCATTATCACCACAAACTTTGCGCAACCATTGCATGGCCTCGTAAAAAACTTGCGCTCTTGTTTTATGTTTTGGTGGCGCTAAACCAACGGCATACAAAAAATCAAGCTTTACCATTTTAAATTTCCAAAGTTTAAAAACGGTATCAAATACGTTGGTTAAATATTGGCGCAATTCTTCATTATAAAAATTGAGTGCATAATGCCAACCGCCCCATAGCGGGTGGTAACCACTTTTTACCAATTTACCTTTTGCATCTTTTAGTAACCAATTTTTATGTTTTTTAAATATAAAAGATTGTTTTGTGCAGATAAAAGGCGCTAACCAAATGCCGGGTTCATAACCTGCAACAGTAATTTTTTTTGCCAAACAACACATTTGCCCGCCAAAGTTAGGGTTTAGGTTTAGCCAATCGCCAACCGTTTTTTGCCAACCATCGTCTATTTGAAAATAGTTGATATTGATGTTGTGTTTTTTAAATGCAACTAATTGTTTATTTAAATAGCTGGCCGTAATTTTATTAAAATGATAATACCAACTGGTATAACCTGCTTTTTTTACTGGAGTCTCTTGGGTTAGGTTTTTTTTCAGATCTAAAAAATCAAAATATTGATCTATAGCTTCTTCTTTGTTGCCTTCAAACAAAAACAAATCAAACAACAAAAATTGTTGGTTTTTTCTGATTTCTAAATTAGCAACATCTTTAAAAATATTAATTGTGTTGGGCTTCTGAAAATGAAATAAGGTAAAGGCGGTAGGTTCACTACAAGAACCTAAAAATAATGAGTTCTGATCTTTGAAGTTTAAGTAAGTGTAATTCCAACTGCGTAATCCCTTTTTATATTTTCGGTTCAATAAATTATAGTCGCCCATTTGCCCCATTAATGGTTTGGCTATTGGGTTTAAATTTTTTAACTGCTCGGCCGATTTATATAAACCAGTTTCTGACCAAGACTGGTAACCTTTACAAAATATATTTTTAAATTGGTCTAAATTAAGATTAGCTGTGAGCGCACACGATTGAATGGCAATATGAGTAACTGTATTTAAAAATATTTGAAGCCTTGTAAAATTGAAACCCTCGTACTGCTTGCAACTTACTTTAAATTTATTATTGGCTATCCCATCTTTTATATTAAACTTAGTGCTATAATTTAAATTATTGCTTTGGTAAGTTAATTTTGCGGTGCAGCTATCAAGTATTTTTTTTCTTATCATTTTGTAGATGGTGGCATTTTTTTTGGAATTTTTATAAAACTTTAGAGTATAATAAAATATGTTTAATTAGTAATAACATTAAAAATTTAAAGCGTGGGGTGTAGGGCTGTGTAGGGTTAATTTTCGTACAGCCTTTTTTTTTAAATACTATTTTTTTGTAAAAAATACTCGTCAACAATTTCTTTAACCAAGTCTCCTGTTAGTGGCTTGCTCATAAAAGAAACATTTTTATATTCTTGTGCTTTTTCTTTGTCTCGTGGATTTAGGGAGGTACTAAATATTATAATTTTTAGGTGCAAATCATTTCCTTTTTTTGTTAGTTTAAACAAATCTAAAAACTCCCACCCATTCATTTTGGGCATATTAATGTCTAAAAACAATAAGTTAGGTTGCAAATCATTTTTTAACATTTCCAATGCTTTTTCAGCATCATCTATTATTATTAAGTTATTGCAACAGTTAGCATCAGTTATTATAATTTCGTGCAGAAAGTTGGTTGCCTCATCGTCATCAACCATCAATATCGTATCAATTATATTCATTTTTATTTAAATTCGTTTAAGCAATATTTTATTGTATTGATAAAAGTAGAACCTCCATTAAATTCAAATTCGCACGTAATTTTGCTTTATGTAATTCAATTTTTTTTTGTAATGCGCATTTACCTGCTCTTAAAAAAGGGTGGTAAAAGTACCATCTAATAATTGATTATTGTGTTTTCCGACACACATTGTTACACCTGCCAAATTAATATTTAGAGGTTTTAAATTGCTTGTAAATGCTTTTAAGTTAAGCAGGCTATCATTATATGCTATGCTCAATTTTGCCAACAAAATAGCTAATTGATCTTACCAATCTAAAATAAATTTTTCACCAGAATTTGCAGAAAAAGCAAATAATATCAAACTCAAGGCCTTTAAAAAAAATTAATTGCGCTTTATACTTGGATGTAATATAACAAGACCATGAGTTATACGGTTAAATTTGAGGATTAGTTAGCTTAATTATTGGTTGAGAGGCGGTTCAATTAAAAAAACATACAACTCTTTGGGGCCGTGTGCGCCTAATACTAATGTTTTTTCTATATCTGCGGTGCGGCTTGGGCCTGTTGCTAGCGATATAAAAGATGGTAATTCGTTTTCGTATCTTTTATTAAGTAATACAAATGCATCTTTAATATCGTATACAAATTGATTGGTGTAAGCCACGCAAATATGTACGGGTGGGTAAATTGACAAGTTTCTACCACTTGGCAAAGCGGATGATAAGAGTATACTTCCGGTTCTAGCAATTAATGCTTCGCAGGTGGTAATGCCTGCGTCTGCTTTGTCTAAGTTTTTTCCAATTCTACATTTTCTAAAATCAACAGCAGCAAAAACTTCTTGCAAATCTGGATGCCAGCAATGTAAATTTTTCCAATCTTTTTGATCGCTAAGCTCTGTTAATTGCTCAATAAACTCTTCCAAATTTTCACAGAAGATAAAATTACCTGATACTTTTTTTAATGCTTCTGCAAAAATTACGGCTAAATCTTCTTTGCTTTTGGTATAAACATTTTCTGGTATCGCTTCCTCAAAAGGAGGCGCTACTTCTTTATTGTTTTTTTTAAGTACTTGCCGTATTTTTTGTAAAATGCTGTTTTTTATAGTAGCTGCTTGCTTCATTTATTTTTTATCAAATTCCTGTATCACTTAACTACTTGCGTATCATCATTTGTTGTATTGCTAACTTGGTTTAACGGTATTGCATTGGTAGTGCCATTTTGCTTTGCATTGTCTTGCAATTTGTTTTCATTAAATGGCCGTTTACCAATTAATTCTTCCAAATCCGATTTAAACAAAATTTCCTTTTCTAACAATTTTTTAGCGATCATTTCTAACTCACCTTTATGTTTTTGTAAAAGTGCTATTGTTCGGTCGTAAGCACTATCAATTAGCTTACGTACTTCTTCGTCAATTAAGTTAGAAGTTTCGTCGGAATAAGGTTTACTAAACTGATATTCTCCTTGTGTATCATTAAAAGAAACCTGCCCTACCTTTTTGTTCATACCATAAATGGTAGTCATAGCGTAAGCCATTTTGGTTACTTTTTCTAAATCGTTTTGTGCACCGGTTGTTATTTTACCGAAAATAATATCTTCGGCTGCACGGCCACCAAGTGTCATACACATTTCGTCAATCAGTTGCTCGGTACGGTACAAGTACTGTTCTTTTGGTAAATATTGCGCGTAACCTAGGGCTGCTACTCCACGTGGTACAATGGTAACTTTTACTAGTGGATGCGCATCTTTTAAAAACCAACCAGCAACGGCGTGGCCAGCTTCGTGGTAAGCAATGATTTCTTTTTCTTCGGGCGAAATAATTTTATTTTTCTTTTCTAAACCACCAATTACCCGATCAATAGCATCATTAAAATCTTGCATTTCAACGTGTTTTTTTTCTTTACGGGCGGCTATCAAAGCAGCTTCGTTACAAACATTAGCTATTTCTGCTCCTGCAAAACCAGGTGTTTGGGCAGCTAATTTTTCTGCATCAATATTTGGTGAAACTTTAATTGGGCCTAAATGCACTTTAAATATTTGCTTACGACCTTTTAAATCGGGACGATCAATGCCTATTTGACGATCAAAACGACCTGGTCGCAACAAAGCAGAATCCAACACATCTGGCCTGTTAGTAGCAGCTACAATAATTACGCCTTTGTCTGAGCTAAAGCCGTCCATTTCAACCAGCAATGCATTTAAGGTATTCTCTCGTTCATCATTACCTTGTACTGCATTTTTACCTCTTGCTCTGCCAATAGCGTCAATTTCATCAATAAAAATAATACAAGGTGCTTTTTCGCGTGCTTGTTTAAACAAGTCTCTTACTCTGCTGGCACCAACTCCTACAAACATTTCAACAAAATCGGAACCTGAAATAGAGAAAAATGGAACCTGCGCTTCACCAGCCATTGCTTTGGCTAATAAGGTTTTGCCTGTGCCTGGTGGGCCTATTAGTAAAGCGCCTTTAGGTATTTTACCACCCAATGCAGTATATTTTTGTGGGTTTTTTAAGAAGTCAACAATTTCTTTTACTTCTTCTTTTGCCTCATCTAAGCCGGCCACATCATTAAAAGTTATTTCTACTTTTGTGGTATTATCAAACAAGGTAGCTTTTGATTTACCTATACTAAATATTTGGCCACCAGGGCCACCCATACCTCCGCTTACTCGGCGCATTATAAAAATCCAAATGCCTATAATAATTATGATCGGTAGTAACCACCCTATTTGCTCTAAAAAGCTGGTTCTGGTACCATAATCAATATTTACTTCTTCAATATTATCGTTGTTTTCGTAAGCTTCTTGTAATTTTTCATCAAACCTATCTACACTACCTATTTCAAACGTATAATGCGGTTTACCTTGAGATAAGGCTTTGAAACGTCCTTCGCCCAAATCATTATATTCAGTTTTGTCGAGGCTTTTATCTTTTATAAAAACTTCTACTTGTTCTTTATTTCTAACAACATATATTTTATCTACATCGTTTGAAGGTAGTAGTTCGCTAAAAAAATCTTGCTCATACTTTTTTTTGGCCTGACCCGAAAAATTTAATAATTGCAAGCCGAGGAGGAGGAGGACAATAATACCATAAACCCAATAGAAATTGAATTTTGGTTTCTTTGATTTATCTTTATCTTTGATTTTGTTATTTTTATTTTCTTCAGCCATTTTTATTTATTAAACTTAATGCTTATTTGTAACACCAATTATACAAATTTAGTTTGTTAATAATTTGTAATTATTCCGTCACTCCACAGTTCTTCCATATTGTAAAACTGTCTTTTTTCTTTTTCAAAAATGTGTACTACTATATCAAAGTAATCAATTAATACCCATTCTAAATTATTTAACCCCTCTTTATGCACAGGGTATTCGCTCATTTCTGTTTTTACGCGATGCACTATATTATCAGCTATGGCTTTTATTTGAGGTTTATTGTTAGCTTCGCATATTATAAAATGGTCAGAAATGGCCTCTGTAATATTGGTTAAATCAATAGAGGTAATGCCTTCTGCCTTTTTATCATCAATACTATCAACAATTAGTTGATGAAGTTGGGTGGTTTTATTTTTTTTGTTTTTAATTATACTAAGTTCGTTCAAAAAATTATTTATAAAAGTTAAACTGCAAAATTAATAGTTTGTTTGTTATAAAACCCACTTTATTTACAGGTAAATGTTTTATTGAGCTACCACAGATTGATAGCACCAATGTGTATGCCGTAAATTTATTAAAACATACTAATATCGCCGAAGGTACGGTAGTTTCTACATTAAATCAAACAAAAGGCAAGGGTAATGCTAATAATAGGTGGTTAAGCAAGCCAGGTAAAAACCTTAGCTTTAGTATAATTTACCAACCCACTTTTTTGCTGGCAAGGCAACAGTTTTATTTAAATATGGCTATTTGCTTAGGTATAGTAGATGCTTTACCTACAAAAGCTGGCTTTAGCATAAAGTGGCCTAACGATATTTACTATAAAAACTATAAGGTAGGAGGCTTATTATTTGAAAATATAATTTTAGGAAAAAAAATAAAACACAGCATTATTGGTATTGGTATAAATGTAAACCAAGTAAATTTTAGCAACAGATTGCCTAACCCAACATCTTTAACAAAAATTTTTAAAAAGAAGTTTGACTTGTACGAGTTGATGACTGACATACTACTTCATATTGAGAAAAGATACCTGCAATTAAAAGCAATGGAATTTATTGCTTTAAAAAAAGCGTATTTAAACCATTTATATTTATACGAACAAGCGGCTATATTTAAAGTAAATGTAAAACAAGTTTTTGGTACAATAAAGGGGATAAACGAAAATGGGCAATTATTAATTAAGATTGGAGACGAACTTAGGGAATTTGGTTTTAAGGAGGTAGAGTTTATAGTATAAAATTATACATTTAATATGTTTATTAAGAAAGCAAACTGCCTCAAAACAAAATTAGATTAACAACATTATTTTTTTAAAATAGTTAAAAGAACGGTATAGTAATTTTTATTTTCAAGCTGAGCAACTAACCAACTTTTATAGTGAATACCTTCGTTTGTACCCGCCTCAAAGGGAGGAGAATCATCAATAAAACGACTCACTATTTCTTCTGTTTTTTCTTCACTAAAACTAATATCTCTTCCTAAAATAACTAATACTTTTAAAAAAGTGTGTTGTCGTTTAAACTGAGGCAAGGATAGTACGTGAGCATACTTTTTTTGAATTTTTTTGATGCTGTAATTAAAATAACTGAAATCTTTACTTTCATAGTAAAAAAGCAATTCCACTATTATTACCATTAGCTTCAATTCGTTGGTAAGGGCATCAAAAAAAATAGGTTTTAATACTTTGTTTAAACACTCATTTGCTTTTTTTATATCTTTTAAACAAAAATAAACAATAGCCAAATTTAAATTAATAAGGCTACTGTGATCTTTTAGTACTTCCTCACTCGAATATTTTTTTGATATTTGTAAACAGCGTTGTAATTGATTGCTATAAAAACAACCAGCAAAAACACATTGATAGTAGGTCCACACGTGCGTTTCGTAATACAGATTTTTATATTGATGTAAGCTTTCTTTTAGTTCTTCCGCATATTCGTAAACCAAATGAAAATTAAACAACTTTAGGTTAACATTAATTAACCAAGTTTGCATTACAATTTTTTGATTATGGTTGTTTTTATTAAAAACTGCATCCCTATCAAACTCTTTTAATGTTTTACTCAAATATAGTTGTAGTGATGAGAAATCACCCTTTTGAAGTAACATCATTCGAATACTTTTTTGCATTTGTATTCGTAAAGAAGGCGACTGATCTATAAGGTTAATATTATCTAATTTATTTTTAATGTTATCTAATTCATCAACTATGTGCAAACCTTTTGCACTATAATTTGATTTTTGAAGTCGCCACATCACCTCAGCTAACATATCATTAACAGCATTAATTTCTTCTTTCCTTTTAACCACATCCTTTTTCTTCTTTATAATTGTAAGCAGTGGCAAATCAACATATTGATGGCTAAGTGCAATCATTTGCTCATAAATGGTTTCTAAAATACTATAAAACTCGTGTTCTGCCGCCTTTTTTTCGGCCTTACACAAAAAATTATAAGCAATTTTAAATGCTGATTTATATAAAAATATTTCAGATAATATAAGATAATTTAAAATAAGTATTTTGTCGACCTTATTATAATTTAATACTAAAAGACTTTTATTAATGTCAACCAACATTCTATTTTTTAAACGATAAAAAGCATTTGCTTTTAATTGGTTAAACTTTTCTTGGTGTATCGTTTTATCGTCTTCATAATTACCTTTTCTAATAACATCAAAAAGTTTACTAACTGGTGCATCAGCAACTTTTATGTTTGAACGTTTTAAAAATAATTTAAAATGCCTTACATCTTCTTTGGTTAATGTATCAATAATATTCATTGGTTATTATTGTAAAACTATCAAATATAATACCAAAAAAATTTAACCAGTTATTGATTTATTTTGTGTTGGATGTGTAAGATAATGTTTAATTGTATGTACTTTCTATGTTATTGAAGCCAATTTGGAAATATTTTTGCATTATAATTTTACTTAATCATAAAAAAAAGAAAATGCAAATTAGGTTTTTACTTATAATAGTTCTCTTTACACTACTAAATACCAATTTTAATAGTAATGCACAGGCAAACATTGGGCAGCTACTTCTTGAAAACATAGAATTTCCTGATACTGTTTTGATTGGTGATGTACAGATAATATCGGGTACAGTAACCAATATTAGCGACCAACCAGTTCTATTTGACTATAGCTTTGGCTTCGATTTTGATGAAATATTTTCTGATATTGATTTCGATTATGAATATGACGAGCTAATACCTTGCGATGATTGTGATTTGCAACCCGGAGAAAGTAAATCTTTTTCAAAACCAGTATACTTAAACAATCAGCGAGTAGCACCTAACAAAGAAAATGTAATTATTATATGGCCCTCGGGTGTAATTGATGATGGCCCAATTGATGGCAAGGCACGAACCAGAACATTTTATGTTGAAGAAGAATCTACAACTAATGATAGAAATGGTGAGTTTGTAGCCTGTAATAGCATTGAAATTAACGAGCTTGAAGGTGTAATAAATATAAGCGGCCTTTTTGATGCTGATGAAAGTAATATAAGTGTAGTTAATCAAAACCACGAAGTTATTTATAACTGCAACAATAATTGCCCTACTGATGAAGTTTTGGTAGATATTTCTGGCAATGGATATTATTTAGTTCAAGCAAATTTAAGTAGTGGTTTAAACTTTTGTTACGAAACAAAAATAATATTTACCGAAAATTGGTTTGAATTTGAAGATTATATAAACGCAAACAATTTTCCAAATTATGAGCAATTAGACAAAATTTTTGAACTACCTAATATTGAATTGCCCGATAACTTCGACTTCCAAAACCAAGTTTCTGGGTGTGATGTAGCAATAAATATAGAAAATAATGAACTTAGTATTGTGAAACCATTAGAAGGTTCAGCAGCTGTTAAAATTAAAAACGAGCAAGGAAACATTGTTTTTGAATGTGAAGGAGAAACTTGCATTAACAACAAAATTATTTTGCAGCTACCTGATTTGGAAGAAATGAAATATACCGTTGAAATTTCTTACACCAATAACAACACCGAATGTAACAGCACCTACTCAATAGGTGGCGGTCAGGTAGTATTTAATAATAATAATATTCCGGTAGATAACTGTTCTGATATAGCTTTGATGCCAATACCAATTATCAATAGCGTATTCTCAAAATCAGCATTAGTTGATATACCTAACTCTTTTAAAGGATTTTTACAACTTAAGCAAGCAACAGCAGTAGAATGGCAAACCATTAACCAAACGTTAAACAGTTATCTGCTTTCGCAATTAAATGCTTGCACTACTTACCAAGTAAGGTCGGTATATAATTGTAACGAAACAGAATTATTTTCGGAAATACAAACCTTTACTACCCAAGGTTGTGTAGCCTGCAACATAAACGATATTAATATTAATGTTATGAATGTTTTTGGCAACACCTCATTTATAAGTTGGGATATTTTTACGGGAGGAAACTACCTTTTACACTACAAAAAACAAGAAGATAATGTTTGGAATGATTATAAAACATCCATTCCGTTTGTAATGTTGTTCAATTTAGAAAAGTGCGCCAACTACGAATTTTTCCTTGAAATTATTTGCAAGGATGATAAAGTTTCTGAACCAAGCGAAGTAATTAATTTACAAACAGGAGCTTGCAGGCTTGAAAGTACTGCTACCACCTCGTTAGAAATTCAACCTAATATAGCAAATCAATTTATAAACATATATTTAAACAATAAAAATAACTCTAACGATTTGCAAATATTTAATCAAACTGGTGTGTTAATTAAACAAATAGATGCATCAAAAATAGCAAGCGGAGCATATCGTTTAGATGTTTCGGCTTTACCAAAAGGTATTTATGTAATAAGCACCACCCAAAACAACAAACGCTACCATAGTAAGTTTGTAAAGCAGTAACTTTAGTTTTAAAATTTATATGATGAAAAAAAATCACCTGACAATATATCGTTAGGTGATTTTTTTATTATCACACCTTTAAGAGCAATAAGCAATTAAACTTATCTGCTTACCAAAAGCATTTTTTGATAAATACAGCGAAAAACACAGTTTTTATGCTGCTAAAACCTGGCTTGCAAAGGTAAAATCTGATTTTTTTTCAATCATCATTTAAAAACATTTGTAATAAACATTTAGGCAAATTAATTCCAAAAGAATCTTTATCTATAAAGAAGAAGCGGCTTACAATAGTTCAAATAAATCACTTTCAAAATTAATTGAACATTTACTTATCGAAATAGCAGTACATTTTTTATTTTACAGAAAAAAAACAATTTTATGCTTAATTTATCAATATTAATTGAAGATAGTGCAAAAAGATATGCAGATAAAACAGCCTTTACATTTATGGATACCGCCCTTAGTTTTGCACAAATAAATGCGGCCGCAAATCAAGTTGCTAATGGCTTAGTTGCCCAGGGCATAAAACCTGGCGATAAAGTAGCCCTAAGCTGCTTCAACACCCCCTATTTTCCTATAATATATTTTGGCATATTAAAGGTAGGAGCAGCAGTTGTGCCTTTAAGTGTTTTATTAAAAAAAGATGAAATAGCATACCATTTAACCGATAGTGATGCCAAAGCCTATTTTTGTTTTACAGGCACAGCAGAGTTGCCAATGGGGCAAATGGGCCACGCAGGTTTTAAAAAAGCCACTAATTGCGAACACTTTTTTATAATTATGCCCAAGCCCGAAATGCCACCTGCAATTGAAGGCACCGCAACTATGGGCAGCTTAATGGCAGGCCAATCGCCACACTTCGAAACCCACCCAACAAGTGCTGATGATACGGCCGTAATTATTTATACTTCTGGCACAACAGGCAAACCAAAAGGAGCAGAGTTAACTCACTCCAACTTAATATTGAATGCCATACTTTCGGCAGACTTGGTAGATTTTAATACTAATGATACAGCTTTAATTGTGCTGCCGTTGTTTCATATTTTTGCTATGACGGTGCTAATGAATGCAGGAATTTACCGTGGTGTTAGCAGTATATTATTACCTCGCTTTAATGCAGAAGCGGTAATGGGTTTAATGCAAAAACATAGTGTAACTGTTTTTGCTGGTGTGCCTACAATGTACTGGGGTTTAAACAATTATAAAAACGAAAAATTTGATTTAGAAACAATAAAAACCAACCTAAGAGTTTGCGCTTCGGGTGGCGCATCGCTACCAATAAAAGTGTTAGAAGATTTTGAACAGAAATTTGAAGTGCCCATTATTGAAGGTTACGGAATGTCGGAAGGTTCGCCGGTAGTAACATTTAATCACTTGGCAGTTGGTAGAAAGCCGGGTAGCATTGGCACTCCTGTTTGGGGTGTAGAAGTTAAAATTGTTAATGAAGATGGCAAAGAGGTTGCCGTTGGTGAAAAGGGAGAACTATTGTACAAAGGCCATAACGTAATGAAAGGATATTACAAAAGAGCGGAAATAAATAAGAAGGTTTTAAAAGGTGGTTGGCTGCACTCAGGCGATGTAGCTACCAAAGATGAAGATGGCTTTTACTACATTGTTGACCGTACAAAAGATATGATTATTAGAGGTGGCCTAAATGTATATCCACGTGAAGTGGAAGAACTTATTTTAAAGCACCCAGCGGTTTCTTTATGCGCAGTAATTGGTGTGCCGCACGAAGAAATGGGCGAAGAAATAAAAGCTTTTGTAGTTTTAAAAGATGACCAAACGGTAGCTGTAGCAGACTTAATTACCTGGACTAAAGATAATATAGCCGCCTATAAATACCCAAGAATAGTAGAACTTGTAACCGCCTTGCCAATGAGTGCTACTGGTAAAATATTAAAAAAAGAATTGAGAAAGACAACAAGTTAATTTTATGTAAAGCTAAACATTTGAGAAGTTTATACAAATAGCCGTTTTTTAAATAGCCCCGTTTTTAGTGGTTGTGTTACCAGAAGCGCTGGCTTTTTTAAATCGTAGCTGAAACATCTAAACATCCTCTTAATAACTAACGGGAAGCCTTAAAGTTTATACAAGTTTCTCTGTTTCGCTTCTAAAAGCAATATTATGTTTCTTAAACTATTAGATTTATTTATTAATAAAAAAGCACACCATAATGAAGACTTATTATTTAGGTTAAGATTTTTTGTCTGTCTAATATTTGTATTTTCATTTTTTAATTTTATCACAGCAACCTTAGCCTACTTAAATATTCTACAAGATTCTTTTAACTTTCAGGCGCTTTTTTGCGTATTCATTGGCACACTTATTTTAACTAAATTAAATGTAAGCATTAACCTCATCACCTTCGCATTTATGTTTTTTTCTATGTGTTTAAATTTGGCAGTTGTTGATGTAACTGGCGGTATTTACTCTTACAATTTAAAATGGTTAATAATATTTATATTATTTGCTATTACTTTTAATTATAAAGCATACAATAAGAGCGCTTTCGTTTATATGTTCTTTTCGTTGGCTGCCATTATATATTTTTATATAATTGAAGGTAATGTAGATAGAAATGATTTTAACAATATGTTAATGTTTGAAAAAAATGACTACTTAATTGAAAATATTTTACACTTGGTTGTTTTTTCATCCATTCTCTTTTTTTATTACCTATCACATAATCACTTGTTATTTGAAATAAAGAAAAAAAATATAGTATTGGAAGAAAAAAATTTGCTTAACCTAAGTAAAACAAAACAACTAAAAGCTATTAAAGAAAAATTAGAAGATACCAACCGAGAACTAAGAAGTTATGCCTATGCTACCTCACACGATTTAAATGAACCACTAAGAACAATTACCAGTTTTACACAATTATTAAAAATTGAATTAAGCCAAACAGCACTTACCGAAGATGCAAAGGAATATTTAAATTACATAGAATTGGGCGGTAAAAGAATGTTTAATTTGGTTGAAGACGCCTTAATGCTAGCCAAGGTAGATAGTATTAAAACAGCGTCTTTTGAGCTTATAGATTTAAATGTTTTGCTTAAAGAAGTGCTTTTTGACTTATCGAATCAAATAGAAAAAACAAAATCAACCATACAATTTAAAAACCTGCCAATCATAAAAGGTAACCAAGTTGAAATAAAACGTTTGTTTCAAAATTTAATATCAAACGCTATGAAATTTTCACGGCCAAATGTTATACCTGTTGTAGCAATAAGTGCCAGCCTAAAAAACAAACAACAACTATTTTCTATTGAAGATAATGGAATTGGTATTAATACAAAAAAATTAAAAACAATTTTTGAACCCTACAAAAGACTAAACGACAAACGAGACGGAACCGGCCTTGGCTTAACTATTTGTAAAAAAATTGTGGAAATGCACAAAGGCAAAATTTGGGCAGAACCCAAAAAAGAGCATGGAACTGTGCTTAAGTTTACAATACCTGCGGTATAGGATGGTTAATTTATTTTAGTTGTGATGCCCTTATTAATTTGGTCTGCTAATGTTTCAATATGTTTTATAAGATGCTTCAATACTTCTTCGGTAGTTAAAGGGTTTATTACCGTGCAGCGTAAATACGTAAGCCCATTTATATTAGTTTGCACAATGTAAAACTCACCAATTTTTACCAATGCTTTGCGAATTTTTTGGTTAATTTGGTTAAGATCTGTTGCTGCACTAATATACCTAAAATTAACAATATTACATTCGGGCATCATTAACAATTCAAATTTTTTGTTTGTTTTTATATGATGCGCAAGTGCTTTCGCCAAGTCATATAAATGATCTATGTTTTGTTCAAATATGCTAATTCCATAAGCTTTTATAATAAAATATATTTTGGGTGCCATCATTAACTTAGTACATTCAAAAGTTCGTTTGCCTGCTTGGTGCCATTCGTTAGCGGTTTCGCTGTTCCATAAATAAGTTGCTTTTTGTTGAAAGGTGCCAAAGCTCTGTTCTACATTTTTGAATAACAAGGCCGTAGTTAAAGAAGGCGTTAGCATCATTTTATGAAAATCAATTACTACCGAGTCTGCCTTGTTAATACCTTTAACCAAATGCTTATATTTTTTGCTTAATGCCGATGGGCCACCATGCGCTCCATCAACATGAAACCACAACTTATTGGCTTGGGCAAAAGTTGCCATGGCCTCCAAATCATCGAACGAGCCGGTTGCGGTGGTACAAGCACTTCCTACCAAAGCAATTACTATTAAGCCATCAGCTTTTGCTTGTTGTAAAGCTTGGGCCAACAAATTAGTGTCCACTTTAAATTGTTTATCTACTTCTAATTTTATAATTCCTTTTACGCCTAAACCCATAATGCGCACCGCCCTGTCCACACAATAATGCGCTTGGTTAGAAACCATAATGGCTAAGCTTTTTCCGTGTCCATCTTCCCAAACATCTTCTTTTGTATAATACCTGCGGGCAGCCAACAAAGCAGTTAAATTAGCCAATGTACCACCCGAAGTTAAAAAACCGCCACCTTGTTCTAAACCAATGGCCTTGCTTAACCAATCGCAAATTACTTTTTCTAAAGCGGTGTTGGCTTTACCCATTTCATACACTGCCGAACCGTTAGACATTACACTACTCAGTAAACCGCCCAAGGCACTTACCAAAGCAGGGGCAGCCACTTGGTGACCAATAAAGTTGGGGTGTTGCACATTAATAGAACGGTTTAGTATTTTTTGAAAAGCAGTGGCAATATCTTCTGGTTGTTCAAAGCCTTGCGACCAAAATTGGTATTCCTCTTCTGGTTCAGCATAGTCCAAAACCTTTACTTCATTATTTTGTACTTGTTGTAAGTGGTTGCACAAAACATCAATTACTTCGAGGGCCGTTTTTTTAAAGTCATCAATATTAAAAGCTTGTTGAAGTTTGGTTTGATTTGTTTTGCTGTCGTTCATCATGTTGCGAATATCTTAAAAGAGCAACAAATTTTATAATGCAATTTTAATAAGTAATTTTGCTTATAAGCAAAAAAGAATAAAAGCTAACCGTTTAATTTTAACCTTACCTAATTTTTTTAGAATTTGCCAAAGTTAGGTATAAAGTGATGATAGTTACAAATTGGCTAACAGCTTCCATTTTAAATTTCATACCAAAAAAATAATATGCGATTGGAAAAGAAAAAACAATTTTTGTACTACCAACAATTTAAATAACAGACCTTTGATAGAAATTGTTACTAATATAGAATATAACTATGAACGAAATAAGAAAAGTGGTTAAACAAGATGGAGCGGCTTTAAAAGAAGTTTTAAATTCAATTGAACTATTTCCAGCAGAAATGCTTGACGATATGATTTCAGATTATTTCAACAATCCAGAATCGCAAGATATTTGGTTTACTGCCACCCAAAATGACCAACCAATTGCTATTGGCTATTGTGCGCCAGAAAAGCTAACCGAAGGCACTTATAATTTATTTGCCATTGGTGTAAGAAACGATATTCAAGGAAAAGGAATTGGTAGAAAAATGATGGCTTACCTAGAAGATCAACTAAAACAAAACGGAAATAGAATACTAATTGTAGAAACTTCTGGAACAGACGATTTTAAATTAACTCGAAAATTTTATGAAAACCTAAATTATACAAAAGAAGCTGTTATTAGAGATTTTTGGGCCAATGGTGATGATAAAGTGATCTATTGGAAAAAATTAAATTAACAACATAATGGAAAATTTTTTTGACTATAAAATAACGAAAGAGAAAAAGATAATTATCTACAGAAATAACAAGCAGATTAAAATTGCAAAAGGTTAATGGTGTGATGATTTTATTAGCACTTTGCACACTTCAAGTTCGGAAAAAATACAATTAAAGCTGGCAAAAATTACTGGCCATTATAAACATGGCAATGAGCGGTAATACAGCATAAATAATTTACTAATAACCAATAACAAACAAAAACCTATTTAAAATACAATTAAAACTAATACGATATTAGTATTGATTTACTATATATCTTACTATTATTTTTTTTCTTACTTTTACCTAAAATATTATTGAATATGAAAGCGCAAATCTCAATATTAGCAGTAGCAACTTTTTTATTTGTTGGATGTTTTAATACGCCATCAACAGAATATGTAATTAATGATGATAAAGTCTCCATAATGATTACTTCAAAAACTACAGAAGAAGAACTTACAGATATTGCAGAAGAATTTCTTAAGAAAAAAAACATTGAAATGGATTTTGAGGAAAGCACTTTTTCTGGCAATGGTAAAATTAAAAAACTTGATTTGAAAGTAGATTGTAAAGATGGCCATGCTGGTTCTGCTTTATCAACTGCAACTGAAATGCGTGTGCGCCCTGTAGGTTTTATTAGAGATTATAGCGCTGGTACAAAAACACCTTTTTCAATTGGTAGCATATATAACGAATAGTTAACCATTGCTGTTTTTGTATTCTTTTAACGCCGCTTCCAAAATTTCTAAACAACGCAATAAGTCTGTTTCGTTTAACACATAAGCAATGCGCACTTGGTTTT
>ENA-ORXT01002361-ORXT01002361.1-marine-metagenome-genome-assembly--contig:-NODE-2361-length-22789-cov-9.079165_pt1 | contig 22789 bp, 21 predicted proteins | sample MGYA00237868_ERZ511482 | MGnify/ENA metagenome assembly ERZ511482
TAAGACAGTCTATAAATTAAATATTTACTTCTTCAACACCCTTTGGGGTTAACCCCAAAGGGTGTTGGTCTCGTTTGCCAAATTCTCTTGGGCTCATTTTTCCTAAAGATCCATGTGGATGATTATTGTTATAGTCATCACTCCATTTATTCGCGATTATCTGAAACTGCGAGATACTACTAAATAAATATGCATCTAATACATCTTCCCTAAACGTCCTATTGAATCTTTCAACATATCCATTTTGCATAGGTTTTCCTGGTTCTGAATACACTCTTTCAATTCCTTTCTTCTTACACCATCTTTTATATTCATTTGATGTAAACTCAGGGCCATTATCTGTTCTTATGTATGCTGGTTTGCCATAGTATTCTACAAGCTCTTCCAGTTGTCTTGTCAGCCGTTCTGAGGGAAAACTTATACTCCCTTTATTTAATAAGCTTTCTCTATTGTAATCATCGATTATATTTAATACTCGGAATGTCCTGCCATCATCTAAGCTGTCGCTCATGAAATCCATACTCCATACTTCATTTACTGTTTCGGGTTGATATAGAGGTTTTCTAAGCTCTTCTGGGATACGCTTCCTTTTCTTAGGTCTGCGAACTAAACCCATTTGCCTATAAACTCTGAGCATTCTGCTCCATGCCCATTTATAACCTTCTCGCCTTGTGCGATTATAATAGTTTTCAAATCCTCTGTTTGGAGCTTTGATTATTAGCTCTTCAAATTTTTCGATTATCTCACTATCATCAATCTTACTTTCATAATACCAAGAGGATTTACTCCAATTAACAATATTGCAAATCCGCTTAACTCCTGCTTGGTAATTACTCTTTAAGTAAGTCACAACTTCTCTTTTGACGGAAGGCTCTACCACTTTTTTGACAAAACATCTTTTGCCATTTGTAAATCAAGGGAGACATCAGCAAACATTCGTTTAAGTTTGCGGTTCTCTTCCTCGAGTTCCTTTAATTTTTTAAGATGACTCACCTCCATTCCTCCATATTTCTTTCGCCAAGCATAGAAGGTGCCTTTGTGAATTTTCAATTCTCGACTGATCTCTTCTACTGACCGACCTGCTTCATTCTCTTTTAAAGCCTTAATTATTTGGCTCTCTGTGAAATTTGATTTTTTCATAACAGTTTAAATTTATAAAAATTTGTTCATTTTTAAACTGTCTTAATTTTACGCAAGGCTACACTAGGAATCTCAATTCATACAAGAAAAATGCTCAGAATGATTTCTTCACACAACCTTTTTTGCGCCATTCGCATCATACTTAAAAAGAAATTCATGAAAAAAATTTACTTAGTCTTCTGGCTTCTATTTTCTGTGTGTGCAGTCTTTGGACAAGAAAAAAATGAAGGGAACACAGGTGTTGTAGTTCCTGTAGAAAATGCCAATTTTATAGCGCCACCGCCTCCACCACCAACACCTCCGCCTCCACCACTAACACCTCCGCCTCCGCCACCAACACCTCCGCCTCCGCCACCGCCTCCTGCAGAGGAAATGTTTGCAAGCCGGCCACAGGAAATGCCTAGGTTTCCTGGTTGTGAGAACCATGTTGGTAAGCAAGAGAAATATGACTGTGCGCAGGAAAAGTTGCTTCAGAATTTATACAAAAATTTAGAATATCCAGAGACGGCATTAGCAGAAAAACAGGAAGGAATGGCTGTGGTCCAATTCATGATTCTTGAGGATGGCACAATGGATGGATTTAAACTAGTCAGAGATCCGGGGACTGGAATGGGGGATGCGGCTTTGAAAGCAGCGAGAAAAATGCAGGAGGATAATATTATATGGATTCCTGGTCGGATTAATAATAAAAATGTAAAAGTATTATACACCTTACCGGTTAGGTTTGCTTTGTGAGATGATGTAAAATAAAATGGCGCTCCTCAGATTACTGATTTGCGAAAGCGTAAAAAAGTGAAAGCCGCTCCGATAAATCGGAGCGGCTTTCAACACCCTTTTATTTAAACTACTTTATTGTCCGTGTTTATTTGATGTTCATATTTGTAAATTGAACTTCATCGTAACCGTCTACCATAAATCCTACTTTGTATTCTCCAGTTTCAAACAAACTCATTCCTAAGTTTACATTTTCTGAACCTACTGGAAACATCATTTCAACCTCTCCATCATTGTTGAAAACTTGGATCATTGAAACGTTTGCATCAAATACCATAGCGATTTGATCTTGGTCTGCTTCAAAAGCTGATGAGATGATAAATTCTTTCTGACCTTCGTTTTCAAGAGTAACTTCTACTCTTTCACTTTTTACGATCGCTAAAGTTCCGTCTCCAATGTTTGAAGCGAAAGTTGCAGTTGTGAAGCTGGTAGCGATTGCGAAGATTAAGATTAAATTTTTCATAGCTTTTGTTTTTGTGTGTTACACTTATAGGACCACGAAAACAGCCTTTTTCCCTATGCACCCCCTTCTACGTACAAACTATAATTTTAGACATAGGCACTACAGATTCGCTTATCTGGTGAATTTATGTCGGATGGCCGTCAGTTATAGACCGATTGCAGATTTTTTTATAATTGAAGATAGGGGTAGTAAGGGAGTTACTTCTTTAAGATGCTTTGCAGAATCTTTCCTTTGGAGGAGATGAAGTATAAACCTTTCGGCAAATGGCTTAAGTCATTTTCAGACTGAACCTTTAAATCAAGAATAAGCTGACCCTGAGAATTCATTAATTGATACTGTTCATTTTCTATCCCTTCCATATGAATGGAATGAGCAAATGGATTAGGGTACACTACTATATTATCTAGGTGAAGATCTTGATTGCTTGAAACATCACCACAATAACAGGGTAGTGTTGCCACACGTTCTCTGATAACATCTAGGAAAGGATAAAAAGTATCTCCAGGACATGAAGTTCCAGAACAAGCATTTTCAGAACCGCTAGAATCTCGATGCCCAGCAATGGTCGGCAAGATGAAGTCGCCTGTCAGATGATAAGTTTCATCCGTTACATCCAATTTATGAGCACTTGCCTCGAAACCAATCAAATCCACTAGGGTTGTCATTGCTTCCTCCGTGGGTAGTTGAGATGTGAAATCACCGATGACACAGATACCGACGGTGTTTTCATTGATGCACGAGAAATGCGCTCCTTGGTATCCATCGGGACGACCTTCATATATCACTCCATTGGGATCGATCAACCAGTTGTAACCAATGTCATCCCATCCATTGGTGTTGACATGTAGGTCATAATAATATGCCACAACTTCTACAAAGTCAGGACTTTCATTAAAGCCCGCAGAATGATGCACTATAATATGTGTAGGTGTCGTAAATTCTGGGGAGGAGTCTATCGGGCAATCCGTGCACCAGCAGCTGCGATCACAAAAATCGGGTTGCTCACAATCAAAGCCTCTATCGGTTGTCTCGTAAAATTGATCCGACTTGCTTTTGGAAATGAATATTCTTGCAGTGGGCTGTTTTACTTCGCTGGCAGCCTTTAATTGAAATGCGTGGATGGCTTGATGAATGGGATTAGCCGCATAGGCTTGTCTTTCATTGGTTCCCTTTCCATGTTCTTCCAACTTAAGTTCAGACCAATCTGACCAAGAATTATCTAAAAATTGAAATCGATACAGTATTTTAAAAGGAGTATCATCAAAATGATATAGTGATAAGCCGATAAAATTAATGTCGTTATCCTCTATTGCTACAACATTCTTCTCTGGGTAGAAAACAGGACTTAACTCTAATGTTGATCGTTGAGAAATAGTTGTGCCAACTAAAAGAAGAAAACTGAATGAAGCTAAAACACTTTTAAACATAAGATCTTTTAAGAATTATTTTTAACACCACCATCTCTCTCTGTTAATTGAGTGAAACTCATTTTTAGTTTAAAACATGTGCTTCCGCTGCTTGAATCACTTGCTCTGAACTGCCATCTACTTTTGTAATAAATAGTATGACGTCCATATTTTCAGGCACAAATAATTCAGGGTCCTCAGGTATGTTATATTTGAATTCTCTGTTGACTACTACATCGAGTTGAAGATCAGTGCCTAAGTCATCACCGTCTAAGCTCGTCAACATATCACGTAACATGTGATTATGTTCATAGTTTGATTCCACCGTAGAAGGGAATTTCTGAGCATCCCAAATATGACTTTCGGTGATCATCACATTAATCCTCAAATCTCCAGATATATCTTCCTTTGGAATTAAGGCAGAGTTTATCGTCAATTCTCTAGTTTCATCATTGTAGGTGGTTGTCAATTCTATGGCCAATTGAGCAGGCTTACTAAATGCCTCTTCCACAAAACCACTCCATAGGTCAATATTAGAGACTGAATACTCTTCATAACCTTCTTGTTGCACTCTGTTGATCACAGCTGCAGGCTTACCAAAGTATGGTTTTAACTTATTTTCCATATTATTAGCGAGTGCTGATCTGAAGTCAAATTTGCTTTGATCAACAGGTTCTGCTAAAAACTCTCCATGAATAGAAACCCCGATAACTTTATGGTCATAGAGTTCAATCAATCTTTGGAGTTCTGCTGCACCATTGGGACAATTGGGACAACTTACGCCCGTTAATTCTTCAATCAAAATAACTCGCTCTGATCTTGGTAATTCAAAATCAGGAATTGTAACCATTACTTCATTACACCCCAAAACCGAGAAAAGACTCGCTAGAATAAATATTTTTTTCATTTTAAAAAGTTGAGCTTATTGAAAATTTAACACCACTAAAGGCTGGTTCTAACCTACAAATACCACCGGTACAGACGATACCCTCCACTTGTTTAACGTAACTTAAGCCGTATCGATTGGATTTATTGTTATAAAATATATCAAATCGAGGATAATGAATGTCTAATTTTTTCCCATTCTCATCTGTCGGAGAATTTTTTCCTGGATCAATATTGTACATGTCGGAAACAACAAATGACCAGTGAGGTGCCATATTGAATTCAATCAGACCGAAAGCCCAGTCTCCATAGTCTTGCTTGGCCCCTGCTTTTTTATCATCTCCAATAAACATATATTGAAATTCTGCACGGACGGATTTCTTGCGATCAATCTTATATAAGAAGTCAACAAATGGAACCACAGTTTCTACCAATGGAACTTCCGGCTTAACCTCGTAAATTTCTTGATTGTATGTTAGTATTTGTAATCCACCAAGCAACTGCCATAATCTCTTGTACTTATACGTTCCACTAAAATAAATTTCTCTATACAACTGAAGGTCTCCTGAAAGATCAGTGATGTTTGAGAAATTGGCATTTAGAAATAATTTCTTGTTTACCCTGTAATTTATATCTACTTGAAATCCTAACTCGCTTAGGTCTTGTGTTGCTGGCGAATATCTGGAAGTTAATCTATAGGTATTCTGACGATTCATTGGCGGCAGGAAGTTAATCTGCCCAAAGTTTCTTGAAAGATTCGGGTCAACTCTAAAGTTGAAATTTTCGGTTCTCTTTCCTTCTACAGTAATTCCTAATTTGCCTTGAGCAAAACTTAGACTTGAATATAAAACACTACCTGAATCTCTCCGCAATCGACCTTGCACAACAGCACCACTTAGGGTTTTTCGATCTGCCATAGGGTCATTGAAAACGTCTTGTGATTTATATGCAGCTTCTACATACCAAGAGAAACTTTTATAACTAAGGGTATTGTATATTGATCCTAGATATACGTTATAGGTAGGTTTGAATCGATCTTCGTCAATAAGATTTTTGGCGACTCCGATCACCCGGTCCATGGTTTCATCATCTAAGGTTCTATTCACAATCCCAAAGCCAGGTGCAATAGATAATGGATTGTCTTCTTTAAAACCATAATAGCCTTCTACCTTGGCACCTTTTACAACCGACTCAAATACAGAGAATAGGTTTCTCTGCTTCCCAGTAAAGGCTGAAATTTCCCAATCATTGTTTATTCTATATTCTACTTGAGCTCCGACCAATGCATTATCAATTAATTGAGGTCTTTCTTCAAAAGCTCGGTAAATGATTCCGCTACCTATTTGATCATAGATGTAACCAACCTGAATCTTTAATTTATCTAATTGCTTGCTGATGTAGTACCTACCAATGCCTTGATCAGAATACGAACTGTTTGGGTCTCTAAGGTTGGAATTATTGAAGAGGTCAAACCTCACTCCAATGGAATATCCTTTAACGGCGTAATTTAAATCTAGCCATGCTTCCGCCCCAAAAAGTTGGTTGTCATATTGTGGAATATTGGCTGCACCAATTAAGGAATCCCTTAAAAAAAAGTTGGCATTTGATTGAAAACCGCCTGAAAAAACACCTTGATCTTGGGCAAATGAGCAAGTACTGAAAAGGATACTTAGAAAAATTATCTTTCGTAATCGTTGGTACATATCAAAATATAATTAACATTTGCCAATACTTTCGGTTAATTTTGAGTTAAACGGCCTATAAATAATAGCTTATCGCTCAAAGTTGGCTTAGTTTATAAGAAAATTAAAAGTACATAAATATAATTTTAACGATGAAACTATTAAACCAATTTACCCTTGTTGTCGCAATCGGACTTTTTGCTTTCAACCTTAATGCCCAAGCCCTTATGCCTTCGGCAAATCTTAAGACCCTAGACGGTTCCTCTGTGAATATTCAAGATTATGTAGGAAAGGGGAAAATTACGGTGGTAAATTTTTGGGCCACTTGGTGTACGCCTTGTAAGAAAGAATTAGATGCTATTGCTGAATATTATCCTGATTGGCAGGAAGATTATGATGTAGAATTTATTGCCATTACCATAGACAATGCTAGAGGATTGGCAAAAGTGCCGGCTACCGTTACATCTAAAGGTTGGGAATACACAATTTTATCAGATGCCAACGAAGAATTAAAAAGAGCTTTAAATTTCCAAACCATCCCTCAGACCTTTATATTGGACAAGGAAGGGAAGATTGTTTGGGATCACAATGGATATACTCCAGGTGATGAATATGAGCTAGAGGATCAAATAGCAAAATTGGCTAAGTAAGGGTTAGTAATACAATATGTGGAAAGAGTCTCGACAATAAAGTCGGGACTCTTTTTTTTATGGGTTAAACTGATATTATTTGATCGTAAATACTATACTCTGGGTATAGGTTTTGAAAATATATTTGCCTGGAGCGAGGTTTGAAACATCAATGGTCTGGTTGCTTAGGTTTCCGCTCATAATGCATCTTGCTTGAAAATCGAGAATTTTATAAGGTGCAGGTTTACTGTGGTCTTCCATCTCAAAATGTAGTGTATGGCTTGAAGGGTTTGGGTATAACTTAATGGTAGGAGCCTCTCCTAAGTCTATCAAGTTAACAATGCCATTGTTCAACTTGATGGGTAGCGTGGATAAAGTATCCATAGAACATGCTCCTGCCTTATATAAATGAAAGTAAGCTAAGTTAGCATCTCTATCAAATGCAGTCGGCACCTCTTCCAGGTTAAAATGTAAGCTCATCGGATGAGCTTCTGAAGCACCAAGAATATTTTCTATTCCATTTAGGTCGCAAGAGGTTAAGATTTGTGGTGCGTATTCTATATTAATATCTGAAACGGAGATTGTTAAAAAAGACATTACATTTTCTGAGTATTCAACTTCCCAGTCAAGATCGATGTCAGAATCGAAATTGTTCTCGACATCAAAAATTATATGTTGTACATCATCTGACTCTTCTATTAAAACGATGTCAAAGGTCGGTATTTCAATTTGAGCATTCATTGAAAGAGCGAACAAGCAATAGAATAAAAGTATGTAAATTTTCATCTGAAATTTTTAAATTATTTTTTAGTAAATTTTCTAATAATATCCTCAATGCTTACTAGATAGATTCCTGCTTTAAAGTGAGCGATGTCTAAATAAATTTCTCCATCCTTTATTTCATTATTACATTTCATTTCGTTTCCGAGCAAATCATATATATGCACATTTTTTTCTGTAATTAAATCAGAGTTTATGCGAAGGAGGTGGCTGGCTGGATTTGGCGATATTTCTATTTTAGCCGCAAGCAATTCTTCATTATTAGAAACTTCTGAGCAAGTTGCAGATCGCACCTTCCAGTCATAGTAATAAAAGTAATAATTTGAACCTGCTGAGTTTTTAGTTATACATACAAGGTTATCTATCTCATAAGGATAATCAGCACCAGAGCTATTTCTGTAAAGATAGGCGTCGCTGTAAAGTCCTAAAGTTAGGTCTGTACCTTGGGCGACGAATAAATCTAAATCTATCCTTGTTTCTCCTTCAGGTATAAACACTGTTTTAATATTGATCAATTCTCTATTAGCATCTAAGAGAACGATGGTCCGATCTGCAGCTCTATCAGAATAGACGTATACAGATGAAATGACAATATCTTCATATGCATCAAAAATTAGTCTTGCTGGCCTTCTGGAATAATTCTTCCGCCCCCAATTTCATTGTTTGCTGCTCCAAGGCTGATTTCGGATTCATTCATGCCTTCGCCGACAATGATATTTGTTTCGGAAGAGTAACCGGTTCCAAGCTTATTCTCGACCTCTAATGTTACAGCATAGGTTCCAGGCTCTGTGTATTGATGTACGGGATGTGTTTCAGTCGATTTTTGTCCATCGCCAAAATCCCAAAGGTAGCTTCCACCTCTCGGCCAACTAGCATCCGTAAATGCTACTTCTAGTGAGCCGTCACAACTAAAGTATTCATCTGCATAAAATGAGGCCACTGGAATATTTAATGATGTTGGGCAAGTGCCTATTGCAGAGATAAGCTCAGCTAAAGAAAGCGTACCGATAGAGGTTAATTTTCTATCTGGACAAACCATCAAGATGGTTGGGTAGGAGCCAACTTGATATTGATTGGCAATGTAGGAGTAGTCAAGGATCGGGTAGTTCGTGCCAGAAACCCAATCTCCGAGTGTCCTTCCGCCCGTTCCATTTAGGTCATCCATATTAGTTGTAGGGTCACATTCTATATAAAAAACCATGGCCTCATCAGTGCCTTCTGGTCCGTAGGTTTCCATAAAATCATGCAAGGCTCCTATATTGTGGTAAGACCAACAAGGTCCACACCAGGTTGTAGAAAAATCCAGTATTACAGCTTTATCTTGTTCTAGCAAATCATGCAAGTTATGAGGATTGCCATCGATATCTGTGCCGTAGAAATTTGGAGCATAGGCACCGTCTGTTAATTGTGCTTGCATGAGGATTGCAAAAAGAAGCAAGCTAAAAATCAGCAGAATTTTTTTCATTAAATTGTTTTCTTAAAAATAGAGAAATTTAGAAAGAAGCTCTTGCTATATAGTGTTAAATTTATGGTAGCGCTTAAAGCAAATCTGGTCTTCATACGAAAGTGACAAGATTCAAAAGGTAATAATGTTACGCTCCTCCTAAGCTAAGAAATGGCTCCGCCGCTTTTGGGCTAACATAAGGAGATTCTTCTGGAATCAATTGAGCGACATATCTATCGTCATCGATTGGAAACCTACTCTTCATCACATCGCGGTCACATAACTGTAGCTCTAAAGGAGTGATATATCAATTACCACAACATGGCGACATATCCGTAAGTAATGTGCAAGTGAGGAAAATGTCTAGTACTCTCTCATAATGATAAAGTAAATGTCCTTAAATTATAGGAAGAAGAAGGCTGGCTATTCTAACTTTGATTGGATAAAAAACCATTAACTTGAAGGTGCAATCAAGTGTTATCGTACGTTAAAATAACATAATGAACAACATGAACCAAAATCTTCCCTTTTCTCTATTCATCGTATTACTATCAACTTGTTCCCTCCTAAGTCAATCTACGAAAGAACTTTACACAGTTTCTGGGCTTACATTCTATAACGAAGTAATAGACGACACAGGTTGCATCACCCCTTCTCGGTTTACTTATACGAAGGACACAATCATTCAAGACAAATTAGCGTCTGAATTTGATGGCTTTTCTGTCTATGGCCAAGACACCTATTATCTTCACTTCGATGATCAAGAGGTTTATACTTTTCACAAAGGTAATCCTTCAAGTCCGCCCCAAATTTGAAAAACTATTCGACTTTAGCTTGGCATTAGGAGATACTATATTTCTCTATTCGAATACTTATGAAGTTACCGGAAGAGATACGATAAGACTATTGGACAACAAAGACAGAATCTCATTGACTCTAAATTCTGTTTCTAATCCTTCAAGGCAACTTGATTGGGTAGAAGGAATAGGTAACGCTGACAGAGGTAGTTTTTTCAATGAGTACAACAGTAGGGTGGAATTAAAATGTGTCAGTATCGAGAACGGCCCTATATACGTCAATGGGGTTACGGAGAATGAATGTCGATCTATGAGTTGCAGACTAGCTAGAGCTAGCTTCGAGTTTCAGCATATCGACGACAAAATTGAGATAGAAAACACATCTAAAAAATTAATCGTACAGGAATGGGATTTCGGTGATGGCAACACGTCATCAGAAGTCAGCCCAAGTCATCAATATACAGATTTTGGTTGCTACAATATTCAATTAACAGGACGAGATACCTGTGGTAATGTATTTAGCTCTTACGATAATCTTAATTATTGTGTTGACTCTAATTGGGTCAATATACAACTGTACTTCCCTGAAGTAAGAGACTTTAACAAAATAGATTATATGACAAGGGAGTCTGCTTTAGCTATTACCTATGATTCCATTTTCCAGACACAAGATGGTGACAAGACTTGGGAAAGCTTAATAACAAATTTTGTAACATCAGGTGATACCGTTAGTTATCTCGATCTAGACATGTATAATGAGAACTTCGGATTGATGTGCGGATATGTAAATCAAGAAGCAAAAGTATTTAGAACAATTGATGGTGGATCAACTTGGACAGAAACATTATCAGTCGCATATTCAACCCAAGTACAGACTGATGACAATTATTTTTTAGCTTACCTACCATTTGAAAATCTATTTTATATTTCTGATGACTTTGGAGTATCTTGGATTGAAAAGGAGGTGCCCTATTTTGATACTTATTTTGACTTTCAAGTTATTGATGACCACATATTTGTCGTAGGATATAATAGGTGGGTTTCTTGTCAAAAAAATAATGCGATTTTTGCTAATTCTTCATTGGACACAAATAGTGATTGGACCACACAAGATCTCCCGTTATATACTTCGTTTCAAGGAGGAGGTAATATTCAGTTTATAGATAAAACGAAAGGCTTTATTTCACTAGCGAATAGATTATTAAAAACAGAGGATGGTGGAAACAATTGGGAAGAAGTAAGTCTTCCTGCCGGATCAAGCGTAAGTGATATTGTTTTCCTCAATGAAGATATAGGGTGGCTCGCTGGACAATCATTCTTACGTACAATTGATGGAGGAGAAACATGGAACAACGATTACTGCCAATTTGGAGGTAGTGTTAAAAAGGGTAGTCTTCAAGTTATAGAGGAAACTATGTTTTGTGATATTAGAGGTTATGGTGTATTCCAGAGGGCTCCAGAAGAATTTTTCGAATGCAAAACTAATGCTATTTTTGGCGTTTTAAATACAGTAGAGACAAAGGTATTCCCTAATCCTTCAACGGATATGTTTGTAATTGATCCTGGTGTTAAATTTGGGGTAGCAGAAGTAATTACACAAGAAGGCGCCTCGATTTTGAAGCAGAGATTCAATGAAGATCAGTTTGAAATTGACCTTGGTGGCCAAATACCGGGAATGTACTTTTTGAGAATCATAAGTGAAAAGAGCGTTGTATCTTTAGATAAAATCATTAAAATAAAATGATTTATCTTTTACTATTCTCGATTATCAACCAAGAGTCTGGCGTAATATAATACGTCTATAAAAATTGGTATAAAGGGATTAGCACATAACAAAAGATATCAGATCAGACTTTCTTCGGTCATCCGATCGATATCCAAACCGCAACATGCACGGAACCCTAGCTCCAGCGGAACGAAATATTCATAAGCTCACTCGAAAATTAGTTAATCCTGTTTCTCGATCGGTCTCTAAGTGAAAGCTGGCATTATGAGACTGTAATATATCTCTGACAAGCATGAGCCCGACGCCTTGACCTGTAGTCTTGGTGCTAAAGAATGGCGTAAATAATCTCTGTGCGACCTTATCCGAAATCTCCGGACCATTGTCGGAAATTGTAAAAGTTATTGGACTTACTGTGGAAGAAATCTTGATCTCACCATTCTGTTCGATGGATTCAATGGCATTCTTGATAATATTGGATATGGCCTGCTCGAGTAAGACGGCATCAGCAACGATAGGCAAGTCACGATTGGGTAGGTCAAATGAGATGGTAATGTTTTTTTCCTTGGCATTATGGACAAATAGTTTACCGACTTTTTTAAGTAAGCTTGCGAGGTCTATCTTCTGCATGACCGGTTCTGGGAGCCTAAGTAGGGAGGCGTAATTATCCATAAAATGACTAAGTCCTACATTCCTTTTTCTTGCAATCTCAAGCGATTCTTTCAACTCCTGATCTCCTTGTCCTTCAAAACCAAATTCGATCACCGTATCCAAGATTGAATTTATAGCGCCCATGCTATTATTTACTTCATGAGCCATCATGCGGATGATCGTTCCATAAGCTTCCTTTTCCGTTTTTAATAACTCACTTGATAGATCATCTATCAAAATAAATTTTCGTTTGAAGCCTTGGTGAATGACTTCGTTGGATTGCACTTTATATTTTTCTAAACTGTTTATGGAAACAATGCTGGATTCTCCAGAATTCAATTGAGAAGCTAGAACTGAAATTTCTGAAGGATAGTCCTTTAGATTTTTTCCAATTGTTTCTTCTGATGGCTTGATGCCGAGTTGTTTCTTGGCTGAAATATTCATATTAGAAATTAGGCCATCATAGTCAAGAATGATGATTCCAATCGGCGTGACTTCAATTAATTTTTGTATGAAATAACTTTGTTCTGATAATCTGGTCCTTTCACCTCTGAGGGTCTCAATCATTTTATTGTAAACATCAACCAAGTGATCTACTTCTGACGAACCAGTCTTTAAATATTTGACGCTAAAATCTTTATCTGCAATCGCATCTGTTCCAGACTGCATTAGATCCAATGGGCGAATGAAGGATTTATAAAGGAGGTAGCTGAAGAAGAGACTGATGAAAACTCCTAGCTCTGAGGCGAGAAAGTACCAGAGCTTATCTTTCAATAAAAAATAAATGAGCGTGATAAGTACGACATGTAAAAAACCAATAAAGAAAAGGTACTTAAATTTTAGGCTCATGCTTTATGCCATATTTTTCTATCCTTCTGTATAACGAACTTCTGGTAATGCCTAGTGCTTTAGAAGAGGCACTGATAGAGTGTCCGTGTTTAGCTAATGCTTTGTTGATGGTTTCAATTTCCATCGCTTCCAAATTTAAGGAAGAATTCTTATTCACGCCAACCTGTGTTGTCTCAAAGGCCGGCAGAAAATCTTTTTTTGTCAGAGTTTTATGATCAAGATTTAGCAAAAATGTTCGTTCTATGATATTTTTAAGTTGTCTGATGTTTCCCTTGTACTCCTGATTGGATAACCAATGCATGGTTTCATCATCGACATAGGGTTTATCCGCTTGATAAAGTGTGGCAATATTTTCAAAGAAAAATTTAATGAGTAATGGGATGTCTGATGATCTTTGCGCAAGCGTAGGTAAATGAATGTGCAAGAGGTTTATTCTATAAAAAAGGTCCTCGCGAAAGGCTCCATCAATCGCCAAACGGTAAAGGTCTTTGTTAGTGGCACTGATAACTCTCACATCTGTTTTCATGGGATCACTTGATCCCAGCATTTCAAAAGTCTTTTCTTGTAATACTCGTAAAAGCTTCACCTGGCAGGCTAGCTCTAACTCGCCGACCTCATCTAGAAATATAGTTCCTGTATTCGCTTTCGCAAATCTTCCTTCCCGCTCATGTTCGGCTCCAGTAAAAGCTCCTTTCTTATGACCAAACATTTCACTCTCAAAAAGCTCTGTTGGAATTCCTCCGAGATTCACTTTGACAAAGGGAGCGTCTTTTCTTGGGCTTCCTTGGTGTATGGCTTCAGCGATTAATTCTTTACCTGTCCCACTTGCTCCAGTAATTAAAACGCTTGCACTGGTTGCAGCTACCTTGTCTACCATGGACATGATTTCCTTCATTTGATCACTTTCACCGATGATTGTTTGGTTTGACTGTTCCTGATCTGAGTTAACGGTGTGGAAGTGTTCGTGGTGTAATTTTTCTATGTTTTGAATAGACGCAATAAGGTCTTTATTTTCCCAAGGTTTAGCGATAAAATCTTTGGCACCTAGTTTCATACCTTCGACTGCAATCTGGACGGTAGCCCAACCGGTCATAAGAATGACAGAAATCTGTGGGTGAGCTGCTCGGATCAACTTCAATAATTTCATCCCTTGTCTGCCTGACGTATCAATGGTGAAATTCATGTCAAGGAGAATGAGTTCTGGTTTTTCCGCTTCAATTTTTTCAATGGCAATGTTCGGATGATTGATGAAGTCTACCTCATAGCCTTTGCGACTCAAAAGTAATTTGAGGCTGGAACACACCGTCGGATCATCGTCAATGATCATTATTTTCATCTGAAAATTTTTCTTTTCGTGCTTTCTTGAATCTTGCATACTAGTCCTCGTGTAAAGAATTAGCAGGTGTAATCTTTGACGCTTGAATGCTAGGGAACAAAGCACATATAAATACCAAAGTTAGAATAATCAAACTTGCATATGCTATTGCCTGATAAAACATTTTATCTGGATACTCGGTAAGTTTTAATAAAGGGACTTGTACCGCAAAAAATATCCCAAGGGCTAGTCCTACCATTGTTAAAAACATTATTTCAAGAATAAACTGCTTTGTAATATCAATACCATGGGCTCCTAATGCTTGACGTAAACCTATTTCTGATTTTCTTTTACTAATGTTATACCATAATACGCCAAATAAACCTAAAGCTACATTTATACAAAGGAAGCAACACACTGATAAAAGCGCGATGAACATCATCCAGCTTTCGCGGCTGTCCTCTTTTCTTTCTTTTTCCAAATTGATGATGACATTACCTGTCCGATTTGTGGATCTATTTGCAGCAACTGATAGTTTTTCTTCGAAAGAACTGGGCGTACCCGGCTTCATTTTCAATAGAACAGTTGAATGATTATCTCCAAAATCATTATTTAATAAAAAGGTAGGATAATCCTCTTCAAATTCTCCTTTGTAGCGATAGGCGTCAACGATCCCAATAATTTTATGATCCTCCTCTTGAAATATGATGGTGCTATCTATCATTGATTTTTCCGGGAAATATTTATCTGCAAAAGCTTTGTTTATGACGAGTGTTTTAACTGGAGCGATGATGTCTTCTTCATTGTACCATCTTCCTTCAATGACGTTTAAGCCAAGCGTTGATTCGAGTTTATAATCTACAAACACTATATAGCAATGGTACTCAAAGTCATTGTCATCATTTCCAGTGCTCCAAGTACTACCGCCAAACGGGACCATGTTATTAGTGAAACTCAGCTCCTCAATTTCCTCAAAGGATAATAAGTTTTCCTCCAAATTTTTCAAGGTGGTTACCTTTTCTGCTGAATCTAAAACGCCAAGGTTATCCAATCTTACCATCCATCGATCGACCGTTTCAAAACCCATAGGTGCAGTCGTCCTTTCAAGATTAAATAGAACATAAGCAAGAACAAAGAAAAGTACTAAGAAAGAAAGAAATATCTCTATGATCATGAGTGCATTACTTCCTTTCTTATTCCAAATTAATTTTAAGATATGACCAATCATAGTTTATTTTCTTTTAAGGCATTAACAATTTGTAATCTAGACATTTTATAGGCTGGAAGAAATCCAGATAAAACGCCGAATATAACAGTTGCTATAAAGCTATATACAAAGAACTTCGAATTGAAAGTGAGTACTGAATTACCAAGATATCCGCCGGAATTTATAAGGTAGATAATTCCCCAAGCAATTAAAAAACCAATAATTCCTCCAAGCAAGGTCTGCACAATATTTTCAATGATGAACTGAATAATGATGTTACCTTGATGGGCTCCGAAAGCTTTTCGTACACCAATCTCAGAAGATCTATCCAAGATCCTACTGACATTTAAATTTATTAAGTTTAGGGTGGGTAGGACCGTGAAAAATATAAGTAGACCTAGTAAAACCCACTTCATAATTTTATAACTTTTTTCTGGTTCAGGCTCATAATATACGCCTTGCGCATACGCTTCATTATAGGTCATAGGTGTCAATATGATCTCTGTGTAGCCATTGTCATTATCTGGGTGATCTAGTGGAATTGTTTTAGCTCTATCTTTAATTTCTTCCTTTAGTTGTTCTATATCTACTCCAGATTTTTTTACGTACATGGCCTGGAAGGAGTGAAAATAAAAGTTATCGACTGAAGACATGTCCAAGGTAGTGTAGGGCACTACGGCATCAGGGGAAACGAAAGAAATAATCTTCCCTTTATTCTCGTAAAGACCGATGACCTGATAGTTCTTGCCATCAAAAAATATTTCTTCTCCAACAACCTTGTCTTTTCTACCAAAATAATTTTCCGCAGTTTTTGTTGAAATAACAATCACCTGAGATGCAGACTCAACTTCCTGTAACTCAAATGCTCTACCTTCTAACATTGGATGGTCAAAAACATCCCAATAGTTTACATCGGCTAACAAAATTTCGAGGGTCATTTTTACACCATTCACAAATACATCGTATGAATTACCAGTTGAAAATATGCTCATATTTTCTGCGAAAGTAAGGTCTGAGATATAATCTAGAAAGATTTTGTAATTTAATTCTGATTGACTACTGGCACTGCCAGATTCCTTGTATTCAAAAGTGGTATCATAAACAGCAATTCCATTTTCAAACAGGGTATCAACATTCGTAATTGTATCTTGATATGTTCTGTTTAATGTGATACTATGTAAGTTGACGAAGTCATTTTTCTTTGTCAAGGGGGCATTGGTTCCTAGCTCTGATTGCAGGAATGAAAGGGTTACCATCAAGATTCCTAAGGTGAAACTGATGCCAAAAAGACTTATGAAGGTGAAGAACTTTCTTCTAGACAATAACCTCCAAGCTAGTTTTAAATAATTTAATAACATATCTTTTGTTTAGGGAGTTAGGCTACTTGACTTCCGTCGTATAAGCGAATTAATCTGTCGGTTTTTTTGGCCATTCGTTCATCGTGGGTTACCATAATGATGGTGGTGTTACTTTCTTTATTTAGTCGTGCCAAGATGGCCATAACTTCATCCCCCATGACACTGTCGAGGTTACCTGTAGGCTCATCCGCGAGAATGATGTCAGGCTTACCGACAATTGCTCGAGCGATGGCTACCCGTTGTTTTTGCCCACCGGATAGTTGATTTGGGAAATGTGATTTACGATTGGCAAGTCCTACGGATTCTAGGGCTTGAGCAGCGAGGACTTTTCTTTCTTTGGATGATATCTTTCGGTATAGAAGTGGTAGCTCAACATTGTCAATTACATTGAGGTCAGGAATAAGGTGGAAGCTTTGGAAGATGAATCCAAGCTTTTCATTTCTGAATTTTGCTGTCGCCCTACTTAAGTAATTTTTTACCTGTTGTCCATCAACTACAATCGTACCATTTGAAGGTTCGTCCAATAGACCTATGATATTAAGCAATGTACTCTTGCCGCAGCCAGATGGTCCCATGATGCTAAGGAATTCTCCTTTGGGAACATGCAGGTCAATTTCATTAAGGGCAGTGGTTTCTATCGTCTTTGTGCGATATACTTTGGTGATGTTTTTTAGTTTTATCATGATACGTGCTGAATTTTGTTTATTGATAAATGATTTTCTGATTATTTAAAATGTCATATCCGCTCAAGGCTCTCAATTCATAATAGGTAACCCAATAGTCTTTTAGTGCATTAACGTAATTCCTTTTGGCTTGGTCCTTTTCTCTTTGAGCCAAGGTTAGATTTGTAATTTCAATATTGCCTAGAACATATCGCTCGTTGGAGATCGTAAATCTTTCTTGGGCCTTTTCCATGATTTCTTGGAGGAGGGTGATGTCAGACTGCAATCTTTCAAATTGATATACCCGCTGTACTATTTCATTTTCGAGTTGTAAGACCTGTTGTTTAAATCCTGCCTCCAGATCCTGTGCCCTTATTTCTACTTGCTTCATCGCCGACTTACGTTTACCCCAATCCAGAATCGGAATTTGCAAAGCAATGTTGAATTGTTGTTCGTTGAATGGATCTGTATAAACCTCTTTTAAGTTCTCTGCGCCTCTGGCTAGTCCGATCGAGGCTTGAAGGTCTGCCTGAAGACCAAAGTCTGATTTTGCCTGAGCAAGATCCATATCTGTTTCTCTCTTCGCTCTCTGATAGGCCAAAATTTCTGGTCTGTTTTGTTTGTACTGCTGTAAAAGAGCAGTTAAATCTATTTTTGTTTCTTTTGCGATGTCAGGTACAGCAAAGGCTGCTTCGTTTTCTGGTAATTGTGCACTTAGGTAAGTGAATAGGCTGGCTATGGTCTGTTGGACTTGGAGGCCGGCTTGAGATACATTTAGCTTGGCATTGTTTAATTCAATTTCGAGTTGTAATTTTTCATCTCGACTTACCTTTCCTAGAAACAATCGCTCTTCTGTGATAACCAATAATTTTTCATTGACCAGTTGATTGGTCTTGGCAATCTCAAGGTTTTGCTTGGCGATGAGGATATTGAAATAGAGTTCTGTAGCAGTGCCCAGAGCTTCTTCAATACTTATGTTGTATTCAAGTAAAGATTCTTCTTTTCTAAGATTCTCAATATTTCCAAGATACTTCCATGGATTAAAACCGAAAAGTGGTTGGCTGATTCCCAACCTTACAGGACTTCCATTAAATTGTCTATCGTCCAATGAAAAATCATCAAAGCGTTGAATGTCACTATTAAAGAATATGGTTCCACCTGTCGATGGTATTAGCTGTGTGGCAAATAGAGATGCGGTACTATTGGCTTGACGAATGGACGTGAAGCTGATGGTCCCATCTGGCTGAATGACTGGTGCAGAAGTTTTGGAATAGTCTGGTAGGCTTGCCCTGAGTCCGACATTAGGTTTAAGTTGGGACTTGTAAAATTTATAGCTCGCTTCTGCAATGTTCTTTTGGTTTCTTGCGGTCTGAACAGCATAGCTATTATTGATTACAGTACCCAGTACTTGCTCCAGTTGCACCTGCTGCTGTGCCGAAAGTATGGTTGAAGCACCTAGGGTTAGTAGGACGAAGTAAATAATTATTGTCTTAGTTTTCATGGTCCTACTTTTTACTCTGGATTTCAAATTGATCCATATGGTCATATTCTTCCGTCTCTGAAATAATTATTTTGTCTCCAGCTTTAAGTCCCTCAGTAATTTCAAAAAAGTCGGAACTCACCAACCCTTTGCTTATTCTAGTTCTTTTGGCAGTGGTGCCTACTACTTTGTAGATGTATTGATTTGATGTTCCTTTTAATGCGTTTCCTCTTTTGGCTCTAAGCACATTCTCCTTTTCATTTTTGATAACATAAACTTCCGTTCTCAGGTTTGGTCGTAAGGTCTTGTGATCGTCCTCTTCAAGTCCTACATAAAACTTCACCGTATTGTTGACAATTTCTGGAAGGATTCTAGTAATCTGACCCTTCAGTTTTTCTTTATTGATTCTTATTTCTACAGGCAGCCCGATGTGCAGATCTTTACTGTTTCTATCGGAGGTAGTTGCCTCAACTTCAAAACGATTAAGGTTGGCAATTCTTACCAGTGGTTCACCCACGGTTACTGTTTTACCGATATCTTCATTGATCCAAGTGATCACTCCATTGCCTGGAGACTTGACTTGAGTTTCATTGAGTTTTCTTCCCAGTTGCTTTAATCTTTTTTGTTGGATATCATATTCAAGCTGCAGATTTTTTTTGTCTGTTTCATTTACTTGTCTTTTGAATTGCAGTTCATTTTCTAAAACCTTCTTTTCAATCTGTGCAATGCTTAATTGGAGTTTTGCTGCTTCTACTTCTTCTTCTGTAGCACCTCCTATTTTTAGTAGTCGTTCTTGATCACCGATGAGGGCTTTAAGTTCGCTTAGTTGTAAGGCTTTAATTTGATCTTGATAGTCAAGATCTCTGAGGTCTTTGTCAAACTGTAATTTAAGTTTGTCAATGTTATTTCTACGCAAGGAAAGTTCGTCGTTTAGACTCTCGTATTCAAGGGCCGTAAATTCTTTATCAAGTTTTAATATCAGGTCTCCTTTTTTTACCTCTGCGCCAGTAGAAAGTAATACATCTTTTATTTCAGTTGAGACTGGTGCATTGATCACGCGCTCAGAAGAAGCAGTGACCAACCCTGAGGCAGTGAGTGTTGATCTGACATTTCCTTGCTCTACAGACACGATGTGAAACTCTGAAGACTTTCCACTCTTACGAAGTTTGTCGCCGAGAAAATAATAGGCCATGGCTAATAACCCAAGGACCAGGATGACCGGAAGTGCCCTTTTAAATAAATTTTTTGATTGCTCTGAGTTTGATATCTCTCGATCCATTGGTTTGACTGTTTGGTATACTAAGGCCAAGGGCCGTGCCAAAGGATGAAAGTCTATTAATCAATAAATTACATATTATAATATAATATATATTGTCCGATATCGCACAGGGGGTGTTCGGTATTATAGTGAAAGATGATTTTATAGAATTTATTTTTTAACTCGCTCAGGGCAAATGTATGTTTCCATGAGATAAGGTAAATTTGATAGTTGCGAATCCAATCCTCCATCACAGGAATGGTTTTATGGTTCGCATTTACATAATGGCTTATGTAAGAAGATTCTTTAGTATTCGCATCATTTTGGAATTATCTATTTGAGCCCCCTGGGCTTGTGAACTTCAGAAAACCCATTGATCAAACCTAATTTTACCGTTCTGTGGTCACAGAAGATATTTATTCTTCATCATTTAAAGGGTCTCCACAATTTGAACAAAAGGGTAGGTGTGCAAAGTTTTCACAGCCACAGCTATTACATTTTTTAAACAGCTCAAGTCCGCAAAATCTGCAGAAGTTGGTTACAATTCCATAGTCCTCTTCTTTGTTTTTTTTATCTGCGGATTTATCCCATTTTTTAAGAATGAAATCTTTACCACAGGAAGGACACATGTGATTATCTAATGCCTTTTCCGCAGTTTCAGTTTGTACTTTTTTTGCTCTTTCTGTAGTCGAAACCTTTAGCTCATTTTTCTTTTGTTCAATAAATGCTCTGATATGATTTATTGCATAAATGCCGAACAATACAATTAATATTATTCCAACAGAGTATCTAATGTAACCTCCGTAACTCGGTAAGTAGGGAACTAATCCAAAAAAGAAGGCATAAAAAGCGAAAAGTACAAAGCCCAAGAATAGAGGCCAATATTTATGTTTCCGAAATTTTATTACAAAGTAAATGGCTAACAAAAGAATTGGAAAGATGAATAATAAGCGAATTAAGAAAACTTTCAATTCATATTTTCTTAAGGCCTTTGCTCTTTCTTTATTGGCTCTTTCTTTCTCTTTATTAATGAGGTCTTGAATATCTTTTTTTTCCTCAAAGAGTGATGTGACTTCATCATTGATTTCTTCTAATTCTGCTTTCCAATCTTGTTGTGTCTTATAATATTTGTCAAGTTCAGTAGCTCTGGATAACACCTCTTTATCTTCATATGGCGAGCCAACAGTCTTCCTTGCTTCAAGCCAATTATCAAAGGAGTTTTTTGCATTTTTATAATTATTAGTGGCAATTTTATTTGTTGTAGTAAGGCTTAATATTTTTTCGTTTCTTAACGCTAGGGTATCGCTGATAATTTTGATCTTAGCATTATGCACATCAATTAAATTGGTGTCATAAAACTGTTCGGCTGTTGGGCTTTCTTTCCATTCATCAACATCATCAATCAATTTTCCAGAAAGCGCAATTAGAAAAGCACACAATAAAATAGATATGACATAGCTGATAAATATAAAAGTTCGCTCAAGTTTTTTATTATTAAATTCCATGTTTCAATTCAATTTTGAGATAGTTAAAGCCTCTTGATTCAGTATATTTGATTCATTATTATTGAAGCAAGGTAATCTAAGTTTCAATAGCAAAAATTATCATATGATAAGTTCTAAGAGTAGTTTTCAGATTAGTTACTTATAGCCGTAGATACGTATGTAAGTTTCTGTAAGATCTAGCTCAAATTGTCCAATGTAGTTAATCTCATCGATTACTTCTTTCAGATTTTGGCTGTAATATTTCTTGCCTGCTTTTCTATTGTTGTCGTTTACCCAAAAGAAGCGAAATTACTCGCTAAAAACCTGCTGAATGATTAATAAAAGCGTTATATTCATGTGTTACATAAAAACAGTAATCAAATATTAATAAGGAGATGTTCCATAAAAATTCAGATCAAAGGATATTAAAAGGAAGTGAAGTAGAACGGTTAGCGCCTAACGAAAATAATGATAAACTGAATTGGAAGAAACCCGGTTTATTAATACACTTGCACCCCAAAAGTGTTAACGGAAAAGGTTTATTTTACACAATGGAATCTCCATACGGTGGCACAGACTCAGGCCCAAGTTGAAGAAATATCATTTTTTCTGGGATAATAGAAGTATCATTGTGTCTGCAAGACTCTGCGCTTTTGAGCATAGAATTTTTTTTGTTTGCTTGCATGTAACTAGAATTATCCAGAACGTATTTCTTAAATAAACCTGTTCTAGTTTTCTCTCCATCACTATTGAACAATAAACTTCTCATAAGCATACGATCCATTTGCCTGTAGGCGCACAA
>ENA-ORXT01002362-ORXT01002362.1-marine-metagenome-genome-assembly--contig:-NODE-2362-length-22779-cov-5.730464_pt1 | contig 22779 bp, 18 predicted proteins | sample MGYA00237868_ERZ511482 | MGnify/ENA metagenome assembly ERZ511482
GGCTCCCTGCGGAGGCGCAGGGACGCACCTCCCTACCTTTCGCCACCGGGTCGAAAACCCCATACCCGAATCGCCCGTAGGTCTTAACCAAGCGCCATTGACGCTAGTGGTCTGTTTCAGCTGAATTAGGGGTATAGCTTGGCTGCCTTGAACCACGAATTCCACGAAGGGGGGACCGGCGTCTCGCCGGTCAACAGAGCCTTCGCTGACCGGCGGGACGCCGGTCCCCCCCCTCCTCGGATGGAAGCTGGTCATCTGTTAGACAATTCGAACGAAACAGATCACTAGATCATTTCGCGGACCACTGGGACGAGGGATTCGTACAGACTCTTGTCACCTGCTCTCTCCAGCACGGAGCGGAGCAGATCGGCGTCGTCTTGCGGCGCGCCCGGCCGGAGCTGGCGGTTGCTGCAGCCGGGCGCTTCGGTCACCGCTTCGATACGGGTGCCCGCGCAGGTGACACGAAACGAAGCGTCGCCGCCGCTCAATTCGATCTGCTCGAGGTACGGGCTTTCTCCTTCTTCATGGACCACGGCAATGTCAGGGGCTCTCTCTCGCTGAAGAATCCAGCCCTCGCGGACCCCCCTGGGCTTGGCGTCCAGCGCCTTCGCTGCCCATGCGGTCACGAAGGCTGCAGGCATCGCTCCTGCGGACCCGTGCCGGATTCGCAGGGTATCCAACTTCTTCAGCTGCGCGCGGGCGGACGGCATCTCGAAGCGGGTCGCGAGGCCGGCGCGGAGTTTGTGGCTTCTCGCCCAGGCAAGATCCGACATGTAGAACCGAGTGCCCCTTTCCGCCCGCGCGGCGAGGAGCACACCGAAACCTCGCTTCGGATCGCTCCAGGAACTGCTGTCGAAGATCAACCGGTCGATGACGCTGTAGAGCCGGTCCTCGAAGTTTTCGGAAAATTCGCCCTGCCACCAGAAGACCAGCGGGAGGTCGGAGTCGAGGTTTGCGAAGACGATGTTGCGCAGGGTCGAGGCGCGCCCGCCTTGCAGGAGAAACGCGATCTGCTCGCTGCAGACAGTCTTGTGTCCGTTGGCGAGATGGCAGTGCGCCGTGATCCAGGCCCGCACGTCACGTCTCTCCCCGGGGATCGACATGATGAGGAGCGCGCGGCAGGCCTGCTCTCTGGTAATGGCTGAGAGCATTCGGCTGTTCTCGAGCAGACCGCCGAGTTTCTCATTGTAGATCGCGAAGTTGATCAGCGAGGCACGGGTCCGTGTCTCGTCACCCTCCCAGAGCTGGCGGAGGCGGGATTGGATTTCTCCGACCGCGACCTCCTGGCCGAGCACTCCGTTGCGCAGTGATTCGATCTCCTCTTCGCTGAAGGCGCTGTAGTCGGTGTCCATGAAGAAAGGGTGGTCGGGCTAAAGTCTTCTCCAGACACGGCCGTCCTGCTCGAGGAGTTCGTCGGCTTCGCGCGGGCCCCACGAGCCCGCGGGGTACTCGGCCATCTCGGGCGGCTGCTCGGCTTCATGCCAGGCCTTCTCGAGTTCGTCGACGAAAGCCCAGGCGTTCTCGACTTCGTCGCGTCGGGCGAAAAGCGTCGCGTCGCCGGCCATCGCATCGAGGAGAAGACGCTCGTAGGCCTCGGGGCTCGCCTTGCCGAAGCTCTCCGAGTAATGGAAGTCCATCTTCACGGGCTCCATTTTGAGGGTCGTGCCCGGCATCTTGGATAGCATCCGCAGCGAGATGCCTTCGTCGGGTTGGATGCGGATCACGAGGACGTTGCGGGCACCGAGAAGCTCCGAGGTGTCGAACGGAACCTGCGGGGTCTCCTTGAAGTGAATCGAGATTTCGGTGGCCTTCTTGGGCAGCCTCTTGCCGACGCGGACGTAGAAGGGCACGCCGTCCCAGCGCCAGGTGTCGATGTAGATTCGGAGTGCTGCGTAGGACTCCGTCTTGGAACTGGGATCGACGCGGTCTTCCTCGCGGTAGCCGACGGCTTCGGTGCCGCCGACCGAGCCCGCCGTGTACTGGGCGCGGACGACGTTGGCTCCGACTTCCTCGGAGCCGACCCAGTGGCGCAGGCTGCGCATCACCTTCACTTTCTCGTCACGGACGGAATCAGCGCTGAGGTCGCTGGGAGCTTCCATCGCCACGAGGCTGAGCAGTTGGAGGAGGTGATTCTGGACCATGTCCCGGAGCGCACCCGACTGGTCGTAGTAGCCGCCGCGGCCGCCCTCCATGCCGAGGTGCTCCGCGCAGGTGATCTGCACGTGATCGACGTGCTTGTGGTTCCAAAGCGGCTCGAAGATCGCGTTGGCGAAGCGCAGCACCATGATGTTCTGCGCTGTCTCCTTGCCGAGATAGTGATCGATCCGGTAGGTGTCCTCTTCCTGGAAGGTCGAGTTCACCACCTGGTTGAGGTGTCGTGCGCTCGCGAGGTCGGTACCAAAGGGCTTCTCACAGATGCAGCGAGCCCAGCAGCCGTCTGCCTGGTGCTCGTTGAGGCCGCTCTCTTTCAGGTGGAGGAGGATGTCGTCGAAGAAATCGGGGGCCGAGGCGAGGTAGAAAAGCCGGTTGGCCGGCGAGCCGCGCTCTTCGTCGAGCTTGTCGAGGAGGACCTTCAGACCGTCATAGCCGGTCGGGTCGAGGAAGGTGCTTTCGTGGTAGTGAATGTCGGCGGCGAAGTCCTTCCAGAAGGCGTCTTCATGGCCGGAGCGGGAGTGCTCGCGGTTGGCCTCTTCAAGTCCTTCCCGGAAGACCTCGTCGCTCTTTTCACGTCGGGCGAAGCCCACCACCTTGAACTGGGGCGGTAGTTCCCCGGCTTGCGCCAGGTTGTAGAGGCCGGGGATGAGCTTACGGTGGGTGAGGTCGCCGGTGGCCCCGAAGATCACGAGGGTGCAGGGACGGGGGCGGCTCCGGGGAAGGAGTCGCTCGCGGAATGGATTCTCAGAAGAAGACATGGAACGATGCCACCCTAGCAGACGTCGTGCCGATCACTAGCGGGGTGTTTGGGGGGCTGGGCGCGCTTTGCCGGCATTGGAATCTCGAATCCGAAATCAGCGCTTTCATCGCCAATCCACACATCGCCGGCCCATCCTCCTACGGATTGACGCGCTAGCGAGCCCAAGAAACGGGCTTTGCCCGTCAACGCGCCGGGGACGTCACGTTCCACCTTCTCTCGCTTCGCTTCGAGGTTATCGGTCGCAGGACATGAACGACCAGGGCCAATCTTCGGCGGTGTCGCAAAGTTGGGCCCGAACGGGGTTCATTCGAATGTAGTGGAACTTTTCCTCCATGGAACCTGTGCTGCGGAATCGGTGATCGAAGAAGTTGTCCTGCCAGGTAATACCGAGAGTGCGTGCCTGGTACGCTTTCCAATCGCCAATGATCCTCGCGATCGGCTTGTCAGGATGAAAGGCCGTGATGAGATGGAGATGATCCGGCATCAGGAGGAAAATCTTCGGCCACCACCAGCCCAGTTCTCCGTACTTGCGACCGGCGCCCAGAATGGCTAGCGCAACGGAAGGTTCGATGAGAGATGGCGTTCCACTCATCACGCGAATGCGGATGTGATAGACCGCATTTTCTCGATCCACCCAGTCGGGTACGCCATGTCTCAGTCGCCCCGGAAATTCTCGATTGGCTTTATCCTGCCCCATCGAATGCAATTCTACCTCGAAAGTCATCAGGAACCAAGGTGGAGCGTGACGTCCCGGCGCGCTTGCGATGCCCAGGAGACGGGCTTTGCCCGTCAACGCGCCGGGGACGTCGCGTTCCACCTTCTCTCGCTTCGCTTCGAGCCTGCTCCTTCGATAGCGCAAGGGCGCCAGTGTTCCACCACGGGGCGACCCGACTTGCCACCGCCCGCCGACCTTTCCGTCCCATCCAATTCGGCTCCGTCACGGGCGGGAGTCGGCGACGCTAGCAATCAGCGCCACTCGTGGTCCGACGGATGACCTCGGCGGCATCGGTGCCCTTCGAGAGGGCCATTGATCCCTCCGCCCCGCAGGTGGCGACGGGGGTGAAGGGGCCGTCCTTTTGAAGAGACATCCGGAGAAGGGCTGCAGCGGGCAGGCAGACCCGGCCCGCTCTTTCCTCGAGCGGGAAGTGGAGTCCCTCAAGACCCTGGTAACTTCGGTAGACGACTTCGGTGCAAACGATCCGGTCCGATCGCGCGAAGTCGAACTCGAAGTCGTAGCCTTTGCCCTCATGGGTGGCGCCCCGCTCGATGCCCTGTCGGATCGACTGCGGGGAAAGACGGGGCCGGATCACCGCGACGGCGTCCACCGCGAGAGAGTCCGCGGGGGGGCGGAACAGGACGCCGTCCTTGCGCGCCTCGAGGAAGCGCACGGGATCAGCGCTCCGAGGCATGCGGTGTTCCGGGAACTTGATGCCAAGCGCCGCCCGTTCGGCGTCGCTGCCGATGAAGAGGAAGCCGTGAGGCCAGTAGCCCGGGAGGAAGAGGTTGGTGAGGGCGTCGTGGTGACGGGTCACGAAGACGTCGCCCGGTTGAACGAGCTTGAGCAGCTCTCGCTGCCGATCGAGGGTGAGCTTCTTCGAGTAGAGCGGGTTGCGGGCTTCCGAGACGATACGCCCCGAGGTCTCGAACAGCGCGAAGGTGACGCTCTTCAAGGAGGAGCGCCCGCGGCGGCGCAGGGCGTGCCCGAGAAAACGCGCGGTCCTGCGAAGGTAGGTGGCGTGGTCGGGCGGCACCATGCGCCCGCGTTCGGTCGCCAGCATCTCTCGCACCACTTCGAAGCCGTCGCCTTGAGTGCGGGCCGGGAGTTTGAGAAGCTGGTCCCAGCGATGCTCGGCGAAGCGCGCCGCAGCAAGGTAGCGGAGCGCGTTGCGAGGGCGGTGGACGCTCCGGTAGACCTCGGTGAACTGGTTGCGCGGAATCCCGAAACGCGGCTCGCCCTGGTCGAGCTTGGCGCGGACCACCGGGCCATGGGCAAGTTCATTGACAAGTCGCCCCGCCCACCGCCAGAGCATCGAGGAGGCCACGAGCCCAGTGGCGAAAATTCTCAGGCGCTCGGCCGGGGGTTTGGAATCAAAAGCGAGGAGCTCCGACTGGAGATCGGCGATCGTCTCGTGCAGCGCGGCCCGGATCGACAGGTATCGTCCGAAGCCGCCCAGCACCGCTTCTTCTTCCGAAGGCAGAAAGTGTCCGCGCTTCTCGATGGCCGCCGACAGCTCAGCCATGGCGGCGCGTTCGGCATCGCTGGGAAGCGCGGAATCGACCGAGCGCAGCGTGCGCGCCGCTCGCGCGATCGAACAGCCGACCTGAGATCCGTCCATGCGGTCTAGGGCTGAATCGGAGCGGTCTTGACGTAAGGAGCAATCGCGGAGGCGATCGTCGCGGCCCCGGCCCCGCTTGGATGAACGCCGTCGGAGAGCGCGATCCCGGGGACGAGAGTGACTAGGCCGGCGCCCGTCTCCGCCGCCACCGTCCGAATCGCCGGGATCACCTCGGCGTTCCACGTCTTGGGAGGCGTCACTAGATAGACCCTCGCCCCGGTCCGCTGGAAGGATTTCGCGAGCAGCCCGTAGTCCCGAATGAAGTCCCGGCTCGTGGTCCAGAAATCTTCCGCAGAGTCGTTCGTGCCCAGCATCAGGACAACGACGTCGGGATCAAACTGCAACGCATTCTGGTAAGCTCCTTGGCGGCTGTAAGCGTTCTCGTAGTTGCGGAGAGCCGAGGTGGCGGAAACTCCAAAGTTTCTGACGTCGAAGCCGGTGCCAAGCTTGCGCTGAAGCTGGGCCGGATACGAGAAGAGGTCCCGATGCGCCATGCCTTCGCCGTAGGTAATGCTGTCGCCGCAGCAGGCCACCCGCACCGGCCCAGGCTGGCGGGGCTTGTCTTGAGAACTGGAGTCGTCGGTGCTGGCACAGGCTGCGAGGAGCAGGCAGCAGCCGGAGAGAAGGAGAGGGAGAAGGTTTCGGGGGATCATGGGATTGGTGGCACTCGAGGGAGAGCCGGGAGGCGTTGCCAGAGGAGGCGCGGACGGAAGGCTACGTTGCCACCTTCTCACGATGGCGGCGATATTGCCAGCGAACGCAACACAGCCAGCGGCACAAGAATCCGCCGTCCACATGGATCCGCTGCAGGCGCTGAATCCAACTCGCGATTCCACTAAAAAAGTCGTCGTCGAAGATGATATTCCTTCGTGGTGATCAGCCCAACCGGGGCCCTTCGCGACCTCTTCTCGTTGGCCGGAATACGCCCCCGCTACGGCCAGCGCTCGAAGGCCTCGATCGCCTCGTACTCGGCGAGCCCGAGTCGGTCATAGGCCCGCGCGATGCCGAGGTTGCCCTCGCCGTCGAGCCCGCTGGAGACGACGTCGCTCCGATAGTGACCGATGGCCTGCACCTTCTTTTCAAGCTGTCCCGGGCTCATCGGCACGGCCATGACAATCTCCCAGACGTCAAAGGGCCGCTCTCCCACGCGATAGAGCCAGCGGCTGCAGTTTTCCATCCAGGGTTCCCCCTTGAGTTCGTCGAGAGCTTCGGCGGCGGCGTGGAAGCAGAGCGCACGGTGCGAGGATGGATCCGCGAGGTTGCCGGTCGCGTAGATCTGGTCCGGGGTGATCGAGCCAAGGAGCGCCGCCACCTTGGCGACGTCGTCCGGGCCGATCTGGAACCGTCGATAGCGACCTTTCTCATAAAAGGGCAGGTCGAGGAAGTGGACCTGGCTGGCCGGGATCTCGAGGAAATCCGCGACCTCCCGCGCTTCCTCCCGGCGCATCACCCCCTTGATCTGACGCAGCCGCTCGGTGTCGGCGCCGAACCGGCCTTTGGCCTCGAGTTCCTCGAGCACGGATCCCGCATAATCGACGGCACCGGTCCAGTCGCCTTCGCCGAGCGTGCCGGCGTCCCTCAGGACGGAGGCAAAACGAAATACCTGCTGGTCGGGCACGCGCAGGCTGCCGGAGGTCATGTAGACCAGGTGCACCTCGTGTCCCTGATCGCGCAGGCGGTCGATCGTGCCACCCATGCCGATGACGTCATCCTGCGGCTCGGGGGCCAGAACGACGCAGACCTTGGGGTAGGGGAGCGACTTTTCCGGCCGAGTCTCTTCGCCCGGAGGGGCGTCGCGCTTGCCGCCCGGCCAGCCCGTGATGGTGTGTCCGACGACGTTGAAGATGTCGATGTTGAGCTGGTAGGCGGAACCCGCCGCGGTGAGCAGGTCCCCCATTCCGTTCTCGTTGTAGTCTTCGTCGACGAGGCGGAGCACGGGCTTGGTCGTTCGTTCCGCCAGCCAGGTCACGCCGCGCCGCTGGGCGTGGTCGGAGTTCCAGGCGACCGGTTCCACCAGCCAGGGAGAGCGAATCCGGGTGAGCTGCCCCGCAGCAGCTTCATCGACGAGGAAGGCGGCGTTGGCGTGCGACTGCAGAAAGCTCGCGGGCAGAGTGGGGGAAGGCTCCTTCTCGACGGCGGCATGGACGACCTCCGCCTTGCCTTCGCCCCAGGCCATCAGGACGACGCGGCGGGCGGCGAGGATCGTGCCCACGCCCATGGTGATCGCGAAGCGCGGGACGTTTTCTTCGCCGAGGAAGTCCTGGGCTGCATCGAGCCGAGTGAGGCGGTCGAGCGTGACCCTTCGCGTCAGGGAGTCGGCGGCGGAGCCCGGCTCGTTGAAACCGATGTGGCCAGTGCGCCCGATGCCGAGAATCTGGAGGTCGATCCCGCCCGCCGCCTCGATCGCCTCCTCGTAGGCGGCGCAGGAGGCGAAGACTTCCTCCGTGGAGACCGTCCCGCTGGGGACGTGCGCGTTTTCGGGAAGGATGTCGACGTGATCGAAGAGCTGGTCTGCCATGAAGCGCGCATAGCTTTCGGGGTGATCCGGGTTGAGGCCGAAGTATTCGTCGAGGTTGAAGGTGACCACGTTGGCGAAACTCAGCTGCTCCTCGCGATGGAGGCGAATCAGTTCCCGGTAGAGCGGGACCGGGGTCGAGCCTGTAGCAAGGCCGAGCACTGCGGATTCTCCCTTGGATTCCTTTTCGCGGATGAGGTCTGCAATCTCCCGCGCGAGTTCGGCGGTCGCGGACCGGGGATCGGAATGGATCTCGGTGGGGATCCTTTCGAAGCGCTGCTCGGGTCGCCTCTTCGGTACTGTCTTCGACATGGTGACAGGCTACCGCCCAGCGCGAAGGACAGCGAGTTGAAAACGACTCGACCATTCTGCCGACCCATGGTGGGTGGTGGAAACAGGGCCGGAGATGACGATCCCTCTTGCGACTCGCCGGCTCTTCGCTGACTCTCCTTGAAATGGGCAAAACCGTCAGCATGATCGGAAAAGGTTTCCGAGACTTCGGGCGCTGGTGGAAGGACAACCACGTCGACCCCTTTCCAGCCGGCGCCGACCTGCGCAGCTACCAGGCCAGATTCCTGCCAGACGATCTTCGGGCCGGACTCAACGTCGCCTTGCTCGCCTTTCCACAGGGCCTTGCCTACGCGGCCGTCGCCGGGCTGCCCATCGTCTACGGGGTGACCTGCTCCGCCGTCGCCGCGACCCTCGCCCCGCTGTTTTCGAGTTCGCGCTTCACCGTGCTCGGGCCGACCAACGCGACCGCCTTCATGATGTTCAGCTTCTTCGCTGCTCAGGGCGACGTCGATGGCTGGAAGTGGATCCCTCTCGTCGTTCTGATGGCCGGGCTCATTCTCGTCACGGGCGCCTTTCTCCGGCTTGCCGATCTCGTGCAGTACATCAGCCGGAGCGTCGTCGTCGGCTACGTCGTGGGAGCCGTCGTTCTGATCTGCACCAACCAGCTTCAGCACGTGCTCGGGCTGCATCTCCCGCCGGGGAAAGGCACGCTCCTCTCCGTGATCGGGCGAACCATCGAAACCATCCCCTCGACCAACCTCACCTCCCTCGGGATCGCCCTGTTCACGGTGGTGACCTACCTCTTTCTCGCCCGTCGCCTGCCCAGGCTACCCGTCTTCGCGGTCGCCCTCCTTCTTGCCTCGGTCCTCGCGGCCGTGCTCAAGAGCCGGGGACTCGACACACCCACCTACGACAGCTTCGGGCTGAAGGACCTCCTCCCGGTGCGCCCGGACTCCGTGACGGCCCCCGAGGTTCTCGAGCGCGTGTCCCGCTACTTTGGGCTCGCCGTCGGACTTGCCTTCCTCGCCGCCCTTGAGAATTCAGTCATGGCGCAGACCCTCGCGGGCCGCTTGAAAAGTGGCGCCATGCCGGATCGAAACCAGGACATGTTCAGCGTCGGCGTCGCCAACGTCGCGAGCTTCTTTCTCAGCGGCATGGCCGCTTCCGGATCACTGACCCGCTCTGCTCTCAACGTTTCCAGCGCCGCCGCGTCGCGATTCGCCAGCATCTTTGCGGGCCTGCTCTGCCTCGCTGGTGCGTTTCTTCTCGGGGACTACGTCGGCTACATACCGAAGGCTTCACTCGCCGTCCTCGTGGTCTGCATCGCCGCCTCGCTGATCAATCTCCGGCAGATCCGCATCGCACTGCGCTCCACCCTGAGCGACGCCACGGTGCTCATCGCCACCTTCCTGGCGGCGCTCCTGCTGCCGCTGCACGTCGCCATCTTCGTGGGGGTCGGCGTCTCCGTGGCGCTCTATCTGAGAAAGGCGAGTCGCCCCTTCCTCGTCGAGTACGACTTCGACGAGACCGGAGAGCTCAGCGAGCGATTCGACAAGAAAAGAGAAAAGGCCAATCCCGCCATCACCATCGTCCACGTCGAGGGCGAGCTGTTCTTCGGCGCCGCCGAACTTTTCCGCAGCCAGATCTACCGAACCTGCCAGGATCCGAATCTCAAGGTGGTGGTCCTGCGCATGAAGAATGCCCACCACCTCGATGCCACCAGCGTTATGGCCCTCGAGACCCTGGTCGAATTTCTCCGTGAGCACGACCGGCACCTGATCGTCAGTGGCTGCATGCTCGAGGTCTATCGCGTGCTGAAAAATTCAGGCATCGTCGAAATCATCGGCCGGGATAACATTTTCCCCGGCTCCGCTCAGAACCCCACCCTGGCGACCCGCAACGCCCTCATTCGCGCCCAGGAACTCATCGGCGACGAGAAAGCCGATATCCGGATCTACTACGACCCCAGCAAAGGGGAGGCGAAGTAGGGTACGGGGCAAGGGCCAATGGCGCTTGGTTAAGAACCCCCGGGCGATTCGGGTGTGGGGTTGGCGAAAGGTAGGGGGTGCGTCCCTGCGCCTCCGCAGGGAGCCCAAGGCGACCAACGACGCCCTCATCCGTCCCGACAGCATCGACCCACTTGCTACGGGGCAGCCTTGGGCCTCGGCGGTCCGTCGCTTCGCTCCTCCCAGGACGAGGAGGGACCCTCGTCCCTACCTCAAGGCAAGCCGTTTGCGATCGCTTCAAGCGGGAGGGCAGGGTCGATCCGGTTCAATCCCAGAGGAAGAAATCCCGCCCAGAATCCTCGACACCCCCACTAACCAAGCGCCATTCGGCCTAAGACCATTTTCAAAGTGATCTTGGTTGAATTTTTGAGTGAGGTTGGATTCAGCGCCCACAGCGGAGATTTGTGGACGCGTGAATGCACGGTCCTCGCAAGGGGGGACATCTCCATGTCGTAGCAACCCGAGGATGGATGCTCGATGCTGACCCGGGTCAGCAATCCGTTCCCCTCGGCGCGCCACAGTTCGTTTCCCTCGGCATCCCTACATACCGTCAATTGCTTGGACCGAAAGAATCCGGGCGAGCCCAACCGGTGGATCTCGAGTCGCTCCGGACTCATCGCTCAGCTAGCCAACTCCGGCTCCGCATGCCATTCGTGCTCGGTATCACGCATCAGCAGGGCGTGGTCGAGTTCGATGCAGCCCTCGGGAAAGAGGGCACGGTCGTCGAAGTAAGCGGACCGCGCCTCGTGGATCTTGAGCGGAGAGACCTTCCAGTTCGGCACCTGAAGAAGTAGACCGTCGAGCCGGGGGGAATCGGGTCGGGAGGAGTAGCCCACACAACCCGCCTCGAAAAAGGCGGAAGAGTCGGCCAGTGAATCGAATACGGAGTCCGCGGGAAATTCGCGGCTCTCGCTGAGTTCGAGATGCACGAGATCATCGGTCTGGTCGGCAGCCTCGGCGTGGAGAGTGATCCGGCCATCGCGATCCTCGATGGCGAATTTCGAGTGATGATGGACTCCGGGAAAGATCCTGCCACCCGCCAGGGAATTCATGAGGGAACCGGTGTCGCGCCGGGGAACGAACACGCCCTCGCGCTTCTCGCTCCCGGTCCCCCACTCCACGGCGAAGCGGTGGGCGGAGTTCTCACTGGCGATCCCGAGAAAGGCGGGGAAGCTCCTGGGCCTGATCTGCTCAAGACGGATCAGACAGATGCCCGCGATGGCTTTGCCGGCGACCAGCTTGGGGCGGAAGGGTTTCGGAAGAAGCGCGGCAACCACCTCGGGTTCCAGCCGGTAGTTGAGCAGAATCCGTCGCCGAATGATTCCTCGGAGAGCGGGGATCTTCATCTGCGCTATCTCAACAGACTGAAGGCGACGGTCAACGGCCTTCTGCGGTTTGCCGGGTCGATCACTCGACCGATCGAGAATCAGCGCAACCTACAGAACCGGCTTCATCTTCTCAAGCCGAGGGCTGAAGTCCTTGATCTCGTCAATGACCCGGCCCTTGTGAAGGAGCTGGATGTAGACACCTTCCAGGACTTCCCTCTGGATCGTGGAGGCCTTGTCGGTCGTGGTGCTCCCGTCCGTGTAGGTCGTGATCGCCTTATGATCGGCCTTGGCTCGGTTCAACACGATCGACTTCGTTTTAAACTCTGCCCTCTTGCCCCGTTCGATCGGGCCCAGTTCCTTCGTTCCGTCGACGTAAATCATTCCCTTGGCTTCCTGCTTGCTGACCTCGTTGCCAAAAATCTCCGTATTCCCCGTGCTGTAGATACTCATGTACTTGTAAACTCGGTACCTGACCTCGAGTCCCGTGATCTCCACTGGGCCGTTGTTGTTGACATGGACCTCGAAATGGTAGGGCGACTCGGTCGGTATCGCCGTTCGACCCTTGTTCTTCGACGGGGCGTCTGAATTTTCGGGCGGCGGTCGCAGGAGTCCCAAGAGCCCCGAGCGAGCAGGTTCCGAGTCATCGCCGCGGCCCTCTCGCTTGAAGTGTGAAAGGCGGAGCTTAAGAGACGGATTTTTTACGAACCATGCCCGGATAAACTCCTGATCCTTCTTCGAGAAGCGATCGAAAGGAACCTTCGTCGCCTGGCCGCCGATCTTGAGATTGACCACGCCGGCTGAGACACCGATCAGCTCTCCAGTCAGCTTCTTGCCGTCCGAGGAGGTGAACTCGCGGACCTCGGCCTCCAGGGAAGTGGCAGCGACCGACAGGAGGAAAACCGCAGAGAGGAAACGAACAAGGGTCGAGCAGGTGGTCCAAGCCATGGGTCGCAGACTAACGGGTGGAACAGGATTTTCCAGCATTGAATCGGTGCTGGTCGGTGCGCGCCACGAAGACCGCTGAGGCGGCGAGAAGCGGATCGGCCCCTACCTCGACATCCTCAAGCGTTATATCGCCGAAGCGAAACCACATCGACGAGGTCATCGAGGCATCCCGCCCGGCGTAACCCGGCACCTCGCCGCGCCCGGTGCTTTGCTCTCGATGAGTGCGAGGCTGCATTCAAACAGCCCCCGAGCAGGGAGGCGTGCTCAAATCGGATCCGCGGGGGGAGAACTTTGGCTAGTGCACCTTGTGTGCCGTGTACCAATAACGGTGGGAGGAGAGGGACCCAAGTTCCTCGGATCGAAGCAAGGAAGGGAAGGTCAAGTCGTAGACGCGTCCTGCCTGGGGCGCCTCCTTCAGCTCGACGATGATGCGCCCGCCCTTGTTGTCGACATGGACGACCGTTTCGTCACGCAGATCCTCTTTCGGGGAACCGTATTGAGCGTGGTAGAGAATTTCGTAGGACTCGATTCGGTAGTCCTGGATGCGCTTGGTGTTCTGCACCCGGCCATTGAAGGTGACCTCGAAGCCCTTCGGATGGAGCTTGAAGGACTGCACCATGAGATAGGGATTGCCCTTGTAGGTGATCTTTTTGAGCCCCTCGGACCCCGGCCAGCTGAGATGGGTCTTGCCGACGTAGAGACTCTTGCCGTCGTCGGTGTAGACGAGGCGGTTGTTGCCGGTGCCGAGTCCGGAGCTGTCGTAGAAGTGAGTGACCGCGCCCTGGGGCTGCCCCTTCACCTCGTCGGGAAAGTACAGAGGCAGGCGTGCTCGGTTCATCTCCCCGATCAGGAGCAGGTCATTGTCTTTCCTCACGGGAGCAAGGCTGCTCAGAAGCGGCTGAATCTGAGTGATGGAGTTTCCGCAGTCTCCCGAGGGGAGCAGCGCGGCCGCCTTGACGCGTCGGGCGTCCAACTCCTCCGCGGGAAGGAAAGCGGGCGTGACGTCGGGCGGATTCTCGCCCCATAGCAGCGAGGCCGCATGGCCATGGAATTTGCCCGGGCGAACCTTGTGCAGCTTCGAGGCCCCGACCCAGTCGCCCTGGTTGTCGCTCATCCAGAGCTGGTCATTGCCATCGATATAGAGCCCGTTCGGGGTGCGAAAGCCAGTCGCGTAGACTTTTGCGGTCCGCGAACCGGGCGTGATCTGCACGATGCAGCCCCGGTAAGGCACGCGAGCATACATTCTGGGAACCGCGTCCTTCTTCTCCGCCCATTCCTTGCGATCCTCGGCATGGAACCTGTCGTGAGTCAGGCCGCCGGCGTCGTTCCACTCGCCCCGCACTTCCTTTCTCACTCCCGCGCCATTCGAGGCCGTGCCGAGACCGACGTAGAAGTTGCCCTTCGAATCCTTGACCAGCCCGAAGGCGAACTCGTGGTAGTTGCCCGTCATGCCCCAGTCGCTGCAAACGGTCTCGTAGAGATCAGCCGACCCGTCCCCATCAGTATCGACGAGCCGGGTCAGTTCACCGCGCTGCACGACGAACACCGATCCATCGTCCTCCGCGTAGAGGCCCAGCGGCTCGTGAAGACCGGTGGCAAAAAGAGACCAGGTCTGGCTCTCCTCCTCGTAGATCATGACCTCGCCGCGGTGGAAGCAGGCGACGAGCCGGCCATCGTCGTCGACGTCGAGTCCGCCGATCTGCGGATCGACGCCGGCAGGCAGGACGATGCTTTCGATCTCGTAGTGCTCTTCCCAAACGAAGCGGGCCTGAGCCGGCTCGACCAGCAGCAAGGAGGTGAAGAGGAGGGATAGACGTCGAATCATGGCAGTGAGAGGGTGCGGGTCTGGATCCTGCCCCCGCTGATCGCAGTGGAGATGGTCAGGGTCTGATCCGATACCGAGAAGCTCTCGGTGACGACCTTGCCTTCGGACGAGTAGCGGAAGGCCGGAAGACCGGAGGGAGTGAGCTGGTAGCCGAGGAAGTCCCGATCGGTCTGCCCGCCGTGCACAGACTCGCGATGAACGATTTCGCCGACGTCGGCCAATGCGTTGCCGTTGCTGCGCAGGTAGGGCCAGTTGTCGACCTCGCCTTTGGAGACGTAGCGGAGCCGGCATGGAGTCGTGTCCCAGACCAGATTGTGTTTTCCGGGGGTGTCGAGGCAGACCACGATCGATGCGGGACCGGATTCGGGTACGAAGGTGCGGACGATGCGGGGTCGCTTCACGTCGGCAAAGAGGTCGGACCTGGCATAGTTCTTCTTCGGCTTCATGCCCTTGGTCGCCTTGAGCACGTACTCATGAATCTCCTCAAGCTGGTCTTTGGGGATATGCGCCATGGAGGGCATCTGCGGCATCTCGGGGCGCTTCTTGCCGGGGTTGACGCACCACTCGACGAAGTAGTCGCGGCTCTCCTCCGGATAGATCTGCGCCAGTTCGACAAGCGCGGGTCCCACCTGAACTTCGTCGAGCAGGTGACAGGCGACGCAGTTGACGTAGGCGGGAGGGGCACCGTCCGGCAGCAGTCCCGCCAGTTGAGGGTCGATCGTCGTAGCGGACTTCGCGGGCGCCACCGCCGTCCTTTCGGGCTCGGGCTCGGGCAGCTCGCGTATCATGAGCTTGCGGAAGGAGACCGTGTCCTGGTGATCCTGAAGCAGAATCGACCCGGCGGAGGCCGCGAAGCCTTCGTGCTCCCGGAACTTGCTCTTGGTGAAGCGCTGATTCCAGTCGTCGGAACCGAACTCGATGGTCAGGACCTGCTCGCCATTGATCCAATGTTCCAGGCTGCTGCCGCTGGCGATGATTCGTCCCGTGTTCCACCCCTCGCCCGCTGGCGGCATGTTCTTCTTCGACTCGTCCGGCGCGACGAGGTCGTAGAGGGAAGCCGTGCGATGGGTCGGGTTCTTGTTGTCCCGATAGTGGACGTCATCAATGATCTGGTACTCGAGGCCCAGACCGGTGTCGTCGGTGCGGTACTTGATTCCGCTATTGGCGTCATGAGCGATGAGAAACTCGAAGCTGAGCTCGAAGTTGAAGTACTTCTTCTTTGTCGTGATGAAGCCGCCGCGCGGATTGCTGCCGTCAGCTCGGTCGCTCCGGTCGAGATGAAGCACCCCGTCCTTCAGCGACCAGCGCTCCCCGATGGTGCGGGGCTTGCCCGTCTTCGGGTCGGGGTTCCCCTGCCAGAGCTCAAGGGAATCATCCGCAAGAAGATCAACCCATCCCGGTTCCTCGGCGCGGAGGTGACTGAACAAAAGCAGGAAACTGACGAGGCAGCGGCAGAAGTGCATGGGCTAAAGTACTACGACAGGAAAGGGCACTTTCGATCATTTTCTCTTCCGCCGCTAGGCAGAGTGGTGCGGGCCCACCCCCTCGCACCCCCTGCCTCCTCGCCTCCTCGCCTTCGTGCTCGAAGCAGTCGGAACTCAGGCTCTCAACCAATTGGGAATGCGGAGATCAAGCCACGACTCCAGGCGACCGGGCCGGGAGCCCTGCAGAAATCCGACGTGCCCGCCATGGGCAGAAAGCTCGAGCCGCACGCAGGAGGCAAGCGCCTCAACTGCCGGGATCGCCTCCAAGCTCATAAAAGGATCATCCCGGGCATGCAGCAGCAGCAGGGGTGTTTTCACCGACGACAGGTAAGGACCACTGCTCGACCGGGTGTAGTAGTCATCGGCGCTCTCGAAGCCGTGCAGTCGGGCCGTCACGAAATGGTCGAAGGTTCGGAAAGATCGATAGTGGGCCACGGCCTGCAAATCGAGGGGGTCGGCAAGTCCCCTCGCCCTCCGCTCGGTAAACTTGATGATGGTCTTCTTTTTCAGAGAACCCATCAGCCTCTGCTGGTAGAAGCGGGAGAACCCTCGGTCCAGTCGGCGTGCGCACAGCGCCAGATCGTAGGGCACGGAAACGGCAGCAGCCCGCTCGATGAGCGAGTCGCGTCCCGCCTCGCCCAGATATTTGCACAGAACGTTTCCGCCGAGAGAATAGCCAACGGCAAACAGCGGGACCTGGGGATTCCTCTCGCGAAGGAGGGTCGCGATGAAATGGAGGTCCCCTGTCTCGCCCGAGTGGTACGCCCTCGCCAGGCGATTGGGCCCATCACTGCATCCTCGAAAGTGGAACAGCACGCCTCGGAAACCTGACCCTGACAAGGCAGCCAGGATGCCCTGCACGTAGGCGGAGTCGAGTCCGCCCTCGAGTCCGTGCAGGATGATGACGATGGGGGCTCCTTCGTGCGGCGGGTCCACGGACCAATCGAGATCGATGAAGTCGCCGTCGGGTAGTTCAATTCGCTCCTGTGTCGTCTCGACTTTCGGGCGGGGGGCAAGCGACGCCCAGAGCGTCTGAAGATGGGCGTTCCGCAGCCAGAAGGGCGCCCGGAACGGCGCGGTGGTCACGCCGAAACCGAGGATGCTTCCTCGAGGAGGCGCTTGGCCGCAGTGATCGCGGCATCGACGGGCCAGGAGGCGCGAAGGTTCTGGGCTTCGGTGGTCGCCCCCGAATAGAGCAGGAAGAGAGTCGTGCCCAACTCCCTGGCTGAATCCTCGACGGGGGTCACCTGCAGAGCGAGATCAATGAAGAAATCTCGGATCGAAAGCTTGTGCACCTCGACCTGATTCAAGATGGGGGCGCAGCCGGTATCGATTGAAGCTGCCGTATTGGTGTAGGGGCAGCCGCGGTATTCCTGTTCCACCAGCCAAGCCTTCAGGGCCTCGAAGTAGATGGTCGCCTTTTCCTGAGGATCCCCATCGGCGAGGAGGATCGACCGGTGATACTCTACGGACCGATCGTGTGTCTCCTCGAGCCAGGTCGTGCACAGATCTTCCTTGCTCGGAAAGTGATGGTAGAAACTCGCCTTGGCGGTCTCCGCCTTCTCGATAATCTCGTTGATGCCCACGACAGCGTAACCACGCTGCGTAAAAAGTTTCGCCGCTGTATCAAGCAGTCTCTGTCGGGCGTTCGGTTTTTTCATTCTACCGGGTGCGCTCGAACATACCGACTTGTCTGTTGATAGCAACTTCACGTCGAGGAAAGTGGGGTTCAGGCAACCGACGCCATTCTGGGATCCCACGCCGATGCCAGGTCCTCGCGGAGCGCGTGGCGGGCACGGTGAACCAAAACCCAGAGGTTCGATCGACTCAGGTTCATCGCCTCGACGATTTCCCCCGTGGTCTGGTCATCGAGTTCCCTGAGTTGAAAGACCCGGCGCATCTTTTCCGGCAGACGTGCGACCGCCTCGTCCAGGTCCTTGCGGAACTCCGCTCGATCGAGAATCGCCTGAGGCTGTAGTTCCTCGGATTCCACGCAGTGGCCCTCAATCCAGCTTTTCGTATCTCCGTCTTCAGCGCTTTCCATGGCCGAAGCATTGATACTGAGGCGAGTATGGGCACGCCGGTAGTGATCGGCGATCTTGTTGCGGAGTATGGTGACGAGGAAGGTCCGCTCGCTGGAGTCTCCGCGGAACCGTTCTCTACCCTTCCATGCGGAGAGGAAAGTCTCTTGCACCAGATCCTCCGCGATTTCGCGGCTGGATACCTTGCGAAGGGCGAGACGAAGCAGGAGTTCCTGGTGATCCACAACCCAGCGGTCGGGATCAAGATTGACTGTGGGACGAGTGAGAGGGGGAGCCATAGTTTCGTTGCCAGGTTGAAAACAGACTGAATGGTCTGTCTGCACTTACAAGAACATACCGATCTGTCTAGTGCAAGAGTTTTCTGAGGATTTTCGAAGGTGCCGATGGTGCCATCTGGACCTTCAGCCGCTCTCACTTCCGGTTACCCGTCCCCTCTTCGCGCTTTCGTTACCTAAGAAACGAGGGGTAGCCTTGATTCCCTGTGATGCCTTCTCTCTCGATTTTTCCTGCGCTCGTGATTCTGATGACCGCGACGCTCTCGATCGCGGATCCCATCCGCGTGCTCATTCTCGACGGCAGGAACAACCACGACTGGGCCGGCACGTCGGACAGTCTGCGCTCGACCCTGGAGAGCACGGGCCGTTTCGAAGTTGAGGTATCCACGGCGCCGGAGCTGGAGTTTCCGCGAATCCCCCACCGCGCGCCTCGCGAGGAGGACAAGCCCGCGCTGGCAGAGGTCCGCAAGCAGTTTGAGGCGGCATTGAAGGCCTCCGGCGCGAAGCAGGCTCTCGCCGAGAAGTGGCGTCAATGGTCTCCGGACTTCGCCGCCGCCGACGTCGTGGTGCTCAACTACAATGGCGACGATTGGCCGGAGCCGGTGCGCGAAGGCTACCTTGAGTTCGTCCGCTCCGGAGGCGGCACAGTCCTCGTCCACGCCGCCAACAACGCCTTCCGCAACTGGGATGAGTTTAACGACCTGATCGGACTCGGCTGGCGGCCAGCCCTCTTTGGCAAGGCCTTGAAAATCGATCCGGAAACCGGGGCTGCGATTTTTCCTCCCGTCACCGAACTCCCGAACGGGGGCAGCTCGAGTCACGGATCGAAGCATCCCTTTCCAATCGTCGTCCGCGCTCCGGAGCACCCGATCATGCAGGGCCTGCCCGCTCGGTGGATGCACGCCTCCGACGAACTCTATCACAACATGCGCGGCCCGGCCGCCAATCTCACGGTGCTGAGCAGCGCCTTCTCCGATCCGGAGCAGCGGGGCAGCGGACTCCATGAACCGATCACCTGGGAGGTGTCCTACGGCAAAGGCCGAGCCATCGTGACCTCGCTCGGACATCTCTGGCCTGGAGACGTTGCCCTCGACCCGCTCCACTGTGTCGGCTTTCAGACGGTCTTCGCGCGCTCCTGCGAGTATGCGGCGACGGCCGCGGTGACCCTGCCCATTCCCGACGGCTTCCCGAGCGAGGATGAAATCTCGGTCCGCCGACCCAGCAGCGTGAACTGGGAGGAGAGGCAGATCGCCGACAGCCTCGCCCGTGTCTCGATGCTTGAAAAAAAGGAGGCCGACCCATACTGCCGCCTCACGCCGGAAGAAGAACTCGCCTCCTTCGAAATCGCCCCCGGCTACGTCGCCGAACTCTTCGCCGCCGAACCCGACGTCCAGGAGCCCGTGCTCACGGTCTGGGGCGGCGACGGCGCGATGTACGTCGCGGAGATGCGCAGCTACATGCAGAACGTCGAGGGCGAGGGCACCAAGACGCTGCGCAACGGTCGCGTGAAACGACTCGTCGATACCGACGGCGACGGGCGCGCCGACCAGGTCACGATCTTCGCCGACAACCTCAACCTGCCGCGCGCCATCCTTCCGCTCGGCGACTGGATCGCGATCCGCGAGAGCGACACCCTCGACGTCTTCGCCTACCGCGACAGCGACGGAGACGGAGTATCTGACGAGAAGAAGCTGCTCTATGAGGGCGGCACGGACGGACGCCACAACCCCGACAAGTCCGTCGAGCACCAGGACTCCGGTCTGCTGTGGAACCTCGACAACCACATCTACATTTCCTACAACTCGGAACGCTACCGCTACGTGACGGGAACATGGGAGAGGGAGAAGCAGCCCGGTCACTGGACGCAGTGGGGTCTGACTCACGACGACGCCGGTGACCTGTACTGGATCACCAACAGTGAGCCGGTCCTGCGGGCCTACGTCCACCCGAGGTACTGGGAGATCGCCCGGCGTCTCTCCACGAAGAACCTCGGCAGCGGCGATCCCGTCCCACTCCCAGCCCCCTACGACGCCGCCTTCCGCTCGGCGCACAGCATCTGCCTGCTCAACGACCGGGGTGGCGCGGCTCCCGCCACGCGGGGCTTCACCTCGGCTTGCGGGCAGAGCGTCTACCGCGGCGCGAAGTTCCCTCACGACGCGCGTGGCAACTACTTCTTCTGTGACCCGACGATCCACGTCGTCCGCCGTGCGCACCTCACCAAGCCGGGAGCGATGATCCATCTGGAGAAGGCGGAACCCGAAGGCGAAGAATTCTTCCGCTCCTCGGACATCAACTCACGCTTCATCAACACCGCCGAGGGGCCCGACGGCTGCCTCTACGTCACCGACATGTATCGCGGCATCATTCAGGATGCGCCTTGGCTCAACCCCGACAACCGCAAGACGATCTCCGCCAACGGGCTCGACCGCAACGTCCAGCATGGTCGCATCTGGCGGATCCGGCATCAGGACCACGCGCCCGGCAGCAGCCCGAAGATGCTCGGCGAGTCAACGCTCGCCCTGGTACGTCACCTCGGCAGCGAGGCTGGCTGGTGGCGGAGCACGGCGCAGAAGCTGATCCTCCTCCGCGAAGACCGCGACACGGTGGCCCCGCTGCTTGATGGACTCGCCCGCTTCAGCAGCAATCCGCTTGAGCGGCTTCATGCGCTCTGGACCCTCGACGGCATGGAAAAGGCCGGCCCCGAACTGCTGGCGGACGTCATTCGAGATCGCGATCCCCGGGTACGCCGTGCGGCGGTGCAGATTGCCGAGCCGCTTCTGAATCAGCAGAAGGTCCTTGAGGAGATCGCCGTTCCGCTCGCTGCCGACCCCGATCCGGAAGTGGCCAAGCAGCTGATCCTCTCGATTGGCATTCAGGATGGACACCCTCTGTCCGACGCCCACCTGGAGGTCGTCCAGAAAGCCGCCCGCCGGCACCCCGAGGCAGCCGGAGTGCGACTCGCCACTACCCTCACGCTGTGGGGCATGGAGGATCTCCCTCTGGTGACCGACGTTCAGGCCGGCAAGGCTTTCGAGCCCGCAGCCAACGCCGCGTGGAAGATCATGCTGGGCAACTGGCAGCGCGGTCTGGAGTTCCCCAAGGACATGGACGACACCCATAGGCGGGCGATCATGAGCGGCGAGGTGCAGTACTTTCAGTCCTGCGCCACCTGCCACGGGCCCGACGGGCGCGGGCTCGCAGTACCCGGCACTGAACTGCTGCTAGCTCCCTCGCTGACCGACTCGGCCCGGATCAAGGGCGACCCCGCTCACCTGATCCCTGTCTTCCAGCATGGCCTCATGGGGCCGATCGACGGGAAGACCTACCAGGCTGGATTCATGGCTCCGGCCAAGGCGCTCGGCATCGAGCGGACCGACCGGCTGGCCGAACTGATCACCTACCTCCGGTACGTGTACGGCGACGGGGCCGGCATGGTGACCAAGGCGGAAGTCGATGCGGCCAACAAGCTGCACGAGAAGCGGACGGCCCCCTGGACGGACGAGGAACTCAAGGCGATCGAGTTGCTGGTGGACCCTGAGAAGTAGCCGTACGTTGTCTTCATCAGAGACCCGAGCATCGAAGAGGTGCTCATCTCTCAATCGTGCGAAAGACAAAAAGTTCCCGAAATGGGAACTTATTCATTGCCCTGGTTAATGCCCTGATCCAATTTCATGAGAGTCATCGCCCGTCGTACCATTCGTGAATTCGGGAAGTCCCATACCGACGCCAAGGAAGCACTGGACGCTTGGTTCTTTGAAGCCACCGCAGCCAAGTGGGACAAACCCGCCGACATCAAAAAAAACGACCCCTCTGCCGACATCCTTCCGGCGAACCGCATCATCTTCAATGTCAAGGGCAACCACTACCGACTAATCGTCAAGATCCACTACAACACAGGCATCGTCTTCATCCGCTTCGTCGGCACGCATGCCGAGTACGACAAGATCAACGCCGCTACCATCTAACGCCACGTGAAGCCGAAAATCATCCGCACCGAACAAGAATATGAAGTTGCTCTCGCGCATCTCGACACGCTCATGGACGCCGCCCCCGGTTCGGATGCGGAAGAGGAACTCGAGCTATGGTCACTGGTTGTCGAGTCCTACGAGAAAACGGCCTTTCCCATGGACCTACCGTCCCCGCTCGCGGCGATTCGTTTTCGGATGGACCAGTTGGGGCTCGGGCAAAAGGACCTTGCGGAGTACCTCTCGGGCAAAAGCCACGCCTCGGAGGTGCTCAGCGGCAAGCGTCCCCTGAGCCTGAAGATGGTGCGGCGCCTGCACCATCACCTTCGGATCCCCGCCGAACTACTCATCCAAGAACCTTCGGCACCGGCGTAGCAGAAACTTCATGCACCTGGTCGAACGCCTCCACTTTCTCTGGACGACGAACGCTGAGGACCCACGACGCGCCTTGCACCGCTGGGAGGCTGGCGGACTGCAAGCGAGGACGAGTTCGCAGATCCTGTCGCCGAATTCGTGAGAACCCGGAAGCGTAGCCTGAGGGCCACCGGCTTCAGCCGGCGCTTCCACGGTCTGACGACTGCGGCTACCGTCTCCGATACGCCCCCTGCCCCGAATGGTGCTTGGATGAGAGCGGTGTTCGTGGGGTGAACCCTGCGCGATGCGGTTCCGTCTCCGTCCAATAGAAAGCCCTGATGGGGCGTCCTAATCCGAAAGGCGCTTGGTTAGTGTTGGGTGTCGAGGATTCTGGGCGGGATTTCTTCCTCTGGGATTGAACCGGATCGACCCTACCTTGCCGTTCGAGGCGATCGCAAAACGGCTTGCCTTGAGGTAGGGACGAGGGTCCCTCCTCGTC
>ENA-ORXT01002363-ORXT01002363.1-marine-metagenome-genome-assembly--contig:-NODE-2363-length-22774-cov-8.529982_pt1 | contig 22774 bp, 23 predicted proteins | sample MGYA00237868_ERZ511482 | MGnify/ENA metagenome assembly ERZ511482
TTGTTGTGGATAGAAAGTATATTTAAAAATGCGACGATCGTCAATCGCCCATCAGGAATAATTAAAACTAGTAACAAATCATACCTACTAAATTTTCCTAAATGCTGTGCGCCGATGAAACAAGTGCAGAGTATTGATGAGGTATTAGATTATTCTTGTGATCAAGCCATTGTATTAAAACCATTACGAGAATACGGAGGAAGAGGATTGTTAAAAATATCACAGGGTAGAGTAGACGATGGCACAGACATACATGCTGCTAAAGAATATCTACCAACGATCAAGAAGACTTTAGAAACAGAAGGATATCTAGCCATGAAGTTTTTAAAAAATGTAGATCAAGGTGATAAAAGAATCATAGTTGTAGGTGGAGATATTATGGGTAGTTCTCTAAGACTACCAGCTAAAGATTCATGGTTGTGTAATGTTTCACAAGGTGGCAAGACCGTTAGCTCACCTATTACAGAAGAAGAAAAAGATTACATCTATCATATAGCACCTTATTTGCAAGCTGAAGGGATATTGATGTACGGTGTGGATACCTTAGTGAATGATGATGGACTTAGGGTAATCTCAGAAATTAACACCTTGAGTATAGGTGGCTTTGAAGATGCGCAACAATTTTCAGGCAAACCAATTATTAAGATAACTGTTGAAAAAATATACGATCAATGCAGCTAATAGTAAGTGAAGATGCAAAATTTATAACCAAGCTCGATATATCCAATACTCCAAAAGGGTCAATAGCACACTACTGGATGCAGTTGGTATCTGATGGTTTTGGTAGTCCGATCTGTATACCTGTGATGGTAGCCAGAGGAAAACAAGAAGGACCGATACTAGGATTAACGGCTGCTGTCCATGGAAACGAACTAAACGGGATATCAGTGATCCAGCGATTATTTGGAGAGATAGATATAGAGGAGATAAGAGGCACTATAGTCGGCATCCCAGTGGTTAATGTACCTGCCTTTCAGCGCAAAAGGAGGAGATTTGTGGATGGTACGGATCTTAATCATATCATGCCTGGCAAAAAGAATGGTAATGTGAGTCAGGTCTATGCTTATCGATTCATGAAGCTCGTTGCAAGCCAATTTGAATATCTATTAGATCTACATACGGCAAGCACGGGTAGGATCAATAGTTATTATGTAAGAGCAGATATGGATAATCCTGTTGTGCGCAAGATGGCCTTACTGCAGAATGCAGATATCATAGTGCATAATCCTGCATCAGACGGAACACTCAGAGGATCCAGTGCCAAGAAAGGTATCAATGCAATTACTGTAGAGGTAGGTAATCCTAATACTTTTCAAAAAAGATTGATCCGAAGTGGCATCGAAGGTGTCCATAATGTACTCTGTCATCTCGATATGATAGATGATGAGATCATAGAGACCGAAAAAGAAACAATACAATGTGAAAGATCTAAATGGATGTATACCGCCAAGGGTGGATTTCTGACGGTAAGTGTAGAACTAAGAGAGCAGGTCAAAAAAGGTCAGGAGGTCGCATCACTAAGGAATGTATTTGGTAAATCAATTGAGAAATATTATGCCCCTTTTGATGGAATAGTTATTGGTAAGAGTGTTGATCCTGTGAATAAGTCGGGAGGGCGAATATTGCATTTGGGGAAGGTGAAAATGTAGATTGCTCAAGTACTTTTTATAACAAACACATTATTGATTTACGATCATGATAGGAATATTTACTTTTCTAGTAAGTTTCTTTTCTTTTGAAGATTGCAAATACTGAGTTTTCCAATTCTTTCTTTCCTTCATGATTACAATAAGGTCTACTTCGTTTTCAGATGCAAATATCCGTAGACTTTCTTCAACCTTCCCATTGATAATATCAAGGTCTACTTTACCTTCCTGGAGATAGGGCTCTAGTAACTTCTTATAAGTCTGGATCTTAATATCTGGTCTAGTCTTGCCTTTAGTGTTATCAACATGTACACAGGTCAGGTGTGAGTCCATGAGATCAGCTAGCCCTATCATATCGAAAAGCGGATCTATCTCTGCGAACTCGAATTCGATAGCGAAGACAATGTGATCCAATGTATTTGATCTAAAGCTCTCAGGAATCAATATAACTGGCTTAGTGGCTTCATCTACAAGTGCGTATGAAATGCCTGTCATGTTGAACAACTTCTTTTGATTATGAATCCCTAGTATGATTAGATCATGGCCATAACCATCGGCATATTCCAAAATAGTATCCTTGACAAATCCGACCTCAACATCACATCTAAACTCTGTTTTGGAATACTGTTTTGCAATAGCTTCGACCTGCTCTATTAATGCGAATAAATTTCCTTCCTGTACTTGATTGTAATCCTCAATAGGAGCAATGTTTAATTTTTGAACATACAAGAAGCTAAGTTCAGCTCCTTTCTTAGAAGCTATTTGAAAGCCAAAGTTAATAAGCTGAGAGGAGCTTTCATCTATGTCGATGGCTACTAATATATTCTGGATCTGCATCGTAAATTATCGTAGTGAATAAGTGACAAATTTTACCTATCAACTAATAGATTGTGTGAGAGGAGTTTCGCTTTATAATATTTGACACTCCAAGATGAGGCAAATAGGTGCTTAATAAGAAAGTGAAAAAGCGTATTTTTTCTCCTACGCGAAATACCTAGTTTAGAATACTTGGAGCAATCAAGGATTGTCTTTCTGATAACTTGAACCAGAATGGTCAAGCTAATTAAAAGGGGCACACTAGAATATGTTCAAGTCATCTATATGATCTATGATATTCCATTGAAGTGTCTTTCTAAACGTTATCCTACCAATTATTAAACAATCATTTCTGTGTCATATCCCTTACGATAGCGTCATAAGCTTATAATATCTAATTGTATTAATGAATAGTTTCAATAAAATATATCTAAACCATGAAGTCAATATTAACCATAATACTCGTTTCTTTTAGTCTCTTAATAAGCTTACCAATTATGGCACAATCCAGCGAAGAAGAAAAAACAGAAGCCGCAGATAAAGCTGCTGAGCGAGCTCAAGAAAAAGCAGAAAAAGCTGCAGAAAAGGCGGCAAAAGAAGCAGAGAAAGCAAGAGAGAAAGCAGAAAAAGCTTCTGAAAAAGAAAAAGAAGAAACTGAAAAAGCTGCAGAGAAAGCTGAAGCAAAAGCAGAAAAGGCAGCCGAAGAAGCTGAAAAAGCGAGAGAGGAAGCTGAAGAAAAAGCTGCTGAAGAAGCTGAAAAGGCAGCTGAAAAAGCAGAGGGCGCAGCCGAAAAAGCAGCTGAGGAAGCCGAGAAAGCAAAGGATGAAGCAGAGAAGGCTACTGACAAAGAAAAAGAAGCAGCAGAGAAAGCAGCTGAAGAGGCTGAAAAAGCAGCTGAAAAAGCAGAAGAGGAAGCGGTAAAAGCAAGGGAGAAGGCTGAAGAAAAAGCTGCTGACCAAGCAGAAAGAGAACAAGATAAGGCTGAGAAGGAAGCAGAAAAAACTAGAGAGAAAGCGGATAAGGAGGCAAATAAATCTAAAAAAGAAGCTGAAAAGTCTGCAAAAAAAGCAGAAAAGAAAGCTGAGAAAGCCAGAAAAAAAGCAGAGAAAGAAGCTAAGAAAAAAGGCAACTAAGTCGACATTTCAATTCGTTATTCCCAGAATCAAAAACAAAGAGCTAAGACAGTTTTGCAAAAAATAAAAGTCTTAGCTCTTTGCATTTTAACAGCTTCATAAGCTAAATTAGAAAGTTTTCTATACAAGTGACTATGATCTATCAGACTCATCTAGTCATAGATATGTACGATGACAGTTAATACCAAATAGTAACTTTGAAAAAAATAATAAATGAAAAATTCAATTATAGTTCTGTTTCTTTTAACATCATTATATGGGTGTTCCCAAAATTCAGAATACAATGTTTCTTCATATCAAACAGAGGGTACAAAAGCGCCAAATACACATTACATTGGAGAGGCTTGGTTAAATGCTATTATTCATGATGATACCGAATTGGGTTATAACATAACAAAAGCAACTTTTAAAGCCAATTCAACTTTGGATTGGCATACACATGGTACTTCACAAGTCTTAATTATTGTGGATGGAGAGGCATATTACCAAGAAAGAGGAAAAGAACCCTTAATTCTAAAAGAAGGCGATGTGATTAAATGTGACAAGGATACAGAACATTGGCATTCTTCAACCAAACATAGTGATGTAACCTATTTAGCTTTATATGGCAGTGGAAAACCAACATCATGGACTGAAGTATTAACGCAAGAATATTACGATAAAATTGCCAAGAAGCTCCAGCATGATTAGTTATATAATTCGCTATTGACGATGCCAGTGGGTATTGCCAATATCAACTGGTACGGTGTCGCATGAGGACAAGAAAGCATCCGCGTGCTTAAGCACAGTTTAAAGAAGGAGACATACGTAATTCTCTTAGATGAAAAATACGTCTTTGGACGGATATACATAGACTCTAGAGTGCCGATATTTATAGTATAAATTAACATTATAAAAATTTAATCATGGTAATGAAATATCAAGGATTATTTTATAATCCTGCAAGCAACCTACTAAGTCTACTTAGATTTAACAATCAAAATTGTAACGATGATCTTATAGAAGATTCCGACAATATCCGACCATTTGCTGTTCCAGCTACAGAATCATTTGATGATATATATGATGACTCAGATGAGGAATGGGATGACTAATAAGTCTTAAACTTATATCATCAAATATATGTGAACACTATAAAAATAACACGATATGCCCTCTCATCTTTACCAGCACTTAATGGATAATGGTAAAGATGGGAGGGCATTTTAATTTATGGACTTAAGCTCAATTCTAGAAAGTCGCCTGGCTGTCTGATTATACAACCTACCATGCGATATGCACGGGCTAAGAAAATATGGGTCAGTTAGTACCCACAGCATTCTTTTTTGAAATAGCTCTTCAGGGAAAATGGGACTTATAAGATAAGTACAGGGATGTATAAAAAGAAGGTAATAATTATGATAATTCGAATTATGGTATTCCGCTGAGCGACTACTACGCCCTAAACCATCACTTAACAAAAGCAGGCAATTCACATAACTACCTCATATAACTCAGGTCTACCTTCTTGATACGATTGCGCCCTGCTTTGGCTTTGTTGTGTAATTGGGATTTGTAGATAGAAGGCTTCATTTTTAGACACACATCAAAGTACTTGATAGCATCTTCATAGAATTCCTGGTGTTCAGAGATCAATCCTAACTGTAATGCTGAGTTACATGCAAAGAATGAATTATCTCTCATCCCTGCGCCGATAGAATACAAATAATACTGTTTTGCCTCATCATACTTTTGCAGCGCATGAGTGATCCTACCCATTCTGTAGTGATACTCTAGTTTCTTATCCTTGGCTTGCTTGTAGCTTTGCTCGTGCTGCTTGAGCTCATCATATGCCCGTTCAAAATAACCACCATCGTAAAGTAATCGAGCTCTCAACAATACTACGTCCGGTACAGCTTTTTGCTTTGCTTCCTTGATTGCCTGTAGATCATCTTCTAATAGATCATGACCCTTGTCTAGACTCTTTCTCATATTAGTCTGGTATAGCTGTTTGTTTTTATCTATTGCTAATGCAGCCCAAGCCAATTTTTGGTAAGCCTCTTTTACAAAATGTCTTCCTTTGTGCTCGGTGATGAAAGCCTCTATATCCGTTGCAGCATTCTCATCCAGCATATATAATTTCCCTTTACCTAACACAAAATCAAGATATGGGAAATGGAAATATTCGCTACCCCTTTTCCGATTTGAAAGTATTTCTACTACTTCCGCATTTTGCCCAGCCTTAAGCCCAATTGTACCCAGCAAGAAAGCTGCTAAAGGACTTTCGTTTGCATCTAAGTCGCTTCCCATCAGTATATCCCATGCTTCGTGTGGTTGATTAAACAGATGAGCCAGCATATACGCATGTATTGCATCTGCTTCCTTTGCAAAAAGGAAGTCATTACTATCGGCATAAGCAACTACTTCTTCTATCTCATCTCTTCCAAGTTTAAGAGAGCCTTGTATGCTAAATAATTTTTTTAGCGCTCCAGGTAGATAATCAGCTAGTGCATGTATTACACTTAGGCTCTTTTTATTCGCTATGAAGTTTGGAAATTCCTTATTATTTGCTTCTAAAAGCCGGTACGCTTTATTGATATCATTCAAAAGTACCATATCGACATTTAAGAAAGCATCATCATAAAACTTTGATCTTGCCAATGCCCATTGCAGTAATACTTCTGCCTGAGTGAATTTATAGTACGGTGACGATGGGTCGCCTTTTTTTAATTTTTCTAGTCTCCGAGTCTTATTAGTCGCCTCTAATTTTTCTAGCTCTTCTTTATCCTCATTGATAAATACGGTTAGAAAATCTATATAATTCTCAATGTGATAGACCATTAAATTTTGAGGATCACTATCCTTGATATCATTAAGTAAGCTTTGTGCTTCCTCAAATTTCAAGTCCATGACTGCGTCATAAGCCTGCGTGACTTTGGGTGTGATGTCATAGTTCACTTGAGCCACACATAACTGTGTGCTCCACAATAACATACCTATCAAACTTAAAAACCAGTGTTTCTTCATCATTCTTATAAGTGCATAACTCTAATAAGACACAATTTTATATAACAATGCCCCGAGAAAATGTCATTTCTCAGGGCATTTAAATATACTTTATTGATTTTTAGGCTTTTTTAACTCGCTTTTGCCGGTTCTGCTTCCTTTTTGCCTGCTAAAATCTCATCTATTAATACCCTTCCACAATGTTCACAGGCCATGATGTTCTTTCTCATGCCTATCTCGATCTGCATCTGAGGTGGTAGTCTGTTGTAACAACCGCCACAGGCATCCCTTTCTATAGTAACTACTGATAGTCCATTTCTATATCTCGCTCTGATCCTATCGTACGACTGTAGTAGTCTCTCCTCTATTGATTTCCTAGCAGATACTGACTTCTTATTTAACGATGCTTCCTCTTTATCTGTTTTAGCGATGATCTTGTCTAGCTCTACTTTTTTAGTATCTAGTTCTCCTTGCTTAGTTTTAAATTTTTCTTGAGCTTCTACAAGTATCTCATCCTTGGCAGTTTTAGCAGACTCTATATCACCAATCTTCTTTTCAGATAATTGTATATCCAATTTTTGTAGTTCTATCTCCTTGGTCAATGCATCAAACTCTCTATTGTTCTTCACATCATCAAGCTGCTTATTGTATCGCTCGATAAGTGCTTCAGAGTTCTTGATATTAGCTTTATGATTACTGATATCTGTAGAGATGCTATTAACCGTCTCTTCTAGCTTGTTGATTCTTTTCTCAAGACCAGTGATCTCATCCTCAAGATCCTCCACTTCTATCGGCAACTCTCCTTTAAGTACTTGAATCTCATCGATCTTAGAATCAATTTTCTGAAGCGCAAATAACTGCTCTAATTTTTCCTTTACGGTTAAAACTTTTTCTGCCATGAGTACTTTTTAATGATATTTTATAGGATTAGTATCCACTTTGGTGGAATGGGTCGCAAAATTACTAAATTTCTCAGTTATAAGTTCGTATAACAGGTCGATGGTGAATCGCTCACTCTCGTAATGCCCTATATCGATGATCATGATCTGCCCATTTGCATCAAAATACTCGTGATATTTATAATCAGCCGTAATAAAGATATCTGCACCAGCCTTGATCGCATCAGATAGCAAGAAGCCTCCTGAACCACCGCAAATTGCAATAGTTTTCACAGGTTTCCCTAACATTTCGGTGTGTTTTACCACTTTAAGACCCATCATAGCTTTGAGATAGTCAAGAAAATCAAGCTCCGAAAGTTCTTTATCCAACTCTCCGATCATTCCTGAACCTACTTCTCCTTTAGGATTCAAGTCAAGCTTTGGAGCTAATATCCTTGTATTTTGAAGGGCTAGCTTTTCAGCTATTTTAGCATTGACCCCATTGACATACACATTATCCAGATTAGTATGAATGGCATAGATGGCGATTTCATTCTTGATCGCTTCTATGATCGTTTTTTCTATGTATGTTTTACCATTGATCTTTTTGAGTCCTTTGAAAATAATGGGATGGTGCGCTATGACGACGTTAGCGCCAATTTCTACCGCTTCTCGTACTATGGCGGGCGTTGTATCAAGAGCAACCAATACACCTTTGACCTCCATGTCGTATGAGCCAACGATCAAGCCAGCATTATCATATGATTCTTGATAATGTAGAGGGGCTATACTCTCTAGATGGTCTGTTAGTTCTTTTAGCTGCATTACTACTTTTGAAGTTTTTCTATAATACTAGTAGATGAATATCCTCTTTTCTCAGGCATGATCTTCACTTGCTTTCCTCTGCTCCTTACCAGAGCTGCACCTACTATCTCCTCCTCCTTGTAGTCTCCTCCTTTTACCAGAAAATCAGGATCTATTTTTTCTATCAAATGTAAAGGTGTCTCTCCACTAAAGATAATGATCATATCCACCATAAAGAGGGCGGCGAGGACTTTCGCACGATCTTCACATTTATTTATTGGTCGGCTAGCCCCTTTGAGACTGGCCACTGAAGCATCGTCATTTAGACCTATGACTAATCGGTCTCCAAGTTTTGCTGCTGCTGAGAGGTACTCTACATGTCCAGTATGTAGGATATCAAAACAACCATTTGTGAATATGATATGATCACCTGCCTGTTGCCAACTTGATATGGATGCTAGATAATTATCTGTATCAAAGTATATGGAAGCTCCTTGATCACGTCTGGACATTACGTGTATTTCCTTTATTAATAAAAGGTAGAAGTATCAATGCTAATAATCCAAATACGACATTGCACAATATCTGTATCGAAAAGAAAATAATATTAGCAAATGAAAATGCATCGGTCGAACTAATGTCATAAAGTTGTAATGCTTCTCCTATAGCAAAGTGATAACTACCCATACCACCTTGAGATGGGAATACCATACCAAGTGTACCAAACAAAAAAGTCAACAAACCTTCTCCTGGTCCTAGATTAGCCGTGGGCGCGTACGCAAAAAAGCATAGATAGGTCATCAGATAATAGCATACCCATATACCAATGCTATAGAATACATAAAGCCACGGATTCTTGAGTCCTTTGATGGAACTTATTCCTTGCCAAAAGCCCTTGACCATGTCTACTACTTTGGCAAAAATTTTAGAATTCTTCACAAAAGGTCTGGTTACTAAGATGTACCCAACTACCAATAAAAATACTAATGCACCAACGATCAATAATGGATTATCGGATACGACACCAAGGTTAGCACTTAAGAAATCACTCCCGCTAAACAATCTGACCAGTGCCTCATATTCGAATAATAAAGAGAACAAAATAACGGTAACCAACCCGATTATATCTACAACCCGCTCCGTCACTACGGTCCCAAAGACTTTTTCGAATTCTATATTTTCGTACTTGGCCAGAGAGGCTGGTCTTGCCGCTTCTCCTATTCTAGGAAATCCAAGATTTGCGAAATATCCGAGCATAAGCGTTAAAAAACAATTGATAGTACTGACCTGATACCCCATCGGCTCTAATGCCTGCCTCCACCTCCATGATCTGAACATATTACTGAGCGTATAGATGAGTAGCACTATGATCAACCAAATAGGATTGATCGATCTGAAATCATCTACAAGTTTTTTTAGCAACGTGTTTTCGTTAGGGTCAAGACCCTTCATTATCATCTCCTCAGCATAAAGAGCAGACTGACTGCTATACATCTTGTATAAGATGTACCCACCGAGAAATGTAAAGACTACTAGAAATATAAGTTGCTTGGGGCTTACTTTCACGCTGATTAGTCCAGTTGATTCTTTTCGTTAGGGAAGATGGTTACAGGCTTATGAGCCTTAGCTTCATCGACGGTCATGTATCCGTAAGAAATAATGATAACTATATCTCCCACTTCAACTTTCCTTGCCGCTGCACCATTCAAACAAATGACACCTGAGCCTCGCTCACCAGGAATTACATAGGTCTCGAGTCGTTCCCCATTATTATTGTTAACGATCTGTACTCGCTCCCCTTCGTAGATCTGAGATGCATCTAGCAGGTCTTGATCTATCGTGATAGATCCAACATAATTGAGCTTAGCCTCTGTAACTACTGCTCTGTGAATTTTTGATTTGTGTATTTTTAATAACATATGTGACAAAGTTATGATTATTTAATATCTGTGGTGTTCTTGATTAATTCTACTGAAATTTAATCATTGGGGGTCCTCAAGATCATATTATCAATAAGCCTAACCTCCCCGGCCCATACCGCAGTACAAGCGACGATGTAATCGACTTTAGATGTATTCTTGATGGGTAGTAGATCATGACCATTTACAACTCGAAAATACTCTGGCTTAAAATCAGGTATCTTAAAGGCTTTGAGTGCGTAAGATTCTATTTGCTTAGTGGTATATCCAAGCTGGAGCAGTTCTTTTGCCTCCAGTAAAGTATGATAGAGAATATCTGCTCTCGACTTGATATCTTTTTCCAACCTTGCATTCCTGGAGCTCATAGCTAGCCCAGACTTTTCTCGCTTGATGGGACATACTACTAGCTCTGTAGGAATCTTGAGCTGATCGATCATACTTTGTATTATAGTAAACTGCTGAAAATCCTTCTGTCCCATGAAGAGCATCGTAGGTTTTACGATATCCAATAGCCGCTTTACCACCTGCGCTACTCCCTCAAAATGACCTGGTCTAAACTCTCCTTCCAATACCTTCTCTAACTTACCTAATCGCAATTTTAATTTTGACTTGGTACCACTTGGATATATATCCTTAACTCCTGGAGTGAATACAATATCACAATTAGCAGCCTTCAGTATCTTGACATCTGCTGCTAGAGTCCTTGGATATTTATCTAGGTCAGAGGCATCGTTAAACTGTGTAGGATTTACGAATATGCTACAGACTGTGATATCACATTTTGCTGCACTTGCTTTGATGAGACTTGCATGGCCATCGTGCAAGGCACCCATGGTCGGTACATATCCAATTTTCTTTTTATCGTAGGCAGCACTGAGTAATTCGCTAAGCTCTCCTACTGTTTTTGCTACTTTTATCCTCTTAGTCATTATTGTTTTTTATACCACTTTGATAGTGTCTTCTCCGATAATTTATGCTGAGGAGTATAGTCTTTTTCTACATATCCTTCGTGGCCCATACCGTTAGGAAACCACTTCCACAGAAATCCCCCTACCCAAAAATCCTGCTGCCAAAAAGAAGATAAGATCCCGTCGATGGCATTTGCTTGAGCTTGCTCATTGATAGATAATTGATTTACTTTTTTCTCTAGTTCCCACGCTTTATCCGCACATCCGTCTACGGATAGATATCCATACTCTGTGAATAGGATTTTCTTCTCTATCTTCTTACTATACTTTTTTAAGTCCTTTACAATAGGTCGCCACTTTTTGAGCAATTCATTTTTCTGTGGCGTCTTAGTATCCGTCAATGGGAAATAAGCACTTATCCCTACATAATCCAAAGCATCCCAGAAAGGAACTTCCTTGTACGAATCCCAGTTGGCAGAGTAAACCAATTTGCCTTCATATACGGCTCTGACCTCTTTGATGAGTTGCCTCCAAAATTTTTCTCGCTTTTTGATGGCTATCTCAAACTCAGTACCGATGCATAGCATTTCTATATTTTGTGCTACAGCGATATCTACAAAATGCATCATGTACTCACGATAGGACGCCTCCCAGGTACTCCAGTCTTGCTCACCTCTAAAATCTAGCTCTCCGACCCATCCTCCAGGAATATATATCTGAGGTTTGAGCATGACCTTGATGCCTTGATCATGAGCTAGTTGTGTAGACTTGACTACACCATCTTTTGTCTCTCCCCACCATTGCCATGGTGTGTCGTGCTGTACAGTGTTCTGTCCCTTGCGTGTGAATCCAAATGGCACTACCGCAATCCAAGAAGCATTTACTGCTTTGATATTATTTATCGGATCGTTAGTGAATGGTTTTGGTGGTGCCACCATGGTTATCCCTTTGATCTTTTCTTCGGATGCATATGTAGCTATGGTATCCGGCCTAGAGGAACTCAATGCTACCAGACAACAAAAAATCAATATTCTTATCATGTAATCCTAATTTCTATATATTTCACTTGAATATTAAAATTTCTGGGTTTGGGCAATTACGGAGATAGTGATCTTGAGCAGACCTCGTAGATACACCAGGATAATCATGTATGTTGTTTTCCATATCTAGGATCAACTGTAGGTGTAAATGCGGTGCCCAGCCTCCGTTCGTCTCCGAAGTGCCGACGTAGCAAAAAATACTTCCTTGTTCTATTCTTTGACCCACTGTTAACTTATTGATTTCGATGTCTGATAAGTGCCCATACAAAGTGTAAAACGTATTATCCTCCATAGAATGTTTCAAAACAACGGTATATCCATAGTCCAATGGCATATTATTATAATTCACCCCATAGACTGTGGCATCTAGTGGAGTATAGATTGGACAAAGTGCATCGGTCCATAAGTCTGTGCCTAGATGGATAGTTCTTTTTTCAGCTGATGAGATGAATAGTGGACTGGTCCAATAAAAATCTCGCTCCTCCCCATATCCTCCAATTGCTATTTTCTTATTGGCTGCTGCCAGTTTAGCTTTGATATATCTGTCTAAGCCCTCCACAACATCTATACCTCTAATATTCCCATTTTTTATACTTAGATCTAAGGGCATAAAATCATTTTTGGAATATTCTAATCCTAAAACAGGATGAATTATAAGATTTCGAAGTTGATTTAAGTCCATTTTTAATATGATGCCGCTCCAATTTTAAACAAAATCTAAAAACTGAATCATTTTTACTTGACACATTAGAACCTGTTCATCTATTAAGATTTATTTTAGTGAATTTCTAAATAAAATCTATTTTAATTGAAATATTTGCATCGCATAGTGGTTTAGTTCTAAATTTGAGTCATCATATAAAGCAATTAAAAGTAATTGTATTAAATACTGTGAGGTGATGAAACTGGCAGCCATGCCCTCTTGTCTCGAGGGTGAGGATAATACGATAAACGAAAGATATGGGTTGACCACAAATTAGTTCTTGTCTTTTGGCTAAGTACCTCGTGGAGGTTCGACTCCTTCTCTCACAGCAGTATATACTATAAAGGCGATCAAAATTACTTGATCGCCTTTTTTATTTATACACACGCTAATTTAGCGCTCTTGTCCTAAGTCCAATGGCGTTTTATAATCGAGCTCTTCACCCTTTCTCAAAGCTACAACTTGCTCAGCGCATGCTCTTGGTTCTGGGTGTATGCTGATTGACGAAAGCCCAACAGGAAAATTGGGTTGTCTAGATTTATCTTGATTAAAAAATTAGCTAAAGGCTCAATGTCGATCTTTGTCTTAGTGAGGTATTGTACCGCTAGCTCATTCGCTACTGATTCTAGATATCTACTATTAGGCCCCAATCGATAATCAAATCTCCAGTTTAATAGTATTTTAATAAATGCAGATTGGGACTCAGTTTGTATTTAGTTTACTAGCTCCAAGTTTAGTCATAAGTTTTTCTTTAGATATTGGTTTTACTGTTTTTCACAAATCCTATAATTATCATTTTTAATCTTTAATTATGCGATTCCACACTTGTTTATTTTGCCTCTAATTGTTTATTTCGGTTAACTAAATTTGGCAAAAATAGCAGGGATTATCTACCGTAGAATAGACATCGAATAAATAATAAATGTTTTATAAAAATGATAGCAAACGTCATATATTGACGCTCAAAGAAACAACTATGCCTTCCAAAATAAACCTACAGATTTTATTAAATCACACCTTAATAATTAAAGGAATTATACTTATAGCATTTACCCTATTGAACGGAATCAGCTTTTGCCAATCAACGGACTCGACTTATATAAAACTTAAAAATGACACGCTCCAAAATATTCAAAAGCAAATATCAACACTTCAAGAAAAAGCACAACTAATTACTACTGATTTAAAACAACTAGAAAAAAAATCTAAATCTTATCCTTTATGGAAGAAAGGGATTTCTGGGACCATAGGGTTTAACATATCTAGATTTGAAAATTGGCTTTCCAAAAACCAATCGAATACAAATGCAAATACGATTTCATATACCCTTAATGGATTCCTTAATTTTGAAGAGAAGAAATATTATTGGAACAATAGAATGAATCTAGCACAAAGTTGGATAAGGTTTGAGGATAAAGATAAAGTCGAAGAGGTCGAAGGCTTTCAAGTGGCATCAGATAATTTTAATTTTAATTCATTGTTAGCATATAAATTTTCGACAACATTCGCAGCATCTACTCTACTAGAATATCGCACAGGATTGCTAGCGACAAGCTTCAATAATCCCGGGAGTTTAGACTATGGCGTGGGTGCTAGTTGGAAACCTGAAGAAAACTTAGTTTTCAGTATTCATCCTATTAATTATAATGTTGTGTTTTCTGATATAGATCTAATCTCATCTTTAGGCCTAAAAGCTCAAGCAAATTATTCTACAAAATTTAATAATGGCATTGGCTGGTCAAGCAACTTCTCAGGATTTAAAAGCTATAAAGGCAAAGAATTGGATAATTGGGTTTGGGCTAATTCAGTAAATAAATCCTATAAGCACTTAGGTATTGGCTTTGATATTTCGTTTAAGCAAAGCAAACAAGAAGCCGTGGCAAGAAAATTGGAAAGTAGCCCATTCCAATGGTATTATGTTTTTGGACTTTCTTACAATTATTAAATTAGTATAGCTCATAGAACCCTAATCCGCATAACTTACCTATACATAATCTAGTATTTCTTATCATGACCCTATCTAAACCAAAACCTACTCCAAGTATACTTACTATCAAAATAGTCGCAGGGTTATTCGTACTCAACTATTGACGTCGTGGCCATTTGCTAGAATACGTCTCCTTTACAATTTGACGTACTTGTATAACTTCACTGCCTTTAAAAACTTCCTCTGTAAGCCATTAGTAACAAATCTAACTTTTTGATTCACATTGCTTTTAGATTGTTATAGTATAATGATTTTTATCTAAGTTTAGTTATTAAGAAAAATGTCTAAAATATTCAAAGCAGAATATTTTAGATATCAAAATTTATAAAGCGAAATAAAAATTTGAAAAAATACAGAAACATATACGTGGCAGCAACAAGCCAGCATGTCGGTAAGACCACTTCGACCCTAGGGCTTGTATCTGCCTATATGAACCGAGGCCTCAATGTAGGTTACTGCAAACCAGTAGGACAAAAATTCTTAGAACTCCCCAATATGAGAGTTGATAAGGATACCATCTTATTCTCTGATCTTATCAAATTTGAGTTGGACCCCACTATGCATAGCCCTGTTATCTTAGGTCCAGGAGCAACAACGGATTATCTAGATAACCCAGCTGCATTTCAGTATGAAGATAATATCATCAACGCGTCTAAAAAACTAGACGAAGTCCATGATATCGTGATCTATGAAGGGACCGGCCATCCAGGTGTGGGTAGTATCACAGGGCTTTCCAATGCTAAAGTCGCTTCGATGCTAGATGCAGGGGTGATCATGATCGCAGAAGGTGGCATTGGAAGCACCGTGGACATGCTTAATATGTGCAACGCACTATTCAGAGAACATAAGGTAGATATCATCGGGGTAATTATCAATAAGGTCCTGCCAGAGAAGATCGATAAGGTCAGTTCCTACTTAGAAAAATGGTTGGACCAACAAGGAATACCGCTGTTAGGCGTAATACCTTATGATAAATCACTGGCATATCCACTAGTCTCTACAGTCACCAATGCCATAAAAGGCACGGTACTTAAGTACGAAGAAAATCTCTCTAACAAGGTCCAAGATATTCTGGCTGGCTCTCTAGTCGATCTAAAAGAACTTAAGGATTTTGAGGATCTACTGCTTGTAGCAAGTACAAGAATGGTAGACAGAGCAATCAAAAAAGTAAAATCTTTTAGTTCTCTTAAGAATGTCACTAAGTCACCACTATGTGGGGTGGTCATCACTGGAGAAGGTTACTTAGCGGATGAAGCGCTAGAATATATAGAAAAACATAAGCTACCACTGATTCAGACAAACTTTGATACTTATGGTGTGACGCTGAAGATAAGTAGAATAGAAGTCAAGATCAATAGGAATACAGCGTGGAAGGTGGTCAGAGCTATTGAACTTATTGAAGAAAATATAGATCTAGATAAGATCCTAGAATTATCAAAACTATCTTAATATGTTAAATTTTTGTCTTTTGGTAGCCATTGTGTGACCTAGCTACTGCTGGTCGTCTTAAGTGCGGAAGTTGTTCTTAAAGTGGCCAGCGTGTAAAAATTTAAGTTTCTAATTTGAGTTATTGCACCCAAAAGATCTAATCTTTGCTGGCCCTTTTTTTTATGCCTATCTTATAGCAACTACACTTAAAACTGTCGCTTTCATTTAAACATAAATTGTCAATCTCGGTTTTGAAAAATACTCTTTCACAAGGCTCTAGTTGTCTGTGTCTAGCCATCCCACCCACTTTGTGGTTCGCTCCATTTTAGTACTATGGTACTCGATTCGCCTGAGACGGACTATGTTACTCTTACCTTGATATTGACAATTTCATTGTAAAATCAAATGCGACGTCATCAAGCCTAAATGATATTATTCTGGATTAAGACGAAAGTTGGGGATGGGTAATAGCTGTTCTTCTTTGTAACACAAAGAACTTTCATTATTCAAAAAAGCAATCTCTTGACTATCCCCAAACCTCTCTTCAAAAAGAGGAGTCATCAGCACACAGCGCATTATGGCGCGTGGAATTTCTCCATTTTCAGGGAAGCTAGGAGAGCTACAAGAATCTCATCGAAAATTTTTTAGCGGATTTCCCCTAACTTTTCAGCTTGATCCATTATTCTAACAATGCTACACCAGAAGCCATAAATTTTATTTCTTCCTTCGGTTCAGTAATAGCCGCGATCTCATCTTTGCTTAATCCTTCGTCTTCTGCATAATGTCTTAACTCATCTACTGACGTTACCTCCTTATAACCTTTGCCTTCCACTACTACATATCTTCCACTTATATCTTTAGGCATAAAAAAGCCGTAGTCCTTAAATTTTACAAATACCCCATTATTTGTTTCCTCATCCGATACTAGGTTCATCCAGCATCCTTTGGTTTGACAGACTGATTCCACTTTAGCTTTCAGCTTCACGTTGATCTCTTCTTCGCTATCTAGCTTGGTTACAAATTCATCAAAGCCTATAAAGTTATTTGCTTCTATCTTTTCTCCAAAGAACTGGACACCACCTTCAGTGATAGGTGCAGGCGCTTGTTTGCAAGCGATTACTGATAGTGCTATAATTATTAACAAAAGATTAATGGTCGTTTTCATATTTAGGTTGATTTATAAAACAATAATAAGATAGTCAATTTGTTTAATACCTACACATCACGAATATGTAAATAATTTCTACTACTCACATTATTGATTGTCTTCTAAAAACTGATTTATGAGTAGGCTTATTTGCATAACATTATGTTCTCTTTTATGTATTTCACTACAGGCTAATTGTCTCAGGGGTGATTGTAAAACTGGAAATGGCACCACAAAGCTCCAAAACGGTGCTAAGTATTCAGGTGATTTTAAATCAAGCAAGCCGCACGGTAAAGGTATCATGTACTATCTCAATGGTAATAAATACCTAGGTGCTTGGAAAGAAGGGACTCGTCATGGCAAAGGAAAACTGATCATTAATGGTCAAGGGTCTTATATCGGCTCCTTTAAAAATGGTCTAGTAGAGGGCTATGGAGAATTTTCTTACAAGAATGGAGATATCTACAAAGGCTACTTTAAGGATGGGAAGTATCATGGTACAGGGACCTATACCCATATCAACGGGAAAGTAACGTCCGGCAGTTGGCATGATAATGAATTAATAGATATCTCAAGCTCAGCAGTAAGTCACAGTCAATCCACTTCACGGCCTCAAACCCAGATAACTCAGAGTTCAAGTTCAAGTTCAAGTTCAAGTTCAGAACTTAAAAATTGCAATACCGATTATTGTCATGATTGCGCAGGCAGTCTAGTCTATACTAGTGGTAATAGGTACACTGGTCGATTTAGAAATGGAAAACCAAATGGCTCAGGTAAACTGACACAAACGGACGGGACCATCATACATGGTATCTGGAAAAACAATAAGCTAGTTAAAAAAACTAGGACAACTAAACCTACCGCTGTTGCTGTAAAGCCACCGAGAAGAAATTCTACTACTACTACTACTACTACTACTACTACTACTACTACTAGCAGTGCGGCTACGAGTATAACTCAAGCGAGGCCGCAAGCTAGCTATCCTAGCCCAGCCTACTCTAAGGAAGTAAAAATATGGGCAGTCATCGTAGGCGTAGCTGCATATAACAGTATGCCTTCTCTGAGATATACTGATGATGATGCATACAAGATATATGCCTTCCTCAAAAGCCCAGAAGGAGGAGCATTGCCAGATGAACAAATAAATGTGCTCATCGATGATTCTGCAACCAAAAAAGGCATCCTGGATAGCATGGAAGACCTCTTTGCTAAAGCAGACAAAAATGATATGGTCATGCTATACTTCTCAGGACATGGATTGGCGGGGTCATTCATTCCTCATGATTTTGATGGGTCAAAAAACAGGATCAATCACTCGGATATCGAAGCTATATTCCAAAAAAGTCATGCTAAGCATAAAGTTGTCTATGCTGATGCTTGCTACTCAGGAAGCTACGAAGTGGGAGAAAAATCTATCATGGGTAATAAAATGAAGAATTTCTACTCCAAGCTAGAAAACACCTCCTCAAGCACGGCCCTTATGATGTCATCTAGGAAGAATGAGATCTCACTAGAATTCCTGGGACTAAAACAGGGCGTATTTAGTCATTTCCTTATTAAAGGGCTTGGCGGTGAAGCCGATACTGATAAAAACAAGATAGTATCTATGGAAGAACTGTTTGGATATGTCAAAAACGGCGTCAGAGAATACACCGGATATACCCAAACGCCAGTGATTATGGGAAATTACAGTCAAAACATGCCTGTTTCCATGGTTAGGTAATTTTCTGAGATATCTTGCTTTGAGGAAAAGAAATAAAAATCTATCTTTGCAGCCCTTAATTATTTGATAAGTCAAATATTAAAATTAACAACATAGATGAGACAATACGAAGTCACTTTCATCGTAGATCCAGTGCTGTCTGGCGATGAAATAAAAAAGACAGCAAAGACCTATAACGATATGATTGCCAAAGAAGGAGGCAAGATCGTCAACGAAGACAATATAGGTCTCAAGCAATTAGCTTACCCAATCAACAAACGTTCCTCAGGAATATATTTTTGCACAGAATTTCAAGTCGAGACTGGTGAGATGATCAACAGGATGGAATTGGCGTTTAGGCGAGATGAGAGAGTCATGAGATTCTTGACTGTTCACTTGGATAAGTATGGCGTGAAATACAACGAGGATAAGAGAAATGGTCTAATAGGCACTAAGAAGAAGAATGATAAAGACGAGGTAAAGCCTGACCCTTCTAAAAAGCCTCCATACAAGGATAAGAAGAAAGCAAAACCAGCAGCGGCAGCACCTGCAGCCCCAGCTACTCCTCCAACACCTGCTCCTGTAGCAGCAGCGGCACCGGTAGTAGCTCCTGAAACTGTAAAAGCACCTGAGCCTACTCCTGTGGCGAATGTGAAATCTGAAGAAGAATAAATTTAATAAAAACTAAAAGCTTGAAAAATGGCTACTAGAGACGAGATAAAATTTTTAAGTAATCCTACGATCGGGGGGCAGAGAAAGAAGTATTGCAGATTTAAGAAATTTGGGATTAAGCATATAGATTATAAAGATCCTGATTTCCTATTACAGTTTATCAATGATCAGGGCAAGATACTCCCAAGAAGAATAACTGGGAATTCTCTTAAATACCAAAAGAAAGTAGCTATTGCTGTCAAAAGAGCAAGACACTTAGCTATTCTTCCTTACGTAGCAGATCTACTCAAGTAAAAAGACACAGACCATGGAGATCATATTATTAAAAGACCTCGGTAAAGTAGGTGATAAGCACGAAGTAGTCACTGTAAAAAATGGCTATGGAAGAAACTTCCTGATACCAAAAGGACTAGGTCTTATCGCTAATAAAACTAATCTAGCAAAGCTAGACAAGATCAAAGCAGACGCTTCTGCAATAGAAGAAGCGAAGCTCGATGAGTACAAGCAATTGGCTACTCAGTTGGAAGGCAAGAAGCTTAACATCGGAGTAAAATCAGGTACTTCTGGAAAAATATTCGGTAGTGTGTCTAATATTCAAATCGCTGCAGCACTCAAGGACCAGTTAGGTGTCGAGATAGAAAGAAAGAAAATAGAATTACCAGAAGAGATCAAAGAATTAGGTACTTATAAAGCTACCCTGAAACTTCATAGCCAAGTAACGAGCTTGATAGATTTCGAATTGATCAAGGAGTAAGTCTAGAAATCACACAAGTGATTGTTTTCCTTTAACCATTTTTCTTTAGACTCATAATCAGGCATCACGTCCCTGACTAGAGTCCAGTATCTACTAGAGTGATTTAACTCTATGAGATGAGCTAGCTCGTGTACGAACACATAGTCTTGTACATCAGATGGTGCAAAGAGCGTACGTGTAGAAATATTAAGATTTCCACTAGAGGAGCAACTACCCCAGTTGCTAGAGTTATTCTTTAATCTTACGCTTTTGATATCCTGCTGAAAGTATAGCTTGTTTAGCTCATGGATACGGTCAGTTACATATTTGAGATTGTCCTGCCCTACTACTCTGCTCATTAGTTTCTGGACGACATCTGCCTTCTGGAAATCACTCAGTCCATCACTCAGTTTAATGTCTACTAATCCATGCTTGAGTTTTCCAGAATTAGTTTTTCTTTTTTCTGATGATATCTTGATGTAGTAATTTTTACCATTGATACGATAGTGGTCGCCGGTCAGGAAGTCCTTCCCTAGAAACTTTGCTCGTAGGGTATCGTCCTTAGCTATTTGCTTTCGTAACCATTCTCTAGCCCACTCTATCTGAATGCGAACCTGATCACCAAAATAGTAATTGGGTAAACGAAGAATAACGTACTTCTTCCCTATCGAAACACGTACACTACTCCTTGTCTCCTTAACAATACGTAATGGAACCTGTAAGTCGTCTATGGTTAGATTAATGATATTAGCCATTGGCACTTTCGAAGTCCTTCATAACTTCTACTAATACTTGAACTCCTTCTTTCGGCATCGCATTATAGATACTTGCTCTAAATCCACCTACAGATCTATGTCCTTTAATACCTATACAACCCGCTTCTGCGCATTTCTCCAGAAAAGCACCAGTATGATCTTCGTTCTTTGGTAAGAAACAAACATTCATAAGACTTCTATCTTCTAGTGCTGCGCTCCCTTCGAATAGACTATTTCTATCTATCTCATCATATAGTATCTTCGCTTTATCCGCATTTTTTACGGCCATCGCCGATAGTCCTCCATTTGCTTTTATCCACTCTAGAGTCAGCATACTCACATATATTGGAAATACAGGCGGCGTATTGAATGAACTCTCTTTTTTTACATGCGTGTTATAGTCAAGCATGGTCGGCATCTCTCTCGCCTGACCTTTAAGAAATTCCTTATTGATAATTGCTAGAGTAACCCCTGACGGGCCGAGATTTTTCTGTGCTCCTGCGTATAGAATACCAAACTTAGACATATCCAATGGCCTACTAAAGATATCCGACGATGCATCACAAATCAAAGGAACTTTCGTATCTGGAAAATCCTGAAATTGCGTACCAAAGATCGTATTGTTACTGGTGATGTGTAGATATTTTAGATCAGCAGGAATGTCATACCCTTTAGGTATATAATTAAAATTTTTATCCTTACTTGAAGAAAGCACATTTACATGACCAAATGCCTTTGCTTCTTTGATAGCCTTTGTTGACCAAGCACCTGTATCCACATATCCTGCCGTCTCATCCTGACCAAGCATATTCATCGCTGACATATAGAATTGAGAACTCGCACCTCCTTGGAGGAATAATACTTCAAATTCATCTCCTATTCCGAGTAACTCCTTGGTAAGGTTAACTGCATTAGCCATGATCTCTGATACCTCTTTGGATCTATGCGATATTTCGAGGATCGATAACCCCATTCCCCCTAGGTCCTTTACGCTTTCAGCAGCTTTTGCCATCACCTCCTTTGGCAATATTGCCGGCCCTGCGTAGAAATTATATTTAGCCATATTAATATTATTTAATGATTATATATGTGCCTTTAAAATTGTGCCCAAAAATATGGTTTCTTGGTTATATGTGTATAAATAAGAAAGCTCAAAAGTATGATATACTTAATATTTATTATATATTGCAATTACACATATATGTAAAATTTTGTTAATATGAAATATTTTATGATAACTTCTAAATGCTGTCTATTTATTTGCTTTTTCTTTAGCATAAATTTGCTCAGTGCCCAGTCTTCCAAGGATAGTGCTGGTTTTGATTTCATCACTTATTACGATACTCAAATAAGTAAGATCAACAAGGAGATCCAAGCCACGGATCAAAAGACCTCTCCTCATAAATATCGTGTTCTATCAAAGCGAATAGAAAACTTTCGTGAAATGAAAAACAGATACGAAGATAATTGGAAAGAAGAATCTAATAGTCATTTACTGCCTGTAGTAAATTATGAGAA
>ENA-ORXT01002364-ORXT01002364.1-marine-metagenome-genome-assembly--contig:-NODE-2364-length-22772-cov-2.597180_pt1 | contig 22772 bp, 19 predicted proteins | sample MGYA00237868_ERZ511482 | MGnify/ENA metagenome assembly ERZ511482
AGCGACAAGCGCCCGGTTCTGTTCACGCGCCCACATCCGAGCGTCAGGGATCGGATAGCCGGGGATGTTCACCGACAGAATGCCGACGAGTTCGAGGTGCCGCTGGATCTTGCGCCAGTCGCCTGACTTCGCTGCCTTCGCGAACCTGCGGAGTGTCGCCTCGTGCGCGTCGTGGTTGACGTGGCCAGCCATCCAGATACCGACGTCGCCGTCTGTGACGTTCGCGAACCCTGCGCACTGAGTTTCGTTGTCGTAGAAGTCGGCAGTGGCGCGCGGGTTGAGCTTCAGCGGTGCGTGACCTGAACCGATCGACATGCGAGCCACTCGGATCGTGGTGCCGTTGTCGAGCTGGAGCGTGCCCTGCTTCGCCGGGGTGTACGCGAGCCGCGATGTAGGCGGTGTGACGCACCTGTCGGCGTACCCGATGTGGCACGTGCCCTTCACAGCGAGGTGCCCTGCGAAGCTGCCGTCGTCGAACATCGTGAACGGCATCGGGACAGGCGACTCGGGGAGACCGAACGATGGGGACGGGTACTCGGTCGTGAGCGCAGCGGATGCGACGAGGCCACCGAAACCGAAGTCACTGCCAGCAGCGACCACAGCATCACCGGCTGCTTCGTTGTCGCTGTCTTCGGCGTCGAGCGGTTCGGCTTCGTCGCCTTCCTCGGCGAGCGTGATCGTCACAAGGCCAGCGCCATCGAACCCGGGGATGTCAACCTGTGACAGGGCACCGATCTGGTACTCGTTGAAACGAACCAGCGGCTCCTCAAGCTCCGGGTTGTCATCGAACCAGACTTCGGACAGCTGCCCGGGTTCCACGCTGACACCCTTGAACCCTCCAGACACAGCCATGTTCGCAGCCTCCACACCGAGCGGAGTGTCGTAGTAGACGCCCTTCCCGTGGATGATCCCGCCGCGGTTCTCGTACGACTCGACGTGACCGATCACCGGGGCATCGTGGCCGTGACCCTTCTTGAACGGGTGACGACCTTCGCGCCAAGTGAACTCGCCGAACCATCGACCGTCGCCTGTCTCGGTGTCAGCGAAAGCGACGACAGCTTCCCAATAGGCGTAGATCGGCATCCCGGGAGGTGACCCTCCTGCAGCCGTGAGAGTGTCAGAGTCCTTGCTTCGGCGTCGCGTCTTCATACCGACAAGATAGACCAAAACGAACGAAGCGCCCATGTCATCAGGACATGGGCGCTCTTGTTTGCGACAGACTCAGATGCCGTTCAACTCCTGCCAGTGGTCGTAAGTGATCGCCCAGCGTGCGTCGATCAGGTACGGGCCGAGGTTGACTTTACTCTCGCGACCAGCCCGTGACCGAGCCGACCGAGCAGCATCGACATCACCGTCATCACACCCAAAGTCGCAGCGTCAGACGTATCGTGAGCCGCGGTCTGAGACGTATGCACAGACAAGTCGTGGCACATCCTGATCGCCGCCCACATCGCCACATCCTCGGGCGTCTCTCCCTGCTCGATCGCTTCCTTAATCGTCGCCCTGACACCGATCGCGACGTGCGCAGCAGCGAGGTCGACGCCTTGCTGAGCGTCCTGCGGCAGGTCGGCCCGCGCCATCGCTGCGACGATCTGCCGGTGATACTTCTGGAGGAGCTGCTTGTGCTGCGGCCAGTCGATCACCTCGGCGTCTTGCTCAGCGAGAGTGAGCGCTTCGTTCTGGTCAGATGGCAGCTGCAGTTCGTCAGTCATGCCGGGAACGATACCGAACAGGCGACAGCCTGTCAGCCGAGGTGCCGGTGACGACGACGGACACGCCCCCACTTCACCGAAGCCTGAGCGTTCTCTCCGCTTCGCCCGGCTGCGATCACCCGGGCGCAACCATCAGCGCCGGGGAGGTTGATCAGCGTCTGCGAATGCAGAGACGAACCCGTCAGGGTCGACGTAACGAACGTGAAGTCTTCCGGGCCGATAGTCTCGTCGAGGTTCATTATCCGAACACACATCTCAGCGACAGCTCGACGGTGATTCGCTGACATCGTCACGTTCGTCGACTGGACGTGATCCTCGACCAGCATCGCAGCGGCCTTGTCGATCGTGATCTCTTCGTCCACGTCGACAGGCGCGGTCTGCTCGACCTGTTCCTCGACCTCCTCGGGGATCGGAGACGCCGCGACCGGGAGGGGTGCGGGCTCGAACGCCGGGGCCTCGGGCGCTTCCGGTTCTGGCGCTTCGAGCAGCGCGGCTTCCATAGCAGCGCGCGTCGGATATCGGTCCTTGTCGATGCCTGCTTCGCCTGCCAGTCTCAAGACCTGAGCCGCTGGCATGGACGAGAGCGCTTCAGCTGTCAGTTCCATCAATAATCTCCCGGAGTTCCTTGTTCTCTTTATTGCACTTCGCGACCATGACTGTCAGTCGCCGCACCTCGTTCGTGAGGAAGTTGACACGCTCCACCAGTTCCCTCATCTCTTTCACAGGACCGGCTCCACATCGAACCCGATCTGCTCAGACCCGCCTTCGGTGATCTGGACACTGACGTCAGTGATCACCGATTCCTGACTGGTCCGCTCAGCGCAGTACCCGTCAAGGTTCACGCGGCCGACCATGCCCGGGACGAGATGCTCGAAGTCGATCTCAGCTTTCGGTGACAGGTACGTGCCCGACCCCATCGAGATATCGACAGGTGACGGGTACCTCGACCTGATGAACTCATCGGCGATCATCTGCAGCGCTTCCTGTGACACGTTCGTGTTCACGATCTCGCGGTGCTCAGCTCGAAGGTGACCGGGGACACTGATCCCGAACACCGACTCGACTGAAGCGATCCCGACCGTGGTGCCATCAGCTCCGATGATGACAACATCGGTCGCGTATCTGTCGCCTCGTTCGTCGATCTCCGGGTCGCCGACAATGTCTCCGATGTTGATGTCAGGGAACCGTCCAACGACTGGAGGGTTCCCGATCATCAGGGCACGGTTCACCATCGTGTAGTCGAGCTGTGTCTTCGCCCAGTTCCGCAGCTGCTCGTAGGCGAGGTCGTAGTCGCCGACGTCGACAGCGAGCCGACCGACGACGTCCACCACAGAAGACCGGACGTAGTCGACCATCGCTACGTCCATAGGGCCGTTCAAGTCACGGCCGAGCGTGTCCGTGACGATCAACGAGGCGAGGTCTCCAGCGTCGAGTAGCTGACCATTGAACGCCGACGATTCCAGGAACCTGCGCTGCAGCCACCACAGCAGATCGAACGCGACGATCCGAACTTTCTTTCGGGTCGTGACCTTCCTCACGATCGGCCCTGACCACACAGGGATGTTGTTTCGTTTGATCCTCAGCTCACACCAGATCGTCCTTATGCGCTTCAGTTCAGCGCAGCAGTCAGGAGACACAGCGAGCGTCAGCTGAGCCTGTGAGATCCCTGACAGCGTCCTGTTGTACCTCGCTGAGATGACCGTGGTCAGCTCGTCCTTATCAGGCGACAGTTCGTGGTAGGTGTCACCAACCGAGAACGTGTGCCGACCCAGCCCGAGCGTCACCCTTCGCGCCTTGAGATCGACGTAGCCCAAGAAGCGGGAACGTCAGCGACACCGACGAACCCGGTCTGCATCGCGTCCGTCGAGTAGCAGATCAGGAACGCGCAATCGGACTCGCAGTTGCACGATTCGATCTCCCATCCGCCCCACGAGAACTCTTCGGTGTCGAGACCGTAAGCGCCGAGCATCCCGTTCTGAGTTGCCGGTAGCTGAGTGGTGTCTTCCTGCGCGCATGTCAGGACGATCTTGCGGTTCTTCGTGTCGAAGTCGAGGCATCCCCCTGCAGGGATCGATCTCATCCCGAACGATGCGACCGTCTCACCGATCGATGTGTCGAACGTGTCCGGGTCGATCGTGTCTTGACCTGCGCCGCAGACCTTGATGATCTTCATCTCGAAGTTACCGAGAGGGACTGACCCTGCCCACACCTTCACCGAGGGGACCATCACGCGACCAGACGCGACAGGCAGGATCTCGCAGTGCTGCGACTGCATCAACGGAACCCGGCAAACAGCGCACGCCGACTTCGTGCCGGGGATGTCAGGAGTAACAGGACGGTTGCAGCCATCTATCACGCACGTGTTCGGAGTCACTGAACATTCGGGGTCCGGTATGAGTTCCGTGGTCGGGTACTCGCCGGGTTCCTGACCGTCGAGGATCACTGTGCAGCCGGGCCGGAACACTCGGGTGCTGTCAGGGTTGAGCGGGTCGCCGGTCGCGTCCCATCGGAACCCTTCGCCTGTGTCGACGATGTTCAGGATGCACGTCGGTGTGTTCGCGCATTCAACAGGGCAGGCAGAGTCGATCTTGATCCCGCCGACAGGTGGAGGGAACTCGGTCGTGGCGAGCCATCCGCCAATGTCTACGAGCTGGCCGTTCACGCTGAGCTGAGCGACCCAGCACTCGGCAGTGTCGGACGGGTTCACCCCGTTCTGAGTGACGACGTTGACAGGGTCGTTGCTTGCTGGTGTGTGAGGCAAGCACTTCACCTCAGGCACGGGTAGGTGCTGACCGCTTGCTGTCGTGAACGGCAGGGTCTTGTATTGGAAATAGACAGGCTGCCCTGATGCTGGTGTGTTCGGCAAACAAAGCGTCTCGGTCGTGCCTGGGGTCACGGAGCCGTCTGGGTTCGTGGTGGGTGGAGTGGTACAGGTGTACTCGCCGTCAGCTGTGAAGTTGCTGTAGGTGTTCGGCGGTTTCAGGAGACCGAGGTTCGACGCATACTGCTGCATCTCACCGGCATCACCCACCAGAAACGCCTCCGGTTGTGGTGTCGAGGTTGAGGACGTCAGGTCTCCCCAAAAGACCCCTGCTGACTGTGCAGCGCGAGGCAGGCTCCGGCACTGGTAGAACCCAGACTGATCGAAATCGTGGTAAGAGAACCCGGTCTCGAAGACCCCGAGGAGCTGAGCGTAGAGATTCATCTGCACGTCGGTGCCTTCCAGATATGAGAACCCGTTCTCCTCGACGACGATGAGTCCCGCTGCGATCGCCTCAGGCGACAACGGTTGAGTGCAGGTGTACTGACCGTCAGCGGTGAACGAATACGTGACGCCCTTGTCTGTCAGGAGGTCGAGGCATTCGGCGTAGGCGCGCATCTGCGCAGCGGTCCCGGTGTAGATCCCATCGGCTCCCATCACTAGACCAGCATCGATAGCGCACGGGATAGGCCGAGGGAACGTGACCTCGTTGATCAAGATCTCGCAACCGCACGGCAGGCTGTCGTCTTCTGGCCACCGGTTCGGGTTCACCCGTTCCCACGTCATCGCCCCGAGACCGTCATAGGCGACATTGATCAGGTACGGCGTGCACCCTTCAGGGCTTTCCTCGACGAGCGCCGGGACCATGTAGCATCTCTCAGCGTCGAACTCGTCGTACACCCACCCGATCGGGCAAAGCGTCCCGTCGAGCTTCACCTCGACTGGCTTCGCTGTCTTCGGTGCCATCACCGGAGACTCGATATCGGGGCAGCACAAGATTTCGAGGTATTTGTCGATGTTGCAGACGATCCTGTCGCCTGTCGCTTCGATCAAACGCATGTCGATCGGGTCAGAGTACAGATGTGGGTCAGCGGCGGTGACCGTGAACCGGACCACATCGATCGTTGCGCCGTCGCACTGACACCCTGAGTTCGGCCTGATCTCTCCTGTTGACTTCACGCCTGATGTCAGAGCGACACGGCAGAGAGTTCGGATCTCCTCAGGGAAGTCTTGAGACGAAGGCCCTTCGGGGTTACCTTCATCGTCCTCCCCGAACCCGAGGCAAGGTGTGACTGTTTCGCTGTCACAGATCCACAAACGGATGTCCACTCCGTCGCAGGACAGGCATGAGATCAGCCGCTGGTTCAGTGCGCGCTTGTAGTCCTGCACAGCGCAGCATGTCGCGCCCACGATCACACCCTCGAAAGTGATCGCACGAGGCAGGACCTGAGTCGAACCGATCACGGACCTGCCATCGGCTGTGCGGATCACTTCCTGCGAATAAGTGGAACCGTCGAGTCCGATGATCCTTAGAGGGATGAACCCTGTCGTCATTGCTGAGCGAGGCACATCAAACCCGAGGAACGCAGAAGTGAATCTCGTGTCTTGTTGTGCGTACCAGACATTGTCGGTGATCGGATCAGAGAACCCGCCATCGAGGTTCGCGCGAGTGGGTCGAGCGGCGATGTTCTTCAGGCCGAGCCATCGGCTGTAAGCGATCGACCGGTTCCTGTCGAACAACTCGAACCCGCAACCGCCTGAGGTGATCACAGCACGGTCAGCGAGCATGGTCATCCTGATACCTCCGTGAGTAGACCTTCGACCTCGATACGCAACAGTCGAGCAAGTGTCGCCTCATCATAGTTACCCGTGAGAGCGATGCTCACAGGCCCGATACTGCTCGGCTCGGGTGTCACCGTGTCGCCGCCTGCAGCGGGTGCAGCTACCGCAGGCGTGCCGACGCGTTGCGTTGGGCTGCCGACCTGCAGGCCGAGGTCACGAGCAGCCGCCCGGAGCAGAGCGATAGAACGGTTCCGATGCTTCGGGTTCTCGACGTTGATCGCGTACTCCCGCCCGGCTTCACCGATCGCCACGGGGACACCGGTACCCGGGACGTCGAACACGCCACCAGCCTCAGCACCGGGCAGCGAGGACGTGACCGTGTCAACAAACACCGTCGAACGTCGACCGTCGAGATCAGCGAGCACAGAGCGGAAGTCGACCAGCTTGCCGAGCGCTGTCGCCGTGAGCGCTTCGACTTCGACTGTCGGGTCGGCTGCGTCAACATCATCAGCCGCGATCTCGACCTCGATCAGGTTCTGAATCGCAGGCTCGTTACCAGTCACAGACACATCGACGTTCGGGTCTGTCTCGTCGACGTCGTTCGCTGCGTTCTCGACTTCGACCAGAGCAAGCGTCGCCGAGTCAGCGCCTGTCTCGCCGATGTCCACAGAAGCGTCAGCTTGATCGATCTCAGTGGCCAGAGCGAGGATGTCCTCAGCAGAACTGTCTCCTGTGACCTCGACGTCGACTTCGACCTGAGGCTTCAACTTGTCGAGCAGCCCGGCCTTCTCAAGGATCTCCAGTATCTGCGTGATCGTCGCGTCGTCGCCGAGCAAAGCGACCTCGGTCTTCACGTCCTCGGGGATCGTGTCGAGGCTCGCGATGTGTGCCGAGATGTCAGTGAGCGCAGCGTCAGGGCCGACGAGTTCGATCAGAGTCTTCACGCTGTCCGGTGTCAGGTCGAGCGTGTTCACGAAGTCGAGCGCTGCACGCTCGGACACGCCGAGGTTCTGAGCTGTTTCGAGTAGCTGAGTCTCTTGCACCTGCAGCGCTGCGTTCACTTCAGCGATCGACGCGCCTTCAGCAAGCGACGCCTCAGCGACTTCACGAGCGGCCTGAGCGTACGACACGAGCAGATCGTTCGCGTCGCGTCCTGCCTGCTCGTTCAGGTCGAGGTCTCGGACCGCTTCCCGTCGCACACCAGCAAGTTCACGCTCGACCTGGATCGTCTCCTGAAGCTGCGCCGCCTGTTCCTGAGAGGCTGCGATCTCTTCCCTGATCTCCGCAGCGCGCGGACCGTCACCCGAGGACAGCTCAGAGTTCAGATCTGAGCGCAACTCGTCGAGCGTGGTCTGCACCTCAGCGAGTTCCTCGACCTGACCTGACAGATCGACGGCTGTGATGTCCTCGAACCCGGGAGCAAGATCGTCGTAAGCCTCGGCGAGTCCCGCTGTGGCTTCGCGCACTGTCAGAGCGAGATCGAACTGGTCACGGAACAGGCCGAGGACTTCGCTCATCAACGTCTTCACGTTCGTGAGCGGGCCTGTCAGCTCGTCGTATGCTTCGGCGACGTCTTCCAGAGACAGACCTGCGTCGGTGGCGCGCTGCTGCACGTCACGGAGCGCTTCGCCAGTGTCATCGATCTTGCCGTCAGCGTCGGTGTCCCCGATGGCGAGCAGCTCCTTCTCGACAACGCTGAGCGCTGCGGTCATCGGAGCCGCTGAGTTCTTGACTTGATCCATGGCCAGAGCGTTATCGATGATCGTGTCAACGGTGTCATTACCGCGCGCCCGGATGTCAGCGAGCGCTTCTGCTGCGTTGTTCTCCAGCTCGGCAGCGAACGCTGTCGCTGCGTCAGATGCGTCGCCCATCGAAGCGACCAGAGCGCGCAGCTCAGCCTCGGTCAGGTTCCCTGTCTTCGCGAGACGTTCAAGCTCAACGAGTGCAGGGCCGAGCGAAGCGTCAGCACCGATCGATGCAAGCTCATCGCTTGACAGTGAGGCTGTCTCGCCGAGGCGCTTCAGGATGTTCTCGGTGAGCGCGATGTCGTTCAGGATGTCCTTGTTGTTCAGGGATGCGCGGCCGAGGATGTCGAGGTCAGCGCCGACAGCCTTCAGCCGGTTCGACAATCCGTCGAGCGCTTCGTTCGCTTCGACGTCGAAACTTTCAGCGCCGAGGAACCCGAGCTTCAGCTTGTCGAACGTCTCAGAGACTGTCGTGCCGAACCCGTTGAATACCTTGTCTGATTCTTCGATGACAGCGAGAAGGCCAGCGCCTTCGTCTGTCAGTTCGCCGAACCCGGCCTGCGATTGAGCTGACTCCAAGAGACCGAAGTCGACGATCAGGTCACGGACTCGCGCGCTGAGCTGCTCGACCTGTGGCGTCGTGTTCGCCCGGACAGCCTGACCGTACGCCTCGGCTTGGAACGCTGCCTCCTCCTGAATGGACTTGTACTTGTTCCACACGGTGACGGCTGCGACGACACCGACAGCGATCAACGGCAGGGCGACCCTGACAGCGTTCAGTCCCTTCGCTGCCTTCGCGAACCCTGCCGACGACGCCGCCGACACTTTCCCGAACGCGCCCATCGACGTCGTGCTGGCCACGAGGCTCTTACCGAGCTTCGACAAGGCAGCGACAGTCGACAGGGTGTTGTTGCTGAACTTCGCATAGGCGATCGCAGCAGCCAACAAAGGAGCGGGCACAGCATTCAACGCAGAGACGAACACTTCGATGGCTCCGGCTGCGACCTTGATCACTGGCAGCGACACCTGGAGCGCTATAGCGAACGTGCCGCCGAGGGCTTCAGCTAGATCGATGACTGTCGGGAGTAGTTCCTCGAACACGACGAGCAGCTCGGTCACGAACGGTGCAACCTGAGCACCGAATCGCTGCTGCGCTGTTTGGATCAACGCAGCGATGCGAATGCGTGTTCGGGCTGCTGTCGCATCGAGAGTTTCGGCTGCTTGTGCTGTCGATCCGAAGGATGACCCCATAGAAGTGAGGGTCTGTTGGAGTTGCTCGCCGCCGTCCTTTGTGAGTGCGAGAACGGCTCGGCCTGCTTCGATCGATCCGAACATATCGAGGACGCTGAGGTCGGTCTCTTCGGACGCCTCAGCGATGAGCGTGATGGCATCTGCGAAAGTGTTCCCCTCTTCGATGAACTCGGTGAAGGACACACCGCCGTTGAGATCAGTGAAGGTGTCTGAGGCTTTGGTGCCAGACTTGGCAAGCTCAACGAGTGCGCCATTGAGGAACGTCGCAGCGCGGGCTGTGTCAATGCCGTTCAGGGTCAGAGCTGTCACTGCGGCTGTGACGTCTTCAAGTTCGACGCCGAGCGCTGCCGCTGTCGACGTGACCTTCGGCATTTCACGGGCGAGTTCCCCGAAGGTCGTGACACCGAGTTTCACTCCAGTGAAGAACGTGTCCGATACCCGGGTCGCGGTCACTGACTCATCAGAGAACGCGTTCACAGTCCCGGCGAGCGCAGAAACAGACGTCTTCAGATCGGTGATACCGCCGACCGCTGCCTGTTGAGCTACCTCAAGGAACCCGAACGGGTCCTCGCCTTGGCCTGCTGAGATCGCCTGATACAAGGCTGGCACTGCGTCCTCGGTCGCGATCCTGAGGTCTTCCTGAAAGTCGAGAACGTCTTCGGAGAGAGCATCGAACGCGAGAGCAGACTGGTTCGGTAGGAGGGTGAGGACCTCGGCAGCTTTGGTTTCCAGAGTGTCGAACTGCGACAGCGCAGAGTCGAACGCGAGACCTCCAGCGATCCCGATCCCGATCTTGCCGAAGGTCCCCTTGAGGTTGTCGCCGAGCTTTCCGAACCGGGCCTCGATGCCGTCAGCTGATTCCTCGAACTTCTCTTCGACTTGCTCGGCTGACCGGTCGAATACTTTGCTCAGCCGACCGGATGCGAGGCCCTCGAACGCCTTCTCGAACTTGTCACGGATCGAGTCCGTCATCTTCGAGCCGCGCTTCTCGACCTTCGCAGCGCTCTTATCGAAAGCAGTTTCGAGTTGCTTGTCGAACTGCTCGTTGATTGTTACCCGAACAGAGAGATCGGCGATGTCTGTCATGCCTGCATTGTCGCACAGCGGCCAAGGTCACCTACAGATCTAGACCTGCGAGCCATTCGTCGGCGTTGCTGTGCATCTTCTTAGAGAACGCAGGTTCGGGGTTCGTGTCGCCGGTCAGGATGCGTTCGATGGTTCCTCGGCCGTCGTCGTCGAGGCGGGGCAGCACCCGGCCTCGGATCGATGCGTCAGCCCAGATCCCGAACCGGTGCATAGGCAGCGACAACGGATCGGCGATCTGTGTCTCCATGGAGTGAAGTAACAGGTGAGGCCAGAATACCGAGACGACTACGAGGAGCTGACTCCATCGGAGCCTTCTGGTAAAGGGTCATCGTCACCGCCGAGATCGGGGAGCTGAGTGTCGTAGATCCATATCGCGAGTTCTTGAATGTGGGCGTAGCTGACGCCGTCGTGGAGGAGCGCCTCGGCCATTTCGACAGGGCCGTTCTCCGCGTGCTCGGCGATCAGACCGCGCCAGTTCCTGCCGTCTTTCGGCATCGACTCGATCACGTCGGCCTTGACCGCGTTCTCGGTGCCGACGATGTACTCGATCATCAGATTCAAGCGGACCACGAACGACGAGTGCCTGCTGATCGCAGGGTGTTTCAGGAGGTCCTGAAACTGCGCCCAGTCTCTCGCTGACAGTCCTTCTCGCGGATGCCAGACGCGACCGGCCAGCTTGAACGGTTCGACCTTCCCGAGTTCGAGATCGAAGTTGCGCATAACAGGGGTGCCTTCCGATAGCTTCCCGCTGAGCATATCGGAGGCACCTCGGGCCGGTCAGTCGACCCACGTTTGATAGCGACACAGGGGTGTTCGTATTTGCGGCCGACCCACTCCGGGGTGTGCCGCTCAGCATCAGACGCCGGGCTCACGCTGACCACATCGCAGAGTCTTCGGTCAGCGCTTCAATCGCTGAGGCATAGAAACCGGAGATATCGGTGAACCCGTTGCCCGCTGTCATCAGGTTTGTGTGCTCTTCGTCGTCGCATGTCCACACGGTGCGGCCAGTGAGCGCTTCGGCGTGGCCCACAATCAGGTCGCGTGCCAGTCTTGCGTTCCATGTTTCGCCGTCGTACTCGATTTCGGGGATGAGCACGACTAGGCCGGTTGCTGTTTCGGCGATCGCTTTCAGTTCGGTTTCGTCGGCATCCGAAAGCGGGGCGATGTCGGTTGGGGTTTCTGTGTTGTTCATTGCTGCGCTCCTCGTGTTTGACGATTAATACAATGATCGGCACCCACCACATGGGTGCCGACGATGAGTCAATCGGCTATCAGATCCCAGCTTCGGTTAGAGCACGAATGATGATCATCTGCTCTGAGTCATTACCAAGGGGGAACTCAGCTTCTCCAGCCTTGGTATAGAGCTTGAGCACCGGTGTTTGTCCGTCGATGATGGTGACTTGGTACGTGGACCCAGCCAGCACATGGGTGAAACTGTAGAACACCCGGCAAGTAGTGCTCACTGAGTAGACGTCTTTGCCGTATCGGACCATTGCGCTTGAGAGCGTCGATCCCTGTGCAGTTTTGGTGCTGTAGGTGTTGAGGACTTCGACTGTGGCGGTTGCTGTGTTGGTCATTGTGTGCTCCTTGTGGGTTGATGGCTTCACTATAGCGCGTCTTGCGCGGGTTGCGCGTCATGGGGCTACCAACGAGCCCCAAAATCGCCTACCATCCACCCCATGATCTTCGACAAAGCCCCCTTCGTGAACCGGATGAAAGGCACATGCCCACGCTGGCTGAACCCCCCGCCACCGACGCCCACCGGCTGCCCCCGCTGGGAAGAACAGATGACAGAAGTGAAAGAAACAGCGACCACCGCGATGATCGGCGAATACCCCGCCGAGTTCTTCGAGGCGAACGGCCTCCCCTGCCACATCCCAGAACCGCTCGTGGAACACGTCGCCGACATGGCAGGCGAACCGTCCGGGAAACGCGCAGCGATGCTCGTCCAGATGGACTGGCCCATCGACCTCCTCAAGTTCCTGCTCATCTGGCTCCGCGGTGAAGGCCACACCTACCAGCACGAGGACGGCCGCTGGGCCCAGCAAGGGTCCTTCGATTTCATCGGCTCCCACGTCTACGTGTTCCTGTTCACGCTGTGGCACATGACGAAAGCAATCCTCGTGATCTTCCGCCTGAAGTGGCTGGAGATGGTCCCCCGACCAGAGGAATGGTTCGGCGGGAACATGACCCTGTACCCGGAGGGCTGCCCTGGCCATCCGGCGTGGCCAGCCGGACACGGCGGTTTCGCTGGTTCGATCTGCCGTTGCCTCCTCGCGTTGTTCGGGGACATGATGACCGAAGCACAGATCGTCACCCTGGTCGAGACGTGCCTCCTGTTCGCCTCATACCGGACCCTCGCTGGAGTTCACCGCCACGAAGAGAACATCGTCGGCTTCGTTGTCGGGTGGGCTTCGTTCAAGCGGATCAGCTTCGACCAGGCCGTGTCCGAGATCGAGGCTTACGTGCCCGGTTCTATCCGGATAGCATTAGCAGCATGACAGATCCGGAAGAGGAATGCCCCGGAGCATGTGAAACACCGTGCGACCCTTGCCCACTGGATGGATGCTGCGATGCCTGAAGTTGATGGCCTGCTGGGAGCGCCAGTTATCCCCGACCGGAACTGGCTGTTCGAGGTTCCCGCCTGGATTCTCAGTCTCGGGGCTGGGGATATCCACGTCGACACCGCGACCGAGGTCGGTAGGGCCGCTGCGCTCTACTACGACCACGATGTCTGTTACCTGAACGAACCGGGCGCGTGCTGGAAACCTCCGGCCTCTCCGACCGGGAATGAGGTGTTCCACGCGGGGCACATCGACTTCAACAATCTTTCGATCCAAGCATCCGCCGCTCCCACTCTGGATGAACAGTTTGTAGCGGTCGGCACGATCCCGATCTTCGGCGGCCACGCAACCGGCGACATGACCCTAGACGAAGCGGTCAGCTATCACGATGAACCGGCTTGGCAGAAACTGGTCGGCACCTTGTGGGATGTGATGCTTCCTCGTTCCGATGACCCAGCGGACGGAGCGCGGCAGTGCGGTCTGTTCCTCGGCGCTGGCATCCCGGAACTGACATGGGGAGAAGCGATGCTGATCAACCGCTCCGGCCTGTCTGGCGAGTGGTGGCCGCGGGACAACATGGTCACTACATCTGGGATCACCACCTCGGGCCTCGACGCGCTCGGCCCGGTACTGGTCTCCAAGGCCGCTATCCCCATCAACCGGGAAGGGACGTTGGAACGTTCCGAGCTGCCCATGACCGCGTCGTACAACCGCACGAAACAAGGGCCCGTGATTGGGCCATCCATCATCATCGTTCAAGGAGAACCCACTATGGCCACCCCCACGATTGCCGGTAAGCCGATCCAGGCTGCCGTTGTTGAACCCGCCCAGTGCAACACCTGCGGCACCGCGCTGGACGCCGCGACGGCGGCTCCTGTGATCGGCTCGAAAGCGGCAGCGCCGTGCTGCGACTCTTGCGCCACCACCGATGCTGTCGATGAGATCATGCCGGAAGGCACGGTCGAGGACCCTGCCGGTGATCCGCCTGCGGTGGGTGCCGGGATCGAGGCCCGCATGGCGGCGATGGAAGGGCGCATCGCCCAGCTGTTGGCGCAACGCGCCCAGGTGTCAGGCCCCCGAACTGCTGGTGTGCGTGCTGTGCGCGCTGCGCTCGACGGCATCCCGTACGGTGAACGCCGACAGGCGCTCCGCGAGGAACTGGAGAAGGCACACCTTTCCGACGACGACGACACCTGGGATTACTTGTGGGTCGAGGACTTCGATGAGTCTGCTGTGATCTTCACGCATGAGAAGGAAGAGGATGGGGCGTGGGTGATGGACACGTTCCAGCAGGAGTACACGATCTCCGATGATCGTGAGGTTTCGTTGGGCGCTGATTTCGCGGTTCGGCAGGAGTGGGTCGTTTTCTGACCCCGGTACGCGGAAGACCCCCCGGCCTTGGTCCGGGGGGTCTTCCTCTTTTTGTGGTGGGTTCAGCGGGTGGAGTATGGTCTATCCGACCCATGCGGCCCGCTGCCTTCGCAGGTTCCGCACTGGCCGGAATCAGCCCAGGTTGTGAAACGGTAGCAGCCGGTGCAAAGCACCGCCCGTTCACGGTTCTGGGTGGGCGGCTGGGCGCAGGCCCGGTCGGGGTCGGCGTGTTCGGTGATGAGGTTGTCGAAGGCACCGGGTGCCCGTGCTGCGAGTGCTCGTGCTGCCAGATCGTTCATGCCGAAACCGTCATGCTGCGGATGAAGGTGAACCGGTCTGGGCCGGTGGCCCCATTGAACAGCTCTTGAATGTCGTCACGGCCCCGCAACGCTGCCAGCGTTGCAAGGCGAGTGGCCCCGTAGACAGCTTCGGCCTTGACCACTTGGATGGCGTCGATGTCCAAGTAGTGGGCGATGACGCCCTCGGAAAGCTGGGTGAGGGTGCGTTCCATGGATGATTTCATTCGGTCCGCTTGGTAGCGGAGTTCTTCTTGGGCGTCGCCCCATGAGCTGAGCGCTTCGGCTTGGGCGGTGGTGAGCGGCCCCAGCACTTCCTCTTCGTCCGATTGCAGGAGTGCGGCGACCAGCCCATCGAGGTCGACGGTTTCGCTGGTGACTCCATCGATGCCGCAGAAGACCGCCAGAATGGCGGCTGCTCTGCCGTTGTTGGTCTCGAAGGCGTTGGCCATGCGGTCGATTGCGTTGGAAAGCCGCGCTTCGGAGTTGGGGGCTCCGGTGTCGAACCATGCCTTGATTGCGAGGTTTGCGCTGGTTGATGTGTCCATTTTGGTGTGCTCCTTGTGGTTTGGTAAGACCCACTGTAGCGCGTCTTGCGCGGTTTGCGCGTGTTCAGGGGTGATTTTTCTGGGGTCGCCTTGCCGCCCACCCCAAACTGCGATACCCTCCCGACACAAGCAATAACCGCCATGGGCCCAGGGGCCAGGTGGGATGCGGCATCCAGGGACTGACCGTTCAGCAGCGCAAACAAGCGCAACCCTTTTTTGTCAACATCTCACGAAGGACCCTTCCCCATGAACGCAAAGCAGCGCAAAGCAGCCCAAGCCAAGGCAGCAGCAGCAGCCAAGGCGGCAGCAGTGGCAACGGCCGAGGCCGAAGCGGCCGCCGCCGAAGCCGATGAAGACACGGACCCGGCTCTGGAACTGCCTGAGGCATTCCAGTTCGAGCTGGCCGAGATGACATCGAAGTCACTTGACGCCCTGAAGCCTGAACTGGAAACGGCGAAGGATGCGCTGTTCGCGAAGATCGAGGCTGGCGACGCGACGATGGTCGAGTCTGATCAGTACGTGGCGATGGTCGAGCGGATCAACGAGGTGAGCGTGGCGCAGTCGACGTATGCGCAGAATGCGAAGGCGACGGTAACGCCTGATGCCGACCCGGAAGACGAAGCCGACCTGGCTGATCCGGCCCCGAAGGACGAAGCCGATCCGGCTGACCCGGCCCCGAAGGACGAAGCCGACGAAGCCGACCCCGCCGACCCCGCTGACCTAGCCGATCCTGAGCCCACGTTGACAGACGAGCAGGCACGGGACGCAATCATGGCTGGCCTCGCTGTCCTCAACGGCAAGACCGCAGCGCCGGTCGCCCCGCTTCAGCTCACGAAGCCCCGCAAGGACCGGCCCCTCGCCCCGATGGTGGCCGGTGTCGCAGTCCAGAACGGCGACACGAAGACCATCTCCCTCCAGGAAGAAATCTTGGATGACGCATCGTTCGGTAACCGGGTCGCGTCGTTCGCGAACCGCCAGTCCGCTGGCGCTGAGCTGACCATCGGTGGATGGCAGGTCTGGGAAGAATCAGACGTTGAGAACTACGGCGTCTCAACCAGCGACGGCGCGTCCTCTGTGATGGCATCGTTCAACCGGTCCGCGACCGGCCAGCAGCGCCTCGACCCGAAGACCGCAGCGCCGTGCCCTCCCGGTTGTATCCGTCGCAACATCGATGACTGCGGCAACATGGCCGACCCGTTGGATATCTTCAACGAGTACCCGTGTGACCGCGGTTCGGTGGAATACTTCACCGCCATCAGCCTCTCCGAGGTCGACGGTTCCGTGACCGTGTGGGACGAAGCAAAGCAGGCCACGTTCGACGCGGCCTATGCCGCGTATCACACGGCCGTCACAGCGCCGGAACCGAACCCCGGCGCGATCTCCACAGCGTGGGCGACCCTGAAGGCATGCGAGAAGCATTGCGCCCAGGTCATGTGCCAGTCCTCGAAGAAGGCTGCGATCCTTCCGCTGGCTGTCTGCCTGGAAGTGAAGAACGAGATCGGCTGGTCCCAGCCGGAATCCATCGCCGCATACCGTTCGGCGTTGGCCCGCCTCCTGATCCGTGAGCGGAACGCTCAGCGTCGCACGATGCTTCAGTCGTTCTCCCACTGGTACGGGATCGACGGTTCCCAGCATGGCGGCATGGGCGCATTCCCAATCGTGTACGAGGCGATCAAGAACGTCCTGTCGATTGGTTCCGTCAAGGAACGCATCGAGTCCGAGGGTTACGTCATTGGTATCGACTACGGGATGCTGAATCTTCTCGACATCGACAACATCAAGACCTGCAACCGCATGGACGATCTCCGTGAAGCAGCGCAGGGTCTCCCGATCCGTATCCTGTTGGACTCGGCTGTCGGCGGCACCCAGCCGTACGCGGCGGACCTCCCCCCGATTGGCCCGCCCGGAGCGAACGGCAACTTCCCCGACTACACCGATCTGCATATGCTGCCCGGTACCCCGGTCGGCACAGTCGACACCCCGTTCTGCATCGAGGTGTTCAACCCGGATGACTATGAGACGTTCTCCGTCCCGGACATCACTCTCACCGCCACCCGCGGTGCCGAGCACGCCAAGCAGAACCGGATGCTCGCGTTCTTCCTTGAGACGTTCGAGGGCATGATCAAGCCTGGTTGCAACCCGAGCTTCACGCTGAAGTTCTGGAACCTGTGCGCCAACGGCCGCCGCGCTGCCTGCGATGTTGTGCAGGACTGCCTCACACCGGCTCCGCTGGTTGCTGACGATGACGACCTCGCTGACGGCGGCGGGGCCAACGATGACACCGTGGACACCTCAGCGAAGGCTGCCGAGAAGATTCCTGCGCTCTGATCCGACCCGACCCCTGGTTTGGGTTGATCGAAAGGAACCACCGTGCCACTCCCCCATGTTGAGGGACTGAATTACACCCCCACCGCCCTCCCTGGCCTGGTCCGCGCGACGGATGAGGCCGGGGTGGGGCTGGCGGGTTCCCCCCTGGACGGGTTCGTGTTCCAGCGTCGCGAGAACGATGGGCTGAAGTCGTGGGCTGAGGGCGTCACGATTTGGCCTTCGGCTTGCGGTCAGGCTCATCCGTGGCCTGGCGGCTGCGAAGGCGCTGCGAACGCGGAGCAGTCAGGATCGTGGGTAGTCGAGGCGGAGAATGGTGAGAGCCAGACGGCCATCGTCACTCCGCTTGATCACCCGAACGAGGGTGAACACAAGGCCGAGCCCTGTGACACCCCGCAATATCCGTTCCGCACGTTCACGCTGTACTACCCGGAAGGGTGCAACACGGCCGATAATCATGTCGACTGGATGGAACGCGCCCGCCAAGGTTTGGACACGTTCACCGGTGGAGCGATCATGCACGAACTGGCGACCGGCTGGTCTACGGGTAACCCGTCGCTTCAGTCCACCGCCGAGAATCTTTCGGCGTCGGTTCCGGTCCACCCAGTGGTCGGGATGTCGACGCTGGCCGACGCGTGGCAGCAGAACGGGAAACCGGGCGGCGTCCTCATGTCGGGCCGTGCCGGTCTGATCCCTCATCTGAACATGCACAATCAGTTGGACGACAACGGCAATGTCCGTGGGCTCGGCTGGCCGTTCATGTGCGGTATCCCCGGCGACTGCCCAGGTACCCCGCCGATCAAGATGCAGACGGGCGCTCAGGCCGCTACGGCGACCACTGGCGCATCGTGCATGTATCTTCACGGCCCTGGCTTCTACGGTTTGGGTCCGCTGATGAACGGTGCTGAGACGGCTGACCGGGATGCCCGTTCCGCCTATGAGAAGTACAACAAGGTCATTGTGATCGCTGAGCGGACTGTGCTGGTGGCTTGGCTGCCGTGCCTCGCGTACGCGGTCGAAGTCCAGTCGAATGTGAGCTGCTGATCATGGCGTTCAAACCTGATGTTCAGTTGGCCCCCGAGCCGGAGCCGTGCGCGGTCACTATCGGCGGCGAGCCTGGCGCTCCGTTGGAAGTCACCATTGTTGGGACTGTCACCGTCGAGTTGAGCGCCGAGCAATGGCAAGCGTTGTGCGACAAGTTTGACGAGATCGGCCGTCCGGTGTTCTCTGGCGATTTCATGTTCACCCCGTACTGCACCCCGAAGTGCGACGCGAACGGCCTCCCGATCTTGGGTGGCGGTCAGCCAGTGTTCGTCTGCACCTTGGTGGATTCGGAGACGGGCGAGAAGACTTTCGTAAATCATCTCCTTGGTGCCGATGGCAATTATGCGCCGTACTCGGGCCCGGTGGAACTTTGCTCGGATGACCCAGTACGCAGCACTTGCGTGCAGTTGGTCGAGATGGCTTCGATGGAAGAAGGCGCGACCCCGGTCCGCGTTGCCTTCACCGGGAACGTCGAGTACACGCTCGACAAGTTCGGTCAGATCACACCCGGCCAGTGGTTCGATCCTTGCGGTTTCCCTATTCAGCCTCCGGCCGCGTACACGGCCGAGAACGTCGTTATGGTGGGTTGCGCCCCTATCGACAACCTTCCGCCCGGTGAACCCGGCACACGGCCTGTCTCGTGCCCTGCTGCTGTTGTGCAGGACCCTGACGGTTCGGCCACGATCCCGGCCGACACCTACGAATGGATCTCGATTACGGCTGAGGTCGACGGTGACTGCGAAGGCGAACAGCCTCCGGTCGAGGTCACGATCACGAAGCCCGAGGGTGTCGAAGTGTTGACGCTGATCCCCGGTAGTAAGCCGGTCGAGTTTGGGACTGAGAAGTCATGCTGCACGTATCCGCTCCAGATTGATGTCGGTCCCGGCGTCGTTCAGGTTCAAGCCACGGCCTGCGTTCAGGTCCCATGCCCCGTAGAAGAGGAAACGCCATAATGGCCCATCTTGATGACTGCCCCTGCGGCCCATGCAACGGCGGCACCCCCGTCACCCAGAGCGTCACGGTTGGAGGCACAGCTTCCCCGACAGTTGATACGTTCGTGATCCCTGCCGGTGTGGCCACCGCGGCAGGCGTTGACGGGAACGGCCAGCCGTACCCGGTTGGCGCTTCACTATTCACAGCGCCGGGTGGTGTGACCATTGCGACGTGTTGCGATCAGGACGACGACGAGGTAGCGACGCCGGTCGGTGATGGCACATGGATCGATAACGAGGGCGACCCGATCGCCCCGACCACTCCCGGCGTGGATGTTCATGGCGACCCGCTGGTTCCCGGCAACTACTACCTGATCGACGCCAACGGCGAGTTTTGCCCGAAGGGTGGCCCGGTCACCGATTGCGACGGTAGCCCGCTGGCCGATCCTCGCATCCCGAACGTCAACAATGTTTGTGAACGTGTCATCTGGGGTCAAGGGACCACACCGGCACCGCCGAACGGTGAACCGATCGAAATCCCCGGCCCCGTCATCCGGTATACGAACGAGACGAAATGTCCGCAAGGTCTGATGATGGGAGCCGGGATCTACCACTGCCAGATCAACAACGACATGTCAACACCCGGACTCGTGGATGTCGGCGTTAACGCACCGTTCAGCATCAACGGGACGTTCGTTGGCAATGTCGCTGTTGTCGGTGACTTCCACACGTCAAACGGTTCTGATTCCGGTTCCGCCGATCTGGTTTCGGCGGTCGACGTGTCCGGCACTTGGCGTTTGCGCTGCTGGAACAACCTGCTTCCCGGCCGCTATCTGGAAATTGCCCCCGTTGGCATTATCTCGACCCGTGGCGGCAACCCCGAATCCGCTGCCACTCAAATCCTGTCCCCCACTTTCAATGCGATGCTTTGGGGCACCGCAGCCTCGGCTTAAGGAGCATCGTGGAACACACACACACCATCGAAATGAACGAAGGCGAAGCTGTCTATTTCGTCGGCAAACCCGGCGACGAAGGTTTCCGCTGGGCAGTCACCCGTGCAGGTCTCGACCTGTCCACCCCAGACACGAAAGCCGTCTACGTTGAACAGGACGCCAAGGCGCTCGGCGTGTTGAACAAGGCAATCGAGGCTGACGAGAAGAAGGCCGGGAAGGCCCGTGTCGCTGAGAACAAGCGGCGTGCAAAGGCAGGCCAGGATGCGCTGGCCAAGCGGTTCGCTGTCATCGCAGGCGTGCAATCCGCCGAGTACGCAGAAGCGGTACTTGGCTGGGCACCAATCAAAAAGGCTACCAAAAAGGCCTCGCAGAAAGCGAAGACAAATAGCTGATGAATGTCGCGTCGCTATTGGAACGTGTTCTATGCGCCCTCGGCTGGGTTCCGCGCTGCGCGCTTGACCCGGAAACGGGCGTCAAGGGTGTCCTGTGGGAACAGCTGTCCCTCGGCGGGGTCGTCAAATGCCGCTGGCAGAACGGCAAGACGTGGGCTGCTGTAGAAGCGGACTTCGTCGCGTCGCTCCTGTCTTGCGACTGCTCGGTCACCAACACCCAGTTTTGTGAGAAGGACCCCGAGACCGAAGTAACCGTTTCTGAGGGCATCGTTCGGTGGACGGAATGCCCCGGCCAGCCTCGGTTGGTTGAATGGTTCGACCTGACCGGCGGCTCGATCCCGGCACCGGACGGCGACCTGTTCGGCGCTGACTGCACCACCCCGCTCGCTGACCCACCGCTCCCGGCACCGTGCGGCGATGTCATCAAGATCGAACGGCTCCAGGTCGAAGTATCCGGCGCGATTCTCGACAACAACTGGACGGTCTCACCGACCGGGGCTTACCCACTCATCAAGTTCAACCGGACGATGACCGCTGAGACCACGCTGGTTAACGGTCTCACGTTCCAATGGGAACAAGTCCCGCGGCCGGGGTGGACTGCGCAGATCAATGCGTGGGCCAACAACCCCGCTGATGCGAAGTCGTTCAAAGCTGCCTATGAGGCGTTTCTCGCTGCCAACGGGAAGGCCGGTATCTGCACTGTTCAGCCTGCGTGCGGTCTCAACGGTTGCGGCGGTCTGCCCGGTATGCACCCGGCGCTCGCTGCCGCTGGCCTGTCCCCGTATGCCCGCCACATCGGGATCGTGTGCTGTGACCCGGAATGGTTGCCAGCCACAACGGAAGTTATTTCTGTCAGCGGCACGTTCGGTAAACAGGTCGTTGCCGGTGATATCCACAACAACGAACCGACCGCTCTCGACGCTCCTGTCAAGTTCAACCGGATCGTCTCGTGTCTCGATGGTGTGATCATCACCACGTACACCGAGCCGGATTGCGTCACACCGATCGACGTGCGAACACTCCCGCCCGAGGTGTGCTGGGAACCTTGCGTCGAAGAGACGGTAGACGAACTGGCCTGCGCCGTCGTCCCGTGCGAAGAAGCCACCCCAGGTGTCCCTGCCCGCTGCGGTTGGGGTCTGGATCTTGGCGAACCGAGCTACCCGTTGACGCTGGACGAAGGCGGGTTCATCTGGACTTTCTGCGGCGCTGTGACGACGTGGCCAGCCGGGACGGTCATCGCTGATCAGGCTGAACTTCTAGCGATGCTCAACGCCATCGACGGTGTGATCGCTCAGGCGGCCGGGAACGTGCTCCAGTTCCTGCTTGACTGCGACTGTGAAGCGCCGACGCTGATGGTCGGAGATGATCCTGCTATCGCATGGGTCCGAGACAACACGCTGGACACCGAAGCCACCGACCCGGTGGAAGGCGGCGAAGGTTGCGCTCTGCGGACAGTCGGCAAGAACGACGACCGCCGAGACGATCTACTAGAACAGATGCTGTGCGAATGTAGATCGACGGCCGACCCGGAAACGGGCGAGACGATCACGAAACCCGCAGCGGTGGAATCTCAGCCAACCGAAGGGTTCTCTTTCAACGCACCAACCCTCACATGGACGGGCGGTCTGGCGGCGACCCTCACGGCGTGTCTGGGCGAAACAATTGTTGACACTCAGATCGACCCGAACGTCCCGACCGGAGCGACACAGTTCACGCTGAACTGGGAAACGCTCGACGTCGGCCAAGACCGCGCACCCGTCACCGCCTACGACAAGACGACCGGCGCTCGACTGCCGCTACTCACATCCTCGCAAATGTTCACGACCGACGTGGCCACGACCGGCCCGAACGTCGGCGCGCACTTCGCTACCTGGGACGTGTCAGGCATCGCTGACTCATCGAAGGTCTGCGTCGTGTTCTGGATGGTCGGCGGCGTCATCAACTCGCCGGACCCCGGCTTGTGTGACACCTTCGAGCTGGTCGACACCCGCTCTGACGCCCCAGCCGAAA